>Ga0073934_10005552_pt1 | contig 19378 bp, 18 predicted proteins | sample LarsenN4metaG_FD_76834 | JGI IMG/M metagenome (GOLD analysis project Ga0073934, IMG submission 76834) | Hot spring sediment bacterial and archeal communities from British Columbia, Canada, to study Microbial Dark Matter (Phase II) - Larsen... ... | reverse complement strand
TCCGACCTCGCCTCCCTCCAGACCCGCGCCGTCAAGGACGGCGACGACTACATCATCAACGGCACCAAGATCTGGTCCTCGAATGCGCACAAGGCCAACTGGTGCTTCCTCCTCGCCCGCACCGACGCCGACGCGCCGAAGCACAAGGGCATCACCTACTTCCTCGTGGACATGAAGACGCCCGGCATCGAGGTGCGGCCGCTGACGAACCTCGCGAACCAGAACATGTTCAACGAGGTGTTCTTCACGGACGTGCGCGTGCCGGCGAAGAACGTCGTCGGCGAGGTCAACCGCGGCTGGTACGTCGGCGCCACGACGCTCGACTTCGAGCGCTCGAGCATCGGCAGCGCCGTCGGCCTGCGCCTGCAGCTCGACGAGCTGGTGAAGTACGCGCGCGAGCACGAGGACGACGGCACGAGCCGCATCGGACGGCTGGCGAGCGTGAAGGCGGAGCTGGCCGACCGCTACATCGAGGCGGGCGTCGCGAGGCTGATGTCGTACCGCGTGATCACGATGCAGGCGAAGGGCCTGATCCCCAACCACGAGGCGTCGATGACGAAGCTCTTCGCATCGGAGCTGGGGCAGCGCATCGCCCGGACGGGCATGAAGGTGCTGGGGCTCTACGGCCAGCTCTACGGCGACAACGCGCCGATGAAGGGGCGCTACGAGAGCTCGTACCTGACGTCGCTCTCATCGACGATCGCCGGCGGCACGTCGGAGATCCAGCGCAACATCATCGCGACGCGAGGCCTCGGCCTGCCGCGAGATTAGACGAAGCGCCACAGAGACGCCGGCTGGTGTGGGGTGGCCGGGCGCGCGCGTCTCCCGGCTTCAACCACACACCAGTCGCGCGAAGAAAGGAGCAGCCACATGGACTTCAGAGACACGCCCGAAGAAGCAGCGTTTCGCGCTGAGGTGCGCGAGTTCATCGAAAAGGAGGCGCCGAAGCCGAAGGCCGGCGAATCGGCGGCCGACGCGCTGGCCGCGAACTGGCAGCGCAACCAGGAGTGGTTCAAGCGCCTCGGCGAGAAGGGGTGGATCGCGCCGGCGTGGCCGAAGGAGTACGGCGGCGCCGGCATGAGCACGATCCAGCAGTTCATCTTCAACGAGGAGATGGCGCTGGCGCGCGCGCCGCGGCCGCTGCACATGATCATCGGCCTCGGGATGGCGGGCCCGACGCTCATCGTGCACGGCACGGAGGACCAGAAGAAGAAGTACCTGCCGGGCATGCTCCGCGGCGAGGACATCTGGTGCCAGGGATACAGCGAGCCGGGCGCCGGCTCCGACCTGGCGTCGTTGCAGACGCGCGCGGTGCGCGACGGCGACGACTACGTCGTCAACGGCCAGAAGATCTGGACGACGCTCGCCCACATGGCCAAGTACATGATCCTGCTCGCGCGCACGGACCCGGACGCGCCGAAGCACCGCGGCATCACGTACTTCATCCTCGACATGAAGTCGCCGGGCGTCAGCGTGCGGCCGCTCTACAACCTCGGCAACTCCCACGAGTTCAACGAGGTCTTTTTCGACAACGTCCGCATCCCGAAGGAGAACGTCATCGGCGAGGAGAACCGCGGCTGGTACTCCGCCGTCACCACGCTCGACTTCGAGCGCTCGAGCATCGGCTCGGCGATCGGCATGAAGCAGCACGTCGAGGACCTGGTCGAATACGCGAAGGATCATCAGGACGGCCCGACGAGCACGCTGCGCACGAACCCGATGCTGCGCTACGAGCTGTCGGACCGCATGATCGAGGTGGAGGTCGCGCGCATGCTCTCGTACCGCGTGGCGAGCATGCAGAACCGCGGCCTCATCCCGAACTACGAGGCGTCGCTGCTCAAGCTCTACTCGACGGAGCTGAACCAGCGCATCGCCCGCACAGGGATCCACATCCTCGGGCTGTACGGGCAACTGCGCGGCGACGAGGCACCGCAGAAGGGGCGGCTGCTTCAGACCTTCCTGCGCTCGGTGGCGTACACGATCGAGGGCGGCACGTCGGAGATCCAGCGCAACATCATCGCGCAGCGCGGCCTGGGGCTGCCGCGGGACTAGCGGATTAGAGGTTGGAGGTTAGAGGTTGGAGTCTGGGGTCAGGAACCCTAGTGCGGCGCAACGACCGGTCATTCGAAGCTACGAAGACCTCGAGGTCTTCCAGCGGGCGATGGCGCTGCTCCGACCAATGCACGATCTCGCCCGTCAGTTCCCTGATTACGAGAAGTTCGGCCTCGCGGACCAGCTTCGGCGGGCGGCCAAGTCTGTGCCCACCAACATCGCCGAAGGCTACGCGAAGAAGCGGTCGGCGCGAGAATTCAAGTCGTTCCTCACGATTGCGATGGGTTCCGCGAACGAAATGATCGTCCACCTCAAGATCGCGAGAGAACTCGAGTACATCACGCCGGAGCAATACGAGCACTTCGCGCGAGAATATGAGGTCGTCGCGCGTCAACTAAACAGACTCATCGCTGCGTGGCGAACGATCTCGATCCAACCTCCAACCTCTAACCTCCAGGAAACCAGCCCATGAGGTTTAGATTCACGGCCGAGCAGGAGAAGTTCCGGGGGGAAGTGCGCGACTTCCTCAAGGACGCGCTGCCGCCCGGATGGGAAGGGGCCGACAACGCGATCGACGACGAGAGTGTCGAGGTGGGGCGGCAGTTCCTCAAGAAGCTGGCGCCGAAGCGCTGGATCGCGCCCGCATGGCCGAAGGAGTACGGCGGGCTCGACATGAGCCTGTGGGATCAGGTCGTCTTCAACGAGGAGATGGGCTACGCCCGGGCGCCGATTCTCAACACCGCAGCCGTCGGATACCTCGGCCCGACGATCATCCTCTACGGCACGGACGAGCAGAAGAAGCGGCACCTGCCGGGCATCACCTCCGGCGACGTCGTCTGGTGTCAGGGCTACAGCGAGCCGAACTCCGGCTCCGACCTGGCCTCGCTGCAGACGCGCGCCGTGCAGGACGGCGACGACTTCGTCATCAACGGGCAGAAGATCTGGACCAGCCAGGCGCACTACGCCGACTGGATGTTTCTGCTCGCACGCACGGACCCGGACGCGCCGAAGCACCGCGGCATCAGCTACTTCCTCGTCGACATGAAGACGCCCGGCATCACCGTGCGCCCGCTGATCAACATGGCGAATGGCGAGGGCTTCAACGAGGTGTTCTTCGAGAACGTGCGCGTGCCGAAGGACGGCCTGCTCGGCGAGCTGAACCGCGGCTGGTACATCGCCACGACGACGTTGGACTTCGAGCGCTCGTCGATCGGCGGCACGTCGCAGGCGCGCCGCGCCCTCGAAGACCTGACGCGCTTCGCGAAGACCGAGCCGGATGCGGTGACCAACCGCCCCATCTGGGAGAAGCCGCTCGTGCGCCACGCGCTCGCCGACCTCTGGCTCTCGCTCGAGGTGACGACGCTGCTCTCATATCGCGTCGTGAGCATGCAGGCGCGCGGCCTCGTCCCGAACTACGAGGCATCGATCGTGAAGGTGTTCAACTCCGAGTACCTGCAGCGGCAGGCGCGGGTCGGCGTCGGCATCATGGGCATGTACGGCGGCCTCTGGGAGGACAGCCCGTGGGCGAAGCTGCGCGGCCGCTTCGCGAAGTCGTACGTGACGAGCGTCGGCGGCGCGATCGCGGGCGGGACGTCGGAGATCCAGCGGAACATCATCGCGCAGCGGGGGCTGGGGTTGCCGCGGCAGTGATGATGGAAGGTGGAAGATTGACGATGGAGGGTTCGCGCGGCCGAGTGCGCACACCGATACGGAGCTTCCGCGACCTGGAAGTCTATCAGCGCGCGCAGGCCGCGATGGCCGAGGTGCACAGATTCGTCCTGACATTCCCGGATCACGAGAAGTTTGGGCTGGTCGATCAGATGCGGAGAGCGTCCAAGTCCGTCGGAGCGCTCATCTCTGAGGGGTGGGGCCTGCGTGACTCGGAGAAGGAGTTCAAGAACTATCTCAGGCGTTCGCTCGGCTCGGCGAATGAGATGGAGTCGCACCTCGATACGTCGCAGAAACTCGCGTACGGCGATCCTGGTGTAGCGGAGACATTGATCCGTGAGTATCACATCATCGGCGGACAGCTAGTGCGTCTACGCTCTAACTGGCGCAGCTTCGCGACTCCGTCCTCCATCATCAATCCTCCATCCTCGCGTCGGCCAGAGAAGTAACATGGAGTTCAGAGACAGCCCCACCGATGCTTCCTTTCGCGCTGAAGTGCGCGAGTTCATTGCGCGCGAGATGCCGGATGATCTGCGCGCGGCCGATGACGCGGTGCTTGGCGTCGGCATCGGCGAGGACGAGCGGGAGCGCGACTGGCTGCGCAAGCTGGCGACGCGCGGCTGGGTGGCGCCCGCATGGCCGAAGGAGTACGGCGGCGCCGGCATGACGGTGATGCAGCAGTTCATCTTCAACGAGGAGATGGCGCGCGCCCGCGCGCCGCGCCCGAACTTCCTCGCCATCGGCCTCGCCGGCCCGACGATCATCGTCCACGGCAGCGAGGAGCAGAAGCGCGAGCACCTGCCGGCGATCCTGTCGGGCGAGACGTTCTGGTGCCAGGGCTTCAGCGAGCCCGGCGCCGGCTCCGACCTGGCGTCGCTGCAGACGCGCGCCGTGCAGGACGGCGACGACTTCATCATCAATGGCCAGAAGATCTGGACGTCGGGCGCCCACCGCTCGCAGCGCATGATGCTGCTCGCGCGCACCGACACGGATGCGCCGAAGCACAAGGGCATCAGCTACTTCCTGCTCAACATGCAGTCGCCCGGCGTCACCGTCCGGCCGCTCACGAACCTCGCCGACACGCCGAGCTTCAACGAGGTCTTTTTCGACAACGTCCGCGTGCCGAAGAAGGACCTGCTCGGTGAGTTGAACCGCGGCTGGTACGTGGCCACCACCACGCTCGACTTCGAGCGCTCCGGCATCATCAACGGTGTCGGACTGCAGACGATGGTGCGCGAGCTCGTCGACTACGTGCGCGAGCGCCCGCGGCCGCACGCGCACGAGGCGCTGCGCCACGAGCTCGCCGACCGCATGATCGAGGCCGAGGTGGCGATCGTCCTCTCGTATCGCGTGGCGACGATGCAGGCGAAGGGACTGATCCCGAACCAGGAGGCCTCGGTCACGAAGCTCTACGGGTCGGAGCTGGCGCAGCGCATCGGCCGCACGGCCATCCGCGCCGCCGGCCTCTACGGCGCTCTTACAGAAGGATCTGCACACGCGCCGCTCGGCGGCCGTCTCGACGCCTGGTATCGCATCGCCGTCGGCTCGACGATCGCCGGTGGCACATCGGAGATCCAGCGCGGCGTCATCGCGCAACGCGGATTGGGGTTGCCGCGGGAATGATCGCTCGGCGCGTTGCACGAATGACTGGAGGATGGAAGCTGGAAGCTGGAGCACACCGCGGGAATGATCTCTCGGCGCGTTGCGCGGGGGACTGGAGGATGGAAGCTGGAAGCTGGAGCACACCGTGGGAACGATCGCACGGCGCGTTGCACGAATGACTGGAGGATGGAAGCTGGAAGCTGGAGCACCTGACGAGAGAGCAGGCTATACGGCGGTGGCGCGTGCCGGCCGAGCCAGTCCAGCCTCCAGCGTCCAGCCTCTAGCGTGACGGGACTGATGAGACAGACACATCCACTGGGAGAGCACTGGTACGCACCGAAGCGCATCGCCATCGCGCTGGCGATCGCGGCCGCCATCTACGGCGCGGCGCTCGGCGCGGGCACGCTGCTCTACACCACAGGCGTCATCGCTACCGGCGCCACGCACAACGACTGCCCGAACTATCGTGAGGAGATCGCGCGAGAGCGCGACATCGACGAGGAAGACGTGCCCGATGAGCTGGTGAAGGATGAGACCATCGCCTGCCTCGAAGAGCATGAGCTGACGGAACGCGAGGCGTTCCGTAGCGAGTACCTCTTCTGGTCGGTCTGGCCCGGCATCATCTGCGCCGTCATCTTCCTGCTCTGGCCGACATGGACCCGCATCCTCCTCAACCAGGACGAGGCGGAAGCAGCTGAGGGAGGAGGCGAGCATCGACCATCACACGCGTAACCGCATGAACGACCCTCCGGCGGCCGGGGGTGGACGGCATGGGACGGAAGCATCAGCAAAAGGAGCTGTGACACATGGACCTGGGACTCTCTGAAGAACAAGAACTGTTGAAGAACACCGCGCGCGACTTCCTCGAGAAGGAGTGCCCGGAGACGCTCGTCCGTGAGATGGAGGAGGACGAGAAGGGCTACTCGCCCGACCTGTGGAAGAAGATGGCGGAGCAGGGCTGGCAGGGGCTGCTGATCCCCGAGCAGTACGGCGGCGCCGGCTTCGGCTACCTCGACCTGATCGTGCTCGTCGAGGAGTTCGGCCGCGCGCTGGTGCCCGGCCCGTTCATCTCGACGCAGGTGGGCGGCGTCATCCCGCTGCTCGAGGGCGGCACGGACGAGCAGAAGCAGCAGTACCTGCCGCGCATCGCCAGCGGCGAGCAGATCTGGACGCTCGCCTTCACCGAGCCGTCGGCGCGCTTCGACGCCGAGGGCGTGTCGCTGGAGATCAAGGAGGATGGCAACGACGTCATCCTCAACGGCACGAAGCTCTTCGTCCGCGACGCCAACGTCGCCGACTACATGACCGTCGTGGGCCGCAAGCCCGGCACGAAGGGCGAGGACGGCATCATGCTGGTGATCGTGGACGCGAAGACGAGCGGCATCAGCCAGACGCAGCTCAAGACGATCGCCTCGGACAAGCAGGCCGAGGTGAAGTTCGAAAACGTCCGCGTGCCGAAGGCGAACATCATCCCGGGCGGATGGGACCTCTTCCGCAAGATCCAGCGGAAAGCCACGGTACTCGAGTGCGCGTACCTCGTCGGCCTCGCGCAGATGGACTTCGAGATCAGCGTCCAGTACGCGAAGGACCGCATCCAGTTCGGCCGGCCGATCGGCTCGTTCCAGGCGATCCAGCACAAGGCTGCGGACATGGTCACCGACGTCGACGGCTCGCGTTTCATCATGTACCGCGCCGCGTGGTCGGTCGACCAGGACGAGGCCGACGCCGACCTCAACGTCAACATGGCGAAGGCGTGGGTGAGCGAGGCGACGCGGCGCGTCGTCGCGCACGGCCAGCAGATCCACGGCGGCATCGGCTTCACGAAGGACTACAAGATCCAGCTCTACTTCCGCCGCCAGAAGGCGGCGGAGCTGGCGTGGGGCGACTCCGACTACCACCGCGAGCTGGTCGCGGAGGGGCTCGGCGTCTAGCCGGGCGTGCGAGCAAACGCGAGAGAGGCCGCGTCGTCGTGACGCGGCCTCTCTTCGTTGTCATATGGCTGGTGCGTTATCGCTCCGCGCGCACGACGCGCGTCTTCACCATCTTGTCGTGCCACGCTTCGCGCTTCTCGTCCCAGAGCACCCAGAAGAAGCCGAGGCCGAGCGGGATCGACGACACGAGGTAGCCGACGTAGCGCAGGATCGCCTTGCCGGCGTCGGGGACCTCGCCCGTCTCCGCGTCAACGACCTTGATCTTCATCACCATCTTGCCGGGCGTCTGCCCCGTCGTCGCCCAGAACCCCACGGCGTAGGCGGCGCCGATGATCAGCGCGAGCAAGTAGTAGATCGCCAGCGGAAAGATCACCGCCAGCACGACATACACGACCGTGAGCGCCACGCCATCGATGAGATAGGCGACGAGCCGCTCGCCGAACCCCACCGCCTCCTCCTGCATCCCGACAGCTTCTGTGCTGTTCATCAGAATCACTCCTGCACTGAGGTTGCGCTTATCCTCAGTATCGGCCGGGCGATGCAGCGCTGAGCGTAAGGGTTCTCCCTGATTCCCGCTCTGGAGCCTCTAACCTCCAGCTTCTAGCGAAGCACCGTCTCCAGCCACAGCTCCGCGAACGCGGCCGCATCCACCGATGTCACCACCTCCGCCTCGTGCCCTTCCACCGGGTCGATGAACGTGCGCACCTGGCCGCCGTGCATCGCGACCGTCACCGGCATCGTCTCCCAGGTGACGAGCGAGCGGTCGACGGCGCAGGCGACGGTGAGCGGATCGTGCAGCAGGCACACGAGGTCGTCCGGGATGACGCCGCGGCCCCGCCGCTGCATGTACGGCGTCCACACGTCGATCTGGCGCGCGAGCTCGCGGCAAAGCGCGTCGCCGCGGCGCAGCCGGTCGAGGTGATCGCGCCGCAGCCACGTCGACATCGTCACGTCCACCGGCACGTAGAGGGCCGGCATGCCGGCGTTGAGCGCGCGCAGCGACGCCCGCTGGTCGACGTTGAGGTTGTGGTCCACCGACGGCGGCAGCACCGTGTCGAGAAAGCGCACGGGCGCGAACGCGCCGCCCATCACCACCAGCCGCTCCACCTCCTGCGCGAACGACGGATCCTGCTCGAGCGCGGCCGCCACGTTCGACTGCATGCCCACCGTCGCGACGTGCACGCCGCCGCCTTCGCACGCTTCGAGCAGGAGCGTCACGCCGTCGCGCTCGGACAGCGGCAGCTCGCCGTCCCACTCGCCGAGCATCGCGTCCTCGTGGCCGGCCTCGGCGCTGCGGTGCGGCTGGCTCTGCTCGCCCGGGACGCCGGCCGCCACCTCGACGTCGCCGCGGCCGGCGAGCAGCGTGAGCTTCCGCGCGATCTTCGCGCGCCGCACGGTGTCTCCCGACACGGTCGTCACGGCTCGCAAATCGATGTCCGGATGCCGCAGCGCGAACGCGAGCGCCAGCGCGTCGTCGACGTCGGTGCCGATGTCGCAGTCGAGGATCAGCGGCAGTGCCATGCGCCTGAAGTATGCCGCCGGTCCGCGCGACAAGCAGCGAAGGGAGCGGGGAGCGAGAAGAGAACCTGAGAACCAAGAACCAAACAGCAGCCGGCGGGGCCGCCGCCCAACGGTTCCTGGTTCTGGGTTCTTGGTCCTCCCCCGTCCATACTGATCGGGCGCGCCGAGGGTTGGCGCGAATTCGACGAAAGGAGGTCCATCGCCCATGTCTCGTGACGACATTCTGCGCCTGACGAGCCTCGCGTCCTGCGCCGGTTGAGCCGGCAAAGCGGGCATCGCCACGCTGGCGCAGGTGCTGCGCCCCATCACGGAGACGTTCGACGCCGCGTCCTTCCCCGACCTCCTCGTCGGCCTCGAAGGACCCGACGACGCCGCCGTCTACCGCCTCACCGACGATCTCGCGATCGTCCAGACGGTGGACTTCTTTCCGCCTGTCGTGGACGATCCGTACACGTTCGGCGCCATCGCCGCGGCCAACGCCATCAGCGACGTCTATGCCATGGGCGGCGAGGCGATCATGGCGCTCAACATCGCCGGCTTCCCGGAGGACCTCGCGCCCGACATCCTCGCGCGCATCTTCCGCGGCGGCGCGGAGAAGGTCGCGGAAGCCGGCGCCGTCGTCGCCGGGGGCCACACGCTGATCGACCCGGAGCCGAAGTACGGCCTCTCAGTCACGGGCGTGATCAACCCGCGCGAGATCCTGTCGAAGGCCGGCGCGCAGCCGGGCGACGAGCTGGTGCTGACGAAGCCGATCGGCACGGGCGTCATCCTCACCGCCGCCCGCGACGGCCGCGACCCGCAGAGGCACGTCGTCGCCGCGGTCGAGAGCATGCTGCGCCTCAACCGCCACGCCTCGCACCTGGCGCGCGAGGCCGGCGCGCACGCGATGACGGACGTCACCGGCTTCGGTTTACTCGGGCACGCGCGCGAGATGGCCGCGCGCAGCGACGTCCGCGTCGTCATCCGCGCGTCGCAGGCGCCGCTGCTGCCCGGCGCGCTCGGCTTTGCGCGCGAGCGCATCGTGCCCGGCGGCACGGCGCGCAACATCGATGGCCTCGCCGGCCACGTCGACGTCGCGCCCGGCGTCGACCCCGCGCTCGTCACGCTGCTCTACGACCCGCAGACGTCCGGCGGCCTGCTGATGGCGCTGCCGCCGGAGCGCGCTCGCGCCGTCGTCGAGCGGCTCGACGCCGACGGCTTCCCCGGCGCGATCGTCGGCAGCGTCGAAGCGGGCGACGGCGTCGCCGTGGTTCCCTAGAAACCACGCCGGAGCGACTCTGCGCGATCCTGTAATCTTCCACGCATGAAGCGCGCCGGCATCCTCAACGTCACCGGCTACGCCGGGAGCGAGCTCGCGCGCCTGCTGCACGGCCACCCGGACGTCACCATCGCCGGCGTCACGGGCCGCAGCGCCGCCGGCAAGCGCCTCCCGGAGGTGTTCCCGCACCTCTGGCAGCTCGACCTGCCGATCGCCGAATCGCTTCCCGATGGCGTCGACGTCGTCTTCTCGGCGCTGCCGCACGCCGCGGCCGCCGAGCAGCTCGTGCCGTACATCGAGGCCGGCGTCCCCGTCATCGACCTCAGCGCCGACTTCCGCCTCAAGCGTCTCGACGAGTACGAGGCGCACTACAAGACGACGCACCCGGCGCCCCACCTGCTCGCGCGCGCCGTCTTCGGCCTGCCGGAGCTGCACCGCGACGAGATCGCGCGGGCGTCGCTCGTCGCCGGGCCGGGCTGCCACTCGACCGGCGTCATCCTCGCGCTGGCGCCGCTCTTCGCGCGCGCGCTCATCGAACCGGACGTCGTCGCCGACACGAAGACGGGGCTCTCCGGCGCGGGACGGGCGCTGGGGCTGAACGTGCACTTCTCCGAGGCCGACGAGAGCGTGGCGCCGTACGGGCTCGACGGGCACCGCCACGTGCCGGAGATGACGCAGGAACTGGGGCTCCTCGCAGAGGCGCCGGCTCCGTCGATCACGTTCGTCCCGCATTACATCCCGATGACGCGCGGCATCCTCAGCACCTGCTACGCCCGCGCGAAGCCGGGCGCGCTCAGCGGCGGCCGCAGCGAGATCATGGAGCTGTATCGCGACTTCTACCGCGACGCGCCGTTCGTGCATGTCGCGCCGGCGGCGCCATCGACGAAGCATGTGATGGGCACGAACTACTGCGTCATCCACCCGTCCATCAACCTGCAGACGGGCGCGGTCGTCGTCGCCAGCGCGCTCGACAACCTGGGCAAGGGCGCGGCCGGCGCCGGCGTGCAATGCTTCAACGTCATGGCCGGGCTGCCCGAGACGGCGGGCCTGCAGCAGATGGCCCTCTTCCCGTAGTGGCGACGACGCGCTCGCGGTCCGGCATCGAGATCGTCCGCGACGGCAGCGTCACGACGCCGCTCGGGTTCGTGGCGGGCGCGACGTACTGCGGCATCAAGACCTACGGCGAGGACAAGCTCGATCTCGGCATCCTCGCGTCCGAGCGGCCCGCCACGTGCGCCGCCATGTTCACGCGCAACCGCGTGCGCGCGGCCGCCGTCCTCGTGTCGGAGCTGCACACGCGTAACGGCTCGGCGCGCGCCATCATCGTCAACTCCGGCATCTCGAACGTGGCGACGGGTGTCGCCGGCGTGCGCGACGCGAACGAGATGTCCGAGCTGGCAGCGAGGAAGGCCGGCGTCGCCGCGAACGAGGTGATCGTCGGCAGCACCGGCGTCATCGGCAAGCCGCTGCCGATGGACAAGATCCGCGCCGGCGTCGAGCGGATCGAGCTGACGCCCGACGGCGGCGCGGCCTTCGCACGCGCCATCCTCACCACCGACACGCACGCGAAGGAAGCGGCGGTGCGCTTTCACTCGGGCAGCATCGACTACACCGTCGCAGGCTGCGCGAAGGGCTCCGGCATGATCCACCCGGACATGGCGACGATGTTCTGCTTCCTTACCACCGACGCGCCGGTCGAGCGGCGCTTCCTCGACGCCGCGCTGCGCCGCGCCGTCGACGACTCCCTCAACATGATCAGCGTCGACGGCGACACCAGCACCAGCGACACGGTAGCGATCCTCGCCAACGGCGCCGCCGGCGGCGATCCGATCGCAAGCGGCAGCCCCGGCGCATCCGCGTTCGAGCAGGCCTTGCGCCATGTCTGCACGACGCTGGCGCGGATGCTCGCGCGCGACGGCGAGGGCGCGACGAAGCTCATCGAGATCCGTGTCGACGGCGCCGTATCTGACCGCGACGCCCGGGCGGCCGCGCGCACGGTCTCCGCGTCGCCGCTGGTGAAGTCCGCCGTGCACGGCAACGACCCGAACTGGGGGCGCATCCTCATGGCCGTCGGCCGCAGCGGCGCGCGCATCAACGTCGACCGCGCGGCCGTCTGGCTGGGCGAGACGTGCGTGTTCCGCGGCGTGCCCGTGCCGTTCGACGAGCGCGCCGTCAGCCGGTACCTTCGCAACGAGGAGGTGCTGATCCGCGTCGACCTCGGCGCCGGCGAAGCGAGCGCAGTGGCGTGGGGCTGCGACCTCACGCCCGAGTACGTGCACATCAACAGTGACTACACCACCTGACGCCCGGCCCGTCGTCGTCAAGCTCGGCGGCTCCACGCTCGGCGCGCACGATACGTCGCTCGCCGACATCGCCGCGGCGCGCCGCGCCGGCCGCAACATCGTCGTCGTGCACGGCGGCGGCGCTGCCGTCTCCGCCTGGCTCGAGCGCGCGGGCATCACGCCGCGCTTCGTGCGCGGCCTGCGCGTTACCGACGAGGCCACGCTCGACGCCGTTGTGGGCGTGCTTGCGGGCGTCGTCAACAAGCAGCTCGTCGCCGAGCTGGGGGCGCTCGGCGCGCCCGCCATCGGCCTCAGCGGCGCCGACAGCCTCATCCTCCAGGCCCGGCGCTACGACGAGGAGCTCGGTTTCGTCGGCCGCATCGAGCGCGTAAACCCCTTCCCCATCGAGGAGCTGCTCAACCTCGGCTACGTGCCCGTGATCGCGCCGATCGCCATCGAGAGCGAGGGCCTCGCGCAGCCGCAGCTCCTCAACACCAACGCCGACACGGCGGCCGGCGAGATCGCCGCCGCGCTCGGCGCGTCGGCGCTGATCTTCCTCACCGACGTCGCAGGTGTCATGGACGCGGCGCAGCGCGTCCTGCCACAGCTTGCCGCCGACGAAGCGCGGGAGCTGCTCGCGTCCGGCGCCGTCAGCGGCGGCATGATCCCGAAGGTGGAAGCGGCGATGCGCGCCGCCGCGGCGGGCTGCCGCACGCTGATCATCGACGGCCGCGAGCCCGGCGCGATCCTCGGCGCGCTCGCCGGCGATGTCGCCGGCACGACCGTCGTCCCCTAGCCGACGGGCTATCCCTCATACCGTCGCGTTCGCCTATGCTGCGTCCATCTCACTTCGCGAGGTGGCACCATGGCCGTGCGCTACGAGCCCTCTGGAAGGATCGCCTGGATCACGCTCGACCGGCCGGACGCCCTCAACACGTTCGACCGCGCGATGCACAACGAGCTGCAGGACGCGTGGCTCGCCTTCCGCGACGATCCCGATCTCTGGGTGGCCATCGTGACCGGCGAAGGCGACCGCGCGTTCTCCGCGGGCGCCGATGTGCGTGGCTTCGGTTCGCAGCCGAAGGCCGGCGAGAAGCGCCCCATGGGCCCCGGCCGCCACCTCTGGGAGACACGCTACGACTGGGACCTGCAGGGCGGACTGGAAGTGTGGAAGCCGACGATCGCCGCCATCAACGGCTACTGCATCGGCGAGGGGCTGACGCTCGCGCTGGCGTGCGACCTGCGCATCGCCTCCGACCGCGCGACGTTCGCCTACCCGGAGGTGCAGATCGGCCTGCCGACGATCGCGGGCGCCATCCGCGCGCCGCGCGTCATCGGCCTCGGGGCCGCGCTCGAACTACTGCTCACGGGCGAGCGCGTCGACGCGCGCCGGGCGTACGAGATGGGGCTGGTGAACAAAGTCGTGCCGCACGACGATCTGCGCGCCGAGGCCACGCGCTGGGCCGAGCGCCTCGCGCGCAACGCGCCGCAGGCGATGGCGGCGACCAAGGAGGTCGCCTACCGCTCGCAGGCGATGTCGTTCACCGACGCGCTGCGCATGGGCGAGGCGATGCGCAAGCTCGCCGGATCGACGGACGACGCGCGCGAGGGCGTGCGCGCGTTCCGTGAGAAGCGCGAACCCGACTACCACGGCGTGTAGCGAAGGCGGTGCGATGAGAGCGAACGCGTGCAAGGCGAAGTGGCGGGCCGGCGAGCCGGCGTACGGCGCGTGGCTGATGATCCCCAGCTCGATCTCGGCTGAGGCGATCGCGCATCAGGGGTTCGACTACGTCTGCGTCGACATGCAGCACGGCTTTATCGACTACAGCGACGCCATGACGATGCTGCAGGCGATCAGCACCACGGACGCGATGCCGTTCGTGCGCGTGCCGTCGAACGAGTTCGGCATCATCAACCAGATGCTCGACGCGGGCGCGATGGGCATCATCATCCCGATGGTCAACAGCGCGGACGAGGCGCGCGCCGCCGTCTCGGCGTGCCGCTACCATCCCGAAGGCGCGCGCAGCTACGGGCCCGCCCGCACGATCTGGTACGCGGGCGCCGACTACTTCGAGCGCGCGAACGAAGAAGTCGCCTGCATCCCGATGATCGAGACCGCGCGCGCGGTCGAGCGGCTCGATGAGATCCTCGCCGTGCCCGGCATCGACGCGATCTACGTCGGCCCGTCCGACCTGATCGTGACGTACGGCCAGCAGCCGCGGATGGACAACGAGGGCAAGTTCGAGGAGGCGCGCATCGCCATCGCGGCGGCGTGCGCGTCGCGCGGCATCACGGCGGGCATCCACGCCAACGCCGGCCTCGCCGCGAAGCACCGCGCCGCCGGCTATCGCATGATCACCATCAGCGCCGACCTCTCGGCGCTGCAGCAGCGGGCGGCCGAGGACCTCGCGCGCGCCACATTGCGCGAATCGAAGGCTGACACGGCTCCCGCCCCCTAGTTGAACCGGCCGCGTTCAAGGGGCCTTACGCGATCGCCGTAGCTCGCGATGCTTCTGGCGCTCTCCGTAGCGCCGATCAACGAGTTCGCGCCGTCGGTGGGCAGGGCCTTACGTGGGGATTCGCGGTCGTGCTGCTCGGCGCTGTGTCGATGCTTGCCGGCTCTAGCCGCCAGCGCCACGATCCTGCTCCGCCTGCCTGAGCACGCCCGAGCGCATCAGTCCGTCCAGCCGCGCATCGTCGACGGCCAGCTCGCGCAGGCACTCGAGCGTGTGCTCGCCGAGCAGCGGCGCGCGGCGCGGCAGGCTCATCGACATGGCGTCCCAGCGCACGACCGCGCCCGTCTGACGGATCTTCCCCCACGCCGGATGCTCGAACTCCCACCACAGCCCGTTCTCGACCAGGTGTTCGTCGTCAAACACGTCGTTGAAGCGCGTGCACGGCGCGACGGGCACGCCGAGCGGCAGCAGCGCGTCGAGCCACGCCGCGATGTCGCGTTCGCGCAACTTCTCCTCGATCGCGCGGGCGAGATCGCCGTAGAGCGGCGCAGCCAGCGCATCACGTGGCGCGTCGATGTCGAGCGCGCGCACGAGTGCGGCCGCATGCTCCTGCGTCGAGCACGCGAGCATCACGTAGCCGTCGGCGGCGGGATACACGCGGTAGAGCGCGTGCCGGCCGGCGAGGTCGCGACCGCCCGGCGGGTCGGCGGGCTTGCCCTCGTAGAAGATGAACTCGCCCGCCTGCACCGTGAACGCGCTGTTCGCCAGGCTCGTCTCGACGCGGTCGCCCTCGCCCGTCCGCTCGCGCGCCACGAGCGCGCACACGACGCCGTACGCCGCCGAGAGCGCGGTCATGTAGTCGCACACCGGCACCTGCAGGAACACGGGCTCGCCGCCCGGCTCCCCCTGCGCGCGCATCACGCCGGAGCGCGCCTGCATCAGCGGGTCGAAGCCGGGCAGATGCGCGTAGGGCCCGCCCGGGCCGTACCCGGTCACGGAGCAGTGGATGATGCGCGGGTTTCGCGCGCGCAGATCCTCCCAGCCGATGCCGAGCCGCTCCATCACGCCCGCGCGCACGTTGTCGAGCACGACGTCGGCGCGCTCCACCAGCTCGAGGAACAGCTCGCGGCCCTCGGGCGACTTCAGGTCGAGGCAGACGCTGCGCTTGCCGCGGTTCGACCCGAAGAACGCCAGCCCCGACGAGCGCCACCCGTCGCCGCCCTCCGGCGGCTCGATCTTGATGACGTTCGCGCCGAGGTCCGACAGCATCATCGTCGCGTTCGCGCCCGCGATGAACGTGCCGAGGTCGAGCACGACGACGTCCTCGAGCGGGTAGGCGCGGCTCGCGCCGGTGGGGCCGCGAGCTCATCGAGCAGCGCGTTGTGCTCGCCGAGCCGCGGCGCCGCGTTCCTGATGCGCCCCGGCGACCGCTGCAGCCAGACGGGCACGTTCATCTGCTTCGTCGGCCCCAGCTCCGGGTCATCAACGTCGACGATCATGTTGTTGTGCAGCGTCTGCGGGTCGCGCGCGTACTCTTCGCGCGTGAGCACGGGCGCGCGCGGCACGTCCGCCTCCTCGAGGATGCGCAGCCACTCGGCGCTCGTCTTCGCCTCGAAGGCGGCGTCGACGCGGCGGGCCAGCTCGCGCCGGTCGTCCGGGCTGGCGATGCCCATCGGCGCGCCGGCGAAGCGCTCGTCCACCAGGCACTCCTCCAGCCCGATGGCGACGGCGAGGCTGGCCCAGAACGGCGGCGTCAGCGCGCCCGCGAACAGCCAGCCGCCGTCGCTGCCGCGGACGAGCCGGTACGTCGGGAAGGGGCCGCGCGGGTCCTGCTGCCCCGACCGCCACACCGTGCCCGATCCGCGCATGTAGGCCACCGTCTCGAACGCGAACGTCGCGCCCGCGCCCGACACCTCGAAGCGGTCGGCGGCGGCGCCGCGCGCTCGTGCGTACAGCGACGACGCCACCGCCACGGCGGCGACGATCGCCTGCGCGTAGCCGGCGACCGGGATGTTGATGAACACGGGCTGCGGGTCGTAGCGGTACTGCGCCTCGCACAGCCCGGCGACGGCCTGCATCAGCGCCTCGTCCGGCGGCAGGTCGCGCCACCGGCCGCGCGATCCGTACGCGGGCAGGTAGCCGGCCACCAGACGCGGGTTGATCGCGCGCAACGCCTCGGCGTCGAAGCCCCGCTGCGCGTCGACGCCGGGCTGCCAGTCGTAGATGAACGCGTCCGCGCCTGCGAGCAGCGCCCGGAGCCGGTCTCTGCCCTGCTCGGTGTCGAGGTCGAGCGTGACGGCGCGCTTGCTGCGGTTGAGGACGTGAAACGCCGGCTGCCCGCGCAGCCTGTCGCCGCGCGGCGGCTCGACCTTGATCACGCCGGCGCCCTGTTCGGCGAGCAGCATTGCCGCGAACGGGCCGCCGACGCCCTCGCACGCCTCGATGATGCGCAGCCCTTCGAGCGCTAATGGCACGGACGGATCTTACGCGACGGCGTTCAGTGGGGCGATTGGAGCGCCGGCACGGTGAGCTGGCCGTGCGGCATCACGCATACGGACGGCCGCCGCCCCAGCTCGCGCTCCTTCTCGCTCATGATGCGCGCGAGCGTCTCGTCGACGTCGGGCGCGAAGCACAGGTGCGCCGCCTCGACCGTAGCGCGGTCGAGCGACGAGTGCAGCCAGACGTCGCAGCGCGCCTGCACCATCGCCTGGACCTGCACCTGCCACTGGTCGAACTGCGTGCCGGGGCCCCGCTCGATGCGGTCGAGGAGCGCGCGCGGCGAGGCCTCGCTGCGCACGAGGTGGCTGTACTCGGGCGCCCCGAGCCCCTCGCGGCACTCCGCGACGAGCAGGATCGCGCCGCCCGTCGCGCACGCCTGCGCGGCGACGGACATCCCCTTGACCGACTGATACAGGACGAGGTCGGCCGGGTAGCCCATGTTCGTCACGACGACGATGTCGAAGAGATGCGGGACCGGCCGCAGCGCCTGCCGCGCCGCCTGCGCGATCGCCGCCTCGTGCGCCGCCACCAGCTCGCCGGCGAACACGCCGGTGAGGCGCTTGCGCTCGTCGAGCGTCACGTTGAGCGTGAACGCCGGCTCCGTCTTCAGCGCGACGTCACGCATCTCCTCGAAGATCGGGTTTCCGTCGGTCACGCACCAGGTGGCCTTCGGGTGGCCGATCATGCGCGCGTCGTGGTTGGCCATGATCGCCTCGGCGCCAGAGATGCCGGGCAGCATCGCCTTGCCGCCGCCCGAGTACCCGGCGAAGAGGTGCGGCTCGACGAAGCCGGTGAGGATGCGCAGGTCCGCGTCCATGTACGCGGCGTTGACCCAGACGTCGACGCCACGTGGCGTCGTCAGCAGGTACTTCTGCATCGAACGGTCGCGCGCGTCGTGGTCGATCACGCGGTACTTCGAGGCGATCTCGCTCCCGAGGATGCGCTCTCGCTCGTCCGGCCGCGACGCGCGGTGCAGCCCAGTGCCGATGACGATGGTAATGTCCTCGCGTCGCACGCCCGCCGCTTCGAGTGTTTGCAGCATCGGCGGGAGCAGGAGACCGTTCGGGACCGGCCGCGTGATGTCCGAGACGGCGATCGCCGCCTTCTGCCCCGGTCGCGCGATCGACGCCAGCGGCGGCGCGCCAATCGGCGATGCGAGCGCCTCACGCACCGACGCCGCAGGATCGGCCAGGGGCGGCGTGCGCTCGGGCACGAGCACGGTCGCATCGTCGGGCACGGATGCGTCGATGAGCCGCTCGCCGAAGGGAAGCTGCACTTTCACGGCCGGATCGTATCAGACGTCTGTGAGGCTAGATCTCGACGAACGCGGTGCCCTGCACGAGCAGCACGTACACCATGCCCAGCGCGATGAACGGCGCGTACGGGATCGGGTCGCGCCTGTCGCGGACGCGCGTGACGAGCAGCAACAGCGCGATGGCGCCGCCGGCGAGCGCCGTCAGCAGCAGCGCCGCCACGCCGAACGTCAGGCCGAGGGCGAAGCCCGCGAACGCCGCCAGCTTCACATCGCCCATGCCCATGCCGCCGCGGGTCGCGATCGACATGATGAGGAAGGTGCCGCCGGTGAGTGCGCCGCCCACCATGACGTCCGCGCGGTTGGCGTCCGGCATCACCGTCCCGATGACGATCGCCGCGGCGATAGCCGGGTAGGTGATGACGTTCGGCACGCGGTACGCGAGCACGTCCGTCCCCGTGCAGACGATGAGCACCGACACGTACGCGGCGACGATGGCGATGTCGAGCGCATCGCTGTACCGCCAGCCGACGGCCGCGAAAAGGAGCGTCGTCGCCGCGACGACGATCGCGCGCCTGTACGCGGAGCCGGTGGTCAGCGCTCGCGGCATCGCCAGCGCACCGGTCTCGCTGTGCAGCTCGAGCGAGACGCCGCCGTCCTTCTTCAGGCGGACGTCGTCCTCCTCCAGCTCGCCGCGCTCGTATGGCTCGCGCGAGAGGCGCGCGATCGCCTCGTCGAGCGCAAACCCGACGGCGAATCCGACGATGGCCATGAGCAGTGCGGTCACGCAGGGAACCTCGTCTCTATCATCGGCACACGCGGCGGCACCCCGCTTCGGGCGAACCCGTAGGAGCCAC
>Ga0073934_10005551_pt1 | contig 19384 bp, 16 predicted proteins | sample LarsenN4metaG_FD_76834 | JGI IMG/M metagenome (GOLD analysis project Ga0073934, IMG submission 76834) | Hot spring sediment bacterial and archeal communities from British Columbia, Canada, to study Microbial Dark Matter (Phase II) - Larsen... ... | reverse complement strand
GGGTTCGTCTCCACGACGCAGCCCGACGAGCTCCTGTTCCGGTTGACGGTCGAGCGCGCGTTGCTCGCTGTCTACGCGGGCCGCGGTGTGTTCCCGCCGACCTACACGCGCTGGAGTGCGACGACTTGACGGTGATCGCGGCCGCACGGCCCTTCCGGTGTGTCACCACTGGCGCTCGCAGTTGGTCCTCCGCAGGGTCAGCGAGGTCGGTGGAGGCCGCGGGCTCGCCCGGTCGGCGTCCGGCGACAGGTGCTCCCAGCGCAGGTAGTAGTAGTCGCCCGACTCGTCGTCGGTGCCGTCGAGATGGATGTCGAGGTCCGGGCGGCTCCGCTGCACGTCCGCGACCATCGTCGCCCCGTTGACCGGGTCGGTCCACGGCTGGGACACCGGGCCGCGTACGACGACGTTGTTGCACGGGGCTCCGGGCGGCGCGAACGAAGGTGCGCTGCTCACGGTGCCGGACGCGACGTCGAGCGCGAGCCAGCCGGTGCTCGACGACGGTGCGCCCGTCCGTGGCACGATCCCCGCGCTCACGTGCCACACGGTCCCCGACGCGGGCGGCACGACGTTGTTGAAACCTGTGTAGCTGCCGTGACCGGGGTGCCACTGGTCCCAGTCCGACAGCTTGACCCGCCTCCATTCCTTGCCGTCCCACCACGCGGCGTACGCCTGCGTCCTGCCTTCGACGCCGTTCGCGGACCGGAGCGCGTCGAACGTCTCGTACACGATCACGATCCGGCCGTCGGGACCGACGCCCGCTCCCGTCCAGAACAGGCCGCCGTAGCGCGCGGGGTCGACGAGTGTGCGAGGCGCGTTGTGCGGTGTGATCGGCAGTCGGAGCTTCCGGTTCGAGACGTCGTAGAAGTTCACCCAATCCCGGGTCTTGAAGTAGGTGAGCTGGCACAGGTCGCGCGCGTTGGCGTCGCCGCAGTGGTGCTTCTGCTCGAAGTTGATCTTCGCGACGATGTGGTATTCGCCCGCGTGCTCGAACACGAACGAGTAGATCCCCGCGGTGTCGTCTGGTGCGACGCCGGCCAAGCCCGAGAAGTACGGCTGCTGTGTCAACGCGTCCCACCGCTCACGGATCGGGTCCCACGCGCGCACATAGAGGTTCGCGCCACGCGTCCCGCCGGCGCCGCGGTACCTGAACATGAAGCGACCGTCGGAGTTCGTCCAGAAGCCGGGGTAGGTCACGATCGACTCGTTCGAGCCGACCATGGCGAGCGGACCGTCGAACACGAGCTGTGCGGGATCGGTGACGGGCCGGCGCGTGCGGAAGTACTGCAGTGGGCTCACGTGCATGTTGCCCGCCACGTGGAGACGGCCCTCTGGGTCGAACGCGAGCGTCACGTAATTGTGGAAGTCGAGGACGTACGGCCATTGCGTCGCGAGCGGGTACTTGTGCCACGTCGTCTCGCCGAGGCGGCGGATCGCGACGGTCATGAGGCCGTTGTCGTTGTCGTAGTACGCCACCGCCTGCAAGCCGAGGTCGGCGCGGGTGACGAGGTCGAGGCCGGCCCATGTTCCCGACCACACCGAGTCGTCCACGGTGATCTCGCCCGAGCGCGGCACGGCGTCGCGGTCGGCGACGAAGTTGTGGAGGTCGTGGACGTGCTCGACGGCGCGCACGTTGTCGTGCTCACCGGGTTCGCCATCGTTCGCGACGTTGTCGAACGTGACGACTGGCCGCTTCGGACGCTCGTGATACACGACGGTGTCGGTCCCGCCGTTGCCGATGATCGCGTCGGCGCCCGGGCCGCCGTCGAGCCGGTCGTCGCCTCCCTGGCCCTTCAGCACGTCGGCCTCGCCGCCGCCCCGCAAGCGATCGTTGCCCGCCTGCCCGAAGAGCCGGTCGCCGAACGGACCGCCGACGAGGTGGTCGTCGCCCTTCCCGCCCTTGAGCACGGCACGCACCGGAGCGGACACGACCAGCCAGTCGTTGCCGCTCCCGCCTTTGACGACGACCTCGGTCGTGACGCCTCGGCACACGACCGTCGCGACCTCGTCGGTGCAGCCCGGCTGGGACGACGGGTGCGTTCGCACCGTGAGGAACCCGCCGCCGATTCGGACGCCCTCGGGATGCTCGACGACGAACAGCGTGTGGTCGGCGGGTTGCGCCGGCCACACGGTGACCGTCGTCCCGGACACCGACACCCAGGCGTGCGGGAGCGGCGGCTCCGCGGACGCGGGTGCGACGGTCAGCGTCGCGGCGGCGACGACCCCGGCGCAGAGGAGGCGTGCGATGCGCATGCCCCGGACACTACGTCCGCTTTAGGTGGTTTGTCCCGAATATTCGGTACGGGTATGTACGCGATGTTTGCCGTTCGGCGAGGCCTCAGGCCCGGCCTTGGCTCATCCGCAACAGGTCCATCGCGCCGGTCCCGGTCGCCTTGATGCCGCGCGAGACGACGCTGACGTCCCAGCCCGCGGCCTGCTCGCGCAGCGCACCGACCGTGCAGTTCTCGCGCCCGAGCGTCGAGAACGGGTCGTAGTGGAACAGCCGCATCGCGTTGAGGTGCGAGATCTTGTCGATGTCCTCGTCGGAGCACTGTGCGGCCTGCATCTGCTTCAGGAACTGCTCGGGCGACTGCGGCCACGTCGAGTCGGAGTGGGGGTAGTCGCACTCCCACGTGATCATGTCGATGTTCATCTTGTGCCGCATCTCCACCCCGACGGGGTCGTCGATCCAGCACACGACGACCTGCTCGTCGAACACTTGCGTGGGACGGCGGTCGCCCATGTCCTGACCGGTCCAGAAGCGGTGCCGCTCGTACGTGTAGTCGATGCGCTCGCGGAAGTACGGGATCCAGCCGATGCCACCTTCACTCAACGCGTACTTCAGGCGCGGGAACTTCTTCGGCACCGGCGACCAGACGAAGTCCGCGGCAGCCTGCACGATGTTGACCGGCGAGAGCGTGATGAGCACGTCCATCGGTGCGTCCGGCGCGGTGATGACCATCTTCGACGACGAACCGATGTGCACGCACACGACCGTCCCGACCTCCTCGCACGCAGCGAAGAACGGATCCCAGTGGCCGGAGTGGATGCTCGGGTGACCGAGATGCACCGGGTTCTCCGAGAAGGTGACGGCGTGGCAGCCCTTGTCGGCGACGCGGCGCACTTCCGCGGCCATCTTCTCCGGGTCCCACATCATCGGGATCGACAGCGGGATGAAGCGGCCGGGATACGCGCCGCACCACGACTCGATGTGCCAATCGTTGTACGCGCGCACGAGCGCTTCGGCGAAGTCGGCGTCGTGCTGCGCCGTACGGGCGAAGAGCTGGCCGCAGAACTGCGGGAACGACGGGAAGCACATGGAGCCGAGCACGCCGTTCGCGTTCATGTCCTTGACCCGGTCGTGGATGTCGTAGCAACCGGACCGCATGTCGTCGAACGAGGTCGGGTCCATCGCGTACTCCTCGGGCGGGCGACCCGCGACCGCGTTGAGACCGATGTTGGGGAGCTCGGCCCCCTCGAACGACCACACGTCGATGCCGCTGTCCTTGCGGATCAGCTTCGGGGCCCGCTCGGCGTACTCGCCGGTGAGGCGTCCCTCGAAGAGGTCCGGTGGCTCGACCACGTGGTCGTCGACGCTGACGAGGATGAGGTCTTCGACTCGCATGCCGTCCCCCTTCACTGACGCTCGTGTCAGTGTACGCCGAGCACGCGGCGCCGGCACCTGCACCGGCCGCACCTTGCGTCGAAAACGCAGATGGAGCGCGCAAATTCAACGCAAGAACGACGACGGCGTAGGTTCTCGGGTCATGTTCGAGACCGTGGACCCCGACCAGATCAACCTCGGCCTGCTCGCGCTGCGTGTCGCCGTCGGCGCCACGATGCTCGCCCACGGCGTGAACCACGTGTGGCGAGGCGGCAGGATCCCCGGGACGGGGCGGTGGTTCGAGAGCCTCGGCATGAAGCCCGGCGTGCTGCACGCGTGGCTCGCGAGCGGCACCGAGCTGCTCGCGGGTCCGGCGCTGATCGTCGGACTGTTCACGCCCTATGCGGCAGGCGCGCTGGCGGGCGTGATGCTCGTGGCGTGGATCACGAACCACCGCAAGGCCGGGTTCTTCGTCTTCCGCCGGCCCACAGAAGGGTGGGAGTACGTGATGAACCTCGCGGTCGCGTGCTTCGCGATCGCCTGCCTCGGGCCCGGGGAGTGGTCGGTCGACAACGCGATCGATTTCGACCTCTCCGACTGGTGGGGTCTGATCTCGGCCCTCGTGATCGGCGTCGGGGGAACGGTCGCGCTGCTCGTCGTCTTCTGGCGGCCGCCGAAGCCGGAACCCGCGTCGTCGTAGCGTTCAGCGCGACTGGAGCTCGTCGACCAGGAGTGGCACGGCCTCGTGCCAGTCCCCGACGATGCCGACGTCGCACGCGTCCCAGATCGGCGCGTCGGGGTCGGGATTGATCGCGAGCACCGTCCCGGCCGCCCGCAACCCGACCGTGTGGTTGAACTTCCCGCTCGCGCCGATGCTCACGACGAGGCGGGGCGCGATCGACCGGCCCGTGATACCGATCTGGCGGGCGCGCGGCAGCCAGCCCTTGTCGGTGACCTTGCGCGTCGCGCCGAGCTCGGCGCCCAGCAACGCGCGCAGGGGCTCGAGGCGTGCGTACTCCTCCGGCTTGACTCCCGTTCCCACCGCGATGACCGCGGTGGCGTCGGCGAGGACCTCGATGTCGTCTTCGCGTGTGCGGGCGAGCACGCGGACCCGACCGCGCGGCTCGACCTGCAGCGTCGTCACGGAGATGTCGGTGGTGGCGCGCGGCGCGGGCGCGACCAGCACGCCGGCGCGCACCGTCGCCATCTGGATCGGTGACGTCGTCCCGATCGCCGCGACGAGCTGCCCGCCGAACGCGGGCTTCCACGCGATGAGCCGGTCGCCTTCGACGTCGAGGTCGACGGCGTCGCCCGTGAGGCCGGCGTCGAGCGCGGCAGCCGCGCGCGACGCGACCTCGCGTCCCCATGCGGTCGACTCGGTGAGCACCGCCCACGGCTGCACGGCGCGCGCCCACTCGGTCAGCGCGCGAGCGATGTCCTCCTCCACCGCGCTGCCCGTGACATGGACGACTTCGTCGGCGCCCCAGCTCGCGAGCGTCGGCGCGTCGGGTGGCTCGACCGTGACCGCGACGACTGGTCCACCCATCCGTGCCGCCGCGCCGAGCAGCTCGCGCGTGGCGTGCGCGCGATCGGGCTCGGCCACGACTGCGACCATGCGGCCGTTCCGGTTGACCGTCGGCACCGCGCCCGCGTCGTTGCGCTCCGCCGATGGAACGAGCGCTGCGCGTTCGACCAAGACGCCGACCGCGGCGCGGACCTGGTCGGCCAGCGGCGCGCCCGGCGTTCGCCGGCGGGCGCGCGTCACCGCCATCACCTTCACGGGACCGACCCAGGTGGGCGACGCGGCCTGTCCCCACGGACCGCGGCCGAGGTCTGCGGCGCCGAGCGTGCGGATGCGATCCGCGGGCACGGCCGCGCGCCCCGCGGGTTCGACCTTGCTCGGGTCGGTGAGCCGCTCGGCGCAGGAGATCACCGCCGGAAGGTGCACCTGCGCCTGGAGCCATCCGTCGTCGTGCTCGCACCGGGCGTCGAGCCGGACGCCGTGCTCGTCGTCCGCGACGTGCAGATACCGGACGCCGGTCAGGAACGGGAGGTCGAGGAGCTGCGCGACCTCGGGGCCGACCTGCCCGGTGTCGGCGTCGACCGAGTTCCGGCCCGCGAGGACCAGGTCGAACGGGCCTTCGCGCCTCAGGGCGGCGGCGAGCGCCTTCGCCGTCGCGAGCGAGTCGGAGCCGGCGAACGCCGGATCGGTGACCAGCAGCCCGGTGATGTGGACGTCGCGCTCGAGGCCCCACGCGATCGCTTCGCGCAGCGTGTCGTCGGCGGCGGGCGGCCCGAGCGTGATCACGACCACCGACGTGCCCGGACGTTCCTGCGCGATCTCGCACGCTTTGGCTACTGCGCGCCGGCAGTACGGGTTCATCTCGAGCTCGATGCCGTCGCGGCGCAGCCGTCCGTCGGGGCCGAGCTCCATCTCCTCGAACTTCGGGACCTGCTTCACCAAAACGGCGAGCCGCATACGATCCCAGGCTATGACACGTGAAGCCGTGATCGTCGACTGCGCCCGCAGCGCGTTCGGGAAGCGCAAGGGCGCGCTGGCGGGCTGGCACCCGACCGACTTGCTCGGGCTCGTGCTGCGCACGTTGCTCGCGCGCAACGACGTCGATCCGGGCCGTATCGACGACGTCGTCGGCGGTTGCGTCACCCAGGCGGGGGAACAAGGCGTCAACGTGACGCGCAACGCATGGGTCGCCGCCGGTCTGCCGTTCCACGTACCGGCAACGAGCGTCGACCGGCAGTGCGGTTCCTCGCAGCAGGCGATGCACTTCGTCGCGCAGGGCATCATCGCGGGCGCGTACGACGTCGCGATCGCGTGCGGCGTCGAGTCGATGACTCGCGCGCCGATGTCGTCGAATGCCCGCGGCGGCACCGGCCCCTTTTCTCCGGACTTCCTCGCCAACACCGATCACACGCTCGGCATCCAGTTCTGGGTCGCGCAGGTGCTCGCCGACAAGTGGGGGATCACGCGCGGCGAGATGGACGCGTACGCGTTCCAGTCGCACCAGCGCGCCGCCGCCAACACCGACAACGGCTTCTTCCCGGGCGAGATCGTCCCCGTCCCGATCAAGGACGAGCACGGCGAACCGACCGGCGAGGTGCTCGCGACCGACGAAGGCATCCGGCGCGACGCGTCGCTCGACAAGATCGCCGCGCTGCCGCCGGCGTGGGTGTCGGACGACCAGCCCGCTCCCGACATCACCGCGGGGAACTCGTCGCAGATGACCGACGGCGCGGCCGCGATGATCATCGCCGAGCGTTCGTTCGCCGAGCAGCACGGGTTGCCCGTGCGCGCCGTGTTCCGCCACTTCTCCGTGGCCGCGGAGGACCCCGTGCTGGTGCTGTCGGCGCCCGTGCCGGTGACCTACAAGCTGATGGAGCGGACCGGGATGCAGCCGGACGACTGGGACGCGGTCGAATGCAACGAGGCGTTCGCCGCGATCGCGCTCATGTGGCAGAAGGAGTTCGGCTACCCGATGGAGCGCTTCAACCCGCGCGGCGGAGCGATCGCGTTGGGCCACCCGCTCGGCGCTTCGGGCGTCGCGTTGATGACGCGCCTGCTCCGCCACCTCGAGCACACCGGCGGCCGCTTCGGTTTCCAGACGATGTGCGAAGGCGGCGGCCAGGCCAACGCCACCGTCATCGAACGTGTTTGAAGAGAAATGGCCCCTCACGGGCACGCTCGTCACCTCGTAGGCTGACGGCACCGCTTCCCCCGGACCGACACCTCGTGCGGGAGGAAGCAATGCCGGCCAACCTCGACGTCGAAGCACGCCTGCGCGAGCGCCTCGCCACGCAGTACGGGCTCGTCACGACGGCGCAGGCACTCGATGCCGGATTGAGCCGCAAGGCGCTCCGCCATCGCGTCGACACCGAACGCCTGGTGCGCTGCCATCGCGGGATCTACGGGGATCCCGTGGTTCCGCAGAGCTGGGAACGGCGTGTGATGGCTGCCGTGCTCGCCTCCGGGGAGAACGCGTTCGCTTCCCACGCGACCGCGCTCCGCTTGTGGGGGTTGACGGCGTACCCCGTCCCCGACGACGCGCCGATCGAAGTGACGACCATTCTCGAACGCGACCCGGAGATCCCCGGGGTCGTGTCGCACCGCAGCGGGCTGCTGCTCGAGCGCGACATCCGCGACGTGAGGGGGATCCCGACGTGCAGCCCCGAGCGCACGTTCCTCGACGTCTCGGGGCGGTGCAGCGTCCCGAACCTCGGGCGGCTCGTCGACGATGCGCTGCGCATGGGGATCACGTTCCTGCATCGCATCCTCGATTGCCTCGAGCGCCTGCCACGCGCTCCGGGACGAAGTCCGGCGACGGTGCGCGAGGTCCTCGCGTCGCGTGCCGTCGACTTCGAACCTTCGGAGTCGCTCCTCGAGCAGTTCGTCCTCGATGCCATTCGAGGGCACGGACTGCCCTCGCCGCGGGCACAGGTGTGGATCGAGCTCCCGAGCGGTCCCCGCCGTCTGGACCATTGTTACGAGCGCGGACGTCTGGTGATCGAGTCCGACGGGTTCGGTCCGCACTCGACCCGCACCGCGTTCGACGACGACCGGCGGCGGTCGAACGAGCTCGTCCTCGCGGGCTATCGCATCTTGCACTTCACGACCGACTTCACCGACTGGGAGATTGCGTCGACGGTCGCGGAGGCGTTGGGCATCCCCGTTCCGAATGCCTCTGAGGGGCCAAAACTCTTCAAACAATGGATCGAAGCGCGGCCAGCTGTTCGCAGTAGTGGGATCGCGAGTGGTGGACGAAGCGGACGTTGACCACGGTCGCGCCGATGTCGGCGAATCGCTGCATCTGGTCCCCGACGCGCTCGGGCTCGGCCGACGGGTCGAGCGGGTGTTCGTTCTGGAGCACGATGTCGAAGGGATGCTCGCGTGCCGCCCACGCGTCGGTCGCGCGCACGCGAGCCAGCATGTCGCCCAGCTCCGCGGTTCGCAGCCCGAAGGGCGCCCACCCGTCACCCAGCTCCACGGCCCGCCGGAGCGAGCGGTACGTCCGGCCGCCGACCCACATCGGCATGCGTGCCTGTGTGGCGCACGGATCGATCAAGAAGTCGTCGAACGAGTAGTGCGGTCCGCGGTACGACGGCTGCCGCTGGCCGAGCGCGGCACGCAGCGCGCGCATCGCGTCGTCCGCGCGGTCGCCTCGATCGTCGAACGGCGCGCCGAGCAACTCGAATTCCTCACGCAGCGATCCGACGCCGACGCCGAGGATCAGCCGCCCTCCGGCCACGACGTCGAGCGTCCCGTACCGCTTCGCGATCGCGAGCGGGTGGTGGTAGCCGAGCACGAGCACGTGCGTCGCGAACCTGATCGTCGCCGTGACGGCAGCGAGATAGCCGAAGGTGGCCAGCGGGTCCCAGTAGCGCCCACCGCGCACTGCGGCCACGTCGACCGGCACCCCGACGTGCTCGCTGCACGTGCAGTGGTGGTACCCGAGCCGCTCCGCTTGCTGCACGACCGCGACGACCTCGTCGAACGTCGCGTCGCGCTCCCACGTCGCGTGCGCGCGCGGGAGCATCGTGAGAACCGGTGTGACGATCCCGAGCTTCACCGGGGGCTGAGCACGCGCTGCACGGCGTCGACGACCGCGGGGATGTGATCCGGTGCCTCGGCAAGCCGGTTCGTCTCGGCCAGGTGCACCATCGATTCGGTGATGATGCCGAGCACGCCCATCGCGATCGCCTGCGCGTACTTCGACTCGGCGGCGTCGCGGTCGAGCTCCGCCCACATGTCTCGGATCAGGTCGGCGAGGTCGCGGCGTGTGCGGGTGCGCAGCGCGTTGACCTCGGGCGAGACGCCCCGGCCTTCGATCAGCATGATGCGCGCCGCGGCGTCGTCCTTCGCGAGGTACTCGATGTACGCGCGGATCGCCGTCGCGAGGAAGTCGTCGCCACGGTTCGCGGCGAAGAGCGCTTCGCGTACGTGGTCGAGCACGCCGCGCAACGACGCCTGCATCGCGCCGTACATGGCGTCCTCGCGGTTGTCGAAGAACGTGTAGAAGGCCGTGCGACTGGTGCGAGCGCGCCGCACGATGTCTTCGACGGACGTGCGATGGAACCCGCGCGCGGCGAACTCTTCGATGGCCGCCCGCACGAGGCGTTGCCGCTGATCGGCGCGGCGCTCCTCTGCCGACTTCCCGCGGTAGCGCCGCCCCTCGGTGGCAGGCGCTGATTCGGCAACCACGACTGCCCAGGCTACCGGCCTGGGGCTGGCTAGCGTGCCGCCCGTGCCCGACAAGCGCTCGACGCTCGCCGACGCGGTGGCGCGGCACGTCCGCGCCGGCGACGTGCTGCATCCGGTCGTCGGTCATACCCGATGGACCGCCGCGACGCGGGAGGTCGTGCGGCAGTGGTGGGGTCGCGATCCGGGGTTCACGCTGGTCATGCTCTCGCTGTCGAGCCTCGGCGCGTTGTTCTTCCGCGGCGGGCTCGTGCGCCGCGTCGTCACCGGCTACTCCGGCGACACGTTCCCGAACTTCACCCCCAACCCCTGGTTCGCGCAGGCATACGAGCGGGGAGACGTCGAGGTCGAGCACTGGTCGTTCCTCGCGTTCACCCAGCGTCTCGAAGCGGGGGCACGGGGCCTGCCGGCGGTGACGACGCGCTCGATCGCCGGGTCGTCGATGGAGGGCAACCGTGCCTACGCGCGAGTCGAGACGCCGTTCGGCGCGATCGGTCTCGTCGAGGCCCTGCGTCCCGACGTCGCGCTGTTGCACGCGCCGATGGCCGACCGCGAGGGCAACGTGGCGTTGCACCCGCCACTGCTCGAAGGTGTCTGGGGTGCGCTGGGCGCGACGCGCGGTGCCATCGTGACGGTCGAACGCGTCGTCGACGACATTCGTCCGTGGTCGCACTTCGTGCGGATCCCCGGTCATCGTGTCCTCGCGATCGTCGAAGCACCGTTGGGTGCTCACCCCGGGGGCCTGTACACGGGTTCGCTTCCCGTCGACGGCTACGGCGAGGACTACGAGTTCTGGGTCGAAGCGCGTGCTGCGACACGCCGGGACGACTACGACGAGTGGATCCGTCATTGGATCCTCGACGTCGAGACGCAGGAGCAGTGGGTCGAACGCCTCGGCGGCGAGCGCGTGACCGCGTTGCGCACCAAGGCGGCGCCCGATTCGTGGCGTGCCGACGAGCAGCGTCTGCGCCCCGATCTCGAGCGTGAGCCGAACGCCTGGGAGCGCGCGGCGGTGTGGGGTGCCCGCGCGCTCGCCGACCGCATCGAGCACGTCGGGTTCGACGCGGTGCTCGCAGGCGCCGGTGTCGCGAACCTCGCGGCCTGGCTCGGCGTGCAGCTCGCGCGCGAGCGCGGGTGCGACGTCCACCTCACCGCGGAGATCGGACTGTGGGGCTACGACGCCACGCCGGCGGACCCGTTCGTCCTCAACCACCGCAACTTCCCGACCGCGACGATGCTCGGTGACGCCGAGACCGTGCTCGGGACGCTCGTCGGAGGCCCGGGCACCCGCGTGCTCGGCTGCCTCGGCGGTGCGCAGGTCGACGAGCTCGGCAACGTCAACTCGACGACGCTCGTTCCCGAGGGTGGACCGTTCCTGGTCGGCAGTGGGGGAGGCAACGACGTGGCGAGCACCGCTGACGCCTGCGTCGTCGTCGCGACGCTCACCCCGGCGCGCACGCCGCGCCGCTGCGCGTACGTGACGTCACCGGGACGCGCGGTCGACGCGCTGGTGACCGATCACGGAATTCTCTCCAAGCGGGCTTCGGGCGGGCCGCTCGAGCTCACCGCGGTTCCCGCCGGCGACGAGCCCCTGTCCGACCGCATCGCGCGCGCCCGCGCGCAGTGCGGCTGGGACCTCGCCGTCGCACCGGACGTCGCGGAGCTGCCCGACGTGACGCGCGCCGAGGTCGCGGCGCTTAGACGGTGGGACCCGCAGGGCTGGTTCCTCCGGGCTCGCTGAGCGCGAGGGTGACAAGATAAGCGCCCGATGGCCAGAGTCCTGTTCGATCACGTCACCAAGCGCTTCGGCGACGTCGTCGCGGTCGACGACCTGACGCTCGAAGTCGTCGACGAGGAGTTCCTCGTCCTGCTCGGGCCTTCGGGCTGTGGCAAGTCGACCGCGCTGCGGATGATCGCGGGTCTCGAAGACCCGACGGAGGGGATCATCCGCATCGGCGACCGGATCGTGAACGACGTCGAACCGAAGAAGCGCGACATCGCGATGGTGTTCCAGAGCTACGCGCTCTACCCGCACATGACCGTGCGGCGCAACATCGAATTCCCGCTCCAGACCCGCCGCATCGCTGCATCCGAGCGCGACCGCAGCGTCACCGAGGCCGCGTCGATCCTCGGGCTCACCGATCTGCTCGACCGCAAGCCGGCCCAGCTCTCCGGAGGTCAGCGCCAGCGGGTAGCGCTGGCCCGCGCGATCGTGCGGCGACCGCAGGCGTTCCTCATGGACGAACCGCTGTCGAATCTCGACGCGAAGCTGCGCGTTGCGACTCGCGCCGAGCTCGTCGAGCTGCATCAGCGGCTGCACACGACCGTCGTGTACGTGACGCACGATCAGGTCGAGGCGATGACGATGGGCACGCGCATCGCGATCATGAGCGCAGGTGTGCTCCAGCAGGTCGGACCGCCCCAAGAGGTCTACAGCCGCCCGGCGAACCTCTTCGTCGCGCAGTTCATCGGTAGCCCGCCGATGAACACGGTGACCGGCGAGGTCGTGACCGTGGAGGGCGGGCTCGCGGTGAGGCTCCCCGGCGGCGACGTCACGCTTCCCGACCAGGTGGCGGCCGCGCTGCGCGCCCGCACGGTCGACAAGGTCGTCGTCGGCGTGCGGCCCGAGCACCTCGTGCTCACGGGGGGATTCGTGCCCGCGACCGTGACCGTCGTCGAGTCGCTCGGCCACGAACGCCACATCGTGTGCCGGCTCGGCGACGGCCAGATGGTGATCGTGCGCATCGACGCCGACGCACGCGTGCCCGAGCTGCAGTCGACCGTCCAGCTCGGCACCGACGTCGCGCACCTGCACTTGTTCGATCCCGTCGGCGGCGACCGCCTCACGTGAACGGCGAAGCGTCGGACCTCCAAGCGGTCCAGCGGTCGATGCGCCGCCTGCGGAACCGCCGCCGGCTGCGGGAGAGCGGCTTGGCGTTCCTGATGCTGTCGCCGTCGCTCGTCGTGTTCGTGGTGTTCGTCTTCTACCCGTTCCTGCGCAACTTCCAGCTCGCCTTCTACCGGACGCCGCCGTTCCCGAACCTCCCCAAACAATGGGCCGGCTGGGAGCAGATCAACGACGTCCTCACCTCGGACGACTTCCGGCACAGCTTGTGGGTCACGGTGAAGTTCACGCTCTACACCGTTCCGACCGGCATCGCGCTCGGGCTCGGCCTGGCGGTGCTCGCGCACCAGCGGTTGCGAGGCATCACGATCTACCGCACGATCTTCTCGTCGACCGTCGCGACGTCGGTGGCCGTCGCGTCGGTCATCTTCCTCACGTTGCTCAACCCGCAGATCGGCTTGATCAACTACTACCTCGACTTCGACTTCAACCTGCTGCGTGACCGCAACTGGGCGCTGCCGATGGTGTCGCTCGTCACGGTGTGGCAGAACCTCGGATTCACCTTCATCCTCATGAGCGCGGCGCTGCAATCGATCCCCGAGGAGATGTGGGAGGCCGCGCGCATCGACGGCGCGGGAGCGTGGCGCCAGTTCCGCCGCGTCACGCTGCCGTTGCTCTCGCCGACGATCTTCTTCGCCGTCGTCGTCGGCACGATCTCCGCGTGGCAGGCGTTCGGCCAGATCGACCTACTGACCGAGGGTGGGCCGGGTGGGCGCCGCGGCGAGACGAACACCTTGACCTACTTCATCTTCACGGAGTTCTTCGACCAGCAGAACGAGGGCCGGGCCGCCGTGCTCGCGATCGCGCTGTTCCTCATCGTCCTGCTGTTCACGCTCGTGCAGCTGCGCTTCCTGGAACGGCGGGTGCACTATGAGCGTTGACAGCGTGCTCGTGCTCTCCGACGAGGCCGCTCGCCGCGAGGCGCAGCGCGACCGGCGCCGCCGCCGGCTCGGGATGGCGGGACGGTACGTGCTGCTGACGCTGCTCGCGTTCGTCGTGCTCTTCCCCGTCTACATGACAGTCGTCAACTCGCTGCTGCCGGCGGAGCGCATCCTTCGGCGACCTCCCTCGCTGTTTCCCAGCAGTCCGGAGTGGGGTCAGTACGCCGACGCGTGGGACGACGGCCACATCGGCCAGTATCTGCGCACGAGCTTCGTCGTGACCATCGCGATCACCATCGGCCAGGTCGTCACGTCGGTGCTGGCGGCGTACGCCTTCGCGTTCCTCGACTTCCCGTTGAAGCGGACGACCTTCGTGTTGTTCCTCGCGACGCTGATGGTGCCGTTCGAGGTGACGATCATCACCAACTACCAGACGGTCTCCGACCTCGACTGGCTGAACTCCTACCAGGGCCTCGTCGTGCCGTTCCTCGCCACCGGCTTCGGGGCGTTCCTGCTCCGCCAATCGTTCCTGACGCTGCCGAAGGACCTCGAGGACGCGGCGCGTCTCGACGGGTACGGGCACTGGCGCTTCCTCGCCCGCGTCGTGGTCCCGCTGTCGCGGCCCGCGATCGGCGCCCTCGCCGTCTTCTCGTTCCTGCTCGCGTGGAACCAGTACCTCTGGCCGCTGCTGGTTGCCGACGACGACGACTACCGGACCGTGCAGGTCGGGCTGCGGCAGCTCGCGCGCACGAACCTGTCGGAGTTCCCGGCGACGTTCGCCGGCACCATCCTCGCCGCGCTACCGCTCGTTCTCCTCCTGTTGATCTTCTCGAAGCAGCTCGTCCGAGGCCTGACTGCCGGCGCGGTGAAGGGGTAGGGCATGATGGGGCCATGCGTACACGCAAGGTCCTCGCATTCGGTGTCGCCCTCGCGCTCGTGCTCGCCGCGTGCGGTGGTGGTGACGACGACGACGGCGGCAACGGCGGCGCCGGAAACGGGGGAGGGGGCGACGACGACGAGGAATCGCTCGCGGACCTGTGCCCCCTCGGCGCGATCGAGGAGTCGGGTGGCCCGGTCGAGGTCGTGTACTGGCACTCGATGCAGGACGCCAACGAGGAGACCCTCACCGAGCTGACCAACGAGTTCAACGCCAGTCAGCAGGATGTGCGCGTCACGCTCGTCAACCAGACGAGCTACCAGGACACGCTCGAGAAGTACCGCGTGTCGCTCGGTTCCGGTGACCTGCCCGACCTCATCCAGATCGAGGACACGGGTACGCAGGTGATGATCGACAGCCAGGGTGTGCTGCCCGCGCAGGCCTGCGTCGACGCGGGCGACCTCGACCTGAGCGACATGATCGAGCGCGTGCACGCGTACTACTCGGTCGAAGACGTGCTGTACCCCGTGCCGTTCAACGTGTCCAACCCGATCCTCTACTACAACAAGCAGGCGTTCGAAGCGGCCGGGCTCGATCCCGAACGCCCGCCCGCCACGCTCGACGAGGTCCGCGAGTACTCACAGGCGATCGTCGACAACACCGATTGGGAGTACGGGATCACGTTCATCCGCAACGGCTGGTTCCTCGAGCACTGGCTCGCGATGGCAGGCGAGCCCTACGCGGACAACGGCAACGGCCGCGAGGGCCGCGCCACCGAGGTGCTGTTCGACAGCGACGCGGGCGTCGAGATGTTCGAGTGGCTCGACCAGATGGTGGCCGACGGCCTGGCGCGTGACGTCGGCGGCGGCACTGCCAACATCGAGCACTTCGCCGCGGTGGGCAACAACAACGCGGCGATGACGTGGGACACGTCGGCGGCGCTCGGGCAAGTACTCGCACTGCTGCCCCAGTTCCCGAACGTGACGCTCGGCGCGGGGCGCTTCCCCGGGCCCGAAGGCGCGGGCGGCGTGCTCGTCGGCGGCGCGGCCAACTACATCCTCAACTCGTCGTCGCCCGCCGAGCAGGAGGGTGCCTACCGGTTCGCCAAGTTCCTCGCCGAGGCGCAGTCGCAAGCGACGTGGTCCGCGGGGACCGGTTACCTGCCGATCCGAGAGTCGGCGATCGAGCTGTCACCGCTGGTCGAGCGCTGGGCCGAGAACCCGGAGTTCCGGATCTCCTATGACCAGCTCCTCGACGCGGAGAACAACGTCGCGACGGCAGGACCGGTCATGGGTGCGTACCAGGGAGTGCGCGACGAGGTCGAGAACGCGATGGAGGTCATCTTCACGACCAGCACACCGGCGGCCCAGGCGCTCGCCGACGCCAAGGCCAAGGCCGACGCCGTGCTCCAGGACTACAACGACCGGGTCGGGTAGCGGCTGAAGGGGCGAACGGCCCTGGGCGTGCCGGTAGGTGCATCGTACGTTCGGCGAATGACGAACGGGCGCGCAGTCGCCATGGTCTTCGCGGCCGCGTTGGTCCTCGCGGCGTGCGGCGGGGGCGACGACGGGGCCACCGCAGGCGGTGACGACGGGAACGGGAACAGCGGCGGCTCCGCAATCGATCCGGCGGAGTGCGGGCTCGAGGCGTTCGCGGCGGCCGACAAGCCGGTCGAGATCACGTTCTGGCACCAACAGGCCGACGAGAACGAGGCCGCGCTCGTCGAACTGACCGACGAGTTCAACGCGTCGCAGGACGACGTACGTGTCCGGCCCGTACTGTTTCCCGACTACGAGGACTTGTTCACCAAGTACCGCGCGGCGCTGAGTGGCGGTGACCTGCCGGACCTCGTGGTGCTCGAAGAGACCACGGTGCAGGCGATGGTCGACAGCGGGAGCTCGGTCCCGATGCAGGCGTGCGTCGACGCCGACAACCTCGATCTCGGCGACTACCTGCCGCGCGCCATCGCGTACTACACAACCGAGGACGTGCTGCGCGCGATGCCGTGGAACGTGTCGAACCCAATTCTCTGGTACGACCGGGCGCTGTTCCGAGCCGCGGGCCTCGATCCCGATGACCCGCCCGAGACGCTCGACGAGGTCCGTGAGTACTCCCAAGTGATTGTCGACGCGGGTGTCGCCGAACACGGGATCGCGTTGCGCGCGCAGGACTACTACAACGAGTTCTGGTACGCGAAGGGGGCCCAGGAGTACGTGAACAACGGCAACGGCCGCGACGCGCGCGCGACGAAGGCGCAGCTCGACACGGAGTTCGGTCGCGAACTGTGGACCTGGTGGGACGACATGGTGGAGTCGGGGCTCGCACTCGACACCGGGTCCGCGACCGGCAACGTCGACCACCTGTTCTCGCTGGCGAACAGCGAATCGGCAATGACGATCGAGGCATCCTCTGCGCTCGGCCCGGCGCTCGCCGTGCTGAGTACCGGCCAGTTCTCGCACGTGGAGATCGGCACGGCGCCGCTGCCCGGGCTCGAAGCGGGCGGGGGAGTGCCCGTCGGTGACGGGGCACTCTGGATCGTCGGCAACTCCTCACGCGCCGAGCGCGGCGCGGCGTGGCAGTACGTCAAGTACTTGACCGAGCCGGCGCAGCAGGCGCAGCTCCACATCGCGGTCGGGTACGTGCCGGTGCGGATGTCGGCGGTCGAGGACCCGGGCGTGCAGGCGAAGTGGGCCGAGCAGCCCGCGTATCGAACCGCCTACGACCAGCTGGTGAACGGGCCGACCGACGACGCGACGTCGGGCTCGGTCATCGGCGACTACCAGGGCGTGCGCGACGCGGTGACCCGTAGCCTCGAAGCGATGCTGACGGGCCGACTCACTCCCGAAGCGGCGCTCGTGCAGGTGCAGCGCGAAGCCGACGACGCGATCAACGAATACAACGCGCGCATCGGCGGCTGACATTGCCCATGCGTCGAGCATGCGCTCGGCATCTGCGTTTTCGGCGCAAGGTCGGTGGCGTCAGCGGGTGAGGATCACGCAGCACGCGTTGGCGCCCCGACCGACGGTGTGCGCGAGTCCGACGCGCGCGCCTTCGACCTGCCGGGATCCCGCAGTCCCGCGCAGCTGGTGGACGAGTTCGACGACCTGACCCAGGGCCGACGCGCCGAGCGGCTCGCCCTTCGAGAGCAGCCCGCCGCTCGGGTTGACCGAGCGTGCGCGCTCGGCGAGCACCTTCGGCTGGTCGCCGGCTTCGCACAGGTGCAGCTCGTGGTACGCCAGCAGTTCCCGGGCGGCGTCGGTGTCCTGGCACTCGACGACGTCGATGTCGCCCGGGGAGACGCCCGCCTCCGCGTACGCATCGTCGGCGGCGAGCGTCGACGGCGGCGTGATGTCGCGGTCGTCGACACCGGACAGGGGCGTCGCCTCGCCGAGCACGCTTCCCGGGAGGTGCGAGCGCAGGCGCGCCGCGGCAAGGGTGATCCCAGCACCGCGCTCGCCGCGCCGCAGCACGACCGCGGCTGCGCCTTCGTTGGGCGAGCACAGCATCCACAGGTGGAGCGGCTCGCACACGACGCGTGAGGCGAGCACCTCGTCCGCGGTCACTGCCTTGCGGAACATCGCGTCGGGGTTGTCGACTCCGTTGCGGCGGTTCTTCACGACGACCTCGGCCAGGTGGTCCTTGGTGAGTCCGTGCTCGCGCAACAGGCGCTGCGCGCGCAGCGCGAAGTACGCGGGCGTCGCCGCGAGACCGGCTTGCTCGCGCCACGGCTCGAAGAACGACGAGCGGATGATCCCCTTGGGCATCTTCTCGACGCCGAACACGAGCACGCAGTCGTACTGCCCGGCGCGGATCGCGCCCGCGGCGAGCTGGAGCGCGGCCCCGCCCGACGCGCATCCGGCCTCCACGTCGACGATCGGAACGCCCGTCTTCGCGAGCGCGCCGAGGACTTTGTGCCCCGAGGCGACGCCGCCGTACGCGGTTCCGCAGAACGCAGCCTGGAACGGCGGGTCGCCGGCCTCGGCGAGCGCGGCGCGCACGGCGTGGACGCCCATGTCGGTGTTGGTCACGCCGTCGAAGCGCCCGAACGGATGCAACCCGACGCCCTCGACCGTCACGCGAACGCCCACGTCACCACCTCTCCGGGGAGCACGTCGGCGACGAGCGTCATCGGTTGGCCGAACGCGAGGCCGGCGGGGTCGGCCGTCCGCAAGCGCGTGACGACCCGGAGGCGCTCGGCGACGAGCTCCACGACGCCGAAACCGTAGGGAACCGGCCCCTCGTAGCCGGGCGGCGCCGCGGTCACCGCCGTCCACGCCCACAGCGTCGCGTCACGCGACAGGACGACCCGCGCGACGTCGGTCGCGCCGCTGTACGGGCACGTGTCGAGCAGCGGGAAGTGGTACTTGCCGCTGGTGGGCGAGAAGCCGCCGACGAGGTCGATCGAGCCGTCCTCGTGCAGTTCGAGCAGCCCGTCGTGGATCGGTCTCACACGATTCCCCGCTCGGCGAGGGCATCGAGCTCGTCGTCGCCGATCCCGAGCTCGCCGAGCACGGCGCGCGTGTCGGCGCCGAGGCGCGGCGCGCCGGCCGGCGGCGCGGGCGTCTCGCCCGCCCGGCGGGGGAACGGCGCCTGCTGGCGCACGGGCCCGATCACGGGGTCGTCGACCGTGACGAGGTCGTGGCGCGCCGCCATGTGGGAGTCGGCGAAGATGTCGGCGGCGGTGTACGCCGTCGCGACGGGCACGTCGTGCGCGACGCAGCGTCGCTCGATCTCGAGCGCGGTCAGTGAGGATGTCCACGTGGCGACGATCTCGTTGATCTCGTCGCCGTGCGCGGCGCGGTCGGCGAGCTTGGTGAAGCGGGGGTCGTCGAGCAGTTCGGGCCGATCCATCGCCTTGCACAGGCGCGCGAAGTTCGCGTCGGATCCCGCGACGATGCAGACGTACTTG
>Ga0073934_10005550_pt1 | contig 19387 bp, 17 predicted proteins | sample LarsenN4metaG_FD_76834 | JGI IMG/M metagenome (GOLD analysis project Ga0073934, IMG submission 76834) | Hot spring sediment bacterial and archeal communities from British Columbia, Canada, to study Microbial Dark Matter (Phase II) - Larsen... ... | reverse complement strand
GATGAACTGCATCGTGTCGTATATGGCCATCCCCGCCGTAATCGATCCGCCGGGGCTGTTTATGTAAAGCGAGATGTCGCGGTCCGGGTCCTCGGCCTCAAGAAACAGGAGCTGAGCGACGACGAGGTTGGCTATCGTGTCGTCGATCGGCGTGCCTATAAAAATGATGTTGTCTTTGAGGAGGCGCGAGTAAATGTCGAAAGCCCGCTCACCGCGCGCGGTCTGCTCGACCACCATCGGCACAAGCGCCATATGTGGGTCACCGTCCTTATGATAATTATCAACCATGGCGTTCATTATACTTCTCTTTTGCCAACGCCGGAAGTTGCTTTTTTCTTATGGCACTGAGGGAGCCTGAAGTAGAGCTTAACCATGATGCGATTCGGGGAGCACTGAGAGTCGCAGCGCGTTTCAAAGATTCACCTCATCCCTCAGCTTGCCCATCCTCGTTGCCGGTCGTCGCCGCTGCTTCCCCCGGCCCTTCTATTTCTTCTTTTATTAATTCGGCGGAAGCTATTATTAAATCAAGGGCTTTGCGGCTTCTAACCTGCTCCTTGATACTATCGAGCGCGCCCTCCTTTGTCAAGCGGGCTCTCAGAGAGGTTACGGTCTGGTTCGTTCCCTCTGCTATTCTTTCAATCTCTTGATTAATCTCGCCTTCGGTCACCTCTATCGCCTCGGCGTCGGCGACGCGATCCAGTATGAATGAGAGACGGACGTCGCGCTCGGCGCGCTCGCGCTGCGTGTCGCGGACCTGCCCCCAATCGACCTTGAGCATTCGCGGGTCGACTCCCTGGCTCGTAAGCTCGTGGATGAAGTTATTGAACCGTGTGTCGATCTGCTTCTCGACCACCTGTTCCGGCACTTCGAACCGGTTGCGGTCGACGAGCTGGTCTATCGCGGCACTGCGAAGCTCATCCTTCGACCGGTGTTCGACCTCGTGCTCGAGGTTCGACCGCACTTTCGCCCTGAGCTCGTCTATGCCGTTCAAGTTTTCGTCCACGCTCCTGGCAAACTCGTCGTCGGGCGCGGGCAGCTCTTTCACATGGACTGCGACCACCTCGGCATTGTAACTCATCCGGCGACCGGCGAACTTTTCGGGCTTGTATTCTGCCGGGTACTCGACCGTGAAAGTGCGGGTGTCGCCCGCGCGCGACCCTTCGAGCCCTCCGGTGAACTCTTTGAGCACTCCTCTTGCGCCGAGCTCGATCTTTACGTCCTGCTGGTTTATCTCCTCCTGTTCGGGAGTCTCGGCCTCCGGCTGCGCTGGCTCGGCGGCCTCCTCGCCTTGCCCGGCCCGGATTTCCGCCGCAGGCAAAAAGGTCCCGACTATGTTCGCGGTCACGATATCCCCTTGCTGCGCGCCCCGGTCTTCGACGGGCTTCAGCTCGGCCAGCCCTTCGCGCAGGCGGTCGATAGTCTTCTCGACGTCTTCGTCTCGGATGTTGTAAACGCGCTTTCTGAGCGTCATGCCCTTATAGTTCGCCAGCTCGAACTCGGGCGCGACCTCGACCGTGATGGTCACGTCTATCGAATCGTCCTCGCCGAACTTCAGGTCATCGACCTTCGGCTCGCCCAGAACCTTCAGCTCCTTCTCGGTTATCGCGGTGTGGAGGGCTTCCGGGAGCAGGTGGGATACCATCTCATCGCGCAGCTCTTTTTTGAACCTCGTCTTGACGACCGACGGCGGGACGTGGCCGCGTCTGAACCCGGGCAGGTTCACCTGCCGGGCGAGGTTCGCTGCGATCTTGTTCGTTTCGGCGCGAACGGTCTCGGCGGGGATTTCAAGTCTCAGTTGCTTCTTACATCGCTCCTGGTCGGTAACGGTTATATTCATGTCGGTCTTCAATCGTCTGCCGCTTGAAATTAGTAATCGGTTGCCGGCTCATTGCCGAGCGCCGACAACCGACCACTGACGACTGACTTGGTGCGAAAGGGGGGACTCGAACCCCCACACCTTTCGGTACCAGATCCTAAGTCTGGCGCGTCTGCCATTCCGCCACTTTCGCACATCTAAAGAAAAGTACGATAATCGAAAACATCAGACCTTTGCAACCGCATCGGACTGTGCAATAACGGTAACTTGACAATGCGAGCGTCGCAAAATTATTATGTGCTCGCTTTAAGGTAACGAATCCATCATCTCCACGGGTATGCGAAATGACAGAGACACTGGCGTTCCTGCTTCAAGCTCCTCCTTCCGGTCGGTCGGGGACTTCCGCGCCTATTTACGGCTATATTCCCATTATCATCTTCTTCCTCATCGCCGTGCTGTTGCCGGTCGTGCTGCTCGGCGTTTCGAGGCTCGTTCAGCGCCGGGTCTTCGAGCGCCAGAAACTCCTGCCATACGAATGCGGCATAGACCCGATCGGGGATGCCCGCGAGCGTATATCGGTGCGATTCTACATAGTAGCCATGCTGTTTCTGGTCTTCGACGTCGAGGTCGTATTCCTTTTCCCCTGGGCCGTCATATACGACCGGCTTGCGCTGTTCGGCTTGATCGAAATGCTGATATTTATCGGCATACTGGTTATCGGTTATTATTATGCATGGCGCAAGGGCGCGCTGGAGTGGGCATAGCAATAAGTAAAGGTAGGATTATGGCGAAAGAGAGTCAACAGGTTATCGAGACATCGAGCGGGGTCATCACATCAACGGTCGACTTTGTCTTCAACTGGGCGCGCAAATCCGCGCTCTGGCCGATGACGTTCGGACTGGCCTGCTGCGCCATCGAGATGATGGCGACCGGCGCGTCGCGGTTTGACATGGACAGATTCGGGGCAGGGGTCTTCCGCCCGAGTCCCAGGCAGAGCGATCTTATGATCGTCGCAGGCACTCCCACCTTGAAGATGGCCCCGGTCATCAAGCGCGTGTGGGACCAGATGCCAGAGCCGAAGTGGTGCATAGCCATGGGCGCGTGCGCCTCAACTGGCGGCCCTTTCCCGACCTATTCCACGCTCCAGGGGGTTGACCGCATAGTGCCCGTCGATGTTTATATTCCGGGCTGCCCGCCTCGGCCCGAAGCCCTGCTTTACGGCCTCATGCGGCTCCAGGACAAGATCATGCAGGAGCACCCGACACGGTTCCTTTTCGGTCGCGGCAACGTAAGCCAGGATGAAGTCGAAGGCAAGCCGGGCGACGAGCAGACGGCATAGCGACGACCGTCGTTCGCCGGATTGCTCGTCCGCGCGTCAGACCGAATGCGCAGGGGGTATGATCTCCCTGCGCTTTTCATTTGGCGACAAAGACCTCATGTCCTCTAAACAATCGCCACTCGAACAACGGATCATCGCGCGCATCGAGCGCGAAGGGCCGATAACTTTTCGCGACTTCATGCTGGCGGCTCTCTACGATCCCGATTACGGCTATTACAACACCGGGCGTGTGAAGATAGGCGTCGAAGGCGACTACTACACATCAGGCAACGTCCATCCCGCGTTCGGAGCGATAATGGCCCGGTGCGCAGTCGAGCTGTGGGGCCAGGTTTCGGAAGGGCCGCTCACGCTTGTCGAGATGGGAGCGGGCACCGGGCAGCTCGCCCTCGACATCCTCACGGCGCTCGCCGAAGAGCACGCGCGGCAGGCGGGCGTTGTGAGGTACATCATTATTGAGACGAGTCCCGCGATGCGTGCATCGCAGCGACAAAAGCTCGGGGCGTTCGAGGGCCGGGTCGAGTGGCGGGACCTGGAAGTGATAGAGCGATCTCCGCTCGAGGCCATCCTCTTTTCAAACGAGCTGTTCGACGCTCTTCCGGTGCACCGTCTTCGACTCTCCTGCGCGAAGCTTGAAGAGTCCTATCTGACCGCAAGCTCGAACCGGCTACGATTCACCTGGAAAGACACGTCGACCGAGAGGCTCGCCCGCTACCTTCAGGCGATGCAAGTCGTCCTGTCGGAAGGACAGGTCATAGAGGTCGGACTCGACGCGATAGAGTTACTTGCCCGCGTCTCGCGCGCGATCGGGCGCGGTTACCTTATAACGATCGATTATGGGGATGTCGCAGGCCACCTCTATTCGCCGGAGCGACGCCTGGGGACGCTCCGCTCATTTTACCGGCACAGGATGATCGAGTCGCCGCTCGAACGAGTAGGCGAGCAGGACATCACCGCGAGCGTGAACTTTACCGCCCTGATCGAGTACGGGCGGCAGTTCGGGCTTGAGACGGTAAGCTACGAGCGGCAATCGGCCTTCCTTTTTCGTATGGGCCTGATCGAGCGGATCGCGGCGATGGGCGAAAACCAAACTCTTGACGATCTGAAGTCGCGGCTTGCGATAAAAAACCTGTTTGTTCCGGGCGGCGTGAGCGATAACTTTCGCGTGCTCATCCAGCGAAAGCGCGGTTAGTGGGGGCGCGATGAGTGTGCTATCTTCAACACGCGATGAATGAGATCGACTGGTTTCCGCTGGCTCTTTCGCTCAGGGTGGCCTTGATCGCCACCTTGATAGTAGTGGTAGCGGGCGTGGCGCTGGGCTGGCTGTTCGCCCGCAAGCGGTTCCGTGGTAGGGAACTGCTCGACTCGGTAATCACCCTGCCCCTGGTGTTGCCTCCGACCGTGCTCGGCTATTACCTGTTAGTCCTTCTGGGCAGATCGAGCCCCGCAGGCCGCGCGATAGAATCGCTCACCGGACAGCCCATCGTCTTCACCTGGCAGGGTGCGGTCGTTGCGGCGAGCGTGGGCGCATTGCCGCTCATGGTAAAGACGGCACGCGCCGCGATTGCCTCGGTCGACCGCAGCCTCGAAGACGCGGCCCGAACCCTCGGGCGGTCGGAGTGGCAAGTATTCCGCAGGGTAACGCTTCCGCTCGCGTCTCGCGGCATAGTCGCAGCGTCGATCCTCGCCTTCGCCCGCGCGCTGGGAGATTTCGGGGCCACGCTGATGGTCGCGGGCAACATCCCGGGCCGCACCCAGACGGCGGCCATCGCCATATATGACGCGACGCAGGCGGGGCGGGACGACTACGCGCTCATGCTTGTGTTGATACTTTCGCTCGTGGCGCTGTCGCTCGTCTATGTCACGAATATTCTGGTCAGAAGCGGCGACTGATTTGTGATGCTATCGGTTAGCATAAGAAAAGACCTCGGCAAAACGCTCGGCCCGGCGGGCGTTTTCTCGCTCGATGTCGAGTTCGAAGCGCAGCCGGGGGTGACCGTGCTTTTCGGCGCTTCCGGGTCGGGGAAGACCACCACGCTGCAATCTATAGCCGGGCTTCTCAAGCCCGATTCGGGCAGGATCGCAATCGGCGGCGACGCGCTCTTTGATTCCGAGCGGGGCATAGACCTTCCCATAAGAAAGCGGCGGGTGGGCTATGTCTTTCAGAACCTCGCGCTGTTTCCACATCTTACGGTCCGCGCCAATGTCGAATTCGGCATCAACGGACCGGACCGCCGCGAGCGTGCAAGGCGAGCGGACGAGATTATGGAGGCGCTCTATATAAGGCACACCGCCGGCAGGCTGCCGCGCGACATATCGGGCGGCGAGGCTCAGCGGGTGGCGCTCGCCCGCGCCCTTTGCTGCGGCCCGCGCCTCCTGCTCCTCGACGAGCCGCTCTCGGCCATAGACGAGGCTACAAAGCTCGGCATCATAGACGACCTGAAGACGCTCAACCGGCAGCTCCGGCTCCCCATAATCTATGTGACTCACAGCCGCGATGAAGCCGTCGCGCTCGGCGCGGAGGTCATTATATATGAGCGGGGACGCGTCATAGCCCGCGGCGAGCCGCTCGAAGTCTTCGGCTCGCCCGTGACGATGAGCGTTGCCCGCCTGACCGGGGTCGAAAATATCTTTGAAGGCAGCGTTATAACAAAAAGCGAGCGGGCGGGGACGATGACGGTCCGGCTGGAGGACTCGTCCGGCGTCTGCTCTCTCGAAGTCCCCCTTTCGAGCCGGACGCCCGGCGAAATGGTCAAAATAGCAGTCCGCCCCGGAGACATACTTATGGCTACCGAGGAGCCACGCCACACTTCCGCGCGAAACGTGCTCCGAGGGAATGTGCTGACCATAGAGCAGCGCAGTGATCGCACGGTTGTCCGCGTGGCGAGCGGCGTATGCTGGAGCGTGAGCGTCACCCGCCAGGCAGTCGACGAACTCGAACTTTCGGCTGGCAAAGAGGTATGGCTGGCCATCAAAAGCCATTCCTGCCACCTGTTGGAAGTCTAGCGGGTCTGGAACTATTATCAAAAACGGACCGAGAATTATTCAGACTGGATTAACAGGAAAGACAGGATTTCATACTTTGATTCTTGTTAATCCTGTCAATCCTGTCCATTTTTCCTACTCGCATGACCCGTTAGGCTCGCAAGACTGCTATATAGGGCAGGTTGCGGTATTTCTGCTGGAAGTCCATGCCGTATCCGACGACGAATACGTCCGGGATATCGAACCCGCGATAGGCGATCGGTAAATCGATCAGACGCCGGGCCGATTTATCTAGGAGCGCGCACAGGCTCAGGCTTGCAGGACCGCGCTCTTTGAGAATGCGAATCAGGTAGTTTGCCGTAAGGCCCGTGTCGATTATGTCCTCGACCAGGAGGATGTGACGACCGGTCACGCTCTCTTCCAGGTCTTTCGTAATCCGCACCACCCCGGAGCCGGGTTGTCCCGCGTAGCTCGATATAGACATGAAGTCAATCGTGGCGTTTACGGTCAGGTCGCGCAGGAGGTCAGCGGCGAAGATGAACGAGCCTTTCAGTATAGCGACCACGGCTAAGTCTTTATCTTCATAGTCTTGCGAGATTACCGCCCCAAGCTCTGAAACCCGCTGCAGGAGCCGATTCTGAGGGATCAGCACTTTTGCGATCTCGTTTTCACCTGTCAGAAATTTTTTATGAAAATTTTCTTTCATGGATGCACTTTTTAGTTGACATAGAAACTCAATGTGCTAATATCACGCTCGCTCGATTGGCAACAGTCGGGTACGATCCCAAGAGGTTCAAGTTGAAGTCTTCAGGCTCGCACAGAGGTCGATACTTCGCAAGAAGTGTTAACCGAAAGGCGAAACCTCAGCGCATCGCCGGAACCCGCAAGGGTGACGGACACCAGGGCTCTTTGGGTCCCGGTGGTTTGGCTCTCGCAAGAGAATCATAAGAAGCGCAGAGGGCCAGAAGAGGGAGACCGAGATCACTTGGGATCGATATTTTTTTGCCCTGAATTTTTTATCCCGCCTCATCAGCTCTTCTGCTCCGCTTCGGGTTCCTGCCATCTGCCGCTTGCCGCGAACTTCTCGATGAGCTTCCGGTAGTCCGACGCATAAAGCACCTTGATATTGACTTCGGGGTGGAGCTTGCGAAGGAGCCGTATCTTCCGGTTCTTCCTGGTAACGAGCGCCTGTTTGAGGGTGGTAAGCTCGATATACAGGTCGTGATCGGGTAGATAGAAATCGGGCGTAAAGCTGCTTACAACGTTACCGTCACCGTCCCATTCAATGGCGAAGGTCCGGGGTTCGTATTCCCAGGTGATATGGTAGAAGTCGAGTATGCGGGCGAACTCCTCTTCCGATTTGTGAGCGAAGCTTACGGGTCTCGTCGTGCTCGACTGCTGGTCCTGCTGGGATTCGTCCTGGTCGTCGTCGCCGAAACTGTTTTCGAGCGCCGCGACGGCCCGTTTTAGTTCAGGCAGAAGCGCCGCAGGGATCTCGACTGCGTGCTCGGTCGAAGAGGTTGACTCGGAGGGACGCTGCTCTTTGATAACGATGAACTGGTGCCCGTCGCGTTCGGCGATCTGTATAGTGATGTCTGCTGACGTGCTAATGCTGAAGCGGCTGACTTCATCAGCTTTGTGTTCGGAATAGTCTAAACTCATAAGACTCTTTTGCTCGAACCGAACCCGGGTCCTGCTTCCCAAAGCGCGCGGCTCAGGGGGAAAGATCAATGCGCTCCGGGCCTTGCGAGCATCGGCTGATTGCCTCCCCGCAAAAGGAATAGACCCCTATTCTGCGCCCATCACTGGATGCAATAACAGGGGTCCTTACAGCCCTCAGTATAGTCTAGCGGGTCTGCCGAGTCTAGCGGGTCTTGGGAGAGTAAGTGTTCAGTGGCCGGTGGCCAGTGGCCAGATGTTCTTTGTATAGCAATTCGCCTCGCAACCGCTGACCACCGGCCACTGAACACTGAACACTTACTCTCAAGACTTATTATTGACATCGTTCTGATGCTAACCTAACATAGGGGCGTTCGCGCGACCGAGTCTTTTGCGGCATTCCGGTTGCTGGTTTTTCCTCTGAATTCAGATTCCCCCTTTGGACGCTTATCTTCTGTCGCTTTTTTGCCGCCACAAAGGGCATTTTGTCCTCAGAAACAACGGGGCAACATTCAAACGGGGGCTATATGCAATCCAGGCGGGTATTCCCGGTCGCATTATTTATGGCGGCGGCGCTGGCTACTCTGGCAGTGGCAGAGCCGAGCGCACGCGCTTTTCGATTCACTCTTCAGATCGCTGCTTTCCCCGATATCGAGTCGGCGGAGGCATTTGCCGGCCAGCTTGTCAGGGCAGGGGAGAGACCCTTCTGGGGCTCTATCCATATTCCCGGACGCGGAACATGGTTCAGGGTCTATGTAGGCGAGTTTGAGACTGCTGAGGGCGCGCGCGCTGAAGGCGAGAACCTTTTGTCGCGCGGGATCATAAAAGAGTTTATAGTAAAACGGGCAAGCGAAATCGGGTTGCTCAGCCGCTCAAGACGGTTGGGTAATAAACGAGACTACTCGATCAATTACGAAAGCCGTCCCGCCAGATCAACCTCCTATCTCCCTTCTCGGTTTAAAGACGGGTTCTATTTTCAATATCCTGTCTTGTCTGCCACAAAAGCCTCGACCGGGACCGTCACGCTTCCGGTCGGCGCGCGAATAGTCACATCAGACCTGCATTCCGCAAATGCATCGCTCATACCCAGGCCCGACCCCGTGCGCCTTGCGTTTAAGATCGTTGCCGGAGAGACACAGGCCGGGCGCGGCCAGAATCGAGGGCAGGGCGGATTGTGGCTGGGCGGCGACGTCGATAAAGCCCTGGCGCGGCTCCAGTGGATAGTCGGGCCTAAGAACGCGCATCTACTCGGCATAGACGACGATGGCAAACTTCGTGTAGATGCGCGGCAGCTTGCCGAATCCATTATGGATGGCCCCGTGGACCCTGCTTCGCAGACGCTGCTCGTGGCCGACTATATATATTCCAATGAGGGTTTGCTGCTTATAATCCAGATGGCCATGGGTCCGAATAGCTATCTTTTACACATCGGGTCGAAAGCCCCGACGTTCGGTGCAGAGATAAACGTCAACGGCAGCGTCAACCTCGATAACAATTACGACAGTCGGATCAACCCTTACCGAAGGACCGGCAAAAAGCTGACCGTCGAGCGGCCCCCCGCCGGATTTGACGCAATGATCGCCATAAACCCGGTTGCCCGCTGGCTGAACCTGCGGGTCAACAAGATGGTTCCTGTAGGACATATAACATTTCACGAGCTTGCCGAAGCCCATGCCAAAGTCTCGCTCGGCCTCGATTACCTGGGAAGCGGGGTGCGCCCCGGCGCGCACAACGTAGCCATCGACCGCGAAAGGATATTGCACGCGCAACGGCCCGGCTCCGACATCGTGCTGACGGCCGGCTCCAACCGCGTGTTGAGGTCAAGCCAGGAGATTCGACAGACCTATGCTGAGAGCATGGGGCCGGTCGATCCGCGGTAACGGGCTTTACAGCCCGCAAAGCCGTGTGGTAACTTTTCTTGGTTCAGAAGGAACTGAGAATTTCAACCGGTTGGAGGAGAACGTTTACAGTGGCTTTGGCTAAGGAAGCTAAGACCGAAATAATCGGTAATTACAAGACGCACGCGACTGATACTGGCTCACCCGAGGTTCAGGTGGCGCTGTTGACACAGCGCATAAACGGGCTGACCGAGCACTTTAAAACACACGTCAAAGACAACCATTCGAGGCGCGGCCTGCTGAAGCTTGTCAGCCAGCGTCGCCGGTTGCTCGACTATTTGCGACGCAAGGACGCCGACCGTTACCGGGAAGTCATCAGTCGTCTGGGTATAAGAAAATAGAGATCGCAAAAGCCAAAGGCCGGGGTATGCAGAAGCCGCTCGGAGCGGCCCGGCCATTTGTCGGTTCTCTGGCGCGCAGACGATCAGGAGCTATTACAAAGGATGCGCTTTTTATGCGCACAACATGCGCCGTAGTTTCGACTCGGGCGCGCCAGCTTGCGGTTCGGACAAGACTATTGCATCGGTGGCCACGGGAGTGCGTCAGCAGGCGACACTGACCGTGGCTTTTTCTTTTGGCGGCTTCGAACCGGGCTGCCGTGTTTTACATTCACAACCGAGAACCCAGTTTGCTGTGACATTAGCAATAGCGCGCCGCTTGACCGGGCTGGTCCCTGACATATCGCCTGTCGCAACCGACAGACGACCCGGCGCGCAGCGGAGAGAAGGAGAAATATATGGAGTTAAGAGAAACGATTCAGCTTGGAGGAATAGAGTTTTCCATCGAGACAGGGAAGATAGCCAAACAGGCCGGCGGGTCGGTGATCGTCCGCTACGGCGACACGATAGTACTTGTCGCGGCGGTCGGGGCGAACAAACAGCGTGAGGGCATAGATTTTTTCCCGCTCACGGTCGAATACCGCGAGTACGGGTACGCGGCGGGACGAATACCGGGTAATTACTTCCGGCGAGAGGGCCGGCCATCTGAAAAGGAGACGCTTACATCCCGCCTCATAGACCGCCCTATCCGGCCCCTGTTCACTGAAGGTTACAGGTCCGAGACGCAGGTCATCGCGCTAGTGCTCTCTGCAGATGAGCTTTATGATTCGGACGTGCTATCGATCACCGGGGCCTCGGCGGCGCTCTATCTTTCGGACATACCGTTCGAGACGCCCATTGCAGGGGTCCGCGTGGGACTCATGGAAGACCGCTTCATCGTCAATCCTACCTACGATCAGACGCGCGCGTCGACGCTCAACCTCATTGTAGCAGGCTCGGAGGAGGCCATTGTCATGGTCGAGGCCGGCGCAAGCGAGGTCACGGAAGAGGTCATGGTCGAAGCGCTCATGTTCGGCCATAACGAGATAAAGAAACTTTGCCGCCTGCAAAAAGAGATGTACCAGAAGCTTGGCGTAGCCAAGCGCGAAGTAGTCAAGCCCGAATTCGACCAGGAGATGGTCTCCGAGATCGAAGGCCGCATAACCGAGCAGTTGCGCGACGCGCTCGACACGGGCAAGCACGGCAAGCTCGATAGCTACGCGCTCGTAGATCAGTTGAAAGAGCAGACCGTTTCGGGCTATCCCGAAGAAGATATCGCCCGCCGCGCGGCGGCCGGCAAGATATTCGACCACCTCAAAGAGAAGGTCTTCCGCGAAGACATACTGAACCGCCGGCATCGCCCCGATGGCCGCCGCTTCAGCGAGATACGCCCCATCTCTATCGAGGTGGGGTGGCTGCCGCGCACGCACGGCTCGGCGCTCTTCACGCGCGGCGAGACCCAGGCGATCGTGACCGCGACGCTCGGGACGAGCGAAGACATACAGTACATGGACGATCTTGAGAAGGGCGAGATCAAGCGCCGCTTCCTGCTGGCCTACAACTTTCCCCCCTTCTCGGTGGGCGAGACGGGCCGGATAGGCTCGCCGGGCCGCCGCGAGATAGGCCACGGCGCGCTGGCCCGCCGCGCGATCGAGCCGATGCTGCCTTCGGCGGAGGATTGGCCTTATACACTCCGCATCGTCTCCGACATAACCGAGTCGAACGGCTCAAGCTCTATGGCAAGCGTGTGCGGCGGCACGCTCGCCCTTATGGATGCCGGCGTGCCTATGAAAGCGCCCGTGGCGGGCGTGGCGATGGGTCTCGTCATGGAAGGGAACCGCTACGCCATCCTGACCGACATCGCGGGGGCCGAAGACCACTACGGCGACATGGATTTCAAAGTGACCGGGACTCGCAACGGCATCACCGCGCTGCAAATGGATATCAAGGTGACGGGTATAAACGCGCAGATACTGGCCGACGCGCTCCAGCAGGCGCGCGCCGGTCGTCTCTACATACTCGATAAGATGCAGGCGGTGATCGCGGAACCGCGCGAGCAGATAAGCCAGTACGCGCCCCGCATCCTCACCATACAGATTCCCGTCGACAAGATACGCGACGTCATAGGGCCGGGCGGTAAAGTCATTCGCGGTCTCGTCGAGAAGACCGGCTGTAAGATCGATGTCGAAGACACCGGGCGCATCAACATCGCCTCGGCCAACCTCGCATCAGCCGAAGCAGCCCGACAGGCCATCGAAGAGATCACCGCCGTGCCCGAAATCGGAAAGACTTATCTCGGCACCGTTCAGCGCATCGCCGATTTCGGCGCGTTTGTCGAGATACTTCCGGGGACCGACGGCCTGCTCCACGTCTCGGAGATCGCCGATTATCGCGTCCGCGACGTGAGGGACGAGCTACACGAAGGTCAGCAGTTGCTCGTCAAGGTGATAAACGTCGACCCATCGGGCAAGATTCGCCTGTCGCGCAAGGCGGTGCTCAGGGAGGAGCGCGGCGAGACCGAAGAGGAGGATCGCCAGCCCGACTTTGATCGTGACAACCGCGAGGAGCGACCTCCTCGCCCGCAGCGCCCCGGTAACCGCGACCGTCGCCCCGCACGCAGCGGACGGCGATAGCGCGGTCTCGCGCTGAGGTTCGACTTGCCGGCGTTCCGATGGTCCATGTCTTTAATCCGCCGTCGGAACGCCGGCTTCGTTTCTGTATAATAAAGCAAGAATGAATGTGATCGAGCCGGATAAAAAGATAGAGCTGCTGGGTTGTACGGTTGACGAGATACGCAGGATCGTAATCGACCTCGGCGAAAAGCCCTACCGCGCCCGCCAGCTTTATGACGCTATATACCGCCGCCGAATCACCGATCTCGACTCGATGACGGACCTGCCGAAGCCGTTTCGCCACACGCTCGCCGAACGCGCGGTGGTAACCTCGACGCGAATCGAGAACCTGTTTTTTTCCTCTGACGGGACGCGCAGGTTCCTTCTAAGGCTCGGCGACGGGCGCGAAGTCGAAGCCGTCTTCATGCCCGAAGAACGTCGCGACACGATATGCATATCGAGCCAGGTGGGCTGTCCGCTCGCCTGCGATTTCTGCATGACGGGCGTCATCGGGCTGAAACGCAACATGACGGCATGCGAGATAGTTTCGCAAGTCGTCATCGTTTTGAACCAGGTTTACGGCGCGGGCGCACAGCCGCCGCACGGAACGAACATAGTCATGATGGGTATGGGCGAGCCGCTCTTGAATTATGACAACGTGATGAAAGCCATACGGCTCTCTGCCGACGAAGCGGGCCTGGCGATCTCGCCGAGGCGGGTCACGCTATCGACCGCAGGGATCGTTCCGCGCATTTACGACCTCGCGAGCGAAGAGATAAGGCCGAGGCTCGCCATATCGCTCACCGCGCCGACCGACGAGCTTCGAGACAGGCTTTTCCCCATAAACCGAAAGTACCCGCTCGTCGAGCTGATCGAGGCGTGTCGCGCGTACCCGCTCGACGAGCGCGAGCGGCTGACGTTCGAATACGTCATGCTGGATCGGGTCAATGACGGCGACCGACACGCGCGCGAGCTTGTAAATCTGCTCGCGGGGCTGAAGGCGAAAGTAAATCTCATTCCGCACAACCCCGCGCCTGAGCTCCCCTATCTCTCTTCGCCTATGGAGCGCATACTCGCATTTCAAGGCGTGCTGGTCGTTGCGGGAGTGCCCGCGTTCATCCGCCGTCCGCGCGGCCAGGACATATCCGCCGCCTGCGGCCAGCTTGCCGCGCGCCACAAGGCGACGGCATAAGCGGTTTTGCGCCGCCCTTCTTGACCCGGGGCTTGCGGCCTGCTAAAAGGCCCGTGTGAGCTCCGGCGTCCCTTTCTTCGATGACATCGGTCGAATGAAGTACGAGCTGGAATTGTTTCAGCTCGAAGGAGAGTACTCCGTGTTTGAAGATGACAGGCCCGTCGGAGTTGTCGAGGCAGGCTGCTCGTCGGCGGAGTTATCGCACGGGAAGCTCATCTTTTCCTGCTGGGGCGAAGGATGGTCGCGCGCCTGGAGGGTTACATCATGTCGGGCGAGTCTTCACCGTCTGCTGCTCGGATGCGTTAAGAATACGGGGCGGGTAAGGTCCCTCGTAGAGCTTCGGCGCGGCGATGTCGAGCGGCTGCAATCGCGCGAAGAATTCTCAAGAAAGCTCCCCTCCTTGATCGAATCGAGCTTGCCGGGCTTGAAAGTAGAAAAATCGATCACGGCGCGCGATGATCGCCTTCACCTGTCGGGCGCGCATACAAGGCTCGTCCTGAGAGAGAGAGGGCGCATTATCGCTGGCATATCGAGCGGGGCGGCTGAGACGCAATCGAATATCGATTCGCTGCTCGGGGCCGGCATAGTCTGGCTCGACGCACTGCGCGGTCGGGGCGATCATATCGGACGCTTGATGATCTTCGCCCCGCGAGACCGCGCGATGACCCTGGCCGCGCGATTGACCGCCGTGCGACCTGCGGGCGCAGAAGTCTCTCTATACGAGGTCGACGAGGCGAGCGGCGAAGCCTTTGCCGTCGAGCCTTACGACCAGGGCGATCTCATCGATAGCTACGGGCGTTTCGCGCGGCGGGCGATGTGGCCGCGCGGGGGCGCTATCGAACCTGCGAGCGGCGACCTTATCGATTCGATAATTCGGCTCGCGCCCGGCGCGGTAGAAGCTCGCCGTCTGGGCGGCTTTGTGACGTTCTCTTTGAGGGGGCTGGAGTTCGCGCGGGTATCGCTATCGCGCGGGCGGGCCTGGTTCGGCGTGTTCGAAAAGAAGAGGCTCGAAGCGGGCAACTTTGATGAGATTGCCGGGCTTGCCTCGTCGATAATGACAAGGCGCTGCGCCGAATCGGTCTATCGCAACGACCGGCTATACAGGGCGCAGCCCGAGCGCTGGCTCGAATCGATCATCCGGCAGGATGCTACCGCCATCGATTCGACTCTCGATGCCCGGCGGGTATATTCGCAAGTGCCGGCCTACCGTGGCGAGCAGCGCGCATACATAGACCTGCTGACCGCCAATCGCGACGGGCGGCTTGTGGTAATAGAGATCAAGGTCAGCGAGGACGCGGAGTTTCCTCTTCAGGGTCTCGATTACTGGCTCAGAGTCGAATGGCACCGACGACGCGGCGACTTTGAACGGCGCGGTTATTTCGAAGGAATGAAGATTCAAGACCGCTCGCCGCTGCTCTACCTTGTCGCGCCCATCTTCTCGTTCCATCGAACGACCGGGCTTATAGCCGGATCGATCATCGATCAGGTTCAGGTCATAAGGATCGGTATAAATGAAGATTGGCGCAGAGGGGTAAGACCGCTACTGCGCGAGAGGTTGAATTAAAAGAAAAGGGGCACCTTGCGGATGCCCCGACCCTTTTAAGTGTCCAGGCTTCACCGGGCGAGATGTAAAACCACGCCGGGCGTGTTGACGTTTATATCAACTTCCTTCTTGGTCGAGAACGCGCCGCTGAAGTATAGGATCGCCCCCACGACAAGAAGGATCAAAAAGGTGATCAGAATGTAAAGCCCGGCAGTTGATCCTTCGTTTGCCATATCAATCACTCCTTCGAGTTAGACCGGTTCGCTTCGGTCTGCTCAGGCTGTTAGACCACGGTTAAACTACAGTCCTGCGACCGCTGAGCAGGTTGAATAAAAGCACGACGACAGCGATTACGAGCAGCAGGTGTACAAAGCCGCCCATCGTCGCGCCCGTTACCAGTCCGAGCAGCCACAATACCAACAGAATAATAAAGATCGTCCAGAGCATGTTTCCCTCCATTTCGATTTATTTGAAACCGATCAGGCCGCTAATTTCCCGCCCCAATCGATTACGCCAATGTTGTTATCGGTCTGGTGATGATCGATGACCAGCCCTTTAGACGGTGACTGTACGCTTACCTTGTACGGGCTCTGCAAGCTGCGATTAACCGCTGAAAGAACCAACTCAAGCAGAAAGCCGCCAACTGCAACAGCTATCGCCGTCATTAATATTCCTGCGCTTATGGCTAATAGCACCGTCATCACTCACCTCCGTTTCTTCATAGAGCAACAACCATGCCATTGGCCTCGGATGATCGTGCGTGACTGTGAAGTAACTGTTTTTCAAAGATATCTCGCAGGGTTCCAGGCTGAAGAGGCCGCATTCGGAAGGGAGCTTGAATTTTTTTCATACGCGGGTAGGATCGATATACGTACTTAAAGGATTCAGGAGGGTGTCGGCCCCCTCACGACGGGGCCATATTCTTACGCTTTACCGGGCTCTGCCCTTTCGAAATCGATTCTAGGGACATCCAATTCCTGAACGACCAGCCGGAATTTGCCGCGCGGCGAGAGCGGGATGTCGTCTGTGAAACTCAGAGTGATCTCCATCGTATCGCCCATCTTTTCCTTCAACGCCTGAAGTATGCGCCGGCTGTCACGGTCCGTGTAGTCGGGGCTTCGTTTTATCCTGATCTCCACTTTGCCCTTCTCGCGCTGGTAGAACTGTATCTGGCGCGTGCGGTCGAAAGCGTCATTATGGACGTTGAGCGCCGTGACCGAGATAAGGTTTTCCAGCCTGCCGACGAGCATCTCCTGATGCCACCGGCCACGCGCTTCCTTCAAGAGCCTGTATTTTCGCCCGCACCCGCAAGAGGGCGGCCCGATTTTAGCCCAGTCGCCTGTGCGATACCTGATGAGCGGCATCGCAAAATTATCGAGCGTCGTGCCGACAAGCTCCCCCATCTCATCTTCTTCGCAAGCGGCGGAGCCATCCTCCTTGATCACTTCGGCCACCCCGTATTCGGAGAAGACGTGATAGTGGTTGCCGACTTCGCATTCGCCCGCCAGTATCAAATCCTCGCTGTGACCATACCAGGAGAACAATCGCGCGCCGTAAAAAGACTCGATAAACTCGCGCTGGCCGGGATAGAGGTTTTCCGAAGACGCGAGTATCGCCCGAAATCGCGGAGGGTCGAGGTTCAGGTCTTTCAAGTGCCGGGCGAAATCGATCACGGCGGATGGGTAAGAGTGGAGGAAAGGCAGCCTCTTGGCTCGCATCACGCGGCAGTACGCGGCCACGTTCTCAGCCGTCATGTGGAAGTTCGAGAAGACGTAGGCCCGCTCCGACACATCGTACTTCCAGTGGCGGCGGTTCCCGACCGTCCAGCCCCTCAGCAATGCGCGCAGTTGATCGGGGCTGAAACCGACCCGCGCCCACTGCGTGAACATGACTGCCTTCTCGCGCCCGCCCGAATGACGCAGGTTGTAAATACCCAGTGGCTTTCCGAGCGTCCCGCCGGTCGTAAAGTAGAACCTGTCGCGCGGCTTGATGTTCTCGGCAAGGAAATCGTCGAGGTTATCGCGGACCGTCTCCTTATCCAGGAGCGGGAGCGCCCGCAGGTCCGCCGCGTCGCGCACGCGCTCGGGGTCGAAACCTATCCTTCGAAAAAGGGTTCGATAGTAAGGGACGTTTCTGGCCGCGTGCTTGAGCATGACGCGCAGTTTCTCGGACTGGTGCTCGGCGAGCCGGTCTTCGTCCCAGCCTTCGGTCCTTCTGAGCAGGTCAAGCGTGGGCGAGTAATAGCGACCGTAACAAATCTCTGCCGGGAGCCTGTAATATACGGGCCTCAGTACTGCTTTGACCGCGCCTCTAATGCTCATCGAAATTATTAATCCAAGTAGCTATTTAAGCCCTGAAAGGGCGAGATTCAACAGCCCGGTGCATCGCGCCGGGTCACATACCATCACACGACTCAAGCCCTGTAAGGGCGAGATAATTTGGTATCTCGCCCCGTTGGGGCTTACCTGGATAACGGGCTTCTACCCAGCCCGATGGGCTGGGCTATTGAATCTCGCACCTTCGGCGCTTATCTTAATGCCATTGCCCTGAAAGGGCTGCATACCTTCGACGCTCCCTACCCGGCGCGGTGCGCCGGGCTACTGAATCACGCTCCTTCGGAGCTTTTTTTCATAACTGTCAACTGGGATTAATTAATGCTCACACTTCGACAGACTTCTCGACCGCGCGGCGCGCGGCTGCCTCTTCGAGACGTGTGGCGCGCGGTCGGGTGATGAAGAATATGGCGAGCAGGTAAAGGCTCGCCCCGACGATCAGCGCCTGGTTGAACCCGGTCAGTATCGCGATGACAAGCGCGGCGACAGACCCCATGACAGACGTCGCCCCGTTGACGCCCCACGCCCACGGGATCAGCTCCGGCGAGCTGTGTGCGAGCATGCGAATCCCCGTCGGCATCGGCATGCCCATGAGGAGCGCAAGCGGCGCCATGAGCAGGACCGCTATCACTATACGGGCGGCTAACGGCAGGTGGACGAGTCCGTAGAATATCGGCGGGATAACCAGTATATAAACGATCACGAGCGCGGCCAGCGCCACTATAAGTTTCTTGAGCGATGGGGCGAGCCGGTCTTCGTCAAACCGGCCCGTCAGGTAACTGCCCGCCGCGCTGAATGTGAGAAGCGAGAAAAGGACCACGGCCAGCGCATATACCGGATGGCCCAGAAAGAGTATGAACTTCTGGATCATCGCTACCTCGACGATGATGAACCCCGCGCCGAGACAGCCGAAGTAGAGCAGGTAGGAGAGCTTGTCGCCGAGCCCCGTAGTGAGCGCGCGCCTGCGGACGAGCGCGAGCGGCACGAGTATGAAGAGCAACACCAGCACGCTTGTGATCACAAACAGCGCGAACAGCACGAACGTCCCCAGGTTGGTCTTCTGCCATTCGCCTACCCCGGTCAGCGCCTCGCTGAGGTTCGATAGCCGAATCGAGTTGAAGAAGAACGGATTGTTGTCGCGCGTCGGCTCGACGTTGGTCACGAAAGACCCCCACACCTCCGAAGGGTCCTCGGCCTCGATCATTCGGGTGAAGACGTTGTCGGGCCTGCTCAGCGGGGTATAAAGCAGGTCGAAACCGCTCCGGGCCGAGACCGATTCGATCTGCCGGACCTCGTCGTCGGTGAACTCGCTCTTCTTGAAGATGAAGGTCGCAGGGGAGCGGTCGTACCCCTCGTGCGAGTCGCGTACGAGCATGATGTGACGGTCCGGATTGCTTATGCCGAGCTCGGTCATCATCTCCCTCGTGAGCGAGATCAGCCTGAGCAACTGGTCGGGCGGCTCGAAGTACCAGCGGGTCATCGTAAGCAGCCCGTCGTCTTCCAGGTGGTTCACGTAGTCCTTGAACGCTTCGACCGTATAGAGGTTGTTCTCCGTAAGCGCGAACGCGCCCGCCGACGTCGCCGCCCAGGTGTCGACCATCGTGGCCTGAAGTATGTCATAACGATCCTCGGACCCGCGTATGAAGCTGCGGCCTTCGTCTACGACGAGCCGCACGCCCGGCAGCCCATAGACGTT
>Ga0073934_10005548_pt1 | contig 19392 bp, 16 predicted proteins | sample LarsenN4metaG_FD_76834 | JGI IMG/M metagenome (GOLD analysis project Ga0073934, IMG submission 76834) | Hot spring sediment bacterial and archeal communities from British Columbia, Canada, to study Microbial Dark Matter (Phase II) - Larsen... ... | reverse complement strand
TGGCGGCGACCATGCCGCCGAGCGCATCGATTCTCTCGATGTAGTCCCAGGCGCCGCGTTCGACTTCGTTGGTCAGCGTTTCGACGAAATACGAGCCGCCCAGGGGGTCCACCGTGTTGGTCACGCCGCTTTCGTAAGCGATGATCTGCTGCGTGCGCAGGGCCAAGGTGGCGGCAAACTCCGTGGGCAGGGCCCAGGCCTCGTCGAGCGAGTTGGTATGCAGCGACTGCGTCCCGCCCAGCACGGCGGCCAGCGCCTGGATGGCTGTGCGGATCACGTTGTTGTACGGCTGCTGCGCCGTCAGCGAGCATCCGGCCGTTTGCGTGTGGAAGCGGCAGACCCACGACCTTGGGCTCTTGGCGCCGAAGCGCTCCCGCATGGTGCGGTACCAGACGCGCCGCGCCGCGCGGAACTTGGCGATCTCCTCGAAAAAGTCGTTGTGCGCATTGAAGAAAAACGAGAGCCGCGGCGCAAACTCGTCCACGTCCAGCCCGCGGCGCACGCCCCATTCGACGTACTCGATGCCGTCGCGCAGGGTGAAGGCCAGTTCCTGGATGGCCGTCGAGCCGGCTTCGCGGATGTGGTAGCCGGAAATGGAAATGGTGTTGAACCGCGGGGTGTGCCGCGTGCCGAACTCGAAGGTGTCAATCACCAGCCGCATCGAGGGCGCGGGCGGATAGATGTACTCCTTCTGGGCGATGTACTCCTTCAGGATGTCGTTCTGGATGGTGCCGGAGATGCGCTTCCAGTCCGCGCCCTGCTTCTCAGCCACGGCCAGGTACATGGCCCAGATGGGCGCCGCGGGGGCGTTGATGGTCATCGAGGTGGTCACGTCGCCGAGCGGAATCTGGTCGAACAGCACTTCCATGTCCGCCAGGGAGCTGATGGCCACGCCGCACTTGCCCACTTCGCCTTCCGAGAGGGGATGATCGGAGTCGTAGCCCATCAGCGTGGGCAAATCGAACGCCACGGAAAGCCCCGTCTGGCCCTGGCTGAGCAGGTAGCGGAAGCGGCGGTTGGTATCTTCCGCCGTGCCGAACCCGGCGAACTGCCGCATGGTCCACAGTCGTCCACGGTACATCGTGGCGTGGATGCCGCGCGTGTAGGGCGGCTCCCCCGGCTGTCCCAGGTCGCGTTGCGCGTCCCAGTCGGCGAGGTCAGCCGGGGTGTACAGCCGTCGGATGGGATGCCCGGAGACGGTGGTGAACTCCGCGCGGCGTTCCGGGAAGCGGTCCAGGGCGGGCTTGAGCGTCCTCTCCTCCCACTCCTGTTCGCTGGGCGACGGCCGGCGCTTCGCCTCCGTGTCCTCTGCCAGGGAGGAGCGCTTGCGCTCTTCGCTCATGGCCACCTCGACTCGGGCTGACTGCGATGGGCTCGATTCCCGTCAGGCAATGCTACGACAAGCGGCGTGAGGCGACAATCCGCTCGCGCCAGCGCGTTCCCGTTTCGGCTCCCGCGAACACGGCAGGCCCGGGCTGCCCGGTTGGTCTTGCTGGCCGGAGCCCGGGCGGCCAGCATTGGAATCCGCCGGCGCTATTTCTTGCCATTGCCGAGCAGCTCGAGGCTGATGTTTCCCGGGATCATGGTTTCGGAACGGACGTTGCCGTTCATCGCGTCAGCCATCTGGATGTTGTGTACCTGTAAGGTGCGGCCGGTGGCCCGTTCGTACTCGACGCGAGCATTGAGCAGGTCGGCGAGGGCGCGCACTTCGGAGCTTTGCGCCTGGGCCAGGTCGCGCTGCGCTTGAATGACGAAGAAGATGGTCGAGGCGCCGAGCTGGTACTTCTTCTGCTCGGCGTCCAGGGTGCGCTCGGCCAGCTCGCGCGACTTGCTGGCCGCTTGCACGCGGGCGCGGCTCTGCTCGAGCGCAATCTGGGCATTGCGCACCTCCACCACTACCTGGTTATGCAGGCGCCGCAGGGAGGCTTCCGCTTGGCGTTCCTGGAGCAGGGCCTGCGCCGCGGAGGCCTGCGCGGCGCGGTTGCGGATGGGGAAGTTCATGCTGAAGCCCACCGTATACGTGGGGTTCACGTTGTTGAAAAGGTCGCTCAACGCGCTGCCCAGACCCGCCTGACACGGCGCCGGTCCGTCGCACCCGGCCGTGCCCGGGCGGCGGTTCCCGGCCAGCCCCGCGGTGCCGTACGTGGCAAACGCGGTCACCGTGGGCAGCAGGGCATTGCGCGAAGATTTTACAGAGATGCCGGAGTTCGTCAGCGTAATCTCCTCGCGTTTCACATCCGGACGGTTCTGCCAGGCCTCTTTCACTGCGTCGGCCAGCGGCACGACCTCCATCTGGGGCGGGGCCACGATGCTGTCGGTGGGAATGATCTCCACCATTTGCACCAGCGGGTCCATTGGGTTGCGGGTGATGGCGTTCTTCAACAGGGTCTGCTGCTGCAGCAGAAACGTCTGAGAGACAATCCAATCCTGCCGGGTGCGCGCGACCTCGGCTTCGGCGCGTACAACCTCGATGGGGGCCAGCGTTCCAATTTCCACTTGGCGCTTGTTGTCGGAATAGAGCTTCTCTGCCAGCTCGACCGAGCGCTGCTTCACTTTCACGTCTTCGCGGGCGAACACCAGCTCCCAGTACATGTTCTGGAGGCTGGAGATCGTGTTGATGACCTGCTCTTGGAAGGTGAGGTCGGCGGCGCGCTTGTTGTTCACGGCCAAGCGCACCGGAGCCGTGTTGGGCAGCAGCCCGAAGCCGTTCAGCAACTGCTGCTCCACGGCCAGGATGATGTCCGAGCGCACCGAAGGATTCAGGATCTGGCCGGGAGAGGTGCTGGACTGCCGGTTGTTGTTGAAGCTGATGCTCAGGTTGGTGCCGGTGCGGAAACCCTGGGCGTAGCTGAAGTTGGCCTGGGTGGTGTGCGAGCGGATCGAGCGCAGCAGCACGCCCGTGCCAGCCAGGAACGGGTTGCTCACCGGGCTGTCGCGCTGATCCCACGTGTAGGTGGTGGTGAAACTGGGGTCCAATGGATCCACTCCGGCGGCGCCACTGCGGGCCCTGGCGCGCAGTACCTCCACGTCTGCCAGCCAGGGTGTGTAGCGCTGCACGGTTATGTCCAGGTTGTTTTCGAGCGCCAGGGCGATGGCGTCCTGCAGGCCGAGGTGCAACTGGCCGTCGCGGATCAACTGCTCGATCCGCGGCGAATTCACCAGCACCGGCGCGGGAACCCGCACGGGCGCATACGGCGCAAAAATGTTGGGCAGGTGGGACCGCCCCTTCGAGTAGTCTTGCCGATCCCGGGGGCCGGCTGGCGCCTGCTGGGCCAGCGCCGGCAGACCGGTCATCCCAGTCGCCAGAACCAAAGTCAGGACAGCACGGAGTCGCCTTGCAGTCATGTCGTGCTTTCTCCCCTCGTCAGAGATTCCGTGGAAACGCATACAATAGCGTTGGCAGACCACAAGAATAAAACGTGCCGCGAGCCCGTTTTGTTTCACCTTTTTCGGAGGAGGGCATGCAGGCAGCTATGTCAGGCGCTTGAAAAGCAACCAGGGAGCCGCCGCGCGTCACCTGCGGGCGTGCGGATGCGCACAGCACTGTCCGCTCTCGAAGACCGAGTGCGTGGCGCAAACGGTTGCACTCTAACATCCGCCTGTTGGCTTGACAATGTTTCCTGGGCGCGCTTACGCTACGCCGTCTTTGGCCGGACGCGCAGGCTGCCCGCGGCGCCCGACCGCGCATGGCGGGAGCGCAAAGTTGGGGAGCCCATGCAAGCTGAAGAACTGAAATACCTGTTCGAGTCCGTCGGTGCGATCCGCCACGGGCACTTCGAGTTGTCTTCGGGCTTGCACAGCCCTACCTACGTGCAATGCGCGATGGTCTTGCAGTACCCGCAGCACGCCGAGCGGCTGGGCCGCGAACTGGTGGCCCTGCTGGGCGAGGTGGATGCTGACACGGTGATCGCCCCGGCGCTGGGCGGACTGATCATCGGCCACGAAGTCGCGCGCGAGCTGCGCCGACGATTCGTGTTTGTCGAACGGGACGCTTCCGGACAGACTGCCTTGCGCCGCGGGTTCGTTCTGCACGCGGACGAGCGTGTGCTCCTGGTGGATGACGTATGGACCACGGGCGGCTCGACGCGCGAGACGATGCAGATTGTGCGCCAGGCGGCCGCCCAGGTGGTCGCCGCTGCCGCGCTCATTGACCGCGCGGGCTTCGGCGCGGAGTTGCGCCGCGAGATTCCCTGCGTGGCTCTTCTCGAGATGCCCATGGACTCCTACCCGGCGGCGCGCTGTCCGCAGTGCGCCGCGGGTTCCCGTGCGCAAAAGCCCGGCAGCCGCCCGCGCTGACCGGCAGTCGTGCGAGCTCTTCCAGCTGTCGGCCTGGGCCTGTCTCCGCTATCATTCGCAGGTGCGCCATTTCAAGCTAACGTTGGCCTACGACGGCACGGACTTCCACGGCTGGCAAATCCAGACGGGCAGGCCGACCGTTCAAGGTACCATCACGGATGTGCTGCGCAAGATCACGCAAGAGCGCGTCAGCGTCTATGGCGCCGGGCGCACCGACTCCGGGGTGCACGCCCTGGGCCAGGTGGCGCACTTCAAGACGCAGTCCGGGCTGAGCGCCGCTGCGTTCCAGCGCGCGCTGAATGCACTCCTGCCGCCGGCCATCCGCGTCGTCGCCTGCGAGGAGGTCGGCCCCGACTTTCACGCGCGCTGGCGGGCCCAAGCCAAGACCTATCTGTACCGCATTTGGCGTGCTCGCGTGGTGCCTCCCCTGGTGTGGCGGTACGTGCTCCACTACCCCTATCCGCTGGATGAAACGGCCATGGGCGAAGCGGCGCAGTTGTTCGAGGGCGAGCACGACTTCACTGCGTTTGCAGCCTCCTCCGGCTCGGAAGATGACGACCGCGAGCGCGCCACCGTGTGCGTCGTGTACCGCTCGGAGCTCGTGCGCTGTTCGCAGCTTTCTACTGGGCAGGGGTCGGTCCTCGGCCCCCTCGGCGCGCCGCTCGAGCTCAACTTCGGTGAGGAGTTCATCTATCTGGTGCGCGGCAAGTCGTTCCTGCGCTACCAGGTGCGCAAGATGGTCGGCACGCTGCTCGATGTCGGCCGGGGCAAGCTAACGCCGGCGGATATTCCCCGCCTATTCCAGCTGCGTGACCGGTCGAAGTCCGGACCCACCGTGCCGCCACAGGGCCTGTTCCTTGTCTCCGTCGAATACCCCGAGCCGTGGAAACTGGAGTAGAATCCGGCATTGATGGCCATTTCACCGATGCGCGCGGCGAGTGAGCCGTCCCGCACAAGCGCCCGCCTGGAATCGTTCGACCCGGCCAGCGGAGAGGTCATTGCGTGTTTCGAAGTCACCCCGTTCGTCGAGCTGCCGGCGATCCTGGAATGCGCGCAGCGCACCCAGCGGGAGTGGGCCGCGCAGCCGCTGCGCCGACGCTGCGAGCGGCTGCGCAGATTGCGCGGCGTGCTGTTCGACCGGCGGCACGAGCTGGTGGACATGGTGACGCGCGAGACAGGCAAACCGCGCGTCGAAGCCTTGTTCCACGATGTCCTGATCGCCCTGGATACGGCCGACTACTACGCCCGGCGCGCCCCCCGCCTGCTCCGCCCGGAACGCGTCCCGCACCACAATCTGGCCCTCAGAGCCAAATCGGCCTGGCTGCACTACGAGCCGGTCGGCGTGCTGGGCATTATTGCCCCGTGGAACTATCCACTTTCCATCCCACTGGGTCAGGCCATCCCCGCAGTCGCCGCGGGAAACGCGGTTGTGCTGAAGCCTTCTGAGCTGACGCCGTGGTGCGGCGCCGTGATCCGGGACGTTTTCGAGCAGGCCGGCTTCCCGCGCGGGCTGGTCCAGGTTGTGCAAGGCGGAGGCGAGGTTGGAGCGGCGCTGCTGGATGCGATCACGCCGGAGAACGGGCCCCACAAGTTCGTCTTCACGGGCAGCGTGGCCACCGGCCGGCGCGTGGCGGAGGCCTGCGCGCGCAAGCTGGTTCCCTGCGTGCTCGAGCTGGGCGGCAAGGACTCCATGATCGTCCTGGCGGACGCGCACCTGGACGTGGCGGCGAGTGCCGCCGTCTGGGGCGCTTTCACCAATTGCGGACAGGCATGCCTCTCCGTCGAGCGCCTGTATGTGGAAGCGTCTGTCGCCGACCGCTTCACCGCGCTGTGCGTGGCCAAAACGTGTAGTCTGCGACTGGGCCCCGGCAGCGACCCGGAGACCGACGTCGGCCCGTTGATTCGGCCGCAGCAGTTGGAGCGCGTCGAGGAACACCTGCGCGATGCAACCGCCCGGGGTGCGCGCATCTTGGCGGGCGGCCGGCGCCGTCCGGATCTGGGGCCTTGCTTCTTTGAGCCAACGGTGATCACGAACGTGGACCACTCCATGCGGCTCATGCAGGAGGAAACCTTCGGGCCTGTGCTGCCGATCTGCGTGGTGCGCGACGTCGGGGAAGCTGTTCGGCTGGCCAACGATTCGCCCTTCGGCCTTTCCGCCAGCGTGTGGAGCCGGAACAAGCGGCGCGCCCGGGAGATCGCCGCGCAACTGCGGGCCGGCTCCGTGCTGGTCAATGACGTGGCCAGCTATTATGCGAGCTGCGAAGCTCCGCACGGCGGCTGCGGCTGGAGCGGCTGGGGCCGCACGCATGGCCGCGCCGGGCTGCTGGAAATGGTCCACCTGAAATATGTGGACGTGGACCACCTGGCGCGCTGGCCCAAGTCGTGGTGGTACGGCTACAATGAACAGTTGCTGGCGGCCGGCGACCGCTTCGTCGAGTTCCTGCTGGCCCCCAACTGGCGACGGCGGGTTCAGAACCTGCCCGGCGCTGTGCGCCTGCTGCCGTTCGCGCGAAGCAGCCGGCGCGTGTAAGTTTGCCGTTCTGTGGGCGTTTTTTGGCTGGCATTACGGTGCGACGGGCACGGCTTGCCGCGCCCGCGCAATCAGCGGAGGCAACCAGACCTATGGCTGAAGCTGCAGCGCCCCTGGCTTCCGGCGCGGCTCCGCCGGAGCCGTCCCAGCCCAAGATCAAGACCAAGAAGCTGAAGCAGCGCGCCTGCGACGAAAAAAACGAAAAGGGCCAGCTCTGCGGAGGCCACTTGAAGCGCTGGTACGATTACCCGCCGGAGATCGAAGCGCTCGTCGGTCAGAAAGGCGAGATCTACCGCTGCGAGTACTGCAAGACGCTCTACCGCCCCGATCCCAGGGAACGCGTGCGCAGCTACACGCATCGCGGCTAGGCCGAAAAGCTTCAGCGGCTGGGGAGGCTTCATGGAACGCTTACGCGAGTTCGTCTACGACTGGAACGCAGTGGCCGGCCTGGAAATCCCCCTGGGCCGACAGGTCATGCTCGACGACGAAACCCTGCGCGACGGTCTGCAGAACCCCTCCGTCCACGATCCCAGCACCGAAGAAAAAATCGAGATCCTGCACTTGATGGAGGCCCTGGGGATCGACTCGGTCAATATCGGCTTGCCTGGCGCAGGCCCGCGCGCGTTCGCGGATACGCTGGCGCTGGCGCGGGAGATCGCCGATGCGCGCATGAAAATCCGGCCCAATTGCGCGGCGCGCACGGTCGAAGCCGACATACGGCCCATCGCTGAAGCCATGCAGAAAGCGGGAATCGCCATCGAAGCGGCCACCTTTCTGGGCTCCAGCCCCATCCGGCGACTGGCCGAAGACTGGACCGTGGATCACCTGGCGCGCACCACCGAGCATGCGGTGACCTTCGCCGTGAAGCTGGGCCTGCCGGTGATGTACGTCACCGAAGACACGACCCGGGCCGATCCGGAAACAGTCAAGCGGCTTTACTCGACGGCCATCCGCTGCGGAGCGCGGGCCATCGTGCTCTGCGACACCGTCGGCCACGCCACGCCCAAGGGCGCCTATAACCTGGTGCGGTTCGCCATCGAAGAAATCGTCAAGCCCTCGGGGGAGAAGATCCGCGTGGACTGGCACGGCCACTGCGACCGCGGGCTGGCTGTGGCCAATTCGCTTGCCGCGCTGGCCGCGGGAGCCGACCAGGTGCACGCGGCGGCTAATTCGCTCGGCGAGCGCGTCGGAAACACCCCGATGGAACTAATGCTGGTGAATCTGCGGCTGATGGGGTTGATTGACCGCGACCTGTCGCGCCTGAAGGAATACTGCGAGAAGGTCGCCCGGGCCACGCACACGCACATCCCGCCCAACTATCCGGTGATCGGCCGCGACGCCTTCCGCACCGCCACCGGCGTCCACGCCGCGGCGATCATCAAGGCCTACAAGAAGGGCAACGTGATGCTGGCCAACTCCGTGTACAGCGGCGTGCCGTCGCATCTGTTCGGGCTCGACCAGGTGATTGAAATCGGCCCGCTCAGCGGCCGCTCCAACGTGATCTACTGGCTGGAAAAGCGCGGTCTGCCCGCTAGCGACGAAATCGTGGAGCGCATCTTCAACGCCGCCAAGCAAGCGACGCGCATCCTGACCGACGAGGAAATCCTCGCATTGGTCCGCGCCCCCGCGCAAGCTCCTACGATGTAACCCGGAAGCTGTCGGCGGGGTCCCGCAGCACAAGTCGAACCGCATTGACGCCACACCAAGTTTGCGCGAAACTCTGGCCTCCGAATGCGCGGCTGGACACTCCAGCCTCGTCCCCGGGCGTGATGCGGTGAAGCCAGTCGTCGCGCTGAGCATAGGCATCCTGATGGCCACGGCCTACACACAGCCGGCACAGAATCCCGTCGAACAACTCGCCGGGCAGCCGCGCGTGGCCCGCGCCCTGTCCTGGCTGGAGAAGAACACCGCCTGGGTCACCGATCAGCAGGCACGCATCACCGCCGTGCCCGCTCCCACGTTTCTCGAACGCGACCGCGCGCTCCTGCTGAAAAAACTGCTGGAAGAAGCTGGCCTGCGGGCGCGGCTGGATCGCGCCGGGAACGTCGTCGCGGAACGGCCCGGGGCCGCGCGCGATGTCGTCCTCGTGTCGGCGCATCTGGATACCGTCTTTCCCCCCAGCACAGACCTGCGCCTCCGCCGCCAGAACGGCCGGCTCTACGCGCCGGGCATCTCGGACAACGGCACGGGCTTGGCGACGCTGGTGGCCCTGGCCAACGTCGTGCAGGAAGCCGGGATTCGTACGCAGACCACACTGGTCTTTGCGGCCAACGTGGCGGAAGAGGGCGAAGGGAATCTGGCGGGCATGCGTCAGTTGGTGGAGGCGCTGCGCCCGCGGCTGAGATACTGCGTCGTCCTCGACGGCACCGCCACCGATCACGTGACGACCATGGCCCTGGCCTCCAAGCGCCTGGAAGTGACCGTCACCGGGCCCGGCGGGCATAGCTGGTCGGATTTTGGCCTGCCCAATCCCATCCAGGCGCTCGGCCGAGCCATCGCGCGGCTGGCGCGCGTGCGGCTGCCGGAGAAGCCGCGCACCAGCCTGAATATCGGCGAAATCCGCGGCGGCACTTCGGTGAACTCAATTCCCGACCGCGCTTCGATCAAGCTGGATATCCGCTCCGAGTCGGAGGCGGAAATCCAGCGCGTCGAGGCGGCGGTGCGCGAAGCTGTGCAGGCCGCCGTGGAAGAGGAAACCGCGTCGGCGCGTCTGCGCGGGGTGCGGCTGGAATGGCAGGTGCGCGTGCTCGGCGTGCGTCCGGGCGGGGCCTTGCCGGCCAGCTCGCCGCTGCTTGCGGCGGTGCGCGACGCCGAGGCCTATCTGGGCCACGTCTCGCGGCTCGAACGGTCTTCGACCGACGCCAATCTTCCTCTGTCGCTCGGCATCCCCGCCGTCACGCTGGGAGGCGGCGGCCAGGCCGGCGGCGCTCATTCTCCAGGCGAGTGGTACGACCCGGCAGGACGCGAGCTGGGCTTGAAGCGCGCGCTGCTGACGGTCCTTGCTGTGGCAGGAGTGCAGCCATGAAGTTCTCACTGTGCCGTCGGCGGTGGCCGGTTGCCGGGGCCGTCCTTGCCTTGGCCGTGATGGTCGGGCTGGGCGCCGCGAAGCCGTTGCCGGGTCAAGCGCCAGCCGCACCACAGCCACCTGCGGATCTGGTGCTGCTCAACGGCGTCATCTACACGGGGAACCCGCAGCAGCCGCGTGCGGAAGCCGTGGTGATTGCCGGCGAGAAGATTGTGGCCGTGGGCACCACCAGGGAAGCGCGTAAGCTGATGGGACCAAACACCCGCGTGATGGACCTGAAAGGGAAGTTTGCCCTGCCCGGCTTTAACGACGCGCACATTCATCTGGCTGGCGGTGGCCTGGCCAAGCTGGAAATTGATTTCCGCGACGCCAAGACGCTGGCCGAATTCCAGCAGCGCATACGCGCGCGCTTGGGGGAATACAAGCCGGGTGACTGGATCCTGGGCGGCAACTGGGACCACACGTTGTGGCCGGAGAAGCGTTTCCCGACGCGCTTCGACCTGGACGCCGTGTCGCGCGAGCATCCCATGATTTTCAGCCGCGTAGACGGCCACGTCGCGGTGGCCAACTCCAAGGCGCTGGAGATTGCCGGCATCACGCGCCACACGCCCGACCCGGCCGGCGGGCAGGTCGAACGCGACGCCAGCGGCGAGCCCACCGGCATGTTGCTGGAGACGGCGCAGGGTTTGGTGCGCCGGCATGTCCCGCCCACGACGCCCGAGCAGCGGCGCCGCGGTATCGAGCTGGCTCTGGCCGAAGCGGCGCGCCTCGGCGTCACATCGCTTCAGGACAACTCGAGCTGGGAAGACTTCCTCGTCTACGAGCAGCTCAAGAACGAAGGCAAGCTTTCGGCGCGTGTCACCGAGTGGCTGCCCTTTTTCGCCAGCCGGGAACAGCTCGAGCGGATGCGCCAGCGCGGCGGCACGACGGATCCCTGGCTGAAGACCGGCGCGCTGAAGGGCGTGCTCGACGGCACGCTTGGCTCGCGCACGGCTTGGATGCTCGCGCCGTTTTCCGACGATCCAACCAAGTCCGGCATTGCGCGCGTGGAGCCGGACCGGTTGAAGCAGATGGTCATCGAGCGGGACAAAGCCGGGTTCCAGGTTGCGCTCCACGCTATCGGCGACCGCGCCAATCGCATCGCGCTCGACGCCTTTGCTGCGGCTCGGGCGGCCAACGGGCCCCGCGATGCCCGGCACAGGAGCGAGCACGCGCAGGTGGTCGCTCCCGAGGATTTCCAGCGCTTCGCGGAGCTGGAAGTCATCGCCTCGATGCAGCCGTGCCACGAAACCACGGACATGCGCTGGGCCGAGCAGCGGCTAGGTCCGGAGCGCTCCAAGGGCGCCTACGCATGGAAGACCATGCTGCGCCACGGCGTGCGAGTGGCCTTCGGCACAGACTTCGACGTTGAACCTATGAACCCCATGATTGGCCTCTATGCCTGCACCACCCGCGAGTTGATCACCGGCGGACCGCCCGGCGGCTGGATTCCCTCGGAGAAGATCTCCATTGACGATTGCATCCGGGCCTACACGCTGGGCTCGGCCTACGCGGAGTTCGAGGAGAAACGCAAAGGTTCTCTCGAACCAGGCAAGTTTGCCGACATCGTGGTGCTGTCCGCCGACGTAACGAAAATCCCGCCACGGCAGATCTTGCAAACCGAAGTGCTCCTGAGCATCGTTGGTGGCAAGCTGGTCTACGAGAAGAAGTAGGCCTCGCCTGTGTAGCGGGCTGGGCCCCGGCTGAGGCCAGTCCCCTAACGGCTCCGTGCCTGCTCCCCGCGTCTTTTCCCTGGCAGCCGTGTGGCGGCCTGCCTTTGAGGTGAGCTTGCCGGCAGGTTTGCGCGCGGGGGAGGAAACCACTACACTGCGCGGCTACAGCTTCAGGTGAGGAGGACAGCATGCGCATCGTCGCGGTACTGGCTGTACTCGTGGTGGCCGCGGGGCTCGTTGGGGCGCAGCCGCAGCAGCAGGCGAAGCGGCAGTACATCAATCTACCCGGGCGCGTTGTGCAGGCGCCCTTTAGCGATGCGGTGCTCGTGGGCAACGTGCTCTATCTGGCCGGGCGCATCGGCATAGACCCGCAGACCGGGCGCCCCCCGGCAGAGGTCGAGGCGGAAATCCGTTTGGTGCTCGATGGCATGAAGGCTACCCTGAGCGCAGCGGGAATGGCTATGGACGATCTGGTCGTGGTGCAGGTCTTCTGCCCGGATCTATCGCTCTACGAGAAGTTCAACGCCGTCTACCGCACCTACTTCACGAAGGACCTGCCGGCGCGCGCGTTTATCGGCTCCGGTCCCCTGCTGCGGGGCGGGCGCTTCGAAGTGCAGGGCATCGCCGTGAAGCGCTAGCCATGGGTTCGCGGTTGAAGGCGGATCTGGCGCTGGGGTTCTGCTCGCTCATCTGGGGTGCGACGTTCGTCGTCGTCAAAGATGCGCTGGACGACGCCTCGGTGCTGGCCTTCCTGGCCGCGCGGTTCGCCTTGGCCAGCGCGGTTCTGGGGGCGATTTATTACTCCGCCCTGCGCCGGCTGACCGGCCCGGCCGCCTGGGCCGGAGCGCAGATCGGCTTCTTCATGTTTGCCGGGTACGTCTGCCAGACGGCCGGGCTGCAATTCACCACGCCGTCGAAAGCCGCGTTCATCACCGGCTTCGGTGTGGTGCTTGTGCCGGTGCTGCTGGCGGTTTTCTGGCAAAGACACATCCACGGCTGGGCGTGGGCGGGTGCGGTGACAGCGTTGCTCGGGTTGTACTATCTCGTGGTGCCGCCGAGTACCGCGGAGAGCGCATTCGACGGGCTGCTGCACCTGAACCGCGGCGACCTGCTCGTCTTTGCCTGCGCGGTGCTGTTTGCCTTGCACATCATCTGGGTGGGACGCTTTTCGCCGCAGCATTCCGTGCGGGCGCTGAGTTTTGTCCAGGTGGCCACCACGTTTGTGCTGACCAGCGCGGCGCTGCTGGTGGCCGGGGCCACGGGGCTCGAGCCCGTGCGCATCGCCTGGACCGGCGGGCTCGTCTCGGCGGTACTGGTTACGGCGATTGGCGCTACGGCCCTTGCTTTTTCGGTGCAGGTGTGGGCGCAACGGCTTGCCACCCCGTCGCACACAGCGCTGCTCTTGGCGCTCGAGCCGGTGTTCGCCGCGGTCACTTCCTATGTCGTGCTCGGCGAGCGGCTCGGCGGCCGCGCTTTGTTCGGCGCCGGCCTGATCCTGCTGGGCATTGTGCTCGCTGAGCTGAAGGGGCCTACGCAGGCCGCTCCCGAGTCCCCCGTTCCCATCCACGAATCCGTCGAATAGCCTGCCAGCTGAGTTTCCTGCCCGTTCGTCCTGCCGGCGGAAACTTCTAACGGCCAACTGCGCAGCGACGACTTTCGGTTATTCCGGCGCCCACATGTCCACCGGGTCGTGAGCGGTGACCGCGCTCGGATGGGACTTCTCGTATGCGGCGATTTGGGGCTCGTGCTCGAGGCTCATGCCGATTTCATCGAGGCCTTTCAAAAGCTGCGTCTTCCGGAAGGGATCGATCTGGAAGGCGAACTGCAGCTCCCGGTCGTCCCGGATGGTCTGACTGGGCAGGTCCACTTCGAGCTGGTAGCCTTCGCGCGCCAAGGTGCGCCGGAACAGTTCCTCGACCTGGCTGGCGGGCAGAATGACGGGCAGGAGGCCGTTTTTGAAGCAGTTGTTGTAGAAGATGTCCGCATAGCTCGGCGCGATGAGCACACGGAAGCCATAGTCTAGCACGCCCCACGGGGCGTGCTCGCGGCTCGAGCCGCAGCCGAAGTTGGCACGCGTGAGCAGCACGGAAGCGCCCCGGTAGCGCGGGTAGTTCAGCACAAACTCCGGATTAGGTACTTCGCCGGGCAGATAGCGCCAGTCGTAGAAGAGCAGCCTTCCGTAACCTTCCCGCGTCAGCAGCTTGCAGAACTGCTTGGGGATCATCTGGTCCGTGTCCACGTTGACGCGGTCAAGCGGGGCGACTAGGCCTTTGTGGTGAACGAATGGCTGCATGGCTAATCCGCGTGGCCAATGTTCCACTTGCGGATGTCAACGAAGTGACCTTCGATGGCCGCCGCGGCGGCCATGATCGGACTGACCAGGTGTGTCCGCCCGCCTTTGCCTTGGCGACCTTCGAAGTTCCGGTTCGAGGTGCTGGCGCAGCGCTCCCCCGCGGGTAGCACATCGTCGTTCATGCCGATGCACATGCTGCACCCTGCGTCGCGCCACTCAAAGCCCGCGTCGAGAAAAATCTTGTCCAAGCCCTCCTCCTCCGCTTTGGTCTTCACCAGGCGCGATCCGGGCACGACCAGCGCTTGCTTCAAGCTGCGCGCCACTTTCTTCCCCGCGACCACCTGCGCTGCAGCGCGCAGGTCTTCGATGCGGGAATTCGTGCACGAGCCGATAAACACGCGGTCCAGCGGAATGTCGGTGATAGGCGTTCCGGGCTGCAGGGCCATGTACTCGAGGGCGCGCTCGGCAGCCTGACGGTCCACCGCGTCGCGGAAAGACCCCGGATCGGGCACGCAGCCGGTGACGTCGGTCACCATGCCCGGGTTGGTGCCCCACGTCACCTGCGGAGCCAGCGTGCTGGCGTCGAGCTCCACCACCGCATCGTAATTGGCGTCCGGGTCGCTGGCGAACGACTTCCAGCGCTCGACGGCGGCCTGAAACTCCCTGCCGCGCGGGACAAACGGCCGGCCTTCCAGGAAGCCAAGGGTGGTCTCGTCGGGAGCCACCATGCCGGCACGGGCCCCGGCTTCGATGGACATGTTGCAGACGGTCATGCGGCCTTCCATGGAAAGCGCGCGGATGGCTTCCCCGGCGTACTCGAGCACGTAACCGGTGCCGCCGGCCACGCCGATCTTGCCGATCAGCGCCAGAATCAGATCCTTGGCGGTGACGCCGCGAGGGCGCTGGCCGTTGAACAGCACCAGCATGGTCTTGGACTTGAATTGCGGCAGGCACTGCGTGGCCAACACGTGCTCGATTTCACTGGTGCCGATGCCAAAGGCCAGCGCACCCAAGGCACCGTGCGTCGAGGTGTGGCTGTCGCCGCAGACGATGGTCGTGCCCGGCTGGGTCAGGCCCAGTTCCGGGCCGATGATGTGCACAATGCCCTGGTTGCGGCTGTGCATATCGAACAGGCGCACGCCGGTTTCGCGGCAGTTGCGCGCCAGGGCTTCAAACTGCGCGGCGGCATTCTGGTCGAGGATGGGCAGTTCGCGGTTCCGGGTGGGCACGGAGTGGTCCATCACGGCGAAGGTCAAATCGGGCCGGCGCACTCGGCGCCCCGCCGCCTTCAATCCCGCAAAGGCTTGTGGCGACGTACCTTCGTGGAGGAAATGCCGGTCAATGTAGATGAGCGCGGGCTGGCCGGGCTCTTCGTGGACCAGATGGCAGGCCCAGATTTTTTCGTAGATCGTACGCCCCATCTCCCTGGGCATTGTAGCAAGCTGCCGCGGGCCGCGCCAATCCCCTTGTCCTCAGGGATTCACGGAGGCTCTTGGCCTGGTGGGTTCAACAGGCCTCGCTGCAACGGCGAGCCTCACACGCCCTGCGCCGCTGCTTACTGAAACATGGATCGTCGAGTCTAAACTAGTGCAGGGCAGGGCAGGGTTGTTATAATGTTTTCTCAGCAAGCAGCTTCTTTTGGTGCGTCGGAGGAGCAAGTCCATGAGGGTCGCCATGTATGACGTCTTGAACTGGTTCAGGCATCGCAAGGTTTTTGCCAGCCTGCTCGTGTTAGCCACGCTGGCCGTAGGGATTCTGATCGGGACGATGGTCTCGGGCCGCGCGGGAGCTTCGCGCGAGCAGGTGGGTGACGGCGCCCCGACCCTAGCCATTCCCAGCCCCGTGCAGCTTTCTTCGCTGTTTGCTTCGATTGCCAACAAGCTCGAGCCAGCCGTCGTGAATATCTCTACGACCCAGGTGATCGAGCGGCGCTCGCGCACTCCCCGGCGCACCCCGCGGCCCTACGAAGAGTTCCCCTTTCCTTTTGACCGCTTCTTTGGCTTCCCCGACGAAGGCCCGCAAGCAGAACGCAGCCTGGGCTCCGGCGTCATTGTGGACAAGCGCGGCTACATCCTGACCAACTATCACGTGGTCGAGCAGGCCACCAAGATCCAGGTGAAGCTGAGCGGCGACCCGACGCGCTATGTGGCCAAGGTCATCGGAAGCGATAGTGAGACGGACCTGGCCGTAATCAAGATTGACGTCCAGCGCGACCTCCCCACGGCGCGGCTGGGCAATTCCGATGCCGTGCAGGTGGGCGACTGGGTGCTGACCTTCGGCAGCCCGTTCGGCCTGGAAGCCACGGTCACCGCGGGCATCGTCAGCGCCAAGGACCGTAGCGGGGTCAGTGACCGCCAGTTCCAGCGCTTCATCCAGACCGACGCAGCCATCAACCCGGGCAACTCCGGGGGCCCGCTGGTGAACATGGCCGGCGAAGTCATCGGCATCAACACGGCCATCATCACCAATCAGCTCAGCCGCGGGTTTGAAGGCGTGGGGTTTGCCCTGCCGTCCAACACGGCTATTCAGGTCTACAACCAGCTCATCAAGACCGGGAAGGTCACCCGCGGCTCGATTGGCATCAGCTTCCTCGAAGAGCGCAGCAACAACCCCGTGCTGCTGGAAGAGTTGGGCGCCAAGCATGGAATGGTGATTGAAGCCGTGGAGCCGGGCAGCCCCGCCGAGCAAGCCGGGCTGAAGGCCGGCGACCTCATCACGCACGTCAACGACAAGCCTGTGCGCACCGGCTCGGAGCTGGTGGACCCCATCACCCAGACGCCGATCGGCGAAAAGGTCAGAATCACCTACGTTCGCAATCGCAAGCAAGCTGAGGTCTGGGTGCAGGTCGCCGACCGGTCCAAGGTCTTTGCGCGCCTGGCCGGCGGCGAGGAAGAACCGCAGCGGGTGGAAGGGAGCGGGCCGGCCGAGTTGGGTCTGAGCGTGGAGGAGTTGAGCGCTGACATGGCGCAGCGCCTGGGCATCAGCGCCGGCGGCGTGATGGTCACCGAGGTCGAGCCGGCCAGCTTCGCCGAGGAAATCGGCATAGCCCGGGGCGATGTGATCCAGGAAGTGCAGCGCACGCCGGTAAACTCGGTCGGCGAGTTTCGCCGCTTGTTGTCGCAGCTCAAGCCGGGGCAGAACGTCCTGTTCAAGCTGGTGCGCCGCGCGGGCCGGCAGTTGCTGACCGTGCACGTGGCGGGTGTCGTCCCGCGGAAGCCGGAGTAAGGCCAGCGTTCGCGCCAGCGGCTCGCGTCCCGCTTGAGCGGGACTGGGAAAACTGACGTACCGGGGCTCCAGCCCCGCGTGCAGCAGGGCGAGCCCCGTTTCTGTCTATGCACGCGGAGATGGCCCGAATCCCCACGCCCGACCGAAGCCGGATTCCCCGCTGGCCCCTCGTCCTCTGCCTGGCGGCGCTGGTGGGGTTGCCGGCTCCGGGCCTGCCTGCGCCGACCCAGAAACCTGTCTCCCATCCGCAGGCCACCAGCAGCAAGAAAACCTCGCCGGCCAAAAAGCGCCGCGTGCGGCGTGCCCGTGGTCAGTCCGCTCCCACGCCGGAACGGATCCGGGAGATTCAGGCGGCGCTGGCTCAGGCTGGTTGCTACTCCGGTGAACCGACCGGCAAATGGGATGCGGCTTCCGCAGAGGCCATGAAGCGCTTTCAGCAAGCCCAGGGCCTGCAGCCCACCGGAAAGATTGACGCGCTCAGCCTGCAAAAGCTCGGCCTGGGCTCAGAAGTCGCCGGCCTGGCTCCGCCCCGCCCCGCTGTCAACTCGGCACCGCAGCGTTGACTGGCCCGGTGCCGGGGACTTCACCCTGTGCGGCGAATGAAGCGCGCGTAATAGAGAATCGCGGCAACGGACTTGGCGTCGCGCAGTGAGCCGCGCTGGACCAAGCGCAGGAGCTCGGTGAGGTGGAAGCGGCGCGCGGCGATGCGCTCGTCGGCTTCCGGACGCGCCGCTCCGCGGGCGAGCCCTTCGGCCAGGTAGATGAGCATGCGCTCGCTGACGAAGCCCGGCGTGGGAATGATCTCCAGCAGCCGGCGGAAGCGCCGCGCCGTGTAGCCGGTTTCTTCCTGCAGTTCGCGGCGCGCCGCCGTCATCGGTGATTCACCCGGCTCCATGCGCCCGGCCACCAACTCCCACAGAAATCTCCGCACGGCATGGCGGTACTGGCGGACGAGCAGGAGGCGCCCGTCGGCGAACACAGGGAGCAGCACCACCGAGCCGGGATGCGTCACCAGTGCGCGCACCGCGCGCACTCTGCCCGGCTCTATGACCACGTCTTGCCGCACGCCGAACACCGGCCCGCGATAAACAACGCGGCTCTTCACCACCCTTGCGTGGCTGCTGGCCATCTACGCTCCTCCGCGCGATTTGCGCCACTCTACCACCTTTTCTAGCGCCGACACTGCGTGTCGCGTTGCGCGCCGCCGGCGAAGCCTTTCTACGCTTCTGTCGTTGGCGGGAAGCGGGCGCTGCGAAATGAGCGCTACTTTCTTGCCACCGCGCCACAGCCTTGCTTATACTGGCCGCGCATTCGCTATGGCCATCACTGCGCTCATCGTGGACGACGAAAAGCCGGCGCGCGACGAACTCGCTTACCTGCTGCGCGGCTTCCCGGAGATCCAAGTCGTCGCGCAAGGCAAGAACGGCCTCGAGGCGGTGCAGTTGATCCGTGAGCACTCCCCCGACTTGGTTTTTCTCGACGTGCAGATGCCCGGGCTGGACGGCTTCGGCGTCATCAAGAAGCTGATGGACCGCAAAGTAAGGCTGCCGCAGATTGTCTTCGCCACGGCCTACGACAGCTACGCCCTGCAGGCGTTTGAAGTCAACGCCGTGGACTACGTGCTCAAGCCCTTCGACAAGGGCCGCATCGCCAAGGCCATCCAGCGCGCGCGCCGGATGATGGAAGCGGAATCCTCGCCCGTGGAGCGGCTGGAAAGCATGCTCGGCCAGTTGGGCCAGGTGCGCGCCAAGGCCCCCGTCAAGCTGGTGGTCAGGACGCAGCAGCGCATGCTGCTCGTGGACGCCGACCAGATGGTCTTCGCCACCATCGAGGACGGCGTGATCACCATCGCCGCTACGGAGTTTGAAGGCACGTCGAACTATCGCACGCTCGAAGAGCTGCAGTCGCAGCTCGACCCTGACCAGTTCTGGCGCGCCCATCGCTCCTACCTGGTCAACATCCGGCACATCCGCGAGGTGGTGCCGTGGTTCAAGTCTTCCTTCCTGCTGCGCATGGGCGATAAGAAGCAGAGTGAAGTCCCCGTCAGCCGCGCCCAGACCAAGCGCCTCCGCGAACTGCTCAAGCTGTGAAGAAACAATTCGAAAGCTAGCAGCAGACCGTACACGGCAGACCAATCCGGCACGGGCCACGGATCGGTTGTCACTGGCGAACCTTCTGTGCCATCCGTCGCCACGGTGTTGTGCTAGTATGCGCGGTTGCCGCATGGACTTTGCCCTGACCGACGACCAGCTCCTGATTCGCGACACCGCACGGCAATTTATGGAAGCCGAGGTCCGTCCCCACCTGCGAG
>Ga0073934_10005547_pt1 | contig 19394 bp, 18 predicted proteins | sample LarsenN4metaG_FD_76834 | JGI IMG/M metagenome (GOLD analysis project Ga0073934, IMG submission 76834) | Hot spring sediment bacterial and archeal communities from British Columbia, Canada, to study Microbial Dark Matter (Phase II) - Larsen... ... | reverse complement strand
TCCTAACGCTGGTTGTGCTGTGGGCCGTGCGTCTGTCGGCCCATATCATCCATCGTAACTTGGGTGAGCCTGAGGACCGGCGTTATCGAGACATCCGCAGGAAATACGAACCACATTTCGCACTCAAGAGCCTTGGCCTCATCTTCTGGTTTCAGGCAGTCCTCGCATGGATCATCTCCATGCCCCTGTGGCCGGCTCTCACCGTCCCGGTCGAATGGGGGGCATCCGATGTACTGGCAGTGACGGTATGGACTATCGGCATAATCTTCGAAGGCATCGGAGATTGGCAGTTGTCACAATTCAAGGCGGATCCGGGAAACCACGGCAAGGTGATGGACCGTGGACTCTGGCGCTACACCAGGCACCCCAACTACTTCGGAGAATGCTTGATTTGGTGGGGCTTCTTCCTCTTTGCGCTGCCGGTCGGGGCTTGGTGGACGGCCGTGGGGCCGCTGCTGCTCACATACATGCTCTTGAAATTTTCCGGTGTGACTTTGATGGAGCAGACCATCGTCGAGCGGCGACCTGCCTATCGAGCGTACATCGCCAGGACCAATGCCTTCATTCCCGGTCTGCCGAAACAGGGTAACTATGTCCCCTTTCCAGGAAACGGACCACATGATTAGCGCGTCTTTCGTCACCAACGGGTGTTGTATGGCAGTGACCGTTCTCGGATGCCTGACGTGCCTTGGATCTGCCCCCCAAGAAGCTTGGAGTGCCGGCTCCGAGACGTATGATTTCAAGGTCTTCCTCGGGAAAGATGAAATCGGACGCCAGCGATTCGACGTCTCTATGGAAGGCGAGCGGACCCGGGTCCGGGTAGACGCACAGTTCACGGTCAAGTTCCTGTACATCCCCGTCTATACCTATCGGCATACCAATGTCGAAACATGGGAGGGAACGTGCCTGCGCGAGATTCGCGCGGAGACGGATGATAACGGCGAGCCTTTTTTCGTGAACGGCATCTTTCGGAACGGGCAGATGCACGTGCAGACACAGGCCGGGAACTGGATCGGCGAGGGATGTATCAAGACCTTTGCCTACTGGAACCCTGAGTGGATCCAGGGCGAGCGGTTGTTGAATTCGCAGACCGGCGAACATCAGCCGGCGTCCATTGTTGTGGTGGGCGAAGAGACGATCCCCGTGCAGGGAGTCCCGACTCGAACCACACACCGTCGCATCGTCACGGACAAGTTCACGATCGATCTCTGGTACACCTTAAACGGCCGATGGGTCGCGCTCCAATCCACCACGAAGAAAGGCGATACCCTTCGCTATGCGCTCCAGTGAGGACACCATGTCATCTGTGATGCCGTCACTCCTCATGCCCGTTGTGCTGCTCACGCTCGCGGCCTGCAGCAGTCCCCCACCCATTCGGATCGCGACAGCCGTGGACTTGGAGCGGTTCATGGGTGACTGGTACGTCATCGCCAACATTCCGACCTTTATTGAGACGAACGCCTACAACGCCATGGAGTCCTATCGCTTGGCCGAGGACGGCACCGTGCCCACGACCTTCAGCTTCCGGGAGGGCGGCTTCGAGGGGGAGCGCAAGACCTATCATCCGACCGGCTATATCATCGATACGCAATCGAATGCCGTCTGGGGCATGCAGTTCATCTGGCCGATCAAGGCCGACTATCGCATCGTCTTTGTGGATGAGTCGTACAGTCAGACGGTCATTGGAAGAACGGCACGTGATTACGTGTGGTTGATGGCGCGCACACCCGAAATTCCCGATTCGGACTATCAACGGTTTCTCACGCTCATTGCCCAGGAAGGCTACGATGTCTCCAAAGTCCGCAAGGTCCCGCAACGGTGGAGGTCATGAGGGTGCAGTCTTGCTGGCCCATCCGGCTCAGGCAGCCCGGGAATGACGGGAGAAGTCAGTGAGGGGCAGCATGAGAATCGCCATCGTCGGCACAGGCATCTCCGGCATGGTTGCCGCGTATCTCCTGCACCAAGACCATGAAGTTACGGTGTTTGAAGCCGCTGACTATATCGGTGGACATACCAATACAGTCGAAGTCCAGATGGAAGGGCAGACCTACGCGGTCGATACCGGGTTCATCGTGTTTAATGAGTGGACCTACCCGAACTTCATTGCCTTGCTCCGGAAACTCGGCGTGGCATCGCAGCCGAGCGATATGAGTTTCAGCGTGACCTGTGAGCGGACAGGTCTGGAGTATAACGGGACGTCACTCAACACCCTCTTTGCCCAACGCAGGAACCTGTTTCGCCCCTCGTTCTACCGAATGATACGAGACATCCTGCGATTCAATAGGGAGTCGCTGTCATTGCTGAACCAGCCTGAGCCAGGTCCGTCACTGGGTCTGTACCTCGACACTGAGCACTACTCGCGCGAGTTTATCGATCACTACATCATCCCGATGGGAGCTGCCATTTGGTCAGCCAGCCACGAGACCATGTTGAGATTTCCGGCCAGGTATCTCGTCCAGTTTTTCAAAAACCACGGCATGCTTTCGGTCGATGAGCGGCCGACCTGGCGGGTCATCAAAGGCGGATCGCAACGGTATGCCGAGAAACTCGTCGCCCCATTTCGTAATCGGATTCATCTCAACTCCCCCGCCGAGTCTATAGGTCGCTTCCCGGATTATGTGGAGATCCGCGCCAAGATGGGGGAGCACGAGTACCGGGCACTGCGGTTTGAGCACGTGATCATCGCCGCGCACAGCGATCAAGCCCTTTCGATGCTCGCCGACCCTTCACCGACGGAAAAGGAGGTATTGGGTGCGATTCACTATCAGACGAACGAAGCGGTATTGCACACAGACACGTCGTTGCTACCAAAACGGAGACTCGCCTGGGCCGCATGGAATTACCATCTGCTTGGCGCCCGACCGGATCGGGCGGTTCTCACCTACCACATGAACAAGCTGCAGAACCTGACCGCACCCTGCGAGTTCTGTGTCACACTCAATCACACGCACGCCATCAATCCCGCCACGATCCTGCGTCGCATCACTTATCATCATCCGGTGTACTCACCGGAAGCAATGACTGCACAGAAGCGCCACGGCGAGATCAACGGCATCAATCGCACGTCCTATTGCGGTGCCTACTGGGGTTTTGGGTTTCACGAGGATGGAGTGAACAGTGCCCTGGCCGTCTGTAAGCCATTCGGGAAGGATTTCTCGTCATGAAGAGCGCAATCTATACGGGACACGTTCGGCACCGGCGGTTCAGCCCGGTACCCCACGCGTTCACCTACCGGTTGTTCATGATGTATGTGGACCTGGATGAACTGCCGACTATCTTTGAGGATCGCTGGTTCTGGTCAGTTGACCGCACCAATCTTGCTTCGTTTCAGCGTGTGGACCATGTCGGCGATCCAAGCCTTCCCTTGGATGAATCGATTCGCCGACTCGTGGAGGAGAGAACGGGCAGTCGACCGACTGGGCCGATCCGCCTCCTGACGCACTTCCGCTATTTCGGGTACGTCTTCAATCCCGTCAGCTTCTATTTTTGCTATGACCGATTCGATGATTCTCTCGACACCATCGTCGCGGAAATCACGAACACCCCATGGGGAGAGCGTCACTGTTACGTGTTGGGAACGAAAGACAATCGTGCCAGCGGCAGGAGGAAGCATTACCGGCTCAACAAGGTGTTCCACATCTCGCCCTTTATCGACATGGGCGTAGTCTACGACTGGCGATTCACCGAACCGGCAGCGCAATTGGCCATTCATATGGAAAATCTTCGGGACGGACAGCCTTTTTTCGACGCTACGATGAGGCTGGAACGTCGGGAGCTATCCGGCTCATCCCTGGCGCGCGTGCTTGTGCAGTATCCCATGATGACGGCTAAGGTCATCGGTGCCATCCATTGGCAGGCCTTGAGACTTTGGGCCAAGCGTGTCCCATTCTATGCCCACCCCAGGAAACGAAAGGAGCCGTCGCCTGTGGCGACGAGTCACACACCATCATGAGCAACCAGACTATTGCGCCCTGCAGTGCACTCGACGATCGGTCGAGCGCGCACCAGGTTCCTCCGACGGTTGCTCCCTGGTTCTATCGTCTCGTACGTCGCGCTGCCTTCGCACGCCTCTCAAAGCTAGAGTTCGGCACAGTGACGATCATAGAAGGACACGAACACTTCAAGTTTGGCCGAATAACCTCTCGCTGTCCGCTGAAAGCCACCGTGACGATTCACGACCCCCGCATGTATGCGGATCTCACGCTGGGTGGCACTGTGGGAGGGGGCGACGCCTACCGCCGTGGTTTGTGGAGCTGTGACGATCTGACCACGTTGGTCAGGATCTTCGTCCTGAATCGCGCGCTCTTGGATCGCATGGAAGGCGGCCTGGCCCTCGTGAGCAGGCCGTTGCTCACGACCATCCATTGGTTGAATCGCAACACCAAAGCCGGCAGTAGGAAGAACATCGCAGCCCACTACGATCTGGGCAACGAGTTCTTTCGTTTCATGCTTGACGAGACGATGATGTATTCTTGCGCCTACTTTGAGCGACCGGACGCGACATTGGCGGAAGCCTCACGCGCGAAGAACGATCGCATCTGTCGAAAGCTGCACTTGGTCGCCAGCGACCATCTATTGGAGATCGGTGCCGGCTGGGGTGGCTTCGCCATTCATGCCGCTTCTCGCTATGGTTGCCGTGTGACGACCACGACGATCTCGCGGCAGCAGTATGAAATGGCGTCACAACGGGTTCGGGAAGCCGGCTTGAGTGATCGAGTCACGGTAATGCTCACGGATTATCGAGACTTGACTCAGCTCGGCGTGCAATTCGACAAACTCGTCTCCATCGAGATGATCGAAGCCGTCGGGCATCAGTATTACAAGACGTTTTTCGACGTCTGTAGTCGCATGTTGAAGCCGGAGGGGCTGGCCCTGATTCAGGGCATCACGATCGACGAACGATTCTACGAACGGGCAAAGCACTCCGTGGACTTCATTCAGCGTTTCATTTTCCCCGGGAGTTGCATCCCATCCCTGAGCACGTTGATGCAGGCGTCCGCGAAAGTCGGTGATCTGGGTCTGATCAACCTTGAAGATATCGGAGCGCACTACGTTCCTACGCTGCGGGCCTGGAGGAGGAACATCGGCGAAAAATTTTCGGAGATCAAGGCGCTGGGGTATCAATCTGAATTCCTTCGCCTGTGGGATTTCTATCTTTCATACTGTGAAGGCGGCTTCCTTGAGCGCACAATCAGTACCGTGCACATGCTCTTTTGCAAACCGAAATGGCGGCCTCAATCTGTCGGATGCTGAGCCTTGCTTTGCCTTTCAAGTACAAGGACTGTTGACAGACATTGTACGCCGCGTAGAACGATATCCCGGACATCTCGAGACTGTGTCTACCATCCGACTGGAATTTCTCAGAAGACTGATTCCCTCTTGAGCCCGAACCGTGTAAGATCGCGCGTGCCGATATGCGCGCCTCATGCTTGTGCCAACCAAACCAATTACGGAACTAGACGATGATAAGTCGAGAGGAACTCGCACAGACGTTTCATCGAACACGGTCGTTTAAATGGGATCCGGACAAAGGATTCACCTTGGCCTCGGGAGCTATAAGTCCCTACTATGTCGATTGCCGTGCTTTGATGGCTTATCCTTCGGCCAGACATCTTGTCGCGCAACTCGCTTGGGAAGCGATCCGCTCGTTCAACATCACCTGTATCGGTGGATTGGAGATTGGCGCCATCTCCATCGCGACCACCATTTCCGACTATGGCTACCTATCGGCGGATCGACAGGAATGGCGGACCTTTGTCGTGCGGAAACAGCCGAAAGGTCATGGCCTGGGGAAACTGATCGAGGGTGCGGTTCAGCCGGGCGATCGCGCGTTAATCGTGGACGATGTGCTCACAAGCGGGGGATCACTGCTGAAGGTAATCGCTGCCGCACGTGACACCGGCATCGAAGTATCACATGCCCTGGTCATCGTTGATCGAGAGGAACAAAATGGGCGTGAGCGAATCGAACAGGAACAAGTACAGCTAGTAAGCCTCCTCACGATCCAAGACTTGATGAAAGCTCGCAAGCAAATCTAGATTGCTGCCCAATCCCCGCATTATTTGCACTCGAACTGAATCCCCCACCGCCGCTCCTCTACCAGTTCTTGCGCCCCATCAAGCGGACTCACGACTCGAGTGCGCCCTTTGGTTTCCCCCTCACGAACGATGCTGTAGGATCTGCCACTACATTTCTCTTTCATGAGATCAAGGGCATCCTGTCGGAAAGAGGAAAGCATCGGGCCCTGTCCTTCTTTAAACGGATAGATGACGACCCCGCCCGTGTCGTGTTGATGAATGATCTTTGCTCCATCGGCGCAGCCTCCCACGGCCAGGCACGCTGCTGCCACCGCGGTTTTCAGCCAAGATTTGAGCATTATCTGGGACTGGCCCCAATCACGGTGGGCAACGGAATATGAGACCCCGTGCTTCCGCCGAACAGACTCTTCCAGGAAGTGTGTTCTTGTACGTGTAGCTCTTTTTCCCACAGCGACTCCAAAATGCGGACATCTGAAGAGGACCCGCCGTCCATTGCCATCGCCTGGCGCACGGCGGGAAACGCATCCTTGAAACACCGTCCGATGTCGTATAGAGAAACAACTCCGAGACTCTTAAAGAGAAGAATGTGTCCGGTCTCCGTTTCCGCGACAATCGTCTGATAGGCATATTTCCCTGTCTCGCGAACACGGATCTTGCCGCTCAGATCCAGAAGCATCAAGGCCTGTGCCGCTTCACGGTAGTGCGGCTGTTCTTCGTCGAAACTCTCTGTAGCCAAATCAAGGATCCGTGCCTTCTTCAACCCCGAGGCGGACGGTTCTGCGACAAACAACCCCTGCCATGATGTGTGGCGTCGGCTTCCCAACGGACGCCCGTCCTTATACAAAAGACCGAGATATGCGAAATTTTCCCGGAACAACCCCGCATTGAACAACACATGATGGCCTGTTCGTCTCTGCCATTCGTCGATCTTGGGAGGTTCTGACAGTCCTTCCTGGGCGTAATGATGAACGGAAAACTTGGTACGTTCCGGATCCATATCGACGACCAGCATGCTTGGCACGGTCGGACAAGCATCGCCCGGCTTCCACACCGAGACGGTGAGGCCGTCAGAAAGGCGCACCCATGAGATATCATGGGCAAGACAGAGACTGGGGAGTAGAATAATGCCCAGGAGGAGGAAACGCACGGTAGGCTTGGCTTCTTCGAACCACCGACGCCTATTCATGACGGCCCCTGCAGATACCCGACCCGGTCATGACGAACAGACAGTGAGGACAGCTCATGGTTCAGGATCGCTTGACCTTCCGTGACTGCTCAGTTGCCTCCGGTTGTGATCGGCGCTCATCCGATTTGTCGGCTTTACATCCAAAAGCTCACGCACGCAGCTGGCCAACGCTTCCGGTGTAAAGGGCTTCTGCAGATAAGCACTGGCAGGGTCACCGTCCCCGATACCGACGTCATTCGTATACCCGGAAATGAAGAGAAGCTTCAATTCGGGCTTGATCACGCGCAGATGCCTCGCCAGTTCCGTCCCACTCATCCCCGGCATCACGATATCCGTGAGTAACAGTTTGAGCCTCCCAATATGGGGAGTGGCCACCAGACAAGCCTCTACGCCGTTTCTTGCTTCGATGATGCGATACCCGAGCTTCCGAAGTTCATCCCGGATGAGTATGCGAACATCCTCCTCGTCCTCTACCAGAAGAATGGTTTCATGGCCCTCCACTGATTGCAACGTGACGCTCTCGTCCGTGGGTGCCTCGATCTCGCTCACAACGCACGGAAGGTACACATCGAAGCGCGTCCCTACTCCTACCTCGCTGATGACATCCAATCCTCCGCCGGCCTCGGTGACGATACCGAACACGGTCGACAGTCCAAGTCCTGTTCCTTTTCCTTCCTCCTTGGTCGTAAAAAATGGCTTGAAAATGTGCTCCTGTACCTCTGAGGACATTCCGAAGCCAGTGTCGGATACCGAAAGCCTCGCATATTCTCCTTGAGGAATCGGATTGACGTGGTATTTCGGTAGGTGATCGAGATCGGCCGCAGCGGTTTCGATCGTGAGCTTGCCGCCAGTCGGCATCGCATCCCGGGCGTTCACGACCAGATTCATCACAATCTGTTCGATGAGGGCAGGATCCGCTTTGATCCGGAGGTCGTCCACGCTCAGTCTCAACGTCAGTTGAATATCCGCTCCGATCAGTCTCCGAAGCATGGTCTCAACATTACTGAGGGCGGCATTCAAGCTCAGAACTTTCGCTCCGGAAGGCTGTTTTCTGCTGAACGTAAGCAACTGGCGAATGAGAACCCTCGCTCGATTCCCCGCCTTCTGCATTTCTTCCACCCGGCCACTCAGCGGATGATCCGGGCCCATTTCACTGAGCAGGACCTGACTATGACCCATGATGACCGTGAGCAAGTTATTAAAATCGTGTGCGAGTCCTCCCGCTAGACGACCGACGACCTCAAGTTTTTGTAGCTGCCGAAGTTGCACTTCGCTTTGCAGAAGCGCTTCCTCCGCCCGCCTTTGTGCCACCCGCGCCTGTTGCTCCCGCAATATCCGGCGCACCGATGGGACGAGTCGACCTAATGTTCTTTTATGAATACAGTCCGTCGCACCGCGCCGCATTTGCTCGATGCACTGTGTCTCACTAAGTGCTGCCGTGACAAAAATAAGCGGTGCGTGAGGAGCCAACTGACGGGCCAACTCTAGAGCACCCCCTTCATCAAACTCTGGAAGGGAGAATTCTGCCAAGATGAGGTCCACCGAGCCATCGTTCAGAGCTGAAATAAAGGCACGGCGAGTTTCTACACGTCGTATCGCACAAGAAAGGCCCTCTTCCGTCAACAGCGCTTCGATGCGATCAGCATCTTGTGGGTTCGTCTCGAGATGCAGCACTCGCAGCAGAGTCGTCATGAGATGGTCAGCTGGAGGGACGGCAGCTTTCAGGAGGGGGTTCATTGATGATACCCCAGAACGTCCCTAGCTCCTTGACTGCAGACAAAAATTTGTGAAACTCTACGGGCTTGACAACGTAGGCATTGGCCCCCAAGGCATAGCTCTCGGTCAGGTCACGTTCTTCTCGGGATGATGTCAGCATGACGACGGGAATCGGACGAAGATTGACGTCCGTCTTGATGGCACGTAAGACCTCGAGGCCGTTCACTTTCGGCATTTTCAGATCAAGAAACACCACTGCGGGGTTTCCTTTCAGCCGTGACTTGAATTGTCCGCGACAATACAAATAGTCCAACACTTCAGCGCCGTCATGGCACAGAACGACTTTATCAGAGATATGCTCCGCCTCCATCGCAGCCAAAGCGAGTTCGGCGTCTCGTGGGTTATCCTCGGCGAGTAAGATCGGTTTGGCCGCGGTCATGAATCAAGCCTCCTTGTCGGGAGCAGGACGTAGAACGTCGCTCCCTTGTCCGGTACACCTTCGGCCCAGGTCCGTCCCCCGTGGCGATGAACGATCCGACGAACGTTGGCCAGCCCAATACCGGTTCCTTCAAATTCGTCGGCTCGGTGCAGTCTCTGGAACACTCCAAACAGTTTGGAGGCGTACTGCATGTCGAATCCCACGCCATTATCACGGACGAAAAGAACGATTTCGTTAGAGCTGGGATGCTCCACACCGATCTCAACCGCGGCGCTGGGTCTGGTGCTCGTAAACTTCACGGCATTTGCGATCAAGTTCATAAATACCTGTCGGAGCATGGCCGGATCACCCTGTACTTCAGGCAGTGCAGCGATTGTCCATGATATTTCTCGTCCTTGCAAGTCCAAGCGGAGATCGGAAAGGATGTTCTTGATCAACTGATCCAGGCTGACGGTCGTGCGGAGCATCTCTTGGCGACCCATACGAGAGAAGACCAGTAGATCATCGATCAGCTGCCCCATCTGTTTGGCGGAGTCGGAAATCGTCTGCAAATACCGGGCAGCCTTATCATTCAGCGAATGTTCGACCGATTTACGCAAGAGGGCCGCATAGCCGTCGATGTGACGTAACGGCGCACGTAGATCATGAGAGACCGAATAGCTGAAGGCCTCCAGCTCCTTGTTTGCGGCCTCCAAGAGCTCTCCTCGGCGTTGCAGCTCTCCGGCCACACGTCGCCGTTCCGTGATGTCATGCCGAATGAGGTAGTAGACCCATGCCAACAGAACCAGCTGCAGCAATGCACCGATGCCGAGGAGGACGATGGTATTCCTTGTCCCGGCAGCGGATTCGATTACGCGTCCTGCCACTGCCTGCCGCTCGTGCAAATCCATGTCCGTAATGATTTGGTGAATCACGCCGAGCTCGCGCTTTCCCGCCCCTTCGAGGGCCATTTTCTTGGCGGCTCGGAAGCCGCCTTCTTGAAACTGGGCGATAGCTTTTGATTCGGCGTTCAATTGCCGGTCCATCACCCGATCGAGGAGTGCGACCCGTTGCTGCTGTTCGGTTGACTCGCGGACCAAGTCATTGAGATACGCGATGAATGTCGGCTTCTGCCTCACGACCTTTTTGTAAGTCTCCAGATACGACGCTTCTCCCGTCACCAGATAACGCCGGTGGGCATCTTCCGCTTCACTCATCGCGGCATCGATCGTATTCAGGAGTTGAATGAGATCATGGCTGCGACCATCCAACCCGCTGTTGGTCAGCAGGATGCTCGTATTGTGATAGGATATGGCGCTGATGATAAGGATTCCAACAAACACCAGGCTGAAGCCAGTTAAGACACGTTGCTCGATGGTCAACCTATGAAACCACGCCCCTAAGACATGCCAGATACCGGGTGATCCTGCAGGGAGGGAGGCCGATGGTTTAGGCGTCTCGGCCGCTAAAATGGGGGCTGGTGAGTGATGATTGGAGGCTGATTCCATCGATCAAGACGACCGGCATCACAACACTTCGGTGATCGTACGGAAGCCATACAGTGAGAGCGTGCCTCTACGATAGCAATAATATTGTAGCAGAACTCTTGGAAGGCGGAAGCAGAAAACTAACTACCTAGCTGGGGTCCCGGAGGGCTGACAGCAGCCGAAGGACCGATGAAATTCGCAAACATGAGCGTCGCGCTGACCACCCAATCTGTGAACGGTTGGGGATAAATGCCGATCACCAAAGTTCCAGCTAAGCCGATATAAATCACCGCTTTCATCGGACCAGCAATCACAATAGGAGAGGGATCCACCGGCTCGTTGATGTACATCTGCTTCACGACGATGAGGTAATAATACATCGAGATCACAATGTTGATCAGCCCCACGGCGATCAATGTATAGAGCCCCTCCTTGATGGCCGCCACGAAAATGTACAGTTTGCCGATAAATCCTGCGAGCGGTGGCACACCGGCCAGGGACAAGAGGAACAACAACATGGCAAACGCCAGAAACGGCGACCGTCTGTTGAGGCCTCGGTAATCCTCAATCTCATCTCTTCCAATCGCCTGGCTGACCGCAATCACGACGGCGAAGGCTCCAATATTGGCAAATAGGTACGCCAGAATATAAAACAGAACGGCATCGCTTCCCATTTTGGTTCCCGCCGCGAGACCGATCAACACGTTCCCTACTTGAGCGATCCCCGAATACGCCAGCAACCGCTTGATGTTGTGTTGTGCAATGGCCACGATATTGGCGTAGGTCATCGACAGGATAGACACCGCCACTAAGAACGATACCCATAGCGGCTTGAACGTTCCCAAGGCCACCAGGAAAATGCGGAGTAAGATCGCAAAGGCCGCTGCCTTTGGAGCAATCGACAAAAAGGTTGTTACAGGAGTCGGAGCCCCGTGGTAGGTATCGGGAATCCAGGCGTGAAATGGAACAGCGCCGATCTTAAATCCGAGTGAGGCAAAGATCAGCAAAAACCCGATGATCAAGCCGGGTGTTGCCTGGGCGGACGCCATTTCCGACAAGACCAGCTTGCCGGTTTCACCATAGACAAGGCTGATCCCGTAGGCGAGCAGACCGGCGGCAAAGACACCCAGGATAAAAAACTTGAGTCCTCCTTCGTTCGAAGCCAAATCATCTCGCAGATACGATACAAGAATGTAGAACCCCAGCGTTGCGAATTCCAGGCTGACGAAGATGGACAGCAGATCGTTGGCGGACGCCATAAACATCATGCCGAGCGCCGCCATGACGACGAGACAATAATACTCTCCTCTGAAAAGGGTAAAGCGATTGACGTACTCGATCGATGCGAGGATGACGAGTATCGTCGCTCCCAAAATAATGACTTTGAAAAAGATCGCCATGCGATCCAGCACGAACATGTTGCCGAAGAGCGATCCGGAAATATGATGGAAGTCAAACCACGCCAAACAGCCGAGTGTGATGACAAGCCCGGCGACACTGAGATAGGCCAATCGCTCCTTGGGTAAACGCGGAAGAGAAAAATCGACGATGAGGATCACACAAAGCCAGCAGGTCAGGAAAATCTCCGGCAATAAAAGCAGAAGATCGGATAAAGTCATGCTCAGCGAGAACGTCATTCGCGCCCTTTCCCCGAAGCCCCGGACGAGCCACGTAGCAGCTTGTTGGTGGCGACTGACGTCGTACCACTCGGTGCAGGGATGATCGCCTCACTCCCCACTGCTGGGCCCTCGCCGGTTTGGGCGACTGGAACCACCTGCGTAATCTTGGCGACTAACGGATCCACTCCAGAACGGACTACGTCGTAGAGATGCATTGGGAAGATTCCAAATCCGACACTGACTGCGATCATGATCAACAGAGGAAGACGGTCGACCGTAGAAATTGCATCGTGCGCATGGCTGTACTTTTGGTTCATCGGGCCATAGAAAAGGCCCCGCATCATTTTGAAGAGGTACGCCAAAGTCAGCACGATACCCAACATGGCAATGATCACTTGGAGGGGATACTTATTCCAACTCCCGACGATGATCATGATTTCCGCGATAAAATTCACCGTGCCGGGCATCCCTATCGACGCCATACAAGCTATGAGAAAACAGGCCGAGATGAACGGCATTTTGTTCGAAAGGCCGCCCAACGAAGGAATGTCACGTGAATGGGTTTGGTCATAGACCCACCCGGCCATCGCGAAGAGCATGCCGGTCGCCATGGCATGGGCGAACATGTAGATGACGGCACCACTCAAACTGATGTAATTCAAGGCCGCCATGCCGAGGAACACGTAGCCCATGTGACTGGAGCTGGAATAGCCGATCACGTACTTGGTGTCTTTGGCGTAAAACGCCACGAAGCCGCCATAAATAATGCTGAACATGCAAAGAACGGCTGCAATCGGCATCAGCTCCCTGGTCGTTTCCGGGAGAATCTCGAAGGCCACCCGAATAATGGAAAAGTGCCCCAGCTTCATCAAGACGCCCGCGTGAAGCATGCTGGTAGCGGCCGGCGCAGCTGCATGGCCGACCGGAGACCACGAGTGCAAGGGCCACAGCGGGGCGATCGAGGCAAAGCCGAAGAAGATCAATATCCATATGATCTTATCCACCGTCGTGCCGAGCGCGGGAATATTCATGAAATTCGCCTGCTCACGGAGCACCAGGATATCGAAGGTGTTCAGGCCGGAGTATTTATAGATAAGTAAAATGCCCATGAGGGCGACGACGGCAAACGCGGACAGGAAGAGCACCAATTTCATCGCCGCATATTCTTTGCTGTTCGCTCCAAAGTTGAGGATGAACCCGACCGAATCGCGCAATTTCAGACCCTTGGGATCGGTCATCTCCAAATATTTCTTCGTGTGGCTGCCCCACATTCCCAATAACAAGTACATCGGGATGACGGACATCTCGTAGAAGAAATAGAGGAAGAACAGGTCGAGGGACATGAACACGCCGATCGTGGCGGCGGCCAAAATCAGCAGCCAGATGTAAAACTCTTTCGTCCGGTCCTTGATGTGCCACGAGACGAAGATGCCGGCGAACAACAAAATGGAGGATGCGAGCACGAGAGGCGTCCCGATTCCGTCCACACCAAGATGCAATGAAATGCCGAGCTGTTTTGACCATTCATACTTCTGAACGAACTGGAACCCGCCTTGCACCGGATCATAGGCATAAAAGAGATACAGCGACGCAAGCAGCGACACAAACGCGGCACTTGCCGCGATGCTTCGCACAAGCAATGGCTGTCGATTGGAAACAAAAATCAACGCCAGGGCTCCCGCAAACGGGGCGAAAAGGATATAGAGCAGTGCGTACTCTCCCATTGCGCGACCTAATACCCTCTTCCGAGTTGATTGCCTTCTAGAGAGACCTTCGTCTCGTGAGACACTCGATCAACGAGTGCTTGGACCGATCCGTTCATGATGCGTAAGAAGGGTGACGGATAGAGCCCGATCCAGAGAATCATGACCGACAGTGACAGCGCAATGATCTTCTCGCGCGGTTGCAGGTCGCTCATCGTCCCTTTCACCGCAGCCCCCAAGGGACCCAACATCGCACGTTCGTAGTACCACAGAAAATACGCGGCGCCGAAAATGACCCCAAGAACGGCAATGGCACCGAACCACCATTTGGCCTTGAACGCCCCCAACAGGATGAGAAACTCGCCGACAAAGCCGTTGGTGCCGGGAAGTCCGATCGATGCCAGCCCGATAATGAGAAAGAAGGTCGCCAGAAGCGGCACTTGTTTCGCCATTCCGCCGAACGCTGATAACTGAGTCGTCTGCTGTCGAGAGTAGAGAAACCCGGCGATGAAGAAGAGCCCCGCCGTGCTGAAGCCCAGATTGATCATCGTGAGCAAGCTGCCTTGCAGACCTTGATAGTTCAAGGCAAATAATCCCACGACGACAAAGCCAAGATGACTGACGCTGCTGTAGGCCAGCAATCGTCGAAAATCGGCTTGCACCAAGGCCATCCACGCTCCATAGAGAATCGCGCAGAGCCCGAGCACCACCACAACCATGACGACCGTCTCGCTTTTCGACGCATCCGGGAGCAGGGGGATGCTGAAGCGCATAAAACCGAACGTGCCCAGCTTCAAACCCGCCAACACAACGGCCATCCCGATCGGACCTTCCAACAGCGCATCAGGCAGCCATGTATGGAAAGGAAACACGGGTGCTTTGAACGCAAAACCCAGAAACATCAGCCAAAAGATGACGAGTTGCTGAGAGACCGGAATCGGCACGGTCAGGAGTTCGAGCAGATCAAACGAATAGGTCTGATCCGTGTGATGCAGCGACGCCCACTGATGGTAATTGATGTTCAGCAACGCGATGCCTACCAGCATGAAGACGCTGCCCAACAGCGTATAAATGACGAACTTCAGTGCGGCATAGTGACGCTCGGCGCCCCCTCCCCACAGTTTGATCAGGAAGTAACTGGGAATCAGCATGAGTTCCCAGAATACGAAGAACAAGATCAAATCCAGCGACACAAAGACGCCCATCGTCGTCGTCTCGAGCGTCAACAGACACATCATGTAGAGTTTGACTTGATGTCGGATCGTATCCCACGAGTAGACCACCACCAAGACCGTTAGAAAAGCCGTCAGCCCAACGAACAAAACGCTGATTCCGTCGACTGCGAGGTGATAGCTGATGCCCAACGCCGGAATCCAACGGGCGCGCTCGGCGAACTGCATGGCGGCTGATTCCGGCACGAACCGCAGCAGAACGAATACAGAGAGCGCAAGCTCCACCAGGGCAATGGTCAGAGCCGAGGTGCGGACCATGTCTTCATCATCGAACAGCCAGAGCACAGCCGCCCCGACAACTGGGAGAAAGAGAATGCAAGACAGAATCGGGAATCCGGCTGTGAGTTCTTCGAGCATGAACGAGTCTAGTCGGGTTAAGTCCTACATCTGAGCAAACAATTGCACGACAAGAACCAGAAGGAAGAGCCCTGCCACGATAATGGCGGCATAGTGATGGACCATTCCACTCTGCATTTTTCGTCCCTCGCGAGCCGCGAGGTGGTTACTGTATCCGACCACGTTGAGTCCGGCATAGATGACGTGCTTCTCGATCCACGTGGATCCCACAGAACCCCAATCAGCGAGCCGCCCGACCCCACGCACGATGCCGTCTATGACTACGCGATCGAACCAATCAAGCAGCGCTCCCAGACGTTTGAGCGGCTCGACAAAGATCAGATCGTAGAGCTCATCAACATAGTACTTATTCAGCAGAAGCCGATACATCCCGACGAATTTTTCAGCCCATCGGTCCGCCGTTGCCGGGTTCAGACTGTATAGAAAATGCGCCAGTCCCCATCCGCTTAGGGAAATGACGATCGCAACGCTCATCAAGAGAAACACCATACCTACGCCTGGCTCATGCTCACCTCCACCCCCCACGACCGGTCCCAAAAATCCATGCAACCAACCGTGTTCAGGGGGAAACCCCAAAATCACACCGCCCACGATCGAGAGGAAGGCCAGGGCCATTAAAGGGGCGACCATGACCATCGGAGATTCGTGCACATGCTCAGCCGTATGAGGATCCATCCGAGGGGAACCGTAGAAGGTGAGATAGGTCAGACGGAACATATAAAAAGACGTCATCAGTGCGCCAACGGCCGCCATGCCGTACAGGAGATAGTGATGATGGGTGAAAGCATGGGCCATAATTTCGTCTTTGCTCCAGAATCCCGCTAAAGGAGGAAGCCCGGCGATCGCAATGGTGCCGATCAGAAACAGACGGTGGGTCCATGGAATTCGGCTGCTCAGTCCACCCATCTTTTGAATGTCTTGCTCGCCGGATAGAGCATGGATGACCGACCCTGCCGACAAGAACAACAACGCCTTGAAGAACGCATGGGTCATGACATGGAAAACTGCCGCCGTATAGGCACCAATCCCGCAACCCAGGAACATGTATCCGAGCTGGCTCACGGTCGAATAGGCCAAGACCCGTTTGATGTCGGTCTGGACGAGTCCGATGGTCGCCGCAAACAAAGCGGTGCCTCCACCGACGAACGCCACCACCGACATCGCGAACGGAGAGAGGTCGAAGATTGCGTGATTACGGACGATCATGTAGACACCGGCCGTCACCATCGTCGCCGCATGGATCAACGCGCTCACCGGCGTCGGACCTTCCATCGCATCGGGCAGCCAGGTGTGGAGAGGAAGTTGCGCCGATTTCCCAACTGCGCCGACGAGAAGGCACAAGGCTATGGCAGTGGCCATGTCTGGAGACAGTTGTCCGACCTGGGCAAAGACCTTGGTGTAGTCGAGAGTCTTAAAATTGATAAAGACAAGAAATATGGCGACAAGAAATCCCGCGTCACCGATCCGGTTCATGACGAACGCTTTGGATGCCGCCTTGGCGGCGGAGACCTTGTCGTAGTAGTAGCCGATTAAGAGATAGGAACAAAGCCCGACGCCCTCCCAACCGATAAAGAGCACCACATAGTTGTTCCCCATGACGAGGAGCAGCATGGCGACCATGAATAGATTCATGTAGGTGAAGAAGCGCGTGAACCCCGCTTCTCCATGCATATATCCGACGGAATACACGTGAATGAGGAATCCCACGCCGGTGACGATCAGCAACCAGGCACAGGTCAGAGGATCCACCAGATACGCTAAATTGATCGTGAGATCACCTCCGAAGATCCACTGGTAGGCAATGACTTCATGGGTGGCTCCCGTACGCATGACTTCGGTGAAAACGCCGATCGTACAGAGGAACGAGAGACCGACCGACCCCCAAGCCAATCGATGGGCCAGGTCATGAGAATAGCGGTGTCCGAGCAGTCCGTTCACAAGGACCGCGAGCAGCGGAAAAACAGGAATCAATTTGATGAGGAGATCAGTCAAGTCAGACACAATACCGTGCCATTCCGAGGACGCTCAGCTAGCCAACCATGCTGCACGGAGCCGGAACCTAAATCGTACTCGCGGGGGGTACGTTGAGGGGTACGAGCCACCGACTGCACCGTTGGATGTGATTGCCCACATCCTGCTACCACTTTAACAGGTTCATCTCATCCACATTCGTGGAAATCTTGCCTCTGAACACGACAATGATGATGGCCAAACCGACGGCCGCTTCACCCGCCGCAATAGCGATGATGAACAGGGCCACAAGTTGCCCCGCCATAGATTCCAAGTAGTGTGAAAATGCGACTAAATTGATGTTGGCCGCATTCATCATGATTTCGACTGACATCAGCACAATGATGAAGTTCCGCCTGACCAGCACACCCAAGAGCCCCGTCATAAAAAGGACGGCGCTGACGGCTGTATAGGCAGACAGCGGGATCATAATCGCTCTCTCTTCGCATCCAGTGGCTTCGGGGTCTTGGCCAGGACGATCGCGCCGATGATCGCGCCGAGCAGAAATATCCCGACGATCTCGAACTGCAGGAGATGATCGCTGAACATCTTGATGCCCACGGCGTATGTATCTCCGTCTTGCAGCACGGCAGTGGCCGAAGTATCCCCCTTCGCCCCACTAAATGGAGACCGCAGGAGGAGGTACAGAACGTAGCTGGCCCCCAAGACAGCAGGCCCGAGAATATACCGAGCCGAGGAGTGAAAATACCGTTCATCCGTTTTGAGATTCATCAACATCAACACAAAGAGGTACAGCACCAGAATGGCCCCGACGTAGACGATGACCTGCACGGCCCACAGGAACTCCGCGTTCAGAAGAATGAACAGACCGGAGACGTGCATGAGCAACACAAGCAGGGAAAGCGCGCAGTGAACAGGATGACGTAAGGCCACCGTCAAAACACCGGCGGCAATACTGACCAACGCGAAATAGGAGAAAAACATTTCCACCATGTGTGCGGCTCAGCTCAGATGTTTGGGAGGCGGTTGGGTCGACTTCTGTACCGACTGCGGGAAATAGTAGCGGTACTCGCGACTCTGCTCGACATCTTTCTCTTGGTTATGCGCGTACAAATATTTCTTCCCATCCTCGAGATGACGTTCGCCGATGTCGTAGAGCCGCTTTTTGTCAAACAAGAGACTGCGTTTGTCATGAGTAGAGTATTCGTACATCTTCGTCATCGCCAGCGCGTTGACCGGACAGGCTTCGACACAATAGCCGCAAAAAACGCATTTCGTGATATCGATATAGAATTCACTGGCGTAGCGTTGGAGCGGTCTGGCCGTATCCTCCGCACTAATTACTTTGATGCAATGCGAAGGGCAGGCGGCTTCACAGAGGTCGCAGCCGACACACCGCTCGTGTCCATCATCGTATCGAAGCAAGCCAAGCGCTCCTCGATGCGTATCCGGGATGGTTCGTTGTTCACGCGGATACTGAAACGTCATCGGTCGATGAAGCATGTGCCGAAACGTGACCTTCATCGCGTCCCAAATCTCATAGAATAACGCGGCATGAAGGATTTTCTTGGTCAGCGCGGCAACACTCATCGTCGGCTCCTCGTCACGGACGTAGACATCCGCTTACGCCTGTTCAATACTTACCCAGATCTGTTTGAACGATGGGA
>Ga0073934_10005543_pt1 | contig 19414 bp, 16 predicted proteins | sample LarsenN4metaG_FD_76834 | JGI IMG/M metagenome (GOLD analysis project Ga0073934, IMG submission 76834) | Hot spring sediment bacterial and archeal communities from British Columbia, Canada, to study Microbial Dark Matter (Phase II) - Larsen... ... | reverse complement strand
TCGATGACCAGGCTTTCCAGCACCGCTTTCATCTTTTCCTGCACTTCGTCCAGCAGTTCTTCCATCTCGCCCGGTTCGATGAAGGCGGCGATATTGTCATTGGCGTGAAAACGCTGCCGCGACTGGCGGATGCGTTCGCGGATGCGGGTCGATGCCGGCGCTTTGTACTGGGTTACGGCATCATTTTTTTGGCTGTCGTTACTCACGCAGGATCTCCTGTGGCGTGGCTGCGGCACGCGGCGTAGTGCGCACCAGTGGTGGGTGGCCGCTGCAGGCGGGAACATGGCGGCCTGCAGCCGGATCTGGGATGGTAATCCATGCCATATGGTGCCAATTATGCGTTCTTAAACAGGCGGGTCATAGTTTTCTGTCGCATCGGCCGTGCCGTTGCCGTCGTCTCTGTCTGGAGCATAGCCAATAAAATAACGGGCTGACCGCGTTTGGCGGTCAGCCCGGCTGCAAAACGCAAGCAAGGGAGAGTAATCGTTAGCTAGGTGCTCAGTCGGCGCGCGCCTTCTTCAGTACGCCGAGCAGCACGGCGGTCAGCGCGGTACCGGCCGCCAGTGCCACCAGGTACATGCCGAGGTTGGTCACCGCATTGGGGATCGGCAGCACGAACACGCCGCCGTGCGGCACGCGCAGTTCGCAACCGGCAGCCATCGAGATGGCACCGGCCAGTGCCGAGCCGGCCACCAGCGCCGGGATCACGCGCAGCGGATCCTTGGCGGCAAACGGGATCGCGCCTTCGGTGATGAAGGAGATGCCCAGCACGCCGGCCGCCTTGGCGCCTTCACGCTCATCGGCGGAGAAGCGGTTCTTGAACAGCAGCGCGGCCAGCGCAATGCCCAGCGGCGGCGTCATGCCGGCGGCCATCACCGCCGCCATCGGCGCGTACACCTGGCTGGCGAGCAGACCGGTGGAGAAGGTGTAGGCCGCCTTGTTGATCGGGCCACCCATGTCGAACGCCATCATGCCGCCCAGGATCATGCCCAGCGCCAGCGCGCTGGAACCCTGCAAGCCCTTCAGCCATTCGGTGACTATATTGAGCGCCACCGCTACCGGCTGGCCCAGCACGTAGTACATCAGCAGGCCGACGATGGTGGTGCCCAGCAGCGGCAGGATCAGCACCGGCTTCAGGCCGTCGAAGTTGCGGCCGAGCTGGATCTTCTCGTTCAGGTATTTCACCGCGTAACCGGCGATGAAACCGGCGACGATGCCGCCGAGGAAGCCGGAGCCGATCGAGCTGGCGATCATGCCGCCGGCCATGCCCGGAGCGATGCCGGGACGGTCGGCGATGGAGTAGGCGATGTAACCGGCCAGGATCGGCACCATCAGCGCGAAGGAGGCCTTGGCGCCGATGGTGAACAGGGTCCAGCCGAGGGTGCCCTTGAACGCGTCTTCGTAGACGTAGATGCCGCCCAGCGCGAAGCCGAGCGCGATCAGCAGGCCGCCGGTCACCACGAACGGCAGCATGAACGATACGCCGGTCATCAGGTGCTTGTAGGCGCTGCTGCGATCCGAAGTGGCGGCAACGTTGGCCGCAGCGCTGGCGGCAGCCTTGCCGTTGGCGGCATGCGCGCGGGCCTCGACCTGCGCGCGCTTGATCAGCGCCTGGCCGTCATTGATGGCGGCCTTGGTGCCGCTGCTGAACACGCGCTTGCCGTCGAAACGCAACAGGTCGACCTGGGTGTCGGCGGCGATGATCACCAGGTCGGCATCGGCGATGTCGCTGGCGGTGAGCGCATTCTGCGAGCCGACCGAGCCCTGGGTCTCGACCTTGATCTGGTGGCCGAGTTGTTGCGCGCCCTGGGTCAGGCCTTCGGCGGCCATGAAGGTGTGCGCGATGCCGGTCGGGCACGAGGTAATGGCGACGATGCGCAGCGTGGTGACCGGCTCGTGCGCGCCCAGCGCTTTGCCGATTACCGCGCCGGCGTCGGCCAGTACCGCTTCCAGCGTGGCGTGATGGGCTGCTTTGCCGCCCAGGCGAGCCAAGTCGGCGTCGCCTTCGGCGATCACCACCACCGCGTCGGCGCCGGCGATGCGGCCGGTGTCCAGCAGACCCTGCACCCCTTGCGCATTGCGGATTTCGATGCTGATCTGGTGACCGGTCTGGGTGGCGGCCTTGCGTAGCGCTTCGGCGGCGAGTTGGCCCTGCGCTACCCGCTGCGGGCAGGCGATGATGGCCAGAATGGTGGACATGGTGAATCTCCTCTTTGTGTGTGCCGGATCGGCTTATGTGTCGTACGCGGTGCTTACTCGGTAATGCGCTCGATCTGGATGCGCTCCGCCAGCTGGCAGACTTCTTGCCGTGGCGGCAGGTTGGGGCCGAACTGCCCCAGCTTGGCGGCGGCAAAGGCCATGCCCAGGCGCAGCACCTCCGGCCATGCCAGCTGCGCGCTCAGCGCCGCCACCAGCCCGGCGACCAGCGCGTCGCCGGCGCCAACGCTGCTGTGGATGTCGCTGAGCGTCAGCGGCTCGGCAAACAAACAGCCGTCGGCACAACAGAGCAGGGCGCCGTCGCTGCCCAGCGACACCACCACCACCGCGATGCCGCGCTGTTGCAGCTCACGGGCGGCAGCGACCAGCTCGTCGCGGCTGGCCAGCGTGCGGCCAAGGTACTGTTCCAGTTCGTGCTGGTTGGGCTTGATCAGCCACGGCAGCTCGGCGGCCGGCAGTGCCAGCGCTTGCTGCAAGGCGGTGCCGCTGCTGTCGAGCAGCACGCGGGCGCCGAGACTGCGCAGCTGGCGGCAGAATTGCGCCCAGCTGTCGTCGCCGACGCCGGCGGGCAGGCTGCCGGCCAGCACCACGTAGCGGTCGGCGTCGGCCTGCTCGTCCAGCAGCAATTGCAGGCGGTCGAGCGCTTCTTCATTGGCGCTCATGCCCGGCAGGTTGACGTCGGTGGTGTCCAGCGTGCTGCGGTCGACCAGCTTGATGTTGGTGCGGGTGCTGCCGGCGACGCGGATGAAGGCGTCGCGGATGCCCTTGTCGGCAAACAGGTTCTCGAACGGCGCGGCGTTGTCGCGACCGAGCAGGCCGCTGGCGATCACCGGCACGCCCCAGTCGGCGAGGCAGCTGGCGACATTGACGCCCTTGCCGCCGGCATTGACGTGCACCGCGCCAGCGATATTGACCGCGCCGGGGCGCAGCGTATCCAGCGTCACGGTCTGGTCGATGGCCGGGTTCAGTGTCACGGTGATGACCGTTGCGCTCATGCTGTGGCTCCGGTCAGCGCGCGCACTTCGGCGGCGCTGTCGCAATTGAGGGCACGCTGCGCCAGCTGCTGCAGCTCGGCAAGGTTGGCCGCACGGATGCTGGCCTTGGCGCCGGGAATGTCACGCGGGCTCATCGACAGCTCGGCCACGCCGAGGCCGGTGAGGATCGCCGCGCCCAACGGATCGCCGGCCATGCCGCCGCAGACGCCGACCCAGCGGCCGTGGGCATCGGCGCCGGCCACGGTCTGCGCGATCAGGCGCAACACCGCCGGATGCAGGCTGTCGGCTTCCGCCGCCAGTTCCGGATGCTGGCGGTCGATGGCCAGCACGTACTGCGTCAGGTCGTTGGTGCCGACCGAGAAGAAGTCGACATGCTCGGCGAGGCGGTCGGCCATGGTGGCGGCGGCCGGCACTTCCACCATGATGCCCAGCGGCACCACCGGCGCATTCAGGGCCACGCGCACCTGTTCACACTGTGCACGCAGCGCCTTGACCTCGGCCAGGGTGCTGACCATCGGGAACATGATCGACAGCGGGCCGTGGCTGGCGGCGCGATACAGCGCACGCAGTTGCGGCAGCAGCAGGTCCGGACGGCGCAACAGCAGGCGCACGCCACGCACGCCGAGGAACGGGTTTTCCTCGTGCGGCAGGTTGAGGTAAGGCACCTGCTTGTCGCCGCCGATGTCCAGCGTGCGGATCACCAGCGGCTTGCCGTCCAGTGCCGTGAGCATGCCGCGGTAGGTCTGGTATTGCTCTTCCTCGTCCGGCGCGTCGTCGCGCTCCAGAAACAGGAATTCGGTACGCATCAGGCCGACACCCTCGGCCCCGGCCTGCAGCGCGGCGGCGACCTGCTCCGGACGATTGACGTTGGCCGCCACCTCGATCTGGCGCGCGCCGTCGGCGGTGACGGCCGGCTGCTGCGCGGCACTGGCAGCCTGCTGCTGCTTGTCGCGCTGCGCCTGTTGCCATTGCTGCGCGCTGGCGAGGTCCTCGTCGCTGGCGTTGAGATAGATGGTGCCGCTGTCGCCATCGACGATCAGCGTGGCGCCGTCCTGAATGTCGAGCACCGCGGCACCGGCGGCGACCACCGCCGGCAGATCCAGCGTGCGCGCCAGGATGGCGGTGTGCGAGGTCGGGCCGCCCTGGGCGGTGACCAGGGCCAGCGTCTGCTGCGGATTCAGCGTAGCGGTGTCGGACGGGGCCAGATCGTTGGCGATCAGGATTTCGTTATGCCCCTGAGTCTTGGCGCCATCCTGCAACTGGAGATCCGGCGCCAAGCGTGCCAGCACGCGGCGACCGACGTCACGCAAATCGGTGGCGCGCGCGGCCAGCAGCGGGTTGCCCAGCGCCGCCAGACGATCGGCAAGGCGTTGAACCGCCTCGTGCCACGCCCACGCCACACCGTGGCCCTCCACCATCAGCTGGCAGGTGAGGGTGATCAGGTCAGTGTCGGACAGCAGTTCGGCCTGTGCCAGAAAAATGCTGCCCTCGGTCTTGCCAAGGCGGCGGGTCGTGTCTGCGGCCAACGTTTGCAGCTGCTCGCGGGTGGCCTGCAGCGCGTTTTCCAGCAGGTCGCCGTCGTAGCCGAGCGTGGCAGGGATGTCCGGCACCTGGATCGCCTGCGACTTCATCACCCGCGCCTGGCCGATCACCAGACCGGGGCTGGCGCTGATGCCGCGCAGCGCCAGGATCTTGCCCGGCGCCTGCCAGTGCTGGCGCTTGGCGTTGGCGGCGGCCTTGCGCGCGGCGTCGGCGTCGGCCACTTCCTGCGCGGTGAGCTGGTTGGCGACCGCCAGCAGCGCGTCCAGTGCCGCGGCGGCGTCGGGGCCATCGGCGGAGAAGTGCAGCTGGTGGCCGAATTCGGCGCCGATCTGCAGCAAGCCGATCAGGTTCTTGGCGTCGGCTACTTCGTTGCCGTTGCGGATCTGTAGCGTGGCGGCAAAACGGCGTGCCTGTTCGGTCCACAGCCGTGCCGGCCGCGCGTGCAGGCCGTTGGGGTAGTTCATCTGCCAGCTGAGGCTCAGGCTCAGGTCGCTGGCGGCGGTTTGTGGCGCGGCCGGTGCCACCGCGCTGTCGTCCAGCGCGCTGATCAGCGCGTACGGGTCGGCGGTGGTGAACAGCTCGCTCAGTCTTGCCTCGTCCTGCAGCAGACGGGTCAGGCGGCGCAGCAGTGCGATGTGCTCGTCGGACTGTGCGGCGATGGCGATCACCAAGTGCACGCGCTGGCCCGGATTCCACTCCACGCCCTCCGGCACCTGCAGGATGGCGATGCCGGTTTCGTTGATCAGGTGGCGGTCTTCGATCATGCCGTGAGGAATGGCGACGCCATGACCCAGAAAAGTATTGGCAACGGTTTCGCGGCGCAGCAGGCTGTCGATGTAGGCGGGGGCGATACGGCCGGCCTTGGCCAGCAATTCGCCTGCCGCCTTGATTGCAATGGTTTTTTCGCTAACGGTGGCGCCAAGCTGGATCAGCTCGTTGCGGATAATCTGGGTGGTCATGGCATCCTGTCTCCGGTGTGTTTTTCTGTATCGCTGACTACAATTGAAATCGATACCACTTTTTGTGTCAATATTTGTTGCACGATTGGTGTTAACATTTCGACAAAATTGTCAGGCAGGCCAACCACGGTCTGATGAAATCGATTCCGGAGCAGGCGAGTGGCAAAGATCAAGGATGTGGCAGCAGCGGCGGGTGTGTCCCCGTCAACCGTCTCCAGGGTGTTGTGCAACGGCCCGGTCAGCGACAAGGTGCGCAAGCGTGTCGAGGCGGCGATGGCCAAGCTGGACTACCGCCCCAATCTGGCGGCGCGGCGGCTGCGCTCCCAGCACACCGACACTATAGGATTGATCGTGTCGGATATCCGCAACCCGTTCTTTACCGCGGTCAGCCGCGCGGTGGAGGACGAGGCCTACCGCAACGGCATGCGCGTGATCCTGTGCAACACCGATGAAAACCCGGACAAGGAAGCGATGTACCTGCGCCTGATGCAGGAAGAGCGCGTCACCGGCGTGATCTTTGCGCCGACGCGTCAGATGGTGGCCAGCATCGACCAACAGGCGCTCGGCTTCCCGGTGGTGATGATCGACCGCGTCAGCGCCGATGCCGCCACCGATGCGGTAGTACTGGACAACCGCCGCGCCGCGGCGCAGCTGGTCGGCCACCTGCTGCAGCAGGGCTATCGCGACATCGGCGGCCTATTCGGCAATACCAGCAACACCGGCATGGAGCGTCACGCCGGATTCAGCGAGGCGTTGCAGCAGGCGGGCCTCGCCGCGCCGGCGCGTTTCGTGGCGCCGAGCGTGGAGGCGGCGGAGCAGGCGGTGCTGCAGTGGCTGGCCGAGCCGACGCGACCGCAGGCGCTACTGGTCAGCAACGGCGTGCTGCTGCTGGGCGCGGTGCGCGCGATCAAGTCCGCCGGCCTGCACTGGCCGCAGGACGTGGCGCTGGTCGGCTTCGATAACGAGGTGTGGACCGACCTGCTCGGCGACGGCCTGACCGTGGTGGAGCAGCCGGTGAATGAAATCGGCCGCACCGCAATGGCGATGCTGCTGGAGCGGCTGGACGAGCCGGAACGCAGCCAGCGCATCGTGGTGCTGCAGGGCAAACTGGTAGTGCGCGGCAGCAGCCTGCCGCAGTAACACGCCTCGGCACATCAAAAAACAATGCGGCCAACCTTGCACAAGGTTGGCCGCATTGTTTTGCCGGAGCCGGTTTGCCGCTCAGTCGCGCAGGTGGCGTGCCTGCAGTTGCTGGAAGGCGGGCAGGAACTCCGGGCTGACGTAGGGCTTCAGCAGCGCCAGCACCTGGCGCACGCCGCGATGGCCGGAGGCCTCGTTGATCGGCTCGTTGGGGCGCGCGGTCTGCTCGAAGGCGAACCAGAACTTCACCACCAGCCAGATATTGACCGACACCGCCTCGATGTCTTCCAGTGCCATCTGTAGCAGGCCGAGGCGGATGAACTCGCGGAAGTGGCCTTCCAGGATCGCCTTCATCTCGTTGTGCACGAACTGGTGGTAGTCGCGCTGCAGCTGCGGATTGCGTGCCATCAGCCCGGGCAGGTCGTAGAACATGAAGCGGAAGCGCCACATCGCCTCGAACGCGGTGTCCAGGTAGTTGACCAGGTCGGTGACGTCCATCGCCCGGTCCTGCGGCACCGCCAGCCGCTCGGTGATGAAGCCGCGATAGAGCAGGAAGATCTGATAGACGATCTCTTCCTTGTTGCGGAAGTGGTAGTACAGGTTGCCGGGACTGATGCCGAGATGGGCGGCGATGTGGTTGGTGGTGATGCTGCGCTCGCCGTGCTCGTTGAACAGGGTCAGGCTCTGCTGCACGATGCGGTCGTAGGTCTTGATGCGGGTCTTTTGCATGGTCAGTCCGCGGCGGGCGCCGCCGGGTGCGGTTCTGTTTCCGGGAAACACTCGAACATGAAGCGATGCAGGATCGCCTGCTCGATGCGCTGTCGTTCACGCGGCGGCAGCGCGATGCGGGCGATCAGGCGGTACTCCTTCTCGCTGGCCGGCTGCAGCGAAATGCGAGGCTCCACCGACGGCGTGTCCATCAGCAGCTTGCTTTCCAGCATCGCCATATGGCGGCGGGCGCCTTCCAGGTGCGGCGCGCAGGCCTCGTTGGCGATCTCCTGCAGCAGGCGTTCCGCCCTGGCCGGACGCACGCTGTACGGCAGCGGGATGGTGATGATGTGCATCACGTAGTCGCCGGTGAAGTTCTCGCGCGCCACCGCCTGCGTCAGCAGCAGGCTGTTGGGGAAGTTCAGCGAGCGACCGGTGGCCTGGTGCGCATCGTGGCGCGGGCCGATCTCGATGATGGTGGTGCTGAGCATGGTGATGTCCATCACCCGACCGCGAATGGTGCCGATCTCGATGATGTCGCCCAGCTCGTAGCTGCCCGACATCGAACGCACCAGCCCGCCGCCGAGGCACATCAGCAGCTCCTTGGTGGCCACCACCAGCGCCGCGGTGAACGCCACCATCGACAGTGCGATGGTCTGCAGTTCGCGCGCCCAGATGGTGACGAAGCCGGCCAGCCCGATGATGATCAGCGCGTTGCGGATGTTGATCATCCAGCGGCGGCGGGTATCCACCGGCACCCGCGGGTTGGCCGCAATGGTGCGCACGATGCTGCCGTAAACCAGCAGCAGCACCACGACCAGCACCGCGGAGCGGAAGAAGTCCGAACCGTAGCTGTGGAACAGCGAGACGAGCCAGGCGGGCATCAGTGCACTCCCCGTCATCAATCGTTCAGTTTCACCGCGTGTTCACGCGTTTCGTGGAACACGATGTCCGGCCAGCGTTCCTGCGTCAGCGCCAGGTTGACGCGGTTGGGCGCCAGATAGGCGAGGTTGCCGCCGGCGTCGGTGGCGATGTTCATCACCAGCGCGGCGCTGAACTCGTCCAGCTTCTTGCGGTTGTCGCAGCTGAACCAGCGCGCCGACCAGATGTTGGACGATTCGAACACGGCATCGACACCGTATTCTGCGGCCAGCCGGGAGGCCACCACTTCGAACTGCAGCACGCCGACCGCGCCGAGGATCAGGTCGCCGCCGCTGTGCGGCTTGAATACCTGCACCGCGCCTTCTTCGCCCAGCTGTTGCAGGCCTTTTTGCAGCTGCTTCAGCTTCAGCGGGTTCTTGATGCGCACGCTGCGGAACATTTCCGGGGCAAAGAACGGGATGCCGGTAAAGGTCAGTTCTTCGCCGGAGGAGAAGCTGTCGCCGATCTGGATGTTGCCGTGGTTGGGGATGCCGATGATGTCGCCGGCAAACGCCTCTTCCACGATCTCGCGATCGTGCGACATGAAGGTCACCACCGAGCTGGCGGCAATGTCACGGTTCAGACGCAGGTGCTTCATCTTCATGCCGCGCTCGAAGCGGCCGGAGCACACGCGCAGGAAGGCGATACGGTCACGGTGTTTCGGGTCCATATTGGCCTGGATCTTGAACACGAAGCCGGAGAACTTGCCTTCGGTCGGCGCCACGTCGCGCACGGTGGCGTCGCGGTGCTGCGGTGCCGGCGCCCAGTTGATCAGCGCGTCCAGAATCTCGCGCACGCCGAAGTTGTTGATCGCCGAGCCGAAGAACACCGGCGTCAGCTCACCGGCGAGGAATTCGTCCAGATTCCACTCGTTGGAGGCGCCCTTGACCAGTTCGATCTCCATGCGCAGCTGTTCCATTTCCAGCGGGAACAGCTCGTCCAGACGCGGGTTGTCGATACCCTTGATGATCTCGATGTCGCTGATCAGCTTTTCGCTACCGGCTTCGAACAGGATGACTTCGTCGGACAGCAGGCTGTACACGCCGCGGAAGGCCTTGCCCATGCCGATTGGCCAGGTGATCGGCGCGCAGCGGATCTTCAGCACGCTCTCGACTTCGTCCAGCAGCTCCAGCGAATCGCGCACTTCACGGTCGTACTTGTTCATGAAGGTGACGATCGGGGTGTTGCGCAGGCGGCAGACGTTGAGCAGCTTGATGGTCTGCTCTTCCACGCCCTTGGCGGCGTCGATCACCATCAGTGCGCTGTCCACCGCGGTCAGCACGCGGTAGGTGTCTTCGGAGAAGTCCTGGTGACCTGGGGTGTCCAGCAGGTTGACGGTGTGGTCGCGATAATCGAACTGCATCACCGACGACGCGACCGAGATGCCGCGCTGCTTCTCGATTTCCATCCAGTCGGAGGTGGCGAACTTGCCGCCTTTCTTGCCCTTCACCGTACCGGCCATCTGGATCGCGCCAGAGAACAGCAGCAGTTTTTCGGTCAGCGTGGTTTTACCGGCGTCGGGGTGGGAGATGATGGCGAAGGTGCGGCGACGGGCAACTTCATCGGCAATGCGGATCAGTTCGGCGGACATGGCTTCCAGTAGGGCAAAGATTCGAAAAAACAGGCGATTGTACTGGATTTTGGCCGGCTTTTGCGCGCTGGCATACGCCGCTGCGGCCAACCTTGCTGGCAGCGAGGTCGGATTTTGCGCTGCAACGCGGTACAATCGATGATCGTTTGTCCTGAAATGAAGGCAAAACCATGTTCACTGGCATTGTGCAAGGCATGGCGCGCATCGTCGCCATCGAAGAAAAAACCGCATTCCGCAGCCATCGGCTGGCACTGCCGGCCGAGCTGCTGCCCGGCCTGCAGATCGGCGCCTCGGTGGCGCACAACGGCTGCTGTCTGACGGTGACCCGCATCGACGGCGAGGAAGTCAGCTTCGACCTGATGGCGGAGACCCTGCGCCTGACCAACCTCGGCACGCTGCAGGTCGGCGACCTGGTCAACGTCGAGCGCGCCGCGCGCTTTGGCGACGACATCGGCGGCCACGCGATGTCCGGCCACATCATGGCCACCGCCACCGTGACCGAGGTGATCAGCAGCCCGGACAACCGCACCGTCTGGTTCCGCCTGCCGGCTGCGCTGACCAAATACGTACTGAAAAAGGGCTATATCGGTATTGACGGCTGCAGCCTGACCATCGGCGACGTGTCGGGTGACACCTTCTGCGTGCACCTGATCCCGGAAACGCTGCAGCGCACACTGATGGGCGTGCGCCAGGCCGGCGACATCGTCAACATCGAGATCGACCCGCAGACACAGGCCATCGTCGACACCGTGGAACGGGTGCTGGCGGCGCGGGCATGACGCGCTGCGGCCACGTTGGCCGCAATAAACAGATTACAGGCGCGCGGACGCACACCGCCCGCGCATGAATGCAGTTACGCAGCAAGTCTGGCACGCACGGCGTGCGGGAGAACACAGCATGAGCATTTCCCCGGTTCAAGAAATTATCGCCGACATCAAGGCCGGCAAGATGGTGGTCCTGATGGACGCCGAAGACCGCGAGAACGAAGGCGACCTGGTGATGGCCGCGGAGCACGTGACGCCGGAGGCGATCAACTTCATGGCCAAGTTCGGCCGTGGCCTGATCTGTCTGACGCTGACCGAAGAGCGTTGCAAGCAGCTGAACCTGCCGATGATGGCGACCAACAACGGCACCAGTTTCGGCACCAACTTCACCGTGTCGATCGAGGCCGCCGAGGGCGTCACCACCGGCATTTCCGCCGCCGACCGCGCCCACACCACACTGGTAGCGGTGGCGCGCGATGCGCGACCGACCGACATCGTGCAGCCCGGCCACGTGTTCCCGCTGAAGGCGCAAAAGGGCGGCGTGCTGGTGCGTGCCGGCCATACCGAAGCCGGCTGCGACCTGTCGCGCCTGGCCGGACTGGAACCGGCGTCGGTGATCTGCGAGATCATGAACGACGACGGCACCATGGCGCGCCTGCCGGAACTGCTCGAATTCGCCAAGGAGCATGGCCTCAAGGTTGGCACCATCGCCGACCTGATCCACTACCGCAGCCGTACCGAGTGCTTTGTCGAGGAAGTCGGCCAGCGGCTGGCGGAAACACCGTTCGGCGCCTTCCAGCTGCACGTGTTCCAGGACGTGCTGACCAAGGCAACACACCTGGCGCTGGTTTGTGGCCAACCGCACGCCGACCGTGAAACGCTGGTGCGCGTGCACGAACCGCTGTCGGTGATGGACCTGCTCGACCCGATGGGCGGCCAGCACAGCTGGACCATCCCCAACGCGCTGGAAGAAATCGCGGAAAAGGGCTGCGGCGTGGTGATCCTGCTGCACCGTCCGGAATCCGGCGCCGACATTCTGGCGCGCGCACTGCCGGAACAGGCGGAGAGCACCGTCCGCCAGCGCTGGGACAGCAAGACCTTCGGCATCGGCGCGCAGATGCTGCGCGCGCTGGGCGTGGGCAAGATGAAGCTGATGGCATCGCCGATCAACCTGCCGTCGATGACCGGTTTCGGGCTGGAGGTCACCGGCTTTGTCCAACCTGAACACGTGCACGTCGATTTGGATTAAAATACGCCCCTTTTCGTGATTGGCTTTCGCCGCAAGGAGAACCGGATGCTGGACCAAGTAAACCGTATTGCCCCCGACCTGTCTGCCAACGGCCTGAAAATCGGCGTCGTCATGGGCCGTTTCAACGACGTGGTATGCCATGGTCTGCGCGATGCGTGCTTGTCCGAACTGGTGGCACTGGGCGTGAACCCGGCCGACATCACCCTGGCCACGGTGCCGGGTGCACTGGAGGCACCGCTGGTGCTGCAAACCATGGCCAAGTCCGGCCGCTTTGACGCGCTGATCGCACTGGGCGCGGTGATCCGCGGCGAGACCTATCACTTCGAGCTGGTATCCAACGAATCCGGCGCGGGCGTCACCCGTGTCGGTCTCGATTTCGACATCCCGATCGCCAATGCCATTCTGACCACCGAAACCGACGAGCAAGCCGAAGTGCGCATGTCGGTGAAGGGGCGTGAAGCCGCGCAAGTGGCGGTCGAAATGGTCAATCTGCACAAGACCCTGCGTGGCTGAGCCGCGCCTGTTCTTTAAATAAAGGAAGCCGTACATGAAAACCGCACGCCGCCGTGCCCGCGAATACGCTGTCCAGGGCATTTACGAGTGGCAGCTGAATGCTGACCGTCCCGCGTCGCTGATCGAAAAACACCTGCGCGAGAATGATTACTTCGTCAAGGCCGACGAAGCGCTGTTCCGTGAAATCCTGTTCGGCGTGCTGCGCGACGTGACCGAGCTGTCCAAACGTCTGCAGCCGTACTACGACCGCGACGAGCAGGAAGTCAGCCCGGTCGAGCGCGCCATCCTGCTGATGGCCGCCTTCGAGCTGTGCTCGCACCCGCAAACGCCGTACCCGGTGATCATCAACGAAGCCATCGAGATCGCCAAGACCTTCGGCGGCACCGACGGCCACAAGTTCGTCAACGGCGTGCTGGACAAGTTTGCCGCCGACGTGCGCGCCGACGAAGTGCAGGCCATCCGCAGCCGTCGTCAGGGTGCCTGAGCGCTGCTTGCTTCCATGTCACACCCGCCACGGCGGGTGTTTTTATTTGTCACGCCATGAATGAATTCGAACTGATCCGCCGTCACTTCACCCAGGCCGCGCCGGATGCCGTGCTCGGCGTCGGCGACGATGCCGCCATCGTGCGCCCCAGCCCCGGCCACGACCTGCACGTGTCGGTGGACATGCTGGTGGCCGGGCGCCACTTCTTCCCCGATGTCGATCCCGAGGCGCTGGGCCACAAGACGCTGGCGGTCAACCTGTCCGACATGGCGGCGATGGGCGCCACACCGCGCTGGGCGGTGCTGGCGCTGGCACTGCCGCAACTGGACGGCGCCTGGGTGGAAGCCTTCGCGCGCGGCTTTTTCGGGCTGGCCGCGGAGCACGGCGTCAGCATCATCGGCGGCGATACCACCCGCGGCCCGCTGACGCTATCGGTGACCATCTTCGGCGAAACGCCGCACGGCCAGGCGCTGCGACGTGACGCGGCCCAGGCCGGCGACGACATCTGGGTGTCCGGTGAGCTGGGGCTGGCCGCCGCCGCACTGCAACAGCGCCTCGGCCGCCTGAGTCTGGATCTGCCACCCGAATGCCGCCGGCAGCTGGAATGGCCGCAGCCACGGGTGGCGCTGGGCCGGGCCTTGCTCGGCATCGCCCATGCGGCGCTGGATGTTTCCGACGGCTTTGCCGCCGACCTGCATCATATTCTTGATCGCTCCGCCTGCGGCGCCGAGGTCTGGCTGGACGCCTTGCCGACCCATCCGGCCCTGCACGGCGCTCGCGCCCAGCTGCTGTCCTGCATTGCCGCCGGTGGTGACGACTACGAGTTGTGCTTCACCGCCAGTCCGGCACGGGCCGCCGAGGTCGAGGCGGCGGCACGCCAGGCCGGCGTGACGGTGACCAAGGTTGGCCGCATCGTGACCGCGCCGGGATTGCGACTACTGGACCAGCACGGCATCGCCGTGACACTGGAAAGACTGGGCTATGACCACTTCGCGTAAACCGGATCGCGCCTTTTTGCTGGCGCGCCCGGCGCACTTCCTGGCGCTGGGCTTTGGCAGCGGCCTGATCACGCCGGCGCCCGGCACCTGGGGCACGCTGGCGGCGGTGCCGCTGGCCGCGCTATTGCTGTGGCTGGGCGTCAGTGGCGGAGCACTGGCACTACTGACGCTGCCGCTGTTCCTGCTTGGCATCTGGCTGTGCGACGTCACCGGCCGCGCGCTGGGTGTCGCCGATTCCGGGCACATCGTGTGGGACGAGATTGTGGCGATGCTGCTGGTGCTGGCGCTGGTGCCGGCCACGCCACTGTGGTGGCTGCTGGCTTTTACCGCCTTCCGCCTGTTCGACATCGTCAAGCCGTGGCCGATCCGATGGCTGGACCGCCACGTGCACGGCGGCTTCGGCGTAATGCTGGACGACGCCGTCGCCGCGCTGTTTGCAACACTATTGTTACGACTGGTACAGCCGCTACTATAGAAATCTTGTTATCACTATGACATATCCGTAATATGCCAAAACTTTTTCTCGGGTTACGGATATGCAGAACGTGCTTGATGATGGCCTGCTGACGCTACTGCACACTGCGGCCGCACCCTGGCTGCTACTCGATGCGCAACAGCGGCTGCGCGCCTGCAATCCCGCAGCCAGGCAATTGCTGGGCGAAGCGGCCAGCATAGGCATGGCGCTACCGCTTGCCCGGGTCGGCGAGTGGCAGGGCGCACCACTACCGGCAGACATGCTGCCCTGCCAGCTGGACTCGCGCCTGTTCGGCCTGCTGCCCGGCCCGCAGGCAAACGCGCTGACCGCCTACCGGCTGGTGCCATTGCAGGACTGGCACGAGCTGGAGCAGAAGCGCCGTCAGCGCGAACACTATCTGCAAATTCTCTCCGATCTGGCTGCCTCCAGCGAGAAAGACCGCCTGCACCGGCTGGACAGCGCACTGGCCGCCGGCGCTGCGGCCCTGGGCATGGAGATCGCGTTTGTCGCCCAGCGCAAGGCCGCGCAACTGGAAATCATTGCCTGTCACGCCGGCGACGGCCTCAGTCGCGGCAAGTCCCTGCCGCTGGACCTGACCTATTGCGAACGCACGTTGCAGAACGGCCAGCTGCTATGCCTGCCCGACGTGCTGGAAACGGCACTGGCCGACAGCGCCTGTTACCGCGAATTCCGCTTTCGCGCCTACATCGGCATACCGCTACTGGTGCAGGGCCGCATCTTTGGCACGCTGGCGTTCTGCGCCGGTGCACCGCGTGCACCGTTTTCCAGTGCCGATACCGAGTTTGTGCAACACCTGGCGCGCTGGACGGCGGTCGTGGTGGAGCGCAAGCTGGCCGCCGACGAGGCGATGCAGACCCAGCAGGCAATGGAGGAGCAGCTGGGCTGGCTGCGGCTGGCAGGGCAGGTGGCCCGTCTGGGGCACTGGAGTTACGCGCCGCAGGACGGACAGGTGTCGCTGTCGCAAGAGGCCTGCCGCCTGCTGGCCGTCAAGCCGCGCCCTCTGTTGCCGCTGGTGGAGGTGGAGCGCCGGATGCTGGTGCAGGATCGTCAGCGCTGGCGCGATGCGCTGCAGCACAGCCTGCAGCAGCGCACGCCGCTGGCAGTGGAAGTACGCCTGCGCCACGGCGACAACGGCTACGGCTGGCTGGCGCTACGCGCGCAGGTGGTGGAGCGCGATGGCGAGCCGCTGCTGTTTGGTGTGCTGATGGATGTCACTGACGCCAAGGAGTCGCAACAGCTGATCCAGTATCAGGCCTCGCACGACGCGCTGACCGGCTGCATCAACCGCACCCTGCTGTTCGACCGGCTGGGGCAGGAGATCCGCCGCGCGGAACGTCTGCACCAGCAGTTTGCGGTGATGTTCGTCGATCTGGACCGCTTCAAGCAGGTCAACGACCGCTACGGCCACGCCGCCGGCGACAAGGTGCTGCAGACCGTGGCCGACCGGCTGATGGCCCTGCTGCGCCGTTCCGACACCGTGGCGCGGGTCGGAGGTGACGAATTCGTGCTGCTGATTCCGCAGATCAGCGACGAGCTGACCCTGGCGACGCTGGCACGCAAGGTGGAGATGGCCATCGACCGGCCAGTGCGCGACGAGGGCGCGCTGTATCGCGTCTCCGCCAGTATCGGCGTGGCGCTGTATCCGGAGGATGGCGACGAGCCGGAACTACTGCTGCGCGCCGCCGACCGCAAGATGTACTCCGACAAGTCGCACACTGCGCGCCACTAAGGCGACACCGCCAGTCCAGGGCGACCAAGGTTGGCCGCAAACGAAAAAATCCCCGATGCCTGCATCGGGGATTTTTCATATCGGCTTATTCAGCGCGTGGGGCACGGCTACCGCTGTAGCTGCTGCCGCCGCCACTGCCGCTGCGGCGTGGACCGCTGCTGCTGCGACCGGCGTAACCGCCACCGCTACCTGGCTTGCGATCACCGTAACCACCTCCATTGCCACGACGCGGGCCGTTGTTACGGGCACCGGCCGGACGGCCTTTTGGCGGACGACGGGTTGGCTCCAGGCCTGGGATCACGGCTTCGGTCAGCGAACGCTTGATGTACTGCTCGATACGGCGCACGCGGTGGAATTCGCGCGATTCGGCGATGGTGATCGCCACGCCGCTACGGCCGGCACGACCGGTACGACCGATACGGTGCACGTAGTCTTCCGCCTGTTTTGGCAGGTCGTAGTTCACTACCAGGCCGATGGCCGGCACATCGATACCGCGGGCGGCCACGTCGGTGGCAACCAGGATCTTGATGCGGCCGCGACGCAGGTCGTTCAGGGTACGGTTACGCCAGTTCTGCGGCATGTCGCCGTGCAGGCAGGCAGCGGAGTAGCCCATGTCCGACAGCTTGTCGGCGATTTCTTCGGAACCGATCTTGGTGGCGCTGAACACGACCGCCTGCTCAAAATCGGACTCTTTCAGGATGGCGTCCAGCAGACGGGCCTTGTGGGCATTATCGTCGGCGTAGAGCAGGTGTTCTTCGATGCTGCCGCCGTCTTCTTTGCGGGCAATCTCGATACGCTGTGGCGAGCGAGTCATCTTCTCTGCCATGCGGCCAACGGTACCGTCCAGCGTGGCGGAGAACAGCAGGGTCTGGCGATCGGCCGGGGTGGCGGCAACGATGGTTTCGATGTCTTCGATGAAGCCCATGTCCAGCATGCGGTCGGCTTCGTCCAGAATCAGCATTTCCAGGCGAGAGAAGTCAACACGGCCGGAGCGCATGTGATCCATCAGGCGACCTGGAGTGGCGACGATGATGTCGACCGGACGCGACAGGGCGCGGGTCTGGAAGCCGAACGAAGCGCCGCCGACCAGCGTCACGGTACGCAACCAGCGCAGGTGTTCGCCGTAAACCTGGGCGTTCTTTTCTACCTGGGATGCCAGTTCGCGGGTCGGGGTCAGCACCAGAACACGCGGGCCATTGCCGGAACCTTTGGAGCGTTCGCCCATCTTGGTCAGGGCTGGCAGCAGGAAGGCTGCGGTCTTGCCGCTACCGGTCTGTGCCGATACCAGCAGGTCCTTGCCCAGCAGGGCGGCAGGAATGGCTTCAGCCTGAACGTCGGTCGGGCTTTCGTAGCCGGATTTGGTCAGTGCTTGAACGATAGGTTCTGGGAGTCCGAGATCGGAGAAATGCATGGTGATCCTTTCAGTCCGGCTTATGGCCGGTGCGTTAGCCCGCTAAGGGTTACAGGTCATCGAACCAACCTGACAAAGCGGCGAACTGCAGTCCGAACGGAAAGGACGAGGCGAGAAACGAAGCCAAAAACGGTCAGATACGATGAAATCGTGGAAGCTGGCGGCGCGGGTGTTTCCGCTCAGCAAATCAGGAAAGGGCGCATTCTATGGAAATTAATTACGCTTGGCAAGCGTTTTCTGCGAACAACAGCGGCAAGTAGCTGATTTTTAATTGTGCTGCACCGCAACAACCGAAAAAATCAGTGCCAAGAAGCCAGCCAGGACAGGCTATCCGCCGTACTGGTGGCCGGTTTGTATTCGGCGGCGCACCATCCGGTATAGCCAAGCTGGTCCAGCAAGGCAAAGATTTGCGCCAGCGGCAGCTCGCCGGTGCCGGGCTCGTGGCGGCCAGGGCAATCGGCAAACTGGATGTGGCCGGTCTGCGGCAGGTACTGCGCCAAGGTGCCGACCAGGTCCAGCCGCATCCGCGCCAGATGGTAGAGGTCCAGCTGCATGCTGACATTGGGGTGCGCCACCTCGGCCAGCACTGCGGCCAACTCGGCCGGCGTACTCACCACAAAACCGGGCATGTCGAGATTGTTGATCGCTTCGCAAGTGACGCGAACACCGTGTGCCGCGAGGCGCGCACCCGCCAGCGCCAGGTTGGCCGCAAGGGTCTGCCGCGCCAGCGCCGCGTCCTGCTGCGCATCGAAGCGGCCGGCCAGCACATTGACCATCTGCACGCCCAGCACCTGCGCGTAGTGTTCGCCCTCGGCCAGCGCCGCCATGAATTGCGTGGTGCGCGCCGGGTGGCTGGCCAGACCATAACCGCCGGCCATCAGGTCGCCGGCAGGCAGGTTGATCAGGATGATGTCGACCGCGGCCGCGGCCGCGGCATCACGCAGCAGCGGCGCCGGATAGTCGTAGGGAAACTGGATTTCGACCGCGTCAAAACCGGCGGCCGCGGCAGCGGCGAAGCGCGCCGGCAACGGCAGCTCGGTAAACAGCAGCGACAGGTTGGCGGCAAAACGCGGCATCTCAGGACACCTCGCTATCGGGCAGATAACAGGCAATCACCGTGCTCAGGTCCTGCTCGGCGTAGCCGGCCGCGGCATGACGGGCCATCATGTCGGCCGCGAGGCTGGCCAGCGGCAGCGTTGCGTCGTGCTCGGCCGCCAGCTGGCGCGCATTACCGAGATCCTTGAGCAGGTAGTCACCTTCCACTGCAGCGGCAGATACTGACGTTGCGCCATGCGTGGCGCCAGTATCTGGAACGGCAGCGAATCGGCAAAGCCGCCGGCCAGTGCCGCCGGCAACAGGCTGGCGTCGATGCCGGCTGCCTCCGCCAGTTGCACCGTTTCGGCGATCAGCATCGCATTGCTGGCCACGATCAGCTGGTTGCAGACCTTGGCGACCTGTCCTGCGCCATGACTGCCGATGTGGCTCAGCCGTTGCGACAGGCAGGCGGCAAAGGGCTGCAGGCGGGCGACATCCGGCGCCAGGCCGCCAGCCATGATCACCAGCGTGCCGTTTTCCGCGCCGCGCACACCACCGGACACCGGCGCATCGACCCAGGCGGCACCGTGCTCGGCCGCCTGCTGCGCCAGTTGCCGGGTCAGCGCCGGCGACGTACTGGAGAAGTCGACCAGCAACTGGCC
>Ga0073934_10005542_pt1 | contig 19418 bp, 18 predicted proteins | sample LarsenN4metaG_FD_76834 | JGI IMG/M metagenome (GOLD analysis project Ga0073934, IMG submission 76834) | Hot spring sediment bacterial and archeal communities from British Columbia, Canada, to study Microbial Dark Matter (Phase II) - Larsen... ... | reverse complement strand
TGACTTGTCAGCGCTTTGACAGTCTGGCCGGTGTCGAATAGGAAGTTGGGATGTGATTTGGAGTGCGCTGACTTGTCAGCGCTTTGACAGTCTGGCCGGTGTCGAATAGGAAGTTGGGATGTGGGTGTTAAGATTGTGGGGTGAAGACGGAACTGTTGGGAGTCTCTCCCCACCCGTGGTAGGAACTTTGCCACACTGCTATAGATAAAAAGAGGCTTTTCTCCACAGCCCTCATTGGTTCCCCTGAACAAAATATGATGAAAACACTGAGCTTACGCGCTATCCCAACCTGGTATCTCAATTGCAAGAATGGATATCAATGTTCTTCAATGAGAAGGAATGAGCGCCTCTCATCCTTGCATGCTTGCGCCCCCGGAATTTGCAAGAATGGATTTCAATATCTTCACACGGAGGGTGATAGATGAAGAGCGATGGCCGTGATAGGTTCCCTTGCGAAGTTCTAATCATAGACGATGATGAGATCATTCTTGATCTCATGGCCGATTTCCTCAATTCAAGCGGCTTTCAGGTCGAAAGCGCCACCACTGCCGAAGAGGCCCTCAAGAAAGTCAAAGTTAAAGCTTACGATGCTATCATAACCGACCTGAACCTGCCGGGTCTGAAGGGCACGGAGGTAGTGAAGCGGGCTCTGGATCTCTATCCTGAGACTATCATCTTTGTTATCACCGGCGAAGCCAGTATCCAGTCGGCGGTGCAGTGCATGAAGCTTGGCGCCTGTGACTTTATCCCCAAGCCGTTCGAGATGCAGCACCTGGTCTCGCTGCTTCAGGATGCGCTTGATAAGCGGGCAGAAGCTGCCGATCCGAAACTATCGACCGCCGTCTCCAGCCAGGCGCTCAAACAGGCGCAGAGCGTGATGATCGGGACCAGTGAAGCAATGCGCGAGGTCTTTGAACTGATAGAAGTGGTTGCCCGCAGCAACAGCACAATCCTCATCACCGGCGAGACCGGCACCGGCAAAGAGCTTGTCGCCAGAGCTATTCATCAACTGAGCCCGCGATCTGAAGGGCGACTGGTTTCACTCAACTGCGCCGCCGTGCCCGAGAACCTCCTGGAAGATGAACTCTTCGGGCACGTGAAGGGGGCCTTTACCGGCGCCCAGACCAATCGCGCCGGGCGTTTCGAGCAGGCTCATAAGGGGACCCTCTTCTTAGACGAGATCGGTTATATGAGCCCGAACCTTCAAGTTAAGCTGCTGCGCGTCCTTCAAGAGCGAGAGTTCGAGCGGCTGGGAAGCAGCCAGACGATCAAATGCGATGTGCGACTTATTGCTGCCACCAGCGCCAACCTCGAACGCATGATCAATGAGGGCACATTCAGGCGCGACCTCTACTATCGCCTCAATGTGATTCCTATCAATCTGCCGCCGCTGCGCCAGCGCCGCGATGATATTCCTCTTCTAGTTCAGCACTTCATCAAGAAGTTCTGTCAACAACTCGGAGTCAATACCAAACAGATCTCGCAACAGACAATGAAGCGATTGATGTCTTACGATTGGCCGGGCAATGTCCGCGAGCTGGAGAATGTAATCGAACGAGCTACTGTCTTGAGCCGTAAGCGCGAGCAGATTCTCCCCGGCGACCTGCCAGCAGAAGTGCAGGGCGCGGAAGTTCCCTCTATATTGCAGAATTTCCATATACCGGACGAAGGCATCTGCTTCGATACTATAGTCTCTAACATTGAGCGAGAATTGATCCTTCAGACTTTGCAGAAGACGGGCGGGAACAAGAGCCTGGCAGCAGACCTGCTGAAGATGAAGCGCACTACCCTTATCGAGAAGCTCAAACGACTCAATGTGAATCTTGACAATATTGCTCAGGCGCCAGTTTAACGTCCGACGTCCGACGTCTTACGTCCTACGTCCAATATCGAAGATGCTTATTGCTTTTGACGCTCAACACAGGATACCTGTCTAATGTCCGATGTCAAAAATGCCTTTTGACATCGGACGTAGGACATCGGACGTCGGACGCAGTTATTCCTCGGTCAAGCGAGCGGTTTTGGCTGCGCCTTCAAAGCCGATCTTATCCAGAATCTTGCGCTTGACCTGAGCATCATAGATGCGCCACTTCTGTTTCGAGTACTCATCATCATAAGCGCCTGAGAGGAAGCCGATGGGGATCTCGAAGCCTCCGGCATCGTGTTTGCCGCCGCCGAAGAAATTGCCCTGCTGATCCTTGCCCAGCGCGCTCTTAAGGAATTCATCAATATTGAGAGTCACCTTTGATGTGCGCAACGAACCGACAATCGATTCCCTCTCTCCGTCGCGGATTATGCCATAGACGACGGCTGTGTGCACATTCTCTTCCGTCAGGAGAAAGTCTGCTGCTTGCGGAATGGCGTCACGATCTTCGTAGCGGAGATAACCTACGCCTGAGATGCTATAGTTCTCTCTGATCTCGCGATTCTCAAGCGCCGCTCTGATGACATCCATCACCACACGGCTGCGTCGCACGTTCAATATCTCGCTCAGCAACGATTGATCGACAAATCTGGCCAGGAACGCCGCCGCCAGAAAGTCCTCTTCTCTGGCCTTAATCAGACCATTCGTCTCGCTGCGCAGTCCGTGCACCAGGGCAGTGCAGAGGCGAACATGATTGGGATTGGACCGATCAAGTGTGAGCGCGCCATCGCGGATATATTCGGTGTAGATTGTAGCAGTAGCTCCAATCTTGCGAATATCGCTGAATTCCGGCTCCAGTATCCCCTGCCTTTCGTGATGATCAACCACAATCAGAGGTTTAATTCCCGCTTCGCGGAGGTATTCGGTAAGGGTTGTCGTCGTGCCTTGATTGTCGATAAATACGCTGCCCTGGTATTTGCGTAGATCCATCTCTTTGTGGTAGCGCTTCAGCTCTATATCGAGCAAGCGCACCATCGCCAGGTTCTCTTGATGGCTGATCATCCCATCGTAAACAATATCTACATCAATGCCGTATTCGGCGCTGATCAATCGGTGGGCCATCGCCGACGAGATGGCGTCCGGATCGGGAAAATTTTGCAGAGCGATAATATGCTGTTCGCCCCGATGCGCCTCAAGCAATGACAATAATCGACTGAGCTTGGTCTGGCGCTTGTGCGCCGAGCGTGAAAGCTGTTCAACTACCTGAGCCTGGTTACCCATCATTTGTTCCTCAATGAGCTAATATCGGAGAATTGGCAAACTAAATTATACAATGGATTCAACATTGAGTGATAGGTTCCTGACTTCACGCCCTATCGGGGCGGCGCCGCGACCGGTTGAAATCGGTTGCCTCAACCCCCCGCTCCTCGCCTCCCATTCGTTCAGATATTCTCTGATGAGGCAGTGAATCTTCTCTCGCCGCTTTTGAGACAGATTCTTATCGCTTAACCTCTGACTCAGTCTATTTATCCGCTCACCAAGCGTCTTTGTGTAACCGGCGCTTATCTTCCGGAGATTCATAATTCCCTCCACCTTCCAATCGAGACCGAGGCCGCCTGTTCGTGGCCCTTCTCGTAATAACCCTCACTCTACTTCTCTGGAGCAAAGAATGTGCCAGGCCGACTGCACAGTAGCCCTGTGATCTGAAATCATACGAAAGCAAGTTGATAGATTGTAGTGGGAGAGGGAAGGGGAACCTCAACCTCGGTTATAACCTGACCGGCAGCGTATGAAATCCGGTCAGTTGTCAGTACGGCCTCTTCGATCATAGCCCAGACCCAGGTGATGAAGTATCTCCAGATACCGGCGACCTAGAAAATAGATCAACGCCCGTATGTGCTTGCACTCGAAGTCTGGAGCCATATCACTTCTGTAGACAAAATCAGGGCAACTGCATTGCAGTTGCCCTGATTTGGGATCGAGTACCAGGTGATATTCCGTGCCGCTTTCAGACCGCGCGCGCCAGCCCCACTCAGCTTCTTCAACTTCCACATACAACGAGCGCGCGGCCCGCTTTTCATCCGCCTCTGAGGTCAATCTCTCTTTCCTGCTCAAACTGCCCGACATCAAGCTCCCTTTCTTCCTGCGACCCGTCGCGCAGAAGGCTTGACTTCATCCTTGTCGTCGGCGGGGGCCCCAACCGCCTTTTTGTTTGCCGGAGCTGGCTGAGCTTTCTCTTGTTTAACCTGATCGGCCTGCTCTTGAGGCAGGACGCGAAGCTCAGGGCGGTCGAGGAACCGCAGCTCATCTGCATCTACATGCAAACTTGTGTGCACCCCTCCATCGCGCCCCTCCCAGGTGTCAAGGCTCAACCGCCCTTCAACATAGACCTGCCTTCCTGTGGTCAGAAACTCGGTCGCCAGCTCGGCCAGCCGCCGCCAACAACTGACGGAAAACCATAGCGGCTCGTCATCTTGCTTTCCCATAGAAACCGCAACCGAAACCGTGCATACCGGAATGCCTTGCGCCGTGAAACGCAGCTCCGGCTTGCGCCCTACATTCCCAATCAATATCACTTTGGCAAAACTCATGACTTGTTCTCCTTGTCTTAAAGTTTGTTCTAAATCCGCGATCTCTGTTGTATCATAGATGAAACATAATTGCAATAGTAAAACAGGGGGATCGAAAGGCGAGAGTCAAAGATGAAAGAGGGGGCTTTCTGGAGGGAGCAGAAAGAGGAAGCTCTCCGGGAGAGATTAAAGTCAAGATGGAGGGCGGATTGCGAAGACGAGCTGCGAACCGTCCAACGTCGGATAAGCGTCCTGCGTCTGTTTTGCTTTTGACGTCGGACGCTACGCATCACGCGTAAACAGGCTCATGAACTTATCCGGCGGCGCGGGGGGAAGCGTTGCGACCTTCATGTTCTCTTCGACATGCGAGCTGTTCTTCATGCCGATCAAGGCTGCTGTGAGCCCCGGCGTCGAGCGCACGAACTGTATTGAGCGTTGAGCATCGGTTTGCAGGCCATCAAAGGTCTCGGCGATAGCGTCAGGCAGGTTATAAGAGAGTCTTCCTTGAAGAATTGAAGCGCTGGCCACGACCGAGATGCCCAATCTCTCGGCGGCTTCGAGCAATGAGAGGGATTCGCCATCCACTTTCTGATTGGCATAAGTGAAGGCTTCGGCCATGCCGAGGTTATGTGGCAATTGGACGACGCGGAAATGATGCTGATCGCCGGCAACCGACTTTGCTACGTTGACGATCTCCTGGAGCGAGAGGTATTCAATCGCGCTCGGTCGCACCCGATAGCCATTCCAGGTAGCAGTGCCGTACATCTTTATCTTTCCTCGCGCAACATTCTCTTCCAGCGTCTCGAACGCGGCGCCGAGGCGGCGCAGAAACTCATCTCTTGATACCTCTTCAAGCTGAGTCTCGGGATTATGTAGATAGTAAATGTCTACGCATTCGAGCTGGAGATTGCGCAAACTGGTGTCGATCTGGTTCTGTAGATACTTTGGCGACATGCAGTGGCACCCGGCAGCGATCTCTGACCGGCTTGTGATAATGCCCGGTTTGACGAAAGTCTCCATCAGATAGGCATTGGGGTTAGCAGGCGGCGCGCTGTCAAATGGGATGAAGCCCCCCTTGGTGGCGATGACTATTTCATCGCGGGAAACTTTCCCATCTTTGAATAGACTCTGGAGTGCCTCTCCGAGATTGCGTTCGCTGCGTTGGAATCGATAATTGATTGCCGTGTCGATAAAGTTGCAGCCGAGCGTTACGGCGCGGAGGATCGCTTGGCGATAGAGCGCATCGGTGCGTTCATCGTGATTGCCCAGGTAGGTGCCCAGGCCGATTGAAGAGACCCAGAGATTTTGCAATCTCCTGAAATGTTCAGGCGCAAGCTTTTCAGCGAATCGCTCGCGGTAGCGGGCAGTTCCTTCTTCGGTAGCGCACAAAGGATTATTCATTGATCACCTCGATTCGTTTTCGCCGGTTCGAGCGGCACAAAGGCAGTATAGCATACTCAATCAAGCTTCAGGTTTGAGAGGCTCAAGGTCAGATTGAAATATTCATCGATTACCGTAATTGCTAGTTTGATCTAAATCGAACCAACATAGATAGAGACAGATAAGATCCACGCAGACACAGAGGACACAGAGAGAGGCAAACTCAATGATGTTTCTCTGTGCTCTGCTGCGTTTCTGCGGCGGTGAAATTCTTCGTTCCATTCTTGTGTGCTCCAATTTAGCAATGACGGTTCATCGATTGTATCTCTGGCTGTCAGCTTTAGGTTTTGTTCTGCCAATGCAGCGTCCGAGCTGGCCTCGTATAGCCACATCCACTATCTTATCCGTGGGTTTATCGGTCACTCGGCGGATGAGTAGATCTATTTGCTGATTGTTTGTCATCTCTATATCGCTGAAGTCGCGCTCCAGCCAATCGGCTAGGTTGAGTCTTAATGAGTCCTGGTCAATCATCTCTTTCGCCTTGACGGTAGATTGAGGCTCAGGCGCACTGAGCCGCGCGCTGTCACGACACCTATAAAAAGCTGCTGCTGTCGCGGCTATAGTTTTTAAGAAGAACATTTTCCGGTTCGGGCGCTCAGCGCCCTCAAAACTATTCAAAGGATAGACTTGTTTTGAGGGGACGATATTTTTTCGCAGTTGTTTAACGATTCCGCACTCAAAACTATTCAAAGGATAGACTTGTTTTGAGGGGGCAGTCATCCGTTTCCACAGCCGGGCCAGGGCATTTCAAAACTATTCAAAAGATAGACTTACCGTGATTGCTAAATTGGAGTACACAAGAATGGGACGAAGAATTCAGACGCCGCCGTAGCGCAGAGAAACCGTCTTGAGTTTGCTCCTCTTTGGTGTCCTCTGTGTGAGGCGGCGATGGATCTTATCTGTCCCTATCTATGTTGGTTCGATTTAGCTCTGGTAGGAGCGACCTATTAGAATAGAGATTAAAAGCCTTGCTAGCTGCGGTAGGAGCGACCTATTTGTAGAATAGAGATTAAAAGCCTTTCTATAGCTTTAAGAAAAAGATTTTTCGGTTCGGGCGTGCAACGCCCTCAAAACAATTTTAAATAGAGCTGTTTTGAGGGCGTTGCACGCCCGAACTGACTCTGATCTTTCTCTTAAGGTCTATAGCTTTGGTAGGAGCGACCTATTTGTAGAATAGAGATGAAAAGCCTTTCTACAGCTTTAAGAGAAAGACTTCTCGGTTCGGGCGTGCAACGCCCTTAAAACAGTTTTAAATTTAATCTGTTTTGAGGGCGCAAGAACTTCGGGCGGCGGGTGCCCTCAAAACTGCCCGAAGTATTTGCGCCCGAACCGGCTGCAATCTTTTTCTTAAGCTCTATAGCTTGCCATGAAAATGTTGCCATTATAAATCAAGTGTCATTATCATAATAGCTTGAAGGGACAATTTGATTATCAGTTGTTGATATAGGCAGTAATTCTCCATGCAAGTATTTTATTCAAACAGGTACACCATCGATCCCTGGAGAGAATCACACCTTATACGGTCTGGAGCGGCTATCTATGAATCAGAGCAATGTAATAAGCGATTCCAAGTTGCAGATGATATTGCCGGTCAGCAGGGCGGAATATGTTACTGCTATCAGCCATTATTACCGCGGCGAGATGTATCGCATGTCAACCTGGCGGAACCGAATCGACCTGACAACCAACTGGGCTATAGGCGCAGTGGCTGCCATGCTCTCGGTCGCCTTTTCCACGCCTGGCAACAGCCACATGGTTATACTGTTTGCAATGGGGCTCGTCTATTTGCTGTTGATGATAGAGTCTCGCCGCTACCGGTTCTTTGACGTCTACAGACGGCGCGTGAGGTTGCTGGAGCGCAACTTCTTCGTGCGCATGTTCTCGCCGGAAAATTTGCCTGATGATCAGGAGTGGTTGCAGACGCTGACAGAAGATTTGCGGAGCCCCAGGTTTGGAATTACCACACAGCAAGCTATGGCGCGCAGGCTGCGCCGCAATTATTGTTGGATGTTCTTGATACTTCTTTTAGCCTGGTGGCTTAAGATTCTGGTCCATCCTACGCTCGCTCTCAGGACTCAGGATATACTCCAGCATGCCAGCATGGGGTTTATGCCTGGATGGCTTGTGATCACACTGGTTCTTGTTTTCAACCTTTCCCTCCTCTACATTATGCAGAAGTATTACAAGCCGACAGGAGAGCTGGTTTACGGCGAGGTGCACGTGTAACGGCTACGCGCCCCGAATGTTATTAAAGCCTGAGAGATTTATAAAGCTTGCCAAGCAGTGGGGCAACATTATCGGAGATAGCCTGCAATCTGGCCAGATCATCAAGGCTGAAGTCCGGGCCCGCCTCAGCAGCCGTTGTCCCCTTGCGCGACAACTGAATTACGCCGACTGGTTCATCGTTAAAGAACAGCGGTGCAGTCATCATCTTCTGAATTGGTTTGGGAGAGCCTTCACCAGTTCTGATCAACTCGAAGACGCGCGCATGGCGCACACCGCTCAGCATATTACTGATATTCCCTTTGTGTTCGCGCAGAGCGCGCGCAGCTATGGAATTGGAATCATTCAGGGGGATTGTTCCTGCGCTCCTCAAAGCCGCAGGAGCAACAAAACGCAACATCTGTTGCTGAGAATCGGTAATCAGAAGCGCAACCTCATCTCTCTTTAGTTTGAACATCTGGGCAATATTGTTGATCGTTTGTGTGATCGCATCTTCATAGATAGCGCGCCTCTGCTCGCCGTTGTCTGCCATCTTAACGGCTGTCCTGAGCGGTTCGGTTATGTGATTCATCTTCTCTACCTCCTCTAACCCGGTTCTGCGTGAGTTTCCTCTTATCCTCAACTCTGGCCATCGCTGGCTACAGCTCCCGTGTGCGCAGGAAAGATCGATAGCGAGTCAGTCAGTCACCATGCTTTTCGGGAGACCGGTCGGATTGCTTTACCCAGAATTTCAACCGATTCAGAGCGTTCGAAAACAGTTCGCTCGAAGATAGGTAAATCTTCCAGGCAAAGGCTTTTGGGAGCCAAATCGGGAAGCGCATTTTCATTGTGAGTTATTTCTAAGTAGTGGGACTATAACTACCACAGAAGCCGGGCAGGAAACGGATAATAGGGCACCGGGATTCTCGCTCGGCTTTTTGCTGATCAACGGTTCTCAGAGCATATCCAGAAAGCGGCCACCGCAGATACAGAGGAGCTTTTCAGACAGCCTCAGGCGACGCCCTGAAATGACGAAAATGGGCGCGATGTACAGCCGTGGCGGTTAGCCTTGCTGATAGTGCGCGACAGACAGCAACCTGACCGCCTCGCTGTACATTTTCTGAGGGGCACCACGGATGGTAAAGAAATGGATTCGTCGTTCGTCCTATGTCTGACGTAGAACGTTCCAGATATAGGTCACCTGCTTGTGTGCCCAGGTAATTTTATAGATCGTTGAATATGGGTTCTGAAGTGATATACTATTGATCTTCCCCTGAACAGATGTAAGTAGCCCCAATTTAGAGAGGTGAAAAGATGAAAGAACGAATACGAGAGATTCTAAGCTGGTACAGCAGTGATAATCCCGGCACACTTACCAACCTCGCTCGCATGCTCAATCATGGGAGATTAGGCGGGAGTGGCAAAATGGTGATATTGCCTGTAGATCAAGGTTTCGAGCATGGCCCGGCCCGCAGCTTTGCGCCCAATCCTGCCGGTTACAATCCTCGCTATCATTTTGAATTGGCCATTGAATCCGGCTGCAATGCTTACGCTGCGCCGTTGGGGTTCCTGGAGGCAGGCGCTGCCGATTATGCCGGCGACATCCCGCTGATCTTGAAGCTCAATAATCATGATCTGTTGCTGGATGAGAGGGACCCCAAATCGGCAGTAACGGGCAGTGTGCGCGATGCTCTCAGGCTCGGTTGCTGCGCGATAGGCTTCACCATCTATCCCGGCTCAGCCGCTCGCAATGATATGTATGAAGAGCTGCGCCGGATTGCCCTGGAAGCGAAAGAGAATGGTCTTGCAGTCGTGGTATGGTCTTATCCCAGGGGTTCCGGGATAAGCAAAGAAGGCGAGACGGCAATCGATGTCGTTGCTTATGCAGCTCAGATCGCTGCCCAGCTCGGCGCGCATGTCATAAAGGTCAAGCTGCCCAGCGATCATATTGAGCAGCCCGAAGCGCGGAAGGCTTATGAGAAATATGAGGTGCCTATTAAGACTCTGGCCGATAGAGTCCGCCACGTAGTCCAGAGCGCGTTCGATGGACGTCGCATTGTGATCTTTTCCGGTGGAGCCAAAAAGGAGAGCGATGAGGCAGTCTATGAAGAGATCCGCGCTATTCGTGATGGCGGCGGCTTCGGCTCGATAATTGGGCGCAATTCATTTCAGCGCAAGCGGCCTGATGCTCTGAAACTGCTCGATACAATAATAAAGATATATGCTGGCGAGATAGATTAGGCTATCCTTTAGGTTTGCAGATTTCGCAGAAATCTGCAAACCTAAAGAGAGTCGAAGGCTTGCGCCGATCAGCGTGGGAGCACCTTGTTAATCTCAATTCAGGCCGAATCGTAACAGGTTTCGCTGACTCAGCTAGCAAATGCTCGTTGATTCAGCCAGCAGACTGAAGTTCGCTGACTGCGCTTCTTCCCGAAGGTAATCTAAAACTTCTCTGACTTTGGCCTGGCAGTTTTTGTCACATCTCTTGCCCTTCCATTTTTAGAGAACACAAGCTAGAATCTTCTCTTGCCGGTAATGGCGGCCGCGCATTTGAATGTTCGAGCTGCTTCCACTATATTTCTTCTCCGGTAAAAAGATGAGAAGTGAGGATAGGACAAGAGGGCAGAGATTAAATGAACCGGCAGAGGTGCGCCAACAAATTGAAGGGTTAGAAACGTCAGAGGCTGAGCGTAAGCGAGCGGAAGAGGCGCTCAAGCAAAGCCAGGAGTGGTTGGCGGCAATTTTTGAAGCTTCGCGCGATGGAATCGTAGTTGAAGAGGATGAGTATATTGTCTATGCCAATAGATCCTACGCGCTTCTCTATGGATATGATAGTCCTGAAGAGCTTCTGGGCAAGCATCTCTCAGTGGTACAGGCGCCCGAAGATAACGAACGGATGCTGGAGTTTGGCAGGAAACGATTGCGAGGGGAACCCACTCCGTCAGTGTATGAATTTAAGGGCATACGCAAAGATGGCACACTGATCGACCTTGAAGCATCGGTCTCAACATCAATAATTGCTGGCAAAGCTTACATCATCACCGTCGTTCGTGATATAGCTGAGCGCAAACAAGCGCAAGAAGCGCTACGGAAGGCCCACGAAGAGTTGGAAGCAAGAGTTGAAGAGCGAACGGCCGAGCTTACAAAAGCTAATGCGATTTTGAAAGAGCAGATCGAAGAGCGCGCACGAGCCGAGGATGCGCTGCGAAAGAGCGAGGCGAAGAATCGCGCGCTCTTCAACGCCATACCCGATCCGATGTTTCAAATCAGCAGAGATGGCATCTATCTGGACTTTAAAACGGGAAAGGATTTCGAGCCTTTGTTGCACCCCAGTGAATTTCTGGGCAAGAGTGTGTACGATGTGATGCCAGAAGAGGTGGCTCAACAGTCCATGTTCTATGTGAGAAAAACGCTTGAGTCCGGAGATACACAGGTCTTTGAATATCAGCTCACGATAAATGACGGCAGGCGTAATTTCGAGGCCCGATTTGTTCCTAGTGGAGAGACGGAAGTTCTGGCAATTGTGCGCGACATAACTGAGCGCAAGCAGGCGGAAGAGGAGCGAGCCCAACTGCTTGCCCGCGAGCAGGCAGCGCGCGCTGAGGCCGAAGAAGCCAGCCGCGCCAAAGATGATTTCCTTGCCGTGCTCTCTCATGAATTGAGGACCCCTCTCACTCCGATTATCGGTTGGTGCACTATCCTGAGAGATAAGTATCCTGATGACAGAGCAATTGCGATGGGCCTCGATGTGATGGAGCGGAACGCTCGGCATCAGGCCAAGCTCATCGAAGATTTGCTCGATGTTTCCCGTATAGTCTCAGGCAAGCTCTCAATGGAGAAGAGGTCGGCAGAGATAGGTGAGGTCGTAAAAAACTGTGTGCAATCAATAAGGAGCCTTGCTGATGCAAAAGGAGTGGGGCTCGGCTTTGAAGCCTCGCCCGAACCTATCTTCATTAATGGAGATACAATGCGCTTGCAGCAGGCAGTGACCAATCTGCTTACTAATGCAATCAAGTTCACTAACAAGGGCGGTCAAGTGCTGGTCAAAACAGCATTCAGCAATGGCGTGGCTGAAATAATAGTGCAAGACGATGGCATCGGCATAGATCCTGAGTTTCTGCCGCGCATCTTCGATCGCTTCCAGCAGGCTGAATCAGCAGTCACACGCAAATATGGCGGCCTGGGGCTTGGCCTTACGATAGTAAAGTACGTGGCAGAAGCGCACGGTGGGCAAATCGAGGCTCATAGCGACGGCGTAGGCAGAGGGGCCACATTTGTGCTGCGCATTCCACCCAATATGGCTGAACTTTCAACTTCCGCCGCCGAAGCGCAGGCAGAGGCCAGTCAAGCTCCTCAGTCATTGAACATATTAATTGTAGAGGATTCGCCCGATAATCTGGAGATCCTCAAGTTATTGCTCGAAGCAATCGGGCATCGAGTGATTGCCGCTGATTCGGCAAAGAGGGCTAAAGAGTTAGCTCTGAGAGAGAGGCCAGACCTGATACTTGCTGATCTCGGAATGCCTGATGTGAGCGACTTTGAGATGATAAGAGAGTTTCGCTCAATGAAAGAATTGAGCAATGTGCCTGCAATAGCAATATCGGGCTATGGCATGGAGGAGGATATACAGATGGCCTATGCGGCCGGCTTTCAGGCTCACATTCTTAAACCCGTCAGTAGGGAGCAACTGGCGGAAAAGATAGCGGCTGTGGCTAGAAAGAGAGTGGCCCCAGCCGAAGATGGGGCCGGATCAACAGGCAGCCGCCCTGGGGAAGAGAAAGCCAGTTATTGGCCTATCCCATGAAGCCCTTGAAATTGGATGTCTTCACCTGATAATTGGGAAAGACCTTTGTCAAATCTGGAGCCCCCAGATGCCTGGCAATGACCTCTGCGAAGACATCGCGAAAATCGGTTGTCAACGCCAGGTCGCGCCCTTCAAACAACTGTTCGCGCTCTAGACCGGGCCACTTGCCATAAACCTTACCACCTTTGACTGCGCCGCCCAATACGAACATGCAGTTAGCATGGCCATGATCGGTTCCGCGATTGCCATTCTCATGCGCTGTGCGGCCAAACTCGGACATGGTGAGTATGACGATGTCCTGCATCCTGTCCCCCAGATCGGTGTAAAGCGCGGCAATGCCCTGGCTGAATTCTGTCAAGCGATTTGCCAGTTGCCCTTGCGAGCCCCCCTGGCCAGCGTGGGTGTCCCATCCTCCGCAATCGGTGAAAGCGACCTCAAGCCCAATGTCGGCCTTGATCAATTGCGCTATCTGTTTGAGCGTATCGCCAAAGCGCCCGCGCGGGTAATTGGCTCCACTGGCAGGAGCAAACTGAGTAGGATTAGCGCGCCTGAGCAGCTTGACCGCTTCAAATGCTTCTTGCGCGGTGTTGTGCAGTAGATCATTCGTCCCCTGGCCATAAAGGGCCTCAAAGCTGCTCTGGGGGTTGCCCAGCCCGGCGCCGCGCAGTCCGAACTCATTGATGTTTGCCATGGCAATTGCTGGCGCCCTGCCTTGCAGAGTGCGCGGCAGATTCTGGCTCAGCGCCACAGCACGAAACGCGCTCTGCTGTGGCTGCGGCCTGGCTAGCAAGTAACGGTTGAGCCAGCCATCGGTTGTGCTCTTGAGCCCCGGCGTTGCTGATTCCATAAAGTCCTGAGCATCGAAATGAGATCGCGTGGAGTCAGGGGAACCAACAGCGTGAATGATTGCCAGATGCCCCGCGTCGTAGAGCGGCTTGAACGGCTTCAAACTCGGATGCAAACCGAAGAACTCGTCCAGCTCTATTGCGGCATTCACATCGCCTGATTTGGGGCGAGGAATGGCAATAGTTGGACGTAAGTTGTAATAAGCCTTCTCAGCATGCGGCACAACCATATTCAATCCATCAGCCGCGCCGCGCTGGAAGATGGCTATTAAAATCTTTTTGCCGCCTCTTGTGTCGGCCATCGCAGCTCGTCTGAGGAAAGCAGGCGCGCTCAGACCGGCCCCCAGACTTGCCAGCGCAATACCACTGGATTTTAAAAAGAATCTTCTGTCGATATTCATAGTGTTTCTCCTCTAGCGTCGCTGAAATTCCGATGATCCCAGGATCAGCCCTGTCAGACGCGCTTCCAACGATCTCTCCTGATCATCTTCAAAGCTGACTTTGACGTTGCTCGCGCTGTCAAGCTCTTTAAGCAAAGTCGATCTCGTTTGCTGCGAGGCGTCGCCTCGCAGCAGCTCTTTAATCAAGTAATCGACCTTCTGTTCATGCCGTTTGCTGTTTAGCTGAGGGAACCGGCGCTGGAGGTCGAAGCGCGTTCCGGGAATTTGATTGGCGCTCAGCGCAAAGGCGAAGTTCATTCTCGTCAGCAGGGCCCCCGTATTGATCCAGGCTTCGGCCACATCAGGATAGCCGGTTGGCGGCTGGCACATAAACAATGGCTCGCCCATTCGAGCGACTGCTTGAGCAAGCTGCGGCGAGACGGTTGTATCCGCTCCCAGAGCGCGAGCTGCGCTGGCGACAAGCTCAATCGGCTTCTTGACCTTGGCTCGGTAGCTTTCGACCGAAAAGAACTCCGGCGAAGTGATTATGGCTCGCACAACTTCGCGTATATCGCCATCGGTCTTGCGGAAGACCTCTGCCGCTCGATTGACCAGTTGTGGCGGCGGATTGTCGGATACGAACCGGCGCGCAAGCTTGGTCGAGATGAATCGAGCCGTCGAAGGATGGCGCACGAGAATGTCAATTACTTTCTCTCCATCTTCAATGCCGCCCCCGGCAGGGATCTTCACTCCCAATACTGTCTTCTCACCCCGGTCGTGAGCGCGATCATAGAAGAAGAACTCCGCCGCCTGTCTGGGGGCCCTTATGCTCCAGCCGGTGAAACAGCGGGCAACTTCTGTTACGTCCTTCTGCGTATAACCCCCATCAACACCAAGAGTATGGAGCTCCATCAGCTCGCGGGCATAGTTTTCGTTAAGCCCTGTTGGACGGCGATTTTTCTGAGGTATATTTTGAGCTTGCATCTCCTGTTGCTTGTTCTGTCGCCGCTGCCTTTTCATTGCCCTATCGGCCTCGGTGATGGGCGGAAGGGCCCCTAATCTGCGGTTGAGGATGTTCTTGCGTCGCTGGTTTTGATTCCTGCGACGCTCGCGGCGCTCCTGTTTGTCTGGCCTCTTATCTAAATTCGCGGTTGGATCAACGCTCATCCAGTTGTCCAGATAGAAGAGCATTGCCGGGCTCTTTGCCGTAGCCAGGAGAAGGTCTTTAAATTTTCCCATAGCGTTTGGCCGGATCACATCGCGCTCATAAGATGTGATCAACCATTTATCTGCGCCTTTGCCGGCGAAGACATTGAAATGATTCGTCCAGAAATCGGCCATTATCTCGTTGAGCTGCCTTTCACTGTAGATAGCTCGCATGAGTTTGGCCTGTTGCAATTCTCTTATGATGAACTGGGGGCCTTTGGGCTCCTGGGCGCTCATTTCCGCCGACGGTTCTCGTTTTTTACGCTTGCCTGTCTTTTCTTGCTGTTTGGCGAGTTTATTTGGCGGCTGATATTTGAACAGCTCTGATGTAGGCAGGTTGATCGTCTCAAATTCCTTGAGCTTCTGTTCGACGACAGAATCATCTATTCGCTCAGGATATAGTTGTTGATCTATATAGCGGTTGATGCCCATCTGACGGACGCGCTCAATATCGCCCGGCTTCGGGCCATAAGCAATGCGATTGAGCAGGTGAATGATCTTCTGTTCTTCGGTGAGTTTGTGCGTTTTAGTATCTTTGCGCGAAGACCCACTCTGGCCCAGGGCAAGCGGTATCGGCCCTGCAACCAGCGCCACAGTGAGCGCAAACACAATAATAGCAGGTAAGAGTCTATTGAGGTTTTTGAAAGTAAGAAAGGATCGCGATGTTGTTTTTGTCTCAAATCTCATAGCCGTCCCTCTATATCTATAGCTCTTAAGAAGAATACTTTTCCGTTCGGGCGCCAAGCGCCCTCAAAACAATTCAGAAATAAACTTGTTTTGAGGGCGCTTGGCGCCCGAACCTACCACAATCTTTTTCTTAAGCTCTATATTTTGATCGAACTTCGCATTCACAAAGGTTAGACTGCGCTCGCAAGAGAAAAGTTTGGTTAGAGTAATGCGTAACGCATTACGAATTACGCATCTTGTACATTCTCGGGACGCGACCGGATATATTACAAGTGATCTCAAATGAAATAGTACCTATTTGGCGCGCCAGATTTTCAGCGAAGATTGAAAGGCCGCCTTGCTCTCCCATCAACACCACTTCATCATCAAGCTGTGCGCCGGCGACATCTGTGACATCGATGATGGTCAAATCCATGCTCACGCGGCCTACGACAGGAGCAAACTGGCCGCGCACTATAACTTGCCCATTATTTGAATGAGCGCGTCGGTATCCATCGGCATATCCTATTGGCAGAGTCGCAATCAAGCTTTCGCGCTCGGTTTGAAAACTACAGCCGTATCCCAGCGAGGCCCCTTTGGGGACCCTCTTCAAATAGGCGATAGAGGAATGAAGCGACATTACCGGCTTGAGCGGAGGCGGAGCAGGCACAGGAGCAATAATGTCGCGCCACAATCCGTAAAGCATTCCGCCTGAGCGCACGAGATTGCCCCACGACTGAGGATGCGCGTGCGTTCCCGCGCTGTTAGCTAAGTGACGGTAAGTTGGTTGAAAGCCCAGCGATTCAATAGCAGCAAAGGCTTGGTTGAACCTCTCGATCTGGCCGAGAGTGAAGTCATTCTTGTCAGGCTCATCGGCGCAGGCAAAGTGCGTCATCACCCCATCGAGCTTGATGCGCTTGAACTCTTTGAGGCGTTCGGCGAATGCTTTGACTTCACTGCTAGGGATCCCAAGCCGCCCCATGCCGGTATCAATTTTCAGATGGTAATTGACCGGCTTTGAACGCGCCCTGGCTGCTTCGTTGAGGGCTATTGCCGCATCCAGTCGATAGATTACAGGCGTGATTTCATTATCGATCAACATCGGGGCCTGATCGCCCCAGAATCCGCCGAAGCACAGTATTGGCGCCTTTATCCCTGCCGCTCTCAGCTCCATTCCCTCTTCCGGCAGAGCGACGCCGAGAAAGTCTACTCCTTCTGCCTCCAGCGCCTTTGCTGCCGGAACTGCGCCGTGCCCGTAAGCGTCGGCTTTGACCACAGCCATTACTTTTACGCCGGGAGCGACAAGAGATTTGATGGTTCGATAATTATGCAGCAGATTATCGAGATGAATTTCAGCCCAGGTAGGCCGCTGCATTCGGCCGGGTCTATTCTTCTCAGACATAATCTAAAAGCGAAGATCGAAAAGGCATTTCACCGTGAAAGCTCGCGGTACAGGGCGCGATAGTAGCGCATTAACCGTTCAGGCTCCTGGCTCTCAGGAATTTCCGCCAGGCAGTAGCGATCATATTTAATTGACTTCAACAGAGTGAACAGCTCGCGCCAGGGATACTGCTCGCGGTATAGCTCATTGATATGCACGCTGCGTATCCAATTTTTGAGGAGATCGAAGCTCTTCTTCACTGAGCCATCAACTACATCAGTAGGATTAGAGTTCCAGCACACTCCTACATACTCGTGATTGGCAACATCCATGATAGTTCGGATATTGGGTGGCTCCTGTGTCCCGCTGCCGTGCACTTCGAGCCATATCTCGACGCCGTACCTTTTGCCGAATTCTCCGCATTCGCGCAATGCCTTGCCGATTTGCTCAAGAGTCTTCTCTTTGGGGACATCTCTGGGAAGGCCATTGGGCCGCACTTTGACCCCGATAGCTCCAATGTCATGCGCCAGCACGACGAACTCCCTGGTTGTCTCGATATTCTGTTTAACAATATTAAGATCGGGCGAGTGATACTCGCAGATAGTGCCCAGACTGAGCAGCCTGACCTTAGAGCCTTCAAACTGTTTCTTCACTGCTTCGCGCTGCTCTTTGCTGATAGAAGGCTCAACGCCATGTTTATGTGTAGTTCGCAGCTCTACTGCTTCGAATCCGGTGGCTGTGCAGCGGGAGATGATAGTCGGGATGTCCCAATCTTTTGCCAGATTGTAAGTAACTGTACCTAAGCGCATAGAAGTCTCCACATTTCAAGTTTTGGATTTCAGGTCGATTTTGCTCTCCCTATCAGCTCAAGCTGACTGGGAGTTAAAAGGAAGTTGAGAACACTTGCCGTAGCCGGGGGCACGCCGTCCAGTTCCACCTGGCACACCCCCGCTTTCTTAAATCTGATAGGAGCATCTTTGTGGCCACAGACCAGGTTTGAGGCGAGTTCTCCAAGTTGTGGCTGATGCCCAACAAGCAGAATATGACTTAAATCTTTATAAGGCTGGAGCGCCTTGAGGATGTCCGTCAACGGACTGCCTGGGACAAGGGCTGAAGTCTCTTTGATTGATTTTTTAGCCAGGCCGAATTGCTCGGCGACGATCTCTGCTGTTTCGCGCGCGCGCGCAAGGGGACTGGTGAGTATCAGATCGAACTTGAGGCCGAGCCGCTTGAGTCCATCTGCTACCAGTCGCGTTTTTGTCCGGCCTTCTTTGGTCAGTTTGCGGTCTTCATCTCTGGCGATGGCGGAAGAAGGCAAGGTTTCAGCAATGCCATGTCTCATAATCGAGAGTTTCATCTTGAGATCTCCTCAGAAAACAGAAGGCAGTAAGCAGTAGGCAGAAGGCAGGCGCTCCTTCTTCCAACTGCGCTGTTCTCATTGTTTGTGGGCGTCGCTATTGACGACATGAATGACTCCTCAGAAATACTCTGGGAGCGCAGGCATCCTTGCCTGCTTGGGTTGCACTACCTGGAAAGGCGGGCCTCTCAAGGAAACCAGTGCCCCCAGGCTTTTCATTATTTCAGGGCGTCGCCCAAGCGACATGAAAGACTCCTCACTAAATCAAGCCGGATCGGATTGCTGTTGCAACACGCCCTCTGCAATCGGATCATAGCTGCCAACCAGAGTCAATCGCCCTACTGCCACGCGCACAATGCTATTGTGTGGAGGCTTCAAGTACATTGCCTGATTGTCTTCCTTGACGACAAACTTCTCGCGGAATTCTGAAAGCTCAATGTCAGGGCCAATTCCTAATTCCCTCTGTAAAATCTTCGACACAATCACTTTCATAATGCCACCTCAATTCTGAGCTACACATTTGCTGCGCCAGTTGCATCCTTTAGTAATGAGAACGCAAACGGCGCGGAATACTCGCGGAGTACGTGTTTAGCGTGTTTGTAAATTGTGCGGCTGTGGCCGCTACGGATGTGCGGCGAGTCTCCGACTCGCCGGGGCCTGTTCCTTATATCCTTTAGCGGCTACGCCGCTGCTTCTTGCCACG
>Ga0073934_10005541_pt1 | contig 19420 bp, 15 predicted proteins | sample LarsenN4metaG_FD_76834 | JGI IMG/M metagenome (GOLD analysis project Ga0073934, IMG submission 76834) | Hot spring sediment bacterial and archeal communities from British Columbia, Canada, to study Microbial Dark Matter (Phase II) - Larsen... ... | reverse complement strand
CGCCATGCCGCTCAGCCGCGAGCGGCGCTCACACACCCTGGAACTACCCCGGCGGTCCGCGCCGCTCGTCGGCTGCAGCGGCTTGTTAGGCGCATGACCTCCTCTCAGACCGGCTTGATATTCTGGTTCATCCGGAAGAGATTCGTCGGGTCGTACTTCTTCTTGAGCTCCACCAGCCGCTTGTACGTCGCACCGTAGGCGAACGCGATGCGGTCGGTCTCGTCTTGGGTGAGGAAGTTGATGTACGCGCCGCCGCTGGCAAACGGCTGTGACTTGGCGAAGAATTCGCGCGCCCAGGCGATGCAGCGCTCGTCCTCGGCGGCTGACTCCCAGCGGCCGTGCACGTTCATCACGTAGTTGGCGTCTCGGCTCGAGTAGGCCATCGCCTCGGGTGCTACGCGAGCCGTCTGGCCGCCGATCGTGCCGACGAAGATCTCGCACTGCGGCGACGGCAGCTTGGCGGCGTATTCAATGATAACGTCTATCGCGCCGTCGCTGAGCCGCGAAAAGTTGTGCGACTTCCAGTAGTTGCGCGCACCCTTCGTCAGGAGCGGATCGAAGGCCTGCTGCCAGGCGGTGTATGGCTGGACGCCGATGTGCTCGCCGTGCGCCTTGCCAAACCCGCGCAGCGGCTCGATCAGCTTCTTGCCGTTCGTTGGGTCGCCCGCGTAGCAGATGGCGAGCGCGACTATCTCTTTCCCGTGGACGCTCGCGGGCAGGAACGGCAGCGGCGGCGCCTTCCGAGTCACCATCCAGACGTTGAGGTCGTCCGGCATCGCCTCGGTGAAGCGGGCGAACTGCGTGAGCACGAACTTCGCCTGCTCGAACGGGAAGATGATGAGCCCGCTGAGTACGTCCGGGCCGACAGGATGGAGCTGGAACTCGAAGCTGGTGACAATGCCGAAGTTCCCGCCGCCGCCGCGCAGTCCCCAGAAGAGGTCGTCGTTTTCCTTCGCGCTCGCGCGGACCTGCGTGCCCTCCGCCGTGACAACATCCGCGGAGAGCAGGTTGTCAACGGTCATGCCGTATTTCCGGCTCAGCCAGCCGAAGCCGCCGCCGAGCGTCAGGCCGGCCACACCCGTGGTCGAGTTGATGCCCAGCGGTGTGGCAAGGCCGTGCGCCTGAGCGGCCGCGTCGAAGTCGGCGAGGGTGCAGCCGGGCTCGACGATCGCGCGGCGGGTTTTCGCGTCCACCCGGACGCTCTTCATCGGCGAGAGGTCGATCATCAGGCCGTCGTCGCAGACGGCATTGCCCGCGATGTTGTGCCCGCCCCCGCGGATCGAGACGAGCAAGCTTTGCTTGCGCCCGAACTTGACGGCCTGGACCACATCTTCCGGCCGTGTGCAGCGGGCGATCAGCGCGGGCTTGCGGTTGATCATGGCGTTCCAGATCGCGCGCACAGTGTCGTAGTCCGCGTCCCCAGGAAGAAGCACATCTCCCCGGAAGTGCGCCTTGAACTCGTCGATCGTTGCTTTTTGTAACTGTTTCATGCTTGCCTCCTTTGTTTTGCGCCTAACTCCTGTTTAGACCGACCAGTCTAACACCCTGCTGGTGTCCGTCTAACACGCCAGGGCCAGAAGCCCCTCCCCCCGCAATCCCTCGTCCGGCCTGAACCCCCGCCATCCTGCGCAGCCTCTTGCCAGGCATTATACTGCCAGGCCGGTCAGCCTAACATTCCAGGGGTCAACCCCTCTGCCTGCCTCATGGCTGCAGCCCGTCTATCGGGCTCCTGACCCCTTTCCCGCCCCGGTTCAGCACGTGAGTGTACACCATCGTCGTCTTCACGTCCTTGTGCCCGAGCAGCTCCTGGACCGTCCGGATGTCGTACCCCGCTTCCAGGAGGTGCGTGGCGAACGAATGCCGGAAGGTGTGACAGGACGCGGGTTTGGTTACCCCCGCCCGCCGCACCGCCTCCTTCACGGCCCGTTGGATGCCATACTCATGCAGATGGTGCCTGTGGCGCACCCCGGTGCGGGCGTCGACGTAGTGTGACGAGGCCGGGAAGACCCACTGCCAGGCCCACTGACGATCGGCACCCGGGTACTTGCGGGCGAGCGCGTCGATAGCGGGGCCCGGCCCAGATCCCGGGCCAGGTCCTTCTCGTGCTGGCGGCGCACTTTCTCCAGGTGCGCCTGCAGCAGCGCCTTCACGGCCGCCGGGAGCATGGTCACCCGATCCTTGCCGCCCTTGCCGTCGCGGACGGTGATCTCATTGCGCTGGAAGTCAATGTCCTTGACCCTCAGGCGCAGGCATTCCAGCAGCCGCAGCCCGGAGCCGTACAACAGCGCGCAGACCAGGCGCGGGGTTCCATCGAGACGGTCCAGGACAGCCCTGACCTCCTCCGGGGTCAGCACGACCGGCAGCCGTCGAGGGCGGCGGGCACGCACGACCCCTTCGATCCGACCCAACGGGCGTTGCAGTACGCTGTCGTACAGAAACAGCAGGGCGGCCAGGGCCTGGTTCTGCGTCGAGGCGGCCACACGATCGCCGACGGCGAGGTGGGTCAGGAACGCGTTGACCTCCGGCTCGCCCATCTCGCCGGGGTCCCGCCGGCCGTGGAACTCGACGAATCGGATGATCCAGGCGGCGTAGGCCTGCTCGGTCCTCCGGCTGTAGTGGCGGGCGCGGAGGGCCTGGCGCACGCAATCCAGGAGCCCGAGCGGCTCAGGCAAATCGTGTGGGACGGTGGGATCGACCGGCGCGTCTTGATCGTGGCGGCGATCCGCAGGCCGAAGCGCGGGGTCCACCTCAACAGGACAGTCTGCAAACAGCGCCAGCAGGCGCGCGAGGACTCCGTCGGTGTGGGGAACCGTCCAGTACTTCCCCTCGGGATGCCAGCGGCGGCCGGCGAAGGTCTTGATCTTCGCGACGCACTCAGGACTGTAGCGAAAACGCACAATAAGCCTGCCCACCTCGCCAGGTTCGATCCGAATCGCACCTGCTGCTGGCACTGTGTGCCTCCGGCCGTGCACCGTTACGGTGCGGGATCAGATTCGGCGCCCGACCCCGGGGTCACACCGGCCCTCGCAGCAAGTAATGGCCACTTGCCCGGGTGCCATGTGCCTACGCGGGCAGCGAAGTCGGCGTGCGACCTGGCCAGAACGTAGAACCGCCAATGCCCGGGATCGACCCGCGCACTCGGGTTGTGGATGCGCCCGCACCGCACGCCGAGGTCCTCCAGGAACTCTCGAACCTGCTGAAGATCATGGTGGTCCTTCTGCGTCATCTGAATGTAGAAGCGGGAATCCCCGTTGCGCGGCATGCCTCCCTCGGCATCGAAGTATCCTCGCGCGTAGGCGGCCTTTTCACCCGGAGTCACCACGTCGAGAGGACTTCCCACCTTGAACGTGCTCTCCACAACCCAGACCCGCCTGACTCCCTCTCGATAGACCCAGCTCCGGCTCCCGAGACGATGAATCACTGCCTGAAGGACCGCAAGCCAGGCCGGAACTGTCGCTCATCACTCCTCATATCGGCTCGCATGGGACGCTTGTCTGGGGGAGTGTCGCCGTGCCAGACGCGCACGGGCACGAGCAGGGATGCGGCCAGGGCAAACGAAAGGCCCGCTCGAGTTCGAGCGGGCCTTCGCCCTTGAAAACCCCATAGTGGTAAGGAACCGCGCCCATCGCGGCGGCACCGATCTCCGCCGTGGTGGGTTGTTCTCCTTAGAAAGGAGGTGATCCAGCCGCACGTTCCCGTACGGCTACCTTGTTACGACTTCGTCCCAGTCACCGACCCCACCTTAGACGGCTCCCTCCCTTGCGGGTTGGGCCACCGGCTTCGGGTGGAGCCAGCTCCCATGACGTGACGGGCGGTGTGTACAAGGCCCGAGAACGTATTCACCGTCGCGTGCTGATCGACGGTTACTAGCGATTCCGGCTTCACGCAGGCGAATTGCAGCCTGCGATCCGAACTGGGACCGGCTTTCAGGGATTGGCTTGGCCTCGCGACCTCGCAGCCCGTTGTGCCGGCCATTGTAGCATGTGTGTGGCCCAGGCCATAAGGGGCATGAGGACTTGACGTCATCCCCACCTTCCTCCGGCTCGTCGCCGGCAGTCTCCCTAGAGTGCTCGGCATTACCCGGTGGCAACTAGGGACAGGGGTTGCGCTCGTTGCGGGACTTAACCCAACACCTCACGGCACGAGCTGACGACAGCCATGCACCACCTGTGACGGCCCCCGATTTTACGGGTCCCTTCCCTTTCGGGTCAGTACTTCCGCCATGTCAAGGCCTGGTAAGGTTCTTCGCTTAGCATCGAATTAAACCACATGCTCCACCGCTTGTGCGGGCCCCCGTCAATTCCTTTGAGTTTTAGCCTTGCGGCCGTAGTCCCCAGGCGGCTCACTTAATGCGTTGGCTGCGGCACTGAGGGAGTAACCCCCCAACACCTAGTGAGCATCGTTTACAGCTGGGACTACCGGGGTATCTAATCCCGTTCGCTCCCCCAGCTTTCGCGTCTCAGCGTCAGGGACGGCCCAGGTGGCCGCCTTCGCCACTGGCGTTCCTCCCGATATCTACGCATTTCACCGCTACACCGGGAATTCCACCACCCTCTCCCGCCCTCAAGCCCGCCAGTATCCCGCGACCTCCTCCGGTTGAGCCGGAGGCTTTCACACGGGACAGAGCGGGCCGCCTGCACGCGCTTTACGCCCAGTAAATCCGGACAACGCTCGCCCCCTACGTCTTACCGCGGCTGCTGGCACGTAGTTTGCCGGGGCTTCCTCCGGAGGTACCGTCACCTTTCGGCTTCGTCCCTCCCGACAGGGGTTTACAACCCGAAGGCCTTCATCCCCCACGCGGCGTCGCTGGGTCAGGCTTGCGCCCATTGCCCAAGATTCCCAACTGCTGCCTCCCGTAGGAGTCTGGACCGTGTCTCAGTTCCAGTGTGGCTGACCACCCTCTCAGGCCAGCTACGCGTCATCGCCTTGGTGGGCCGTTACCCCGCCAACTAGCTGATACGCCGCAGGCTCATCTCGAAGCGGACCTTGCGGACCCTTTCCGCAGCAGGCCATGCGACCCGCCGAGGGTATCGGGTATTAGCCCCGGTTTCCCGAGGTTGTCCCCGTCTTCGAGGCAGATTGCCCACGTGTTACGCACCCGTTCGCCGGTAGAGTTGAAACGTCCGGCAAGCCGGACGCCAACCCTCCCTCGACTTGCATGTTTGAGGCACGCCGCCAGCGTTCGTCCTGAGCCAGGATCAAACTCTCCGTCGGACTCTTCTGGTGGACAGAACCTGTCCACTCAAAGGATCCGGGGATTCGATGCGGCTCCTTACCACTATGCAGTTTTCAAGGTACTGGCGGGGAAATTCCCCGAGGCATCTACTATATGTACCAAGCGCCCGGAAGATTGTCAAGCGAAGCCGGGTACCGTTGCGGACTCGTGCGGGCAGGAACTCTCCGCGTACGACCGAATCCCGCGGCGTGATCTGGACGCTCGCGGCGCTGGGTGCGGGTCTGGCGGCCACGGTCGCCGCCTACGCGTTTCGCCTCTTCACCGCCGGTGGGGTCGCGGCCGCCCTGGCCGTCGGCGCAGCGGTGCTGCTCGCCGGAGGATGGGAGCTTTCGCTCCTGCTCGTCGGCAGCTTCGCCTCGACGGCCATCCTGACCCGGTACCGGCGCGCGGAGAAGGTTCAGCCGGAACACCGGCGGGGTCGCTCGGCGATTCAGGTCCTGGCCAACGGGGTGGTGCCGGCCGCACTCGCGGTCGCCGGCAAACTCCTCGGCCTCCCGTGGGCCATTCCGGGAGCGGCCGGCGCCATCGCGGTGACGACGGCGGACACGTGGGCGACAGAACTGGGACTCCTGAGCCGGCAGCGGCCCCGCCTGATCACAACCGGTGCGCCGGTCGAGCGCGGGCGATCGGGCGGGATTACGTTCCTCGGCACGGCGGCGGGTGTCGCGGGGGCGCTCGTCGTGGGCGGTGGAGCGGTGGCACTGCTGGGCGTGCCTGCCATCGCTGTCGCCGCGGCGGGTGTCGTGGGGCTCCTGCTGGACAGCGTGCTGGGGGCCACGGCGCAGGCCGTCTATACCTGTCCCGCCTGCGGACGCATCGGCGAGACGCCCGAGTGCACGTGCGGCGCGACGCGGCCACAGACCGCCGGCGTCGCCCGGGTCACCAACGACAGCGTCAACGTCCTGGGAACGCTGGCGGGCGCGCTGGCGGCCGCAGGCCTGGCCGGTGTGGCCGCAGCCGCGAGTCGTTAGTGCGCGAGGCTCTCGTGCGCGAAGCGCTAGTGGCGGAAGTGGCGCTCACCGGTGGTGACCATGGCCATCCCCGCCCGATCCGCGGCGGCGATCACGTCGGCATCGCGGACGGATCCCCCCGGCTGGATGACCGCCGTGACGCCGGCCGCCGCCGCGACCTCCACGCCGTCGGGGAAGGGGAAGAAGGCGTCCGACGCGAGCACACTCCCGCGGGCGCGGCCGCCCGCCTTCGCCACGGCGATGCGCACGCTGTCCACACGGCTCGTCTGGCCCCCGCCGATCCCCACGGTCTGCTCGCCGGCGGCCAGGACGATCGCGTTCGAACGGACGTGCTTGCAGATGAGCCAGGCGAACCGGAGGTCGCGCCACTCGGCGTCGGTCGGCGCGCGGCGCGTGACCACCGTGGTCGCCGCCGGCTCCCCGCGCCAATCCGGATCCTGGAGGAGCAGGCCTCCGGGAAGTGAGCGCACGACCGGAAAGAGCCCGTGCGCCGGCGTTCGGTCCGCCGGTGTGGCCGCGCTGCCCGCTTCGAGCACCCGCAGGCTCCGGCGCGCCGCCAGCAGCGCCCGCGCCTCGACCGTCACCGCGGGGGCTATGACCGCCTCGAGGAAGAGGGTCCCGATTGCCGCGACCCCATCCGCGTCCAGAGATCGGTTGAGTGCCAGGATTCCGCCGAAGGCCGACACGCCATCGGCCGCGATCGCCCGCGCGACCGCCTCAGCGGAACTCGTGCCGAGGGCCGCGCCGCAGGGGGTCGCGTGCTTGACCATCACCGCCGCCGGCCCTGCGAACTCGCGCACGGCGCTCCAGGCGGCGTCCAGATCCACCAGGTTGTTGTAGGAGAGCGCCTTGCCCTGCAGGAGATCGGCGCCGGTGACCTCCCCGGATGCCGGCGCCTGAACGTACAATGCCGCGCGCTGGTGCGGATTCTCTCCGTAGCGCAGCACCTCCCGGCGCTGATACGCCAGGACCAGCGTCCCGGGAAAGTCCTCATCTCCTCCCAGGCGTCCCGCGATCGTCGCGTCGTAGGCCGCGGTATGGGCGAAGGCCCGGGCTGCCAGACGGCGCCGCGTCTCGAGCGCCAGGACGCCGGACCGTTCGAGTTCTTCCTGCACGGCCGGATACTGCGCGGGTTCGCAAACGACGCCGACGCGCTGCCAGTTCTTGGCCGCCGCCCGCAGCAGGGTCACCCCGCCGATGTCGATCAACTCGATGATCTCGTCTTCGCCGGCATGCGCTGCCGCCGAGGCGAACGGGTACAGGTTCACGACGACCAGGTCGATGGGCCGGATCCCGTGCCGCGCCAGTTCCTCCTGGTGCGCTCCGTCCCCGGCGAGGATGGCCGCGGCGACGGCCGGGTGCAGGGTCTTGACCCGGCCGCCCAGCAGTTCCGGATATCCGGTCAGGTCCGATACTGGGGTCACGGGGAATCCCGCTTCGGCCAGAACCCGCGCGGTTCCCGCAGTCGAGATCAGTTCCACGCCGACGTCCCGGAGAGCGGCAGCGAAGGGCACCAGGCCGTTCTTGTCCCACACGCTGATCAGAGCGCGGCGCACCGCGGTAGCGGTAATCATGTTCGGACAACCTCGGGCAGGCCCAGCCGTATCGCGCCTTCCGCGACCGCCCGGACCACACGGGGATAGAGACGGTGCTCCTCGACGGCCACCCGGGCGGCCAGCGTTTCGGGGGTGTCGCCGGGGAGCACGGGGACCGTGGTGCGGGCCAGAATCGGCCCGCCGTCCACGCTCTCGTCCACCACGTGGATCGTGCACCCGGATTGCGCCCGGCCGGCGGCCAGGACCGCAGCGTGCACGCGGAGGCCGAACATGCCCCGTCCTCCGAAGTCCGGCAGCAGGGCGGGATGGATATTCAGGATGCGCCCCGGAAACTGCCGCACGAACCACGGGGAGAGGACGCGCAGGAATCCGGCCAGACAGACCAGCTCGACGTCGGCGGAGCGGAGGATGTGCGCGACCTCCTCTTCAAAGTTCTCGCGGGAGCGGCCGCGGTGATCCACCCAGTAGGCCGCTACCCCGGCGCGCCGGGCCCGCTCGAGTGCGTAGGCCTCGGCGACATTCGAGATGACGGCGACGATCGTGTAGGCCGCCCCCGCCTCCGCCGCGCGCAGCAGCGCCTGCAGGTTAGTTCCGTTGCCTGAAGCAAGCACGCCGACGCGCATCACCTGAAGACCACCTCCCGCTTCCCTTTGAGGATTGCGCCGATCACCCAGGCCTCCTGACCCTGGCGATGCAGGGATGCCAGCACGCCCGGCGCATCCTCCGCGGCCACCAGGAGCGTCATCCCTACCCCCAGGTTGAAGGTCCGGCGCATCTCGCCGTCCGAAATTCGCCCCCGCCGTTGCAGCCAGGTGAAGACCGGCGGGATCGGCCAGCTCCGATCGAGCCGGGCCCGGAGGCCCTGCGGCAAGATGCGGATGATATTCCCCGGCAGCCCGCCGCCCGTGATGTGGGCGACCGCGTGGATGGGCATCGTCGGCAGGAGGTCGAGCACCGCCGGAGCGTAGCAGCGGTGCGGGGCGAGGAGGGCGTCTGCCGGCGAGGTCCCGAGGGTGGGATCAGGAGCATCGAGGTCTGCCCCCTCCGCGACGCGGCGGGCCAGGGCGAAGCCGTTGGTGTGCAGGCCGGTGGAGGCGAGCCCGATGATGACATCGCCGGCCCGAACACGGTCACGTCCGAGATCGAACCGCACAACGCCGGCCATGACACCGACGAGATCGTATGCTCCGGCGACGTAGACATCGGGCATCTCGGCCGTCTCACCGGCAACGAGTGGAACCCCTAGGCGCGCACAGGCGTCGGTCATACCGGCCATGAGGTCGGAGAGCAGCACCGGATCCAGCCGCGGCAGGGCGACGTAATCCAGAAAACAGAGTGGCGAGGCGCCGGCGGCGACCAGGTCGTTGGCGCAGTGCGCCACGATGTCGGCCCCGATGACCCGATGGCGTCCGAGCCGGTGGGCCAGGATCGTCTTGGTGCCCACACCGTCGATCGTCAGCGCGATCCGTCCTATTCCTCCGGGCAGTGTGAGCGCCCCGGCGAAGCCGCCCCAGGGTGCGGTGCCGCGCGTGTATGTCTGCCGGACCGCCGGCGCCAGTTTCTCGAGCAGATCCGTCTTCGCCGCCACGTCGACGCCCGCGTCGCGGTAGGTGACCCCCTGGTGCGCCGTCGGTGCGGCCGGTCCGCCCGCGGCGACAACACGCCGGCGCCGGGCTAGCATGCCCATACGCGCACCTCTTCGGATGGCCTGGCCAGCCGGTCCGCCTCCAGCGCCGCGCGACCGGCTTCCTCTTCAGTCGGCACCCGCGTGGGATAGCGACCGTCCAGGCAGGCCATGCACAGGGCTTGAGGCGGGAGGGCCAGCGCCCCCACCAGCCCCTCCTGGCTCAGGTACCCCAGGGAATCCGCGCCGATCCGCTCCCGAATGGCCTCCACCGTCAGTGTGGAGGCGATCAGTTGCCCGCGGCTGCTCGTGTCGATGCCGTAGAAACAGGGAAACCGGATCGGCGGGCTGCTCACGCGCATGTGCACCTCACGGGCCCCGGCGCCGCGCAGCATGGCCACGATCCGCGCGCTGGTCGTGCCCCGCACGATCGAGTCGTCCACGAGCACCACGCGCCGGCCGCCCACAACCTCGCGCAGGGGGTTCAGCTTGATGCGGACTCCTTCATGCCGCTCCGCCGGTGTGGGTTGGATGAAGGTCCGCCCAATGTAGCGGTTCTTCACGAGTCCGATCTCCAGCGGAAGCCCCGACGCTTCCGCATACCCCAGGGCCGCCGACGCGCCTGAGTCCGGGACCGGGACGACCAGGTCGGCCGCCGCCGGCTGCTCGCCGGCCAGCACCCGCCCCATGCGCCGCCGCGCCTGATGCACGTTCCGATGGAAGAGCAGCGTGTCGGGACGGGCGAAGTAGATGTACTCGAAGACGCAGTGGGCCCGCCGGACATCCTCCAGCACGGCGATGCTGCGGACGCCGCCGGCGGTGCAGACGACCAGTTCGCCCGGTTCCACGTCGCCCAGTGCCTCCGCCCCCACGTGATCGCAGGCGCACGTCTCCGAGGCGAGCATCCAGAATCCCGGCCCGCCGCCCAGGACCAGGGGCCGGATGCCGTGGCGGTCGCGGAATCCCAGCACCACGTCATCGACGAGGGCGACCACGGTGAACGCGCCCTCCAGCCGGCGCATGCAGTGCTGCGCCGCCTCCTCGGGAGTGTCCGCCGGCGCGTGGGCCATCAGGTGCGCGATTACCTCGGTGTCGGTCGTGGAGGTGAAAGCGCAGCCGGACGCGGCGAGTTCCCGGCGCAGCGCCGGCGCATTGATCAGGTTGCCGTTGTGGGCCACGGCCAGCGGCCCCCAGGGAGAAGGAACAACGATCGGCTGTGCGTTGGCCAGGGTGGCAGATCCCATTGTGGCGTAGCGGACATGTCCGACCGCGAGCCACCCGGTCAATCCCGCGATGACATCCGGGGGAAAGACCTGCGCGACGAGCCCCAGGTCACGGTGTGCCCGCAGCGCCTGGCCATCGGAGGAGGCGATTCCCGCGCTCTCCTGCCCGCGGTGCTGGAGCGCATAAAGCGCCAGGTGCACCAGCGGGGCCGCGGGGGTGCGCCGGTCGCGCGAGAGCACCGCGGCCACCCCGCACTCTTCTTTCCAGTCGGGCGCCGGCGTATCGGTCCAGGCGGACGCGGGGGGCATCTACAGATCCTCCCGGGACAGGCTCGTCCAGGCCCGCCGCAGACGCCGTAGGGACAGGTCAACGGCCGCACGGCCAGACGCGCGGATGCGCAGCCGCCGCCCTTCGAGATGTCCAATCTGCGCGAGGGGGACGGCGTGCTCGCGCGCCAGTGCCTCCAGGTCAAAGAGACGCTCGGGTGCGACAACGCCGATGAAGCGCGTCCCACCTTCGCCGAAGAGCACCATATCGCCCGACGCTTCGGGCAGGATGATGGTCGCTCCCCGGTTCAGAGCCAGACAGGTCTCCGCCACAGCCACGGCCACCCCGCCGTCCGAGACATCGTGGGCCAGGGCAAGCAGACGCCGGCGGACCGCCTGGCGGACGCAGGCCAGCGTGCGCGGCGCGCCCTCAAGATCGGGGCGGTGACATGTCCTGCGCGCGCGGTCCCAGACCTCGCGCGCGTAAAGCGATCCTCCCAGCGCGCCGGCCGGTTCCCCGATCAGCACGATAGGCGCGCTCTCTTCCGGCGGGTGGCCGTCCTCCCCGAGGTGGGGAATGACCCCGACCATCGCAACCACGGGCGTCGGAAGAATGTGCCCCGCCGGACCTTCGTTATAGAAGGAGACATTACCGCCGACCACCGGGACGCCCAGCGCACGGGCGGCATCCGCCAGGCCCTCCACGGCCTGGGCGAACGTCCAGAAGACCTCGGGATCCTCGGGGCGGGCGAAGTTCAGGCAATCCGTCATCGCCACCGGTTCGGCGCCGACGCAGGCCAGGTTGGCCGCGGCTTCCAGCACCGACGCCGCCGCACCGCCGTAGGGGTCCACCGCGCACCAGCGCCCGTTGCCGTCGGCCGCCAGCGCCAGCCCCAGCGGCGGCGCCTCGGGCAGGCGCAGGACTGCGGCGTCTCTCCCGGGGCGGACCGCTGTCCGCACCTGCACCATGTGGTCGTACTGCTCGTAGATCGCCGCCTTGGACGCGACCTCCGGCGTGGCGAGCAATTGCAGCAGCACCTCGCCGGCGTCTGGGGCCGGGCCGTCCGCGCCGGATTCGTCCGCTGCCCGCGGCGGGGGGACGGGTCGTCGCGCCGCGGTCCGCCGCGCCGGCGCCTGCGTCAGCAGCGTCACGGGGACGTCGGCGACGATCGCGCCGCCGCTGCGAACGGTGAACCGACCATCCGAGGTGACGCGTCCCACGACCTCCGCATCGAGACCCCGGCGCCGGTAGACCGATGCCAGCGGGGAGGCACCTTCAGGCAAAACGACCAGCAGCATGCGCTCCTGGGATTCGGAGAGGAGCACCTCGTGCGGCGGCATGCCGCGCTCGCGCCGGGGCACGCGGTCGAGATCGAGGGTGACCCCGCGTCCCGCGCGGCCCGCCATCTCGGCGGCCGCGCAGGCCAGGCCGCCTGCGCCCATGTCCTGCAGCCCGAGGACGCGCCCGGTCCCCAGCGCCTCCAGCGTGGCCTCGATCAGGCACTTCCCGGCGAAGGGATCCCCGATCTGCACCGCGGAGCGGTCCTCCTGCTCCGCGGCCTTGTCCAGCACGTCCGAGGCGAAGGCCGCGCCGCCGATCCCGTCCCGCCCGGTACGGGCGCCCGCGTAGAGCAGCACCGCGCCCGGTGGATCGGCCCGGGCGCGGGCGATATCCTCCACACGCACCAGACCCAGGCACGCCACGTTCACCAGGGGATTGTCACGGTAGGCGGGATCCACGGCCAGTTCGCCGCCGACCGTGGGGACACCGATACTGTTCCCGTACCCGGCGATGCCGCCCACCACGCCGGCGAGTAACCGGCGTGTACGCGCGTCCGTGAGCGGCCCGAAGCGCAGCGAGTCCAGTAGCGCGATGGGACGGGCGCCCATCGCCAGCACATCCCGGATGATGCCGCCTACGCCGGTGGCGGCGCCGTTATAGGGATCCACAGCGCTGGGATGGTTGTGGCTCTCCATCTTGAAGACCACGGCCCACCCGCCTCCGATCGCCACGACGCCGGCGTTCTCGCCGGGGCCCTGCAGGACACCGGGCCCCGTGCTCGGCAGCCGGCGCAGGACCTGTCGCGAATGCTTGTACGCACAGTGCTCCGACCAGAGAACACCGAAGCAGCGAATTTCGACCGCGTTGGGCGCCCGCCCGAGGCCGGCCGCAATGGCCGCGTGCTCCGCGGGGGAGAGACCCACCGTCTCCGCGAGCGGCGGAGGCGCGCGTTCGATCACGCCTCGCGGGGGCGCCGCGGAGGTCATCCCACGACCACCGCAGGCAGCACCGAGGTGAAGAGCAGACGTCCGTCCGCGGATCCCAGCAGGGATTCCGCGGATCGTTCCGGGTGGGGCATCAGGCCCACGACGTTTCCCGCCGGATTGCAGATGCCGGCGATCGCAGCGGCGGCGCCGTTGGGGTTGGCCTCCGGGCGAACGCGGCCGGCGGCGTCGCAGTACCGGAAGACAACCTGGGCGCCCTCGGCGAGCCGGCGGAGCATCCCGGGCGCCGCCGTGTAGCGCCCCTCCGCGTGGGCCACCGGCATCCGCAGGACGCTGCCGGCCACCAGACCCCGCGTGAACGGGGTGCGGGTGGTCTCCACACGGACCCAGGTGTCCCGGCAGACGAAGCGCATGTTCCGGTTGCGCAGCAGCGCCCCCGGGAGCAGGCCGGCCTCCGCCAGGATCTGAAAGCCGTTGCAGATGCCGAGCACCGGCACGCCTCGAGCGGCCGCGTCACGGACGCCGCGCATGACCGGCGCGGTCGCGGCGATGGCTCCGGCCCGGAGATAGTCGCCGTAGGAGAATCCACCGGGGAGCACGATGGCGTCCAGACCCTCGAGCGATCGCTCCTCGTACCACACCGCGCGTACCGGCTGCCCCAGGACCTCGCGCAGGACATGCACGCAGTCCCGGTCGCAGTTCGAACCAGGAAAGGTGACGACGCCCCAGATCACCGGGACGCCCCGGCGGCCGTGGTGGGCTGCGGCCACTCCACGCGCCACTCCTCGACCAGCGGATTGGCCAGGAAGCGCGCGCACATCGCGTCCACGTCCGCGCCGTCGGGGAGGACCAGCTCCAGGTACTTCCCAACCCGCACCTCCTCAACGGCGTAGCCGAGCGCGGCCAGGCCCTGGCGGACGGCCCGCCCCGGAGCATCGAGGATGCCCGGCTTCAGCGTGATGACCACCCGCACCGTTCTCACCTCCCGCCTCGCGCCCGCGCCCTGGTTCATGGCCGCTCCGGCAGCGGAGCGCCCACCAGCCGGCGGTAGGCCTCCCGGTAGCGCTCCGTCGTCGCGGCGACGACCTCGGCCGGGAGCGGCGGCGCGGGCGGCTCCCGGTTCCAGTTGATGCGGGTCAGGTAGTCACGGACGAATTGCTTGTCGAAGGGAATGAGTTCGCCCCGCCGGTAGGCCCGTTCGTCCCAGTAGCGGGATGAGTCCGGCGTCAGGACCTCGTCGATCAGGAGCAGCGTGCCGTCGGGAGCCCGGCCGAACTCGAACTTGGTGTCGGCCAGGATCAACCCGCGGCCCGCGGCATGGGCGCGCGCAAACGCATACAGGCGCAGCGACGCGTCGCGCAGCCGCGCGGCCAGCTCCGCGCCGACCGCGGCGACCAGGTCGGCGAAGCTCATATTCTGATCGTGCCCGGTCGCCGCCTTCGTCGCCGGCGTGAAGATCGGCTCGGGCAGCGGATCGCCGGGTCCCAGCCCGCCCGGCAGGCGCAGACCGGCAACCGCGCCGCCGCTACGGTACTCCTCCCACCCCGATCCGGCCAGGTAGCCGCGGACGACGCACTCCGCCTCGATCCTCCGGGCGCGGCGAACCACCATCGCCCGGCCGCGCAGGTCTGCGGCGTCGCCCGGGGAGAGCAGGCCGTCCGGATCGAGCGAGAGGAAGTGGTTGGGCACGAGCTGCGCGGTCCGCTCGAACCAGAAGGCCGACAGCATGGTCAGCACCCGGCCCTTATCTGGAATCGTCGTCGGCAGGACGTGGTCGAAGGCGGAGATCCGGTCCGTGGCCACCATTAACAGGCGATCCTCGGGCAGCAGATAGATGTCGCGCACCTTGCCCCGGGCGACGGCCGGGTAGGACAGGCTTGTCTCCACGACAACACCGGGGTTCATCGCCCGCTCACCACCTCCATCTCCTGTCGGTCGGGTCCGAAGACGCGGTCGAAGATGCTCTGGATGTGTCGCAGGTGTGGGGCCGGATCGAAGCAGCGCTCCAGACGCGCCGGGTCCAGCAGGCCCCGCGCGGCGATCAACGCGCGAAAATCCCCCTCGCCGTCCACGGCCGCCAGGGCTGCCGCCTGGACCGCGGCATAGGCCTGCTCCCGGGGCATCCCCTCCTCCAGGAGCGCCAGCAGCACGGCGTGGCTGAACACCACGCCCCCGTACCGCCAGAGGTTGCGCCGCATCGCCTCGGGGTAGACGCGGAGGCCCCGGATCACCCCCGTCAGCACCGAGGTCATGTAGTGGATCAGGGTCGTGGCCTGCGGAAAGACGATCCGCTCCGCCGAGGAATGGGAGATGTCCCGCTCCCCCCAGAGCGCCTGATCTTCCAGGGCTACGAGCGCCAGGCCGCGCAGGACGCGCGCCAGCCCGCAGATGCGCTCGCAGAGGATGGGATTGCGCTTGTGGGGCATCGCCGAGGAGCCGGTCTGCCCGGCGGCAAAGGGCTCTTCGACCTCGCGGATCTCTGTGCGCTGGAGCGTCCGGACGTCGGTGGCGATGCGCTCCAGCGTGCCGCCGAGGACCGCCAGCGCGCAGAGATACTCAGCGTGCCGGTCGCGCTGGAGGACCTGGGAGGTGACCGGCGCGGGGGTCAGGTCCAGCGCCGCGCAGACGTAAGCCTCCACGCGGGGATCGAGGTGCGCGTAGGTCCCCACCTCCCCAGAGAGTTTGCCGACCCGCACCGTCTCCCGCGCGCGGCGCAGGCGGTCCTGCCCGCGGCGAACCTCGCTGTGCCAGAGGGCGACCTTCAGCCCGAAGGTGATCGGTTCGGCCAGGACCCCGTGCGTCCGGCCGGCCATGATCGTGTCGCGGTAGCGCAACGCCAGATCGCGGAGCACGGTCAACAATTCCTCCAGGGCGGCGTCGATGTGGTCGGCGGCGCGCACCAGCAGGACCGCGTGCGCCGTGTCCACCACGTCGGCGGAGCCCAGACCGCGGTGGAGAAGGCGCGCGACCTCGCCGGTCTCCTCCGCCACCGAGCGCAGGAAGGCCACGACGTCGTGCTGCGTCTCGGTGCGCTCAATCTCGGCGATCCGCTCCGGGGTCCCGACGCGCGCCTCGCGACGGAGCCGCGCCGCCGCCTCTGGGGGGATCAGACCCAGCTGCGCCTGCGCCTCGGCGGCGAGCACCTCGATCTGGAGCCACAGGGCGAAGCGCTGCTCCGGCGCCCACAGGTCGCGCATCAGCGGGGTGGTGTAGCGGTCAAGCACGGGCGGCCACCTCCGGAGCGTGACGTCGCAGCAGCGCCCCCCGCGTCTGTCCGATCCCGGTCAGCATCACGGGCACGCCGACCAGCGTCTCCAGCCGATCCAGGAAGGCATGGGCGGGGGACGGGAGATCGTCGAAGGTCCGCACGCCCGCGAGCGACCACCCGGGGAGGTCTTCATACACCGGTTCCACGCGCGCCAGCACCGCGCTGTGGGGGACGGTGGTAAGCAGGCGCTCGCCGTCCCGGTAGGCGACGCCGACCTTCACGCGCTCGAACCCGTCGAGGACATCCAGCTTCATCACGGCCAGTTCGGTGAACCCCGCGACCTCGGCGGCAAAGCGGGCGGCCACCGCGTCGAACCAGCCGCAGCGTCTCGGGCGGCCCGTGCGCGCCCCGTACTCCTCGCCCCGCGCACGCAGGCGCTCCCCGGTGGCGTCGTGCAGTTCTGTGGGCAGCGGCCCTGCCCCCACGGCCGTCGTGTAGGCTTTGACGACGCCGATGACCCGCGTGATCTCCGCCGCGGGAATCCCCGCTCCGGCCGCGGCGCCGCCCGGCAGGCAGGTCGAGGAGGTGACGTAGGGCCAGACTCCCCAGTCCAGATCGCGCATGACGCCCAGATGGCCCTCCAGGATGATGCGCCGTCCCTCGCGGCGGGCGGCGGTCAGGAGCGCGTGGGCATCGATCACGTAGGGCGCCAGGCGCTCGCCCCAGATCCGGCAGCGCCCGCGGAGGGCGTCCGGATCGAAATCGGTGTACCCGTAGACGCCCCGCAACTGCGCCTGCTTGCGCTGTCCGACGTAGCGCAGCGCTTCCGCGAGGTAGGCGGGCTCGTAGAGGTCCCCGACGCGGATGCCGGCGCGCGCCGCCTTGTCCGCGTAGACCGGCCAGATGCCCTGGCGTGTGGTCCCGTGGGCACCGCCGCCCCGGACATCCTCCTCCAGGTCGTCCTGCACCAGATGGTGCGGAAAGACCAGGTGCGCGCGGTCGGAGATGCGCAGGCCAGCCACGTCGACCCCGCGGGCGGTGAGCGCGTCGATCTCTTCCAGCAAAACGTCGGGATTCACAACCGCCCCCGGGCCGATCAGACAGAGGACGCCGGGATGGAAGATCCCCGAGGGGACCAGGTGGAGGCGGAAGGTGCCCCGGTCATCGACGATCGTGTGCCCGGCGTTGCTCCCGCCGTTGAAGCGGACGACAATGTCCGCTTCCGCGGCCAGGGCATCCACTACCCGTCCTTTGCCTTCATCGCCCCAGTGCCCGCCGACCACGGCTGTGACCGTCACACCGGCACGCTCCCCGCGGTGGCGGCTGCCGCCTTCTCCTCAATGATCTGGGCCCGCCGCGCCTTCTCCGCGTGCAGACGTCTCCGCAGGTCAGGATCAGCGATGGCGAGGATCTGCGCGGCCAGCAGGGCACCGTTCTGCATTCCCCACGCGCCTACCGCCATCGTGGCCACCGGCACGCCCGGCGGCATCTGCACCGTGGCCAGCAGGGCGTCCAGGCCGTGGAGTGGCGTCGCGTCCAGCGGCACCCCGATCACGGGCAGGACGGTCTGCGCGGCCAGCGCCCCGGCCAGGTGGGCCGCGCCTCCCGCTGCGGCGATGATGACCCGCCACCCCTGCTCCTCGGCATCCCGGGCCACCCGCCGGACCAGGTCGGGCGAGCGGTGGGCCGAGGCAACCGTCACCACACATGGAATGTCCAACGCGCGCAGGACGCGCACGGCTTCATCCACCACCGGAAGATCCGAGTCGCTTCCCACCACGATCCCGACCCGTGGGATCGCACCATTGCCGGTCATCGCGCCCACCTCCTCACGGAGTTCCGCCTCACGGAGCTCTGCCTGCACCAGCAGACTCGCCCCGATATCTCGCCGGAACCGCTTGCCAGCGAACTGGATCCGCTCCGCCGCATCCAGGGCCGTCCGCCGGGCTTCCCGGACCGAACCCCCGCGCGCGACCACCGTCAGCACGCGCCCGCCGGCCGTCACCAGGCGCCCGTCCTGCCAGGCCGTCCCGCTGTGAAAGAGCAGGATGTGGGGGTCTGCGGACTCGACCCCGCGAATCGGCGACCCGTGGTCGGCCGCCTCCGGGTACCGCGCCCCGGCCAGCACGATCCCGACGGCCGCGCCGGGATGCCAGCGCAGATCCAGCTCCCCCACCCCATCGGATGCAGTCGCCAGGAGCAGGTCCACCGGATCGCTCGCCAGCAGGGGCAACAGCACCTGCGCTTCGGGATCGCCAAACCGGCAGTTGAACTCCAGGACGTACGGGCCCGCCGGCGTGAGCATCATGCCGGCGTAGAGGATGCCGGTGAACGGGATGCCGCGCCGGGCCAGTTCCCCCACCACCCGCTCCAAAATCGCGCGGATCTCCGCCTCCACGCCGGCGTCCAGCGGCACCGGGGCGACGGCCCCCATGCCGCCGGTGTTCGGCCCCTGATCGCCGTCGCGCAGGCGCTTGTGGTCGCGGACCGCCGGCAGGAGCTGTACCGCGCGGCCGTCGGTGACGCCGAGGACGCTGACTTCCTCGCCGGTCAGCACGTCTTCGATCACCACGCGCCGTCCGGCCATGCCGAGGTCCCCTGCCACCATCAGCCGGCGCACGGCCCCCTCCGCCTCCGCGCTATTTCCGCACACCGCAACACCCTTGCCGCCGGCGAGACCGTCGGCCTTCACGACCAGCGGCCGGTCCGCCGCGCGGACATACGCCAGCGCGGCCGCCGCATCGTCAAAGGCCTGCCAGCCGGCGGTTGGGATGCCGGCGGCGGACATCAACTGCTTGGCGAAGATCTTGCTGGATTCGATTCGGGCCGCGGCGCGCGGTGGTCCGACAATCGGCAGACCCCTGGTCCGAAAGTAGTCGACGACGCCGGCAGCCAGGGGGGCCTCCGGGCCCACAACGGTTAGATCGGCCCGGAGGGTCTCCGCAGCCTCCGCGAGCGCGGGAATGTCCATAGGGTCAAGGGGGATCGAGGGACCGAGCGCCCGCGTGCCGGCATTGCCCGGCGCGAACCAGAGGGAGGACGCCCGCGGGGAGCGACTGAGTGCCCACCCCAGAGCGTGTTCCCGCCCTCCACCGCCTACGATCAGAAT
>Ga0073934_10005540_pt1 | contig 19420 bp, 14 predicted proteins | sample LarsenN4metaG_FD_76834 | JGI IMG/M metagenome (GOLD analysis project Ga0073934, IMG submission 76834) | Hot spring sediment bacterial and archeal communities from British Columbia, Canada, to study Microbial Dark Matter (Phase II) - Larsen... ... | reverse complement strand
CTTTTCGCGGGCTGGAGGTCGGGAAGACGTTTCGCGTGGGCCAGAATGAATGGCCAGTGGTGGGGCTTTTTGCGGGAGGGGGCGGCGCGGCGGAGTCCGAGGTCTGGACCGACGCGGCGGTGCTGCAACCCGCCTATAACCGGGAGGAGGGTTTTCAGTCTGTGTATGCCCGGCTGGTGTCGCCCGAGGCTTTTCGGGAGTTCAAGGATGCCCTGACCACTAATCCGCGCTTGAAGGTGAAAGCGCAGCGTCAGTCCGAGTACCTGGCCGACCAATCGAGCATGTTGACCAGTTTCATTCAGAATTTCGGGGTTTTTATTGCGGGGTTGATGGCGCTGGGGGCGCTGTTCGGGGCGCTGAACACGATGTACAGTGCGGTGTCGGCGCGGGTCCGCGAGATTGCCACACTGCGCGCGCTGGGTTTTGGCTTCGGGCCGATTCTGCTGTCGGTATTATTTGAATCCATGGCGCTGGCCCTGGCCGGTGGGGTGGTGGGTGCCGGTGCGGCTTACGTCGCTTTCGACGGTTTCCAGACGGCCACGATCAACTGGCAGACATTCAGCCAGATTGCTTTTGCTTTCCGTGTGACTCCCGGCTTACTGGCGCAAGCGATTGTCTGGGCGGCGATGATCGGGCTGGCGGGCGGGCTGTTTCCTGCGTTGCGGGCCGCGCGGCTGCCCGTGGCCGCGGCCTTGCGCGAGACGTAACGGCGGGCGCGGCGTGGCGGGGAGGTCAGGGCAGGGGGGGACGGAGTTCGATTTCGTCCATCAGCTTGCGAAACTGCGGCGATTGCCGGAGCAGCATGCGGCCGGCCAGGCGCAGACGGTCCACGCGCTCGGGGGAGAGATGGAACGTGGTCGGGATGCGATTGAGATAGAGGCGCTCGGCCTCGTTGGCGACGTCGCCGAACTCGACTTCGACGGGATAAAAACTGATCTGCACCTGGCGGCGGGTGGACTCGGCGGCCCACTCGCGGATCAGGGAGGAGAAGTAAAGCAGGGTGTCGGCCGAGTAGGCGCTCATGACCGAGGAGGTGAAGCCCAGGAGTTGGAGAAAGACGCCAGGAGCGGCCTCGTGTTGCGACCAGTTGCGGGGTTCCTTGGTTTCGGCGTTGACGACGACGAAGAGAACTTTGGTGGGAGGGCTCTGGGGGGTGCTGGCGGCGAAGGGGTAACCCCGCTCCTGCACGTCCAGCAGAAGGGGCCGGATGCCCAGGTTGTCGCTGACTCCGCCGTCCACCAGGTGAATGAAGCGGCAGCGGTTGGTGTCGGCGTAGGGGTTGGGTTCGAGTTTGCCGGTGAGGGCATTGGTGCGGCTGGCCGGCACGGGATGAATGCTCGCGTAGTTCTTCAGGGTGATGGGTGTGAACACGGCCGGCACGGCCGAGGAGGCCGCCGCCGCGCGGGAGAGCGGCACGGAGGAGAGGTCGGAGCCAATCAAGGCGAACTGCTTGGGCGTAAAGGTGAAGGTGGTGCCGAGTGTGAGATCGGTGCTGATGATGAGCAGGAACGGTCCGCGGCCGGCGCGGGCGAGGGTTTCATAGGTCGCGCCGCCAAAGAGAATCTTGTCGTAGTACTCGGCGGCGAGGTCGCTGCGCCCGTAGTAAGGCGACCAGGTGCGGAACCAGTTCAGGGGACTCAGGACGCGCGTGAGCAGGGCGCCCTGGACGTTGCGTTTGAGAAAGCGGCGCTCGAAGTCATCGAACATAGCGTCGCCAGCGAGGCAGAAGTAGGCGGCAGTAAAGGCGCCGCCCGAGACGCCAGTGACGATGTCCACTTCGTCGAGAAGGCGGCGCTCCCGGCCTTCCCAGACGACACGCGTGTCCCGGAGTTCCTCGAGGACCCCGTAGGCGAGGGCGGCGGCCCGGGTTCCGCCGCCGGAGAAGGCGAGAATGACCAGGAGGTTGGTGCTGTTGTCCGGATGACGGGCGGTGGCGGCAGTGTAGGCGGGGCGATCGGGCACGGCGCCGATGGGCTGGTTCAGGGGCCGATGAGCGCAACCCGTGATTGCCACAAGGAACGCGCCGAGGCAAAAGGCCGAAAGACTTTGGAATCGCATTACCAATCCTTGAAGATCCGCTCCTGACGGTTCGTGCGCAGCAAACGCCAGAAAGGCATCGGTTTTTCGTCGGCCCGCTGGGCGTCGAGCAGTTGACGGGCCTGATCGGGGGACATGCGCAGCATGGGCGCCGCCTGCACCGCCGCCTGGTCCTGGTCTTTGCCCGGTTCCTTGCCTTCCTGAGCGGGTTGGGCTTGCTGGCCTGGTTGTGGTGTTTGTTGGTTGTTGGAATCCTGACCGGGCCGCGGCTGGGGTTGCTGGCCCTGCGGGTTTTGCTCGGGTGGTTTGGATTGAGCATCCTGCGGCTGGTCTTTTTGCGCACCCGACGGTTGGTTTTCTGGCTGTGATTGCTGCCCTTGCTGGTTCTGTTGCTGTTCCTGGGATTGTTGATCCTGCTGTTTCTGCTGGTCTTGCGAGGGGGAGTCCTGGTTCTGGTTGTCCTGTTTGTTTTGCGGGTCCTGATTCTGGCCCTGCTGTTGTTGGCGCTGTTGGAGTTCCTCGAGTTTTTGTTTGACCAGTTCCAGGTTGAATTGGGCGTCGGCGTCTTTGGGATCGAGCTTGAGGGCGCTCTCGTATTGCGTGATGGCCTGACGCCACTGGCTCATGGTTTGCTGGGGGTCGGAGGCTGCCTGGCCGGCGCGATAATGGGCGTTGCCGAGATTATAGAAAGCCTGTTGCTGCAGGCGGAGATCGGGGGTGGCGAGGCTGGCGCTGAAGCGTTTGATGGCTTCCTCGAAATCGCCGTCCTGGTAGGCGGCGGCGCCGGCATTGTATTGGAGGCGCGGGTCTTTGGGATCGCGCTCGGCGAGCCGTTCATAGGCGCGGTAGGCCTTGCTGAAGTTGCCCCGGCGGTAATCGCTCAGGGCCTGGCTGGCAGAGGCGGCCTGCCCGGTGGTCGCCGCTGTGAGCAGGCCCAGGAGCAGAACCGCGGCGGTGGTCGCGGTTCCGTGGCCCGCGGTGTCTGCGGGGCGTGCGGTATTGAGTCTGGCATCGGGCAGCAACATCTCGATCAACAATACCACAAGGGCTGCCGCGAGGAACCACTGAAACCGCTCGTGGTATTGGCGCACGGTGCGCGTCTCGGATTCGCCACGCGGCAGCCGGGACAAGCCGCGTTCATAGAGTGTGTCCATCGTGCGGGCGCCGCTTAAGGGGAGGTAGAAGCCATTGCCGGCGGCGGCAATTTCCTGGAGCAGGGCTTCGTTGAGGCGGGATTTGACCACGTTGCCATCGGGGTCCTTGAGGAAGGAGCGATGTCCTTGTTCGTCCACCACGCTGATCAGTTCTCCGTTGGCGCTGCCCACGCCGATGGTGAAGATGCGCAGGCCCTGACCGGCCGCCTCGCGGGCTGCCGCAACCGCCTGGCCGTCGTGGTCTTCGCCGTCGCTGAAAATCACGAGCACTTTGTGATTGTCATCGCCCGCTTTGAAGGCGGTCTGCGCCGTGCGAATCGCCTCGGCGAGCGCGGTGCCGCCCTGGGGGATGATGGTGGTATCGAGCACTTCAAGCGCCTGGCGAAAGGCGTCGTCGTCGAGGGAGAGGGGGCATTGGAGAAACGCCGTGCCGGCGAAAGCGACAAGTCCGAGGCGGTCGGCACGGCATAGTTGTTGCAGGGCCTGGATTTCGAGCTTGGAGCGCGCCAGGCGGTCGGGCGTGACATCGGACGCCAGCATGCTGCGGGAGGTATCCAGGGCTACGATGATGTCCAGGCCCCGCTGGCGGACTTCCTCGAGGTGGAATCCCCAGCGAGGGCGGGCCAGAACCAGGGCCAGAAGGGCGACTGCGGCCAGCAGGAGAGCGCCGCGAAGTTGGTAGCGTCGGAGAGACACGCCAGCCAGGAGGCCCGGCAAAAGGCGCGGATGGATAAAAGTGGTCTGGAGCCGCTGCCGGACGCGCCAGGACCACCAAAGGAACACGGCCAAAGCCGGCACCAGCGCCAGCAGCCAGAGATACACGGGAGCGCCGAATAACATCATCAGGGAAGCCTCCTCCAGAGCGTGTGGCCGAGGCCCACTTCAGCCAGCAGGACCAGCAAGCCAGGCAAGACGAACCACGCCATCAACTCGTGGCGCCGGACAAACTTCTTCATCTCTGCCTCGGTCTTTTCCAGGCGGTCAATCTCGGCATAGATCTGACGCAATGTGTCGGTGCTGTCGGCGCGGTAATACTTGCCGCCGGTTTGCTCGGCGATGGCCTGAAGCGTTTTTTCGTCAATATCCACCGGTCGCATTTGCAGCACCCGCTGGCCTGTCCACGGGTCCACCACCGGCGTGGGGGCCAGCCCCCGTGTCCCGACTCCGATCGTATAAACTTTGACGCCGAGGCTTTGGGCGGCATCGGCGGCTTTCTCGGGAGTGATTTTGGTGACGTTGTTCTGGCCATCCGTCATCAGTATCACAATTTTGCTCTTGGACTGGACATCACGCAAGCGGTTGACTGCCGCCGCCAGGGCGGCGCCAATGGCAGTGCGGTCCTCGATCAAGCCGATTTCAAGGCGCTCGAGGTTGGTCAGCAAAGCGTCATGATCCAGGGTGAGGGGCGAGGCGACGTAGGCTCGACCGGCAAAAGCGACCAGGCCAATGCGGTCATTGGGGCGCCGGGTGATAAAACGCCGCAGCACATCCTTGGCGATCACGAGGCGGTTGACGCGTTTGCCGTTCAACTCGAAATCCATCGCCTCCATGCTGGTGGACAGGTCCACGGCCACCACGATGTCCACTCCACTGGCTTTGACGGTCGTCTGGCTCTCGATTTTCTGGGGCCGGGCCAACGCCATGATGAACAGGGCCAGCGCCAGCCAGCGCAAGGCCAGCAGGGCAGCGCCAGCGCTCGAGCGGGTGGCGCCGGCCAGGTTCCGGACCAGCGCGGTCGAGGAGTAGAGGAACGCGGGGCGGGGTCCGCGCCTGCCGAGGAGCCAGGCAGCCAGCGGGATCACCAGCAACAGGAGAAGGAACCATGGGTGGGCGAAGGTCATGGCGGGGGGTCCTTCGTTTCGCCCGGCGTGGCGGGTGGTTCATGGCTGGTTTCATCCACGAGGCGCAAGGCGGAGTCGCGCAGCTCCCGCAGGGCGCTTTCAGTTGGTTCGAATCGGGCAAACTTGACGAGATCGCATCGTTCGAGGAAGTCGGCCAGGCAGGCTTTCTGGTCGGTGGTGAGCACGGGGGCACGGCGGAGTTCCTCAAGGAATTCCTCGGTGGTGCGTTCGGGAGCCCGCAGGTGGAAGCGTTCCTCGAGGTAAAGGCGCAGCGCATCGGAGACTTCGATGCAAAACAGGCGGGGGTCGGCGATGAACCGCAGGGCGGCCTCGAGGCGCTGGCGGGCACGGATGTGCGGAGGCACGACCGGGGCGGGCGGCGGCGTCGCGACACGAGCGCGCCAGCGGCGCCAGAGCCACCAGAGAGCCAGCGCCAGCGCCAACGCTGCCAGGGTCCACCAGACCCACTCCCAGCCGGAGGGGATGTCCACCGGGGGCTTGATGCTCCGGATATCGTTCGTAGCCGCACCGCCCGGTGCGGGCGGTTGGATGAGTCGCAGAGGTGCGTTGGTCGCTCTCATGGCGGGTCACCCGTGCAGGCGCCGTTTTTCGCGGGTTTCAAAGAACCGCGCCAGGGCGCTGGCGTAAGGCTGATCGGTGCGCAGCTCGATGGCGTCAATCCGCGCCCGGCGGAAAAGACGCGCCCAGGCGGCCTGGGCCTCGGCCCGCTCGCGGGCAAACCGCTCGCGCACGGAGAGCGGCCGTGTGTTGACCTCGACCACCTCGCCCGTCTCCGCGTCGCGCAGAATCAACCGTCCGAGAGCCGGCAGTTCCTGCTCGAAACGGTCGCTGATGCGCACCGCCACCACGTCATGGCGGCGGTTGGCCCGGCGGAGGGCGTCCCCCATGGCGGCGGTTTCGGCATCCTCGCCGAGGAAATCTGACAGCACCACCACAATGGCCCTGCGGCGGGTGACACGGCTCAGAAAATCCAGAGCGCCGGCCAGGCCGGTGCCCTCGCGCCGCGGCTCGAAAAAGAGAATCTCCCGGATGACGCGCAGGACGTATTGCCGGCCTTTGCGGGGCGGCATGTATTTTTCCACCGTGTCGGTGAAGAGAATCAGGCCCACCTTGTCGTTGTTGCGGATGGCGGAGAAGGCGAGCACGGAGGCGATCTCGGCCGCGAGTTCGCGTTTCGACTGGCTGCCCGAGCCAAACCGGCCCGATCCGCTCAGGTCCACCAGGAGCATGAGAGTGAGCTCGCGCTCCTCGACGAACTTCTTCACGAAGGGATGGTTCATGCGGGCGGTGACGTTCCAGTCAATGGAGCGCACCTCGTCGCCGGGCTGGTATTCGCGCACCTCCTCGAAGTTCATGCCCTGGCCCTTGAAGACGCTATGGTATTGGCCGGCCAGGCTCTCGGTAACGAGCCGGTTGGTGCGCAGCTCGATCTGGCGGATTTTCTTGAGAATTTCCCTCGGAATCATGCCTCTTGCCGGCGCACGCACAGCCGCGCGGGCAGACGGCCGGCCTGGGGCGGCGTGTCCGCCGCCGCCCCGCCTTGCGAGGCTGCGGGGAGCGAGGGCCCTCGCCTGCGTGCCTCCTCGCATCGGGCGGCGGCACGTCTCATTTCTGCGCATCGCACTGCGGCATTCATGCGAAACAACACCGTAGTGTTTGCCGTGAAAAACGCTGTTCGTCGAGCCCGTTTCGTGCAGGAGCCGCCGCAGCGCGTTAGCGGGATCCGATGCAGTAGAGATAACGATCCGAGCGGATCAGCAGCCGAGAACCGTCCAGGGCGGGGCTGGCATCGAAGCTGGCCCGGTCGTTGAGGTCGTTGCGGGCCAGCAGCTCGAAGCGGGGAGCGGCCGCCAGCACAAAGACCCGACCGTTGCGGGTCAGCCCGTACCACTTGCCGTCGGCGAGGACCGGGGAGGCATAAAACTGGCCGGCGTTGGGGAGGCGCTCCTCGAAGACCAGCCGGCCTGTGGCCGCCTCGACACCATAGGCCACCCCGAGGTTTTCATGCAGCCAGTAAAGATGGCCCTGGTGAACGAGGGGCGACGAGACGTTGGAACCCTTGCCCAGCGTCCACAAGCGCCGTGAGTCTGTCACATCCCCGCGCCCGCCCGCCCGCACGGCCAATGCCCCGCCGGTGCGCCCGCCGATGCAATAAATCATGTCCTTGTCGCGAACGAGGCTCGGCACCATATACCAGCCGATGCCGGTGGCGCAGGACCAGAGCGGTTGGCCGGTGTCCGGGTTGAACCCCAGCACCTTGCCGGCGATGGCCACGACGAGTTCCTCGCGCCCGTCTTCCACGGGGACGAGGATAGGGGTGTTCCACGACTCCTTCATGCCACCGGCCCGCCAGACCTCGCGTCCCGTGTGCCGGTCGAGGGCGACGAGCGACTCGCTTTCCACCGCCGCGTTGACGATGACCAGGTCCTTGTGGAGCACGGGCGAGGCCGCCGATCCCCAGCCGTGCGTTTTGTCCCCGACATTTGCGTGCCAGAGCTGCCGGCCCTCGTGGCTGAAGGCGAAGACGCCCGACTTGCCAAAGAACACGTACACCCGCTCGTCATCAGCGGCGGGAGTGCTTGAGGCATAGCCGTGATCACGCACTTTGGCCTGCTCCGGCTGTGCCGCCGGAACGTCCCGTTGCCAGAGGAGTTTGCCATCGGCGCGGTCGAGACAGAGCAGGTGCCGTTGCAGGGCGGAAAGATCTCCGCCTGCCGCCCCCGGCACGGCGTAGCCGCTGTAACAGGTCAGGTAAATGCGGCTGGCGACCACGATGGGGCTGGAGCCGCCTGGCCCGGGAAGGGCCGTCTTCCAGAGGATGTTCTGCTCTGCGCTCCACTGGACGGGCAGTCCTCGAGCGGCACTGATTCCCTGGCCGCCGGGTCCGCGAAATTGACGCCATTCCTCCCCGGCGGGCGAGCCTTGCATGGGGTTGGAAGCTGCCAGGACGGCCCAGGCGCAGAGGAGGGTATGCCGGACATGATGCATGGGCGCAATCTTCCCCGGCAAGGGACAGGTGTCAAACGGAACCCCTGTGGAGAAGGGCGACTCCTGCTGATTGCGTTTGTTCGCCTGTCAAGGTTCCGTTATAACGCCGCCCATGACACAAGGCATCAAGCGACGCCAGTTTGCCAGTGACAACTACGCTGGCATCTGCCCCGAGGCGTGGGCCGCCATGGAAGAGGCCAATCAGGGCCACGCGCGCAGCTACGGCGAAGACTTCTGGACGGAAGCTGCCGCCGACCTGCTGCGCGATTTGTTTGAAACCCGTTGCGAAGTTTTTTTCGTGTTCAACGGCACGGCGGCCAATTCCCTGGCCCTGGCCTCCTGCTGCCACTCCTATCATAGCATCCTGTGCCACGAAACCGCCCACGTGGAGACCGACGAGTGCGGCGCCCCGGAGTTTTTCTCCAACGGCACCAAAGTCCTGCTGGTGCCCGGTCCCGACGGCAAAATAGACCCCGCGGGCATTGAGCGCATGGTCACACGCCGCTCCGACATCCACTACCCGAAGCCTCGCGCGGTAAGCGTGACCCAGGCCACAGAGCTGGGAACTCTCTATACGCCGGAGGAGTTGAAAGCTATCTGGGCGCGGAGCAAGTCGCTGGGACTGCGGCTGCACATGGACGGGGCGCGCTTCGCCAACGCGGTGGCGGCGCTGGGGGTCGCACCCAAAGAGATCACCTGGCAGGCGGGGGTGGATGTGCTGTGTTTCGGGGGGGCCAAGAACGGCATGGCGCTGGGTGAAGCGGTCGTTTTTTTCAACCCTGACCTCGCCGCGGAGTTTGATTACCGGTGCAAACAAGCCGGGCAGCTTTGCTCGAAGATGCGATTCCTGGCCGCGCCCTGGCTGGGCATGCTCAAGGATGGAGCATGGCTTCGGCACGCCCGCCACGCCAACGCCATGGCCGCCCTTCTGGAAGAACAGGTGCGCGGCCTGCCCGGCTTGAAAATCCTCTTTCCCCGACAGGCCAACGCCCTCTTCCTTGAGCTGCCACAGCCCGTCATTGAGGGGCTTCGTCAGGCTGGCTGGTGGTTCTATAGTTTCATTGGCCAGGGTGGCTGCCGCTTCATGTGCTCGTGGGACACTACGCCGGACGATGTGGCCGACCTTGCCGCCGATCTGCGGCGCCTGCTCGCCGGCCACACCCAGCGGCGCCCCTGAGCCGACTGACTTTGGGAGTTGTGCAGGGCATCGCCACCCCGTCAGGGCTGGTTCTACCGCGATCGAAGTTCGCCAGGCGAAGTGCGTAACCATCAAACCTCCAGGGGTGTCTTACCTCTTGTCGCACGCGCTGTCCGGGACGATGATAGGCGGACGGCTCAAAAAAAAAGCCGGCGCAGAGGGCCACATGGTGGATGTCACACGCATTCTCAACGCGGCAGCCTCGGGAGACCCCAAGGCCGCCGAGGAGCTGTTGCCGCTGGTGTATGACGAGTTGCGGCGGCTGGCAGGGCATCGCATGGCTGGCGAGGCGCCCGGGCATACCCTCCAGCCGACCGCCCTGGTGCACGAGGCCTGGTTGCGGTTGGCGCAGGGCTCGCAAAACTGGCAGAATCGCAGCCACTTTTTTGCCGCTGCGGCCGAGGCGATGCGGCGCATTCTTGTCGAACATGCCCGTCGCAAGCAGAGTCTCAAACGCGGCGGCAAAATGACCCGGTTGGAACTCGAGGACTCCATGCTGGTGCTGAACGCGCCGCCGGACGAACTCCTGGCGGTCCACGAAGCTCTTGATGCGCTCGCTGCGCAAGACCCGGCCGCTGCTGAACTGGTCAAACTCCGCTACTTTGTAGGCATGACCATGGACGAGGCTGCCGCGGCCATGGGCCTGGCCAAGCGCACGGCCGAGAGCATCTGGACCTACGCTCGCGCCTGGCTCAAACGGGAGATCACTCGATCGGGCGCAAAGTAAGAGACTTGAGATTCAGCGGCTTCCAGCCGTCCCTGACCGCCCTGACCTGCAGGGACGTTTTGCCTGGGGTGGCAATCTCCATCGTCCCCACCTCCACTGTTTGAAACCGGGTATAACTCCCGGTCACCGGCGCGGCGGTTGTCACTGTCGAGCCACCTGCCTGGACGGTAAACTTCCCGCTGCCTTCGGCAGCAATCTCCGCCATCACCTTGAAGCGGCCCGTCCGGTGGACCTTGAATTGCCATTCCGCCCAGTCGTCCGGATTGGTCCAATACCCCAAATTGTCTTTCCCGCCTCCCGACTCATACTGGATCTGGCCGCCGTGGCAGATGGCCTCGCTGGCGGGAAGCTTGATCGAGCCGTCGGGCTCCTGTCCCAGCAGCACCGGCTCCACCTCAGGCTCCCCGGCGATGCGCAGCACTACGGTCGAAGAGACGGGGTCCGGCGCCGTGGCCGGCACGTTGACGATCACGCCTTCGGGGGTGCGACTGGCCGTCAGCCGGGTGCCGCCAGCCAGCAATGCGGCTTCTCGCACTTCGTTCTTTAACCCGGGCACCACCAGGCGCTCATCGTTCGGCCAGTTGAACACATGCAGGTAAAGGGTGGTGTTGGCTCCGTCGGGCTTGCGCGTGCAACGGCCCCAGGGCAGGCGTTTGAAGGGGCTGGCCTGCGTGGCGTAGATCGCGTCGCCGTTCACCTTCATCCAGCGCCCCACCTCGCGCAACCGCTCGACGGATGGCTCCGGGATCAGACCCTCGCTGGTCGGCCCCACATTCAAGAGGTAATTGCCTCCTTTGCTGGCGATATCCACGAGATTGCGAATCAGCACCGGGGCCGGTTTCCAATTCTGGTCGTAGCTCTTGAACCCCCAGGTATCGTTCATCGTCATGCACGTCTCCCAGTCGCGGCCCGGGTAGCCGGTGGCCGGGATGAATTGTTCGGGGGTCTCCGTGTCCCCATGGTAGCCGCCTCCAAGCCGATTGTTATGGATGATGCCGGGCTGGAGCTTGAGCAGGGCTATCAATGGATCAGCCATTTCCCGGGTCATGCCGCAAGGGGTGTCCCACCACAGGACGCCCAGGGGGCCGTATTGGCTCAGGATCTCCCGCACCTGCGGCACGGCGATCTTGCGGATGTATTCGTTCATGTCGCCGTCCTGGGCTGGATCCCAGTGTTTGCCGCATACCCCGCCGCCTGGGTGCGTCCAGTCCTGGGCCTGGGAATAATAAAAGCCCAGTTTCAACCCGTGCCGCTGGCAGGCTTCTGCCAGGGGCTTGAGCAGGTCTTTTCCGTAGGGCGTGGCATCCACGACGTCCCAGTCCGTGACCTTGGAGTCAAACAAGGCAAATCCATCGTGGTGTTTGCTGGTGATGACGATGTAGCGCATGCCAGCTTCTTTGGCGATGCGCACCCATTCATCCGGGTTGTACTTCACCGGGTTGAACTGGCGGGCGAAGGCTCGGTATTCCGCCACCGGGATTTTGGCGTTGTTCATGATCCACTCCCCGATGCCCCCCACGCGCTGGCCTTTGTAAGTGCCGGCGGGCACGGAATAAACTCCCCAGTGGATGAACATGCCAAAGCGGGCTTCGCGCCACCACTGCATGCGGGCGGCCCGTTGCTGGGGCGTTTCGAGCGCGTAGGGATCCGGGCTCTCGGCGGCCTGGAGATGGAAAACCAAGAGCGTGCCCGCGGCCAGCGTGGCAATGCGCCGCGCATCAAGAGTTCGTTTCATAGTAATTGGTGGTTGAAAATAATGTTCGTAGCATAGAAAGCCTTGGCTGAGGGTCAACGGCCAAAGCATCCCGTCCGGCAGGGATACTCCTTGTGGAGGCTGGCGAAAGGTCGGTTACCGCAAGAGGGAGTAAACCCCCACCGCAGCCAATGCGCCTGTGATCGGGCCAAGGATGGGCACCCACGCGTAGCGCCAGTCGCTGTCGCGTTTGCCGGGAACGGGCAGCAGCGCGTGGGCAAGGCGGGGGCCAAGGTCGCGGGCGGGGTTGATGGCATAGCCGGTGGTGCCGCCGAGGGAGAGCCCGATGGCAAACACGAGCAAGGCGACGGGAATCAAACCCAGAGTGCCGAGACCAATGGGAGCCTCCACGCCGCCCGCCGCCGGGGGCAGTTTCACCGCGGGATCGGTCATCCAGAAGATGGGCAGGGTTAATACAAACGTGCCCACCGCCTCGCAGAACAAGGCCTGGGGAAGGTGGCGAATGTTTGGAGCGGTGCAGAAACAGGCCAGTTTGGCGTCTGCGTCGTCCGAGACCTTGAAATGCTCGCGATAGAAGGCATAAACCGCGGCACCGCCAAAGAATGCGCCGAGCATTTGCGACAGGACATAGCCAACAGGACTGCCCGGCAGCGGCTCGCCCGCCGCCAGCATGGCGATAGTGACGGCAGGGTTCAGGTGCGCGCCGCTGAACGGGTTGGCGCAGAAGGCCCCCACAAAGACACCGAAAGCCCAGCCGGCGGTAATCACGATCCAGCCTGCGTTGTGACCCTTGGTCCGGGCCAGGAGGACGTTGGCCACGACGCCGTTGCCGAAGAGCACCAGCAAGGCGGTTCCAATAAACTCGGCAAGATAGGGACTCATGAGCTTGGCGGATACGGTTCAGGCGGGGGCACCGCGAAATAACGCCGGGCGATAGCGGTGAATTGGGCGACCTGGCGGCGTTCCCAGGCGGTGTCGCGCCCCAGTTCGGCGGCCAGCAGATGAGCCACAGCGGGGGCCATGGCGACGGCCGCTTTCGCGTTCAGGCATAAGGCACGGGTTCGGCGAGCCAGCACGTCGTCCACTGTGCGGGCCATCTCTTCGCGAGCGGCCCAGACCACTTCGGCGCCGCAGATCGGCAGGGCGGGGTGCAACGGCTGGCCGAGTGCCGGCTGGCTGCGACGCAGAGCCTGCAAGCGGGGTGCGTCGGAACCATAGACGGACAGGTCGCCAAATTGACTGGGCTGGGGGTGATAGCCGTGCAGGCGCAGCTCGTGAGTGCGGCAGGGCCGCTCCTGCAGCCGGCCCAACACAATCGCGTGGTCGGTGCAGTCCTCCGCCATCTTTCGGCAGGTGGTCCATTTGCCGCCGGTGATGGTCAACAGACCGGACGGGGAAATCTGGATCAGATGGTCGCGCGACAACGAAGCGGTGGCGACAGCGTCACCGGCTTTGACGAGTGGCCGAATGCCGGCGAAGACACTCAGAATATCGCCGCGTGTGGGCCGGCGCGCCAGGTAGCCTCCAGCGGTCTCGAGGATGAAATCCACCTCCTCGGGCAGGGGGCTGGGTTCGAGTTCAGCGACGGCCAAGGGCGTATCGGTGGTGCCCACGATCACATGGTCGTGCCAGGGAATGGCGAACATCACCCGCCCGTCGCGCGTGTGCGGGACCATTATGGCCGTCTGGCCTGGTAAGAAACTTCGATCCAGCACAATATGCACGCCTTGGCTGGGAGCAATGAGCGGGGGGGCATCCACCGCGTCGAGACGCCGGACCGCATCGCAAAACGGGCCCGTGGCATTGATGACACAGCGCGCGCGGAGAAGGCCAGGCCCGGCGGCAGGATCTTCAAGGTCCTCGAATCGCGCGCCGCATACGTAGCCGTGCTCATCTTTGACCAGGGCGACAATCGGCGCGTAGTTGACGAGGCAGGCGCCGTGTTCCACCGCGGTCTGCGCCAGGTGAATCAGCAGGCGGCTGTCGTCGAACTGGCCGTCATGGTAAAGCACGCTGCCGCGCAATCCCTCCTGTTCGAGGGTGGGAATACGGCGCAGAAGCTCTTCGCGGGAGAGGAGTTCCGAGTGGCCGAATCCGTAACGACCGGCGAGCAGGTCATAGACCTTCAACCCCAGGCCGTAAAAAGGCGCTTCCCACCACTGATAATTGGGCACCACAAACGGGAGGTCGTGAACCAAATGGGGTGCGTTGCGCAAGAGCAGGCCGCGTTCCTTGAGGGCCTCGATGACCAGCGAGACATTGCCTTGCTGGAGATAACGCACCCCGCCATGGACGAGCTTTGTCGAGCGGCTGGAGGTACCCTTGCCGAAATCATTTTGTTCCAACAACGCCACGGCGTAGCCTCGGGTAGCGGCGTCCAGGGCCGTGGCCACACCGGTGGCTCCGCCGCCGATGACCAGGAGGTCCCATGGCTCGGAGCGCGCGCGCAATGTCTGCAGGGCAGCCGGGCGATCCATGGGGTGGCCTAGGTGGCGGTTGAGTCGGGTGGAGACGTGTGCTCCTCCCAGTCCTGCGCCCGCCGGAGGGCTTCGTTCCAGCGTTGGCGGCGGTGGGCCGCTTCGTCGGCGCTCATGCGCGGTTCAAAGACACGGTCCAATTGCCAGGCGCGGCGCACCTCGCTGCGGTCCTTCCAGAAGCCGGTGGCCAGGCCGGCGAGATAAGCCGCTCCCAGCGCGGTGGTCTCGATCACTTTGGGCCGCGCCACGGGTGTCTGGAGCACGTCGGCCTGGAACTGCATGAGCAGGTTGTTGGCGCAGGCGCCGCCGTCCACCCGCAATTCGCCCGGGCGAATGCCCGAGTCCTGCCGCATCACGTCCAGTACATCGGCGACCTGCAGAGCGATGCCTTCGAGCGCGGCACGGGCGATGTGCCCGGCGGTGGTGCCACGGGTCAGGCCGGTGATGGTGCCGCGGGCGTATTGGTCCCAGTGCGGGGCGCCCAGGCCGGCAAAGGCGGGCACGAGGTACACATCCGCACTATCGGGCACGGAAGCAGCCAGTGCTTCAACTTCGGCGGAGGAGCGGATGATGCCGAGGCCGTCCCGCAGCCATTGCACGACGGCCCCGCCAATGAACACACTGCCCTCGAGGGCGAACTCAGTGTTTCCGCCCTGCTGCCAGGCCACGGTGGTGAGCAGGCGGTGTTGGGAGGTTCGAGGCTTCCCGCCCAGGTTCATGAGCATGAAACAGCCGGTGCCGTAGGTGTTCTTGGCCAGACCGGGCTCGAAGCAATTCTGACCGAAGAGCGCCGCCTGCTGGTCCCCCGCCACGCCGCCAATGGGCACCGCTGTGCCCAACAGGCCGGGCTCGGTCTCGCCATAGACTTCGCTGGAGGAGCGCACTTCGGGCAAGGTTTCGCGGGCCACGCCCAGAGCCTGGATCAACTCGTTGTCCCAGGCGCCGGTGTGCAGGTTGAAGAGCATGGTGCGGGAGGCGTTGCTGGGGTCGGTGACATGCAGTCGGCCGCCGGTGAGGTTCCACAGCAGCCAGGCATCCACCGTGCCAAAGGCCAGTTCGCCGCGCGCTGCCCGTTCGCGGGCCTGCGGCACGTGGTCCAGCAGCCAGCGCAGCTTGCTGGCGGAGAAGTAGGCGTCAATGACCAGACCGGTCTTGCGCTCAACCACCGGCGAAAGACCATCCCGTTTGAGCTGGTCGCAAAACCCGGCCGTTCGCCGGTCCTGCCAGACGATCGCATGGTGGAGGGGCACGCCGGTGCGGCGGTCCCAGAGCACGGTGGTCTCCCGCTGGTTGGTAATGCCAATACCCGCAAGATCCCGTGAGGTCAGGCCGGCGGCGGCCAGGGCCTGGCGTGCGGCGGCGAGCTGGGTTTCCCAGATTTCAATCGGGTCGTGCTCGACCCATCCGGCCTGGGGATAATGCTGGGTAAACTCTTGCTGCGCCACCGCGCGCGGACTGCCGGCCTGGTCGAAAACGATCGCGCGCGAACTGGTGGTTCCCTGGTCAAGCGCGAGAATGGCGCATGGTGCTGACATGATGGGCTTTGCGTTTGCCCCGACAGCTAGGCGAGGCCGGTGGCAAAGTCAAGCCGGGGGTCACGCCGCGCCGCCGCGCGACCCACTCCAGGGATGGAGGATTCTCGCGAGGCCCTGGCAGAGGCTCATCCTGGCGGTCCGGCCAACTTGTAACCTGACCGTAACCCTCCCGTCCTTGCGTGGGCGAGGCGGTCCGGGTTTAGAGTTGTCTGCAAAAGCCTGTTTTATGGCGGACAAAAAGAGCAAAGGGCCGTATTGGGTGGGGGTGGATATTGGGGCGGCGCGAATTCGGGCTGCGGTGCTCGGCGGTGCTGGCGAACTGGCGGGAGTGGTTAAGACGAGCACCAAGGCCGGGCGCGGCACGGAAGCCACCGTGGCGCGTATCGCGCGAGTGGTACGGGACGCGGTGGATGAGGCGGATTTATCTCTCTCCGAGGTGCGGGGCGTGGGTGTGGGGGTGCCCGGAGCGGTGGATGCAAGTTCGGGCATGGCACTGGATGTGCCCGTCTTGGGCTGGGGTGAGGTGCCGTTGAGGAAGCTTTTGGAGGACTCTCTCGGCCTGCCTGTGGCGGTAGAAACAGATTGGAATGCCGCGCTCTTCGCCATTCACCGCGTGGAACTGGGCGGCGCGCCGCAGCATGTGCTGGGAGTTTTCATCGGTTCAGGCATCGGCGGAGCGATGATTCTTAATGGCCAACTCTTTCGTGGTTCCAACCACGCGGAAGGGGAACTGGGCCACATGGTCCTGGATGTCAAGGGCCCCCGGTGTGCGTGCGGGCAGCGTGGCTGTTTCCAGGCGGTGGCAAGCCGCTCCGCTCTCGTGGCGCGACTGCGCGCGGCCATCAAGGAAGGCCAAACAACCGTCCTGACAGACTGGCTGGGAAACGATCTTGAGAATCTCAAGAGTCGTGACTTGCGCAAGGCGCTTCGCCAGGAGGACGCCCTGGTTGGGGCAGTAGTCAGAGATGCCGCCCGCCACATCGGTCTGGCGGTGGGCAGCCTGGTCAACCTGCTCAACCCGGAGGTGGTGGTGCTGGGGGGCGGTCTGATGGAAGCCCTGGCGGAGGTCATGCTGAAGGAGATCACGGCCACCGCAGGCCGCCAGGCCATGCCTGGCGCCATGAAGGGAGTGCGCATTCAAGCCAGCACGCTGGGTGACGGCGCCGGCATGATTGGCACCGCACTCCTGGCCAGGGAGAGGGTTCAAGGAACAGCCGCGACCGGATCAGGCAGCAGCAAGAACTGAGGAACGTCTTTTTGTCCCACGGTGCCGCTGTGACAAAACTCAGAGCGGGCGCCGGTTGATTTCGCGGGCGCGGCCGGGAGCCTGGGACGAAGCAGATCGCCGATGCGGCTTGCCGGGTTCCTGACGCCGGAAACATTCACAGAAGATTCCGCAGCCGATCCAATGGTAATCGTGGCCGCGATAGCGTGTGACGTGGAGATAAGTGATTCTCGGTTGGGCGAGAGTTTTGATGATATCGGCGATCATGGGATCGGCCGGGCTCCAGAGGTCCTCTGAGTGAATCCGCAGAACTACGCTGTCGGCGTCGTGAGCCATGACTTCATACGGCGCGCTCCACCGCACCTTGTTCAGGACATAATCAACCCGATGGCGCGTGTAACGAAGGGTGAGCTTGCCGAAGATCGAGGCGAATTGCTTTTTTCGGGGTCCGCGCAAGAGGTGATAGCGGTGCCAGGTGGCCAGCGTCCGGCGACGGTCCGACTTCCACGTTCCCAGCAGTGGCGTATGCAGGTCAGGCATTGCAGGACGCTGTTTTGAAGGGCAGGGGGGTTCATTCGGCCCCGAGTTTTTCGTTGAGGATCGTGATCTGACGGCGGGCGGCGTCGGCCATAGCACCCGCCAGCCCAACCGCGAGCGCCGCGCGGTAGGATTCGCTGGCTTCCCGGCGCCGGCCGGCGTTGCGCAGCGCTTCGGCCAGGAAAAAGCGTGCTTCAGGGTAGTCTGGCCGCTCCAGAATAACCTTCTCGAGATGTTCGGCGGCCTCCTGCCAGCGGCCTTGCCAGCCGGCGTAATAACCCCGGGCCGAGTGCGCCATCCACGAAGAGGGATCCAGCCGCAAGGCGCGATCCAGCGCCACTCGCGCCTCGTCCATTTCGCGCTCCGACATCAGGCGCATGGCCAGGCCGAACTGCACGATGGGCGAAGCCGGGTCCACTTTGGCTGCCAGCCGCAGGCGGTCGAGGTCGCGCTGCTGCGAGAGGTACACCGCCAGGGCCCGGAGGTCGTCCAGAGCCTCGAAAGCCTGATGCTTCACGCCGAACCAGCGGTAGGCGGGATCGGCCAGCCAGGTTCGGCCTTCCGCGAGCACCAGCGCGCAGGCGTGGCTGACCGGCTGTCCCCGCTGGTCCCGGGTGACCAGCACGAACCAGGACTTCAGCCCCACTGCACGCGCCAACGCCACGTAGAAGCGTGCGTATTCCTGGCATTGGAAGGAGACATCGCGTTCGTTCCACAAGCGAAAGACCTCGAGGGCAGTTCGCGAGCCCCCGGGACCAGGATCCAGGCGCCGGGCCAGGGCGTAGTAGATCTTTCCGGCTTTGGATAGATCATCCCTGGCCCCAGCCACCAACGTCCCGGCGATGCGATCCAATTCAGGCGACCGCGCCATCGGATCCACGATCGAAGCCAGTTCCTCAACGGAGAGCTTTTGGGCTAACTCGGCACGCACCTCCTCGAAACTCAGATCGCGTGGCACGGCGGCCTCCACAGGCTGTGGTATGAGGCTGGCCCGCAGTTGACGGACACTTTCCTCGCTTCGGGCCACCAGCGCGGGATTGCCACCGGCCTTGCGTGCCAGCGCACTGAAGCGCGAGAGTTTCTCAAGCGTGGCGGAGGGTTCTTTGAGCCGGTCGTAGCCCTCGGCCAGGATCCAGAGCACCCGGGGGTTGTCAGGATCGAGCCGCTCCGCTTCTTTGAGCAGGAGGAGAGCGGCGGGGCGGTCTCCACGGCGTGCGTGCAGGCTGCCCAGGTGGGCCCGGGCGATGGCGTTGAAAGGATCGGTGTGCGCGGCGCGCTTCCAACAGTCGAAGGCCGCATCGTCCCGTCCCTGCGCCGCGTGGCATTCGCCCAGCCCCGCCAGGGCATCGCTCAGTCGCTCGTCCAACTGCAGCGCGCGTTGAAAGCCGGTCGCGGCTTCCCCATAACGCTCCTGAGCCAGCGCGGTGTTGCCCAGGGCAAGCCAGGGGTCTGGAGCGGCGGGCTCAAGGTCGGATGCCGTTCGCAGCACGGGCTCCGCTTCGGCATGGCGTCCATCCGCCGCCAGCCATTGCCCCAGGGCCAGATGCGCGCCGGCGAACCGGCGGTCCAAGGCGATGGCGCCACGGAGCAAGGCCTCCAGTTGCGGGGCCGGCCCCGTGCGGGCCTGGAGCGCTCGCGCGCGGCAAAACTGTTCCCACGCGGCCTCCGAAACGGTGGGCACGCGCATCATCTCCTGGCGCTGCGCCTCGGAAAGGGAGAGGCCGAGCGCTGCAAGGCTTCTCGGGACCAGGAGGCCGGTGAGACGGCTCCACAACTCATCCCGCTCGGCAAACTCGACCACCACCTTGCTCTGCGCCACGTTGAGGGTGCGCATGGTGACCACCCACCCTGAACCCGCACGTCGGTAACCGCCCCAAAGGACCCGGCGGGCTTCGACGAACTGCCCGGCCCGCTGTGCCAGCTCCGGGTTCACCGGGGCTGCTGCATTGAGGTTCAAGCTTCGGCG
>Ga0073934_10005539_pt1 | contig 19421 bp, 20 predicted proteins | sample LarsenN4metaG_FD_76834 | JGI IMG/M metagenome (GOLD analysis project Ga0073934, IMG submission 76834) | Hot spring sediment bacterial and archeal communities from British Columbia, Canada, to study Microbial Dark Matter (Phase II) - Larsen... ... | reverse complement strand
CTTCGGCCCAATTTGTCGATCGTCCTCCTTACATAGTCACCACTATGCGCGTCGGACGATCGACAAATTGTGCTCGAATTGGGAACGCCTCGCCTCGCGCGTTTCTACCGCCCAGGCTCCTAGCTCGGCGCGCCGCATGCCGGTACGCAGCTTCCGCAATGCAGCCGGTGTCGATCTAAGGCACCATCCGCGAGAGAGACTCATGAAGCTCGTCAGCGGCGAAGTCGTCGATTTGTCCGGCGCGTGCGGCGTGCGGCCGCGTCGTTTCATGCGGTTCCTCATCGGCCGGTGAGCTCCAACGACGTTCGCTGGTACCGGCTGTCGAAGGAGGCGTCGCTCGAACGGCTCGCCAGCCGTGCCGCCGGGCTGTCGCCCGAGGAGAGTGCGGAGCGGCGACGCGAGCACGGTTTGAACGTGATCGAGGAGGCGCGGCCGCGCTCGCGCATCGCGCTCTTCGTCGCGCAGTTCGCGGACTACATGATCCTCGTGCTGCTCGCCGCAGCGGTCATTGCAGGTCTAGTCGGCGATCTCGCCGACACCGTCGTCATCGTGGCCATCGTCGTCCTGAACGCCGTCATTGGCTTCGTGCAGGAATATCGCGCCGAGCGCGCGATGGCTGCGCTCAAGGCCATGGCGGCCCCCGTTGCCACCGTCATCCGCGGCGGCGCGCCGCACATGGAGCCGGCGACGCAGCTCGTGCCCGGCGACGTCGTGCACGTCGAAGCGGGCACGATCGTCCCCGCGGACCTGCGCATCCTTCAGTCGGCGAGCCTGCGCGTCGACGAGGCCGCCCTGACGGGCGAGTCGGCGCCCGTCGACAAGGCGCACGAGCCCATCGATGCCGACGAAGTGGCCATCGGCGATCGGCACAACATCGCGCACAAGGGCACGCTCGTCACCCATGGTCACGGGCTCGGTGTCGTCATCGCCACGGGGATGCGAACCGAGTTCGGCAAGATCGCGCGTTTGCTCGAGCAGGCGCGGTCCGTCGAGACACCGCTGCAGCGGCGGCTCGCCGCGTTCGGCCGGCGGCTCGCCGGCGTCGTGCTCGCGATCTGCGCGATCGTCTTCGTCACGGGACTCTTGCGGGGCGAGCCGGCGCTGCCAATGCTCCTGACGGCTTTGAGCCTCGCCGTCGCGGCGATCCCCGAGGCGCTGCCGGCCGTCGTCGGCATCGCGCTCGCGCTCGGCGCCCGCAGGATGATGCAGCGCCACGCGTTGATCCGCCGGCTGCCGGCCGTCGAAGCGCTCGGGTCGGTGACGACGATCTGCTCGGACAAGACCGGCACGTTGACGGCCAACGAGATGCACGTCGAGCAGTACTACTGCGACGGCGTGACGGCCGGCGAGCCCGCCGCCGCGACGGGTGCTTCGCCCGCCGATCCATGGCAGCTGCTCTCGCTCGCGATGGCCGTGAGCCATGACGCCGTGCGCGGCGGCGACGGTACCCTCGTCGGCGATCCGACGGAGGTCGCGCTGCTGCGCGCGGCGTTGGCGGCCGGGCGCGACCCGGCCGTCGACGGAACACGCTGGCCGCGCTGTGACGAAATCCCATTCGATTCCACGCGTAAGTGCATGAGCACCCTGCACAAAGGACCTGACCGAAGCTGGTTGTCGATCACGAAAGGCGCGGCCGAGGTCATCGTGGCCGCGAGCGACACCGAGGCGCGTGGAACCGGGGACCAGCCGGTCGACCGCGCCCGCGCGTTGCGCGAGGCCGATCGTATGGCGGCCGCTGGCCGGCGCGTGCTCGCGGTCGGTGTGCGGCGCTTCGCTAGCCGCCCCGAGCCGTACGACGCGGCGGTCGCGGAGCGGGGACTTTCGTTCGTCGGGCTCGTCGGCCTCATCGATCCGCCCCGGCCCGAGGCCGGCGAGGCGATCGCAACGTGCCACGCTGCGGGCATCGTGCCGATCATGATTACGGGCGACCATCCCCTGACGGCGCGCGCGATCGGCGAGCGCTTGGGTATCGCGGCCGCCGAGCACGCCGTCATCACCGGCCGCGAGCTCGCAGCGATGTCGCCGGACGAGCTCTCGCGCCGCATCGGCGAGCTGCGCGTTTACGCGCGCGTGGCGCCCGAGCAGAAGCTCGACATCGTCGCGGCGTTGCAGCGCCGCGGCGAGGTCGTCGCCGTCACGGGCGACGGTGTCAACGACGCGCCGGCGCTCCGGCAAGCCGACATCGGGATCGCCATGGGCATCACGGGCACCGACGTGGCGAAAGAAGCGAGCGGCATCGTGCTGCTGGACGACAATTTCGCGACGATCGTTCGCGCCGTTCGCGAAGGAAGGCGCATCTACGACAATCTGCGCCACTTCATCCGTTACGTCCTGACGACGAACGCCGGCGAGATCTTGACGATATTCCTCGCGCCGTTTCTCGGTTTGCCGATTCCGCTCGTGCCGATTCAGATTCTCTGGATCAACTTGGTCACCGACGGCTTGCCGGGCCTCGCGCTCGCGGCAGAGCCCGCCGAGCGCAACGTTATGCAACGGCCGCCGCGTCCGCCCGGCGAAAGCGTGTTCGCGCGCGGCCTCGGCGCGCACGCGCTCGTCGTCGGTCTCGTCATGGCCGGAATCGCGCTCGGCACGCAAGCGTGGGCGTGGCACGGCGGTGCGCCCGAGTGGCAAACGCTCGTGTTCACCACGCTGTGCTTCATGCAGCTCGGGCATGTGCTCGCCGTTCGTTCGGAGGAGACGTCGCTTCTGGCGCTCGGCCTCGTCAGCAATCGGCCGCTCGCCGGCGCGGTCGTGTTGACGATCGCGCTGCAGCTCGCCGTCGTCTATGTCCCGGCGCTCAACGGTATCTTCGAGACCGTGCCGTTGACGGCCGGTCAGCTCGGTGTTGCGTTCGGCGCCGCCGTCGTGATCTTGGTGCTCGTCGAGGCCGAGAAGGCATGGCGACGCCTTCACAGGGCGGCGGCGTAACTGTGCTCGGCCCGTGGCGCACGACCGTTACAGCAACTTCGGCACCGAACGAGAGAGGAGTCGGGTGGGCGGTCGAACGTTTTTTCGGTTGCGGTTGAAGCGTAGTTTCACTTTCGCGGGCGTCCGCTGCACGCGAGGGGCGCGGTCAGGCGCAGGATCGACCGGTGCCGAGCAAGCGCAGATGCTGACTTACTTGCGCACATTTCCGCATTTGCCTTCATTAGCGGAAGGCCATACTACCGCTGCGGGAGGTACGCCCACGGCGAACTTGGCTTCGAGACTTTGAGCCCTCCCTTTCGGTCTGATGGGGCGCGACCGCAACGGCCACTCTTCTTCGGTCCGCCTGGCGCAAAGTCGAAGTTGCGACAACGACGCTCGATGGGCGGTCAAGCGCCATGGAGACGACCGGCCGAGCGGAGCTCGTCTTCGACGGCAGGCTGGACGCCGGCGGCGACGCGCTCTTCCTCATCCACGAGCATGGGCGGTGTGCCTGGGCAAACCCTGCCGGGCGCCGAGTTGGTTTCGGATCGAGTCCCCGAGCAGGCGCCCCCCCCCCATCCCGCCGTCGTGATGGCCGGAGGCTGGTGCTACGTGAAGGAGCTGATCCAGCCCGAGTATTCACAGCTCTTCATCGACTCGGGCGTCGCGGTGCTCACGTTCGACGATCGCAATCTCGGCGCGAGCGAAGGGCAACTACGCCAGCACATCAATTCGTGGGAGCAGATCTACGACATCGTGAACGGCGTCACGTACGTGAGCAGCCGCGGCACGGCGATGCCGAACGGTCGGCGTCTGCGGCGTCAGCTACGCGGGCGGGCATGTGTTTCTGGTCGCGGCGCTCGACCCGCGCGTCAAGGTTCTCTTCAGCATCGTGCCGGTGCCCGATGGCCGGTACAGCACGCTCAGCGAGACGTCACGCCCGGCACCGTGAGCACCATGGTCGTCGGGGAGGCCGACGCCGTCTTCGCTGCGCTCGGGGCTTCGTTCGCGGCCGCGGCCGCGCGCGGCGAAAATCGTGATGACCGCGACGGTTTCCAACGCTTGTCCTCTTTCGCCTGCGAAAACCGCGTTCGACTTCGGAGCGCGCGCCGTGACGCAGACAGTCGCGTGTTTACTTTCCCGGCTCGTTGGCCCTAAAGTCCGGCGACCGTGCTCTGCAGCACGCGTCGCCATCGAGGGAAGTGTATGTCGAGCCACAACGATTCCAATCCATTGCTCGAGGTCGTCGCCGGCAACGGTCTACTGCACCGGCGCCTATTTCTAACGAACGGTGCGGCGTTGCTCGGTGCCGGCAGCGTGGGCCTGCTCACCGCCCGGCCGGCCGGAGCGGAACCGCTCGAGATCCCGCCATGGATGAAGACGCCCGGCGCGCACATGAGCGCGTACGGCCAGCCTTCGCGCTTCGAAGCCGACGTACAGCGCGTCGTCGGCGGCACACCGAACGTCGTCGGCAGCGGCGTGTCGTTCACGCCGCATCATCGCCTGCACGGCACGATCACGCCGAACAGCCTGCACTTCGAGCGCCACCACAGCGGCGTGCCCGACATCGATCCGGAAGCGCACCGGCTCTTGATCCACGGCGCCGTCCGACGGCCGCTCACGTTCACGGTCGATAACTTGCTGCGCTATCCGACCGTCACGCGCATTCAGTTTCTCGAGTGCTCGGGTAACAGCGGCACGAATTTGAACCCGCAGCCGCCGCAGGCGCCCTGCGGCGTGATCCACGGGCTCATGTCGTGCAGCGAGTGGACCGGCGTGCCGTTAGCGATCCTCATGGAGGAAGCGGGCGTCGACCGCACCGCGGGTTGGGTGATCGCCGAGGGCGCCGACGCGGCCGCGATGAGCCGCAGCGTGCCGCTCGCGAAGATCATGGACGACGCGATCGTCGCGCTTTATCAAAACGGCGAGCGGCTGCGCCCCGAGAACGGGTATCCGATGCGGCTGTTTCTGCCGGGTTGGGAAGGCAACATGAGCGTGAAGTGGCTGCGCAGACTGAAAGTCGTCAGCGAAGCCACGATGACGCGCGACGAGACGTCGCATTACACCGACGTGCTCTTGAACGGCAAGGCGCTGATTTTCACGTATCCGATGCGCGTGAAGTCGATCATCACGAGCCCGTCCACGGGCCTCGCGTTGCAGGGGCCGGGCGTGTACGAGGTCACCGGCCTCGCGTGGTCGGGCTTGGGCAAGATCGTGCGTGTCGAAGTCTCGGCCGACGGCGGCCGCAGCTGGGCAGACGCGGCGCTCGCGGAGCCAGTGCTCGCAAAGTCGTTCACGCGGTTCCGCATGGCGTGGCGTTGGAGCGGCGGGCCGGCCGTGCTCATGAGCCGTGCGATCGACGACACGGGCGCCGTGCAGCCGACACGCGCGAGCCTCGTGCGCGAGCACGGTGAACGAATGAACTACCACAACAACGGCATCCAAGCCTGGAGCGTCGCGGCCGACGGGGGAGTCAGCAATGTCTACGCGTAGTGCCGGCGCTCGCGCGGTCGTAGCGGCCGTTGCCGTGCTCGGCGCCGCACAGGCCGCAGGCCAGGAGGGCCCCGGGCTTGGCCGGCAGATCTCGGCCGAGGATCTTGCGCCTTGGGATTTGAGCATTGAGCCCGACGGCACCGGGTTGCCGGCGGGGAAGGGCACGGCGGCCGCGGGTGCCGAGATCTATGCAGTGAAGTGCGTCGCCTGTCACGGCGAGAAAGGCGCCGGAGGGCCGAACGACCGCCTCGTCGGCGGCCAAGGCACGTTGACGGAGCTCGCGCAAGTGCGCACCATCGGCAGCTTCTGGCCGTACGCGAGCACCGTGTTCGACTATATCCGCCGCGCGATGCCGTTCCAGGCGCCGCAGTCGCTGACGAACGACGAGGTCTATGCGCTCACGGCTTACCTGCTCGCGCTGAACGGCATCATCGACGAGGGCGAGGAGATGAACGCGCGCACGCTCGCGCGGGTGCGCATGCCGAATCGCGACGGATTCATTCTGGCCTATCCTGAGCGCCGCGAGTGACGTCGCGTCGCGCGCAGCGTGCTGCGGCGACGCAATCACGGTCCTGATCTCCTCGGCTGCGGTGAGCGCCCAGCAGCCCGTCCTCGATGCGGCGATTGCACGCGAGGAAGCCGCCTCGTTGCGCGCGAGGATCTGCCCACGTTGGCCCGGTCCTCGGATTCTCCGGCCGCGCGGCCAGGCCGGTACATACGCACAACTCGAACCGCCACATGTTCGAGTACGGCGCCGTGAAATGTCAGTCGCCGCGATCGGTGCGGGCCGGCAACGTCCAGGAACAGGCCTTCCGCGAAACGGTCGAACGCGATTGCGCTCAGTGGCGCAAATCCAGCGTGTAGATGACTTGATGGATGTCGTCGGGGCTCGGTCTCTCGACGAACCCGACGTCGCGGGCCAGCTTGCGCATGCGTAGATTGTCGAACGCATCCATCGAATAGAGACGTGGAACGCGGTGCGTGCGCGCATAGTCGATCAGGTGGCGCAGAAGTATCTTGCCCAAGCCCTGATGCTGCCATGCGTCGGCAACCGCGACTGAGATTTCGGCGCCTTTGACGGGGTCCGCTCCCGCGTAGCGGCAGACGCCGACTTGTTCGCGCGCTTCGCCGGTTTTCGAGTCGAGGCCGAGCGCGATGTACGCCATGTCGTGCGCGTAGTCCGGATCGCAGAGACGCCGCAACGCCACGTCGCTCAATTGCGCGACGCCGCCGAGGAACAAGTAGTGCTTGCTGGACGGCGACAGTTGCTCGATGAACTCGGCGTTACGGGCCACGTCGCCGGGCCGGATCGGGCGGATCAGCACACGCCGGCCGTCGCGCAGCCGTTCGAGCCAACGCTCGCGGCCCGCGAGATCGGCCGGCGGAGCGACGACCTCGGGGCACACGCCGTTGCGGCACAGGACTTCGATCAGTCTCTCGCCGGCCACGGCGGCCGGGTCGTACTCGATCGTCAGCGTATGATCTCCCGGCCCGTCGAACACGGCGCTGATGCCGCGTTCCGCGAGCAGCCCTTGCCGGACGAGATTGAGATCCACGGGGCCGAAGTCCTCGAGCAGAGTGGCCTCTACCGTTTTCATCGGCGCTCCCTCGTTCATGGGCTCTTGGCGCACTCTAGAGCTCCGGCAGCAGCCGTGCACTCCGTAGTAGTACGTAGAATTTCGGAAGCCGCGTCCGGGCCGTATCCCGCGAGGCAATTCGCGGCTACGCGCACGCGCAAAAGGCGCAGGCACTCGAAGGCCTGGTGGAAGCTGGCGGCGAGGCTCGATGCGTGCCCCTTATTGGCATCTCGCAACCCGCGAGCGCCGTGCGTCGAGGCCGAGGCTGGCCGCCGCGGCGTCGAGATACCAGCATGCGCGGCCGTGCCAGGCGGCCTTCACCTCGGCGGGCAAGTCCTCTTCGAGATGCCAGGCGGCTACCTTCGCGCGCACGAAGGCGCGCATGGCGCGGTAGAAGTCGAGTAGGGCACGGCTGCAGTCGTCGCGGGTGCATGCTCGATAGTGCTCGAGCAGGCGTTCGCCGATCTTGGGTTGCCCGAGCCGATCGCATTCCAGCGCGAGGAACGCGATCTCGGCCGCGCTATCGAGCAGGCGCAGCTCCGCCGAGAATTCGAGGCAGTCGACGATCTGAGGGTCGGCCAGCAAGAAGACGTGCTCGGGCCGCAGATCGCCATGGGCGTCGACGATGCGGCCTTCCGCCACGCGCGCATGAAACGCCGGGGCGTCCGCGACGAGCCGGCGCGTGAGCTCCGCGGCGATTGACGTTACGAGGGAAGCGTCGAGCTCGAGCGCCGGCGCGGCGAGCTCCCCCGCCGTCAGCTCGGTCTCTTTGGCGAGGGCGCGCCGGTAGGCTCCGCCGTCCCATGGGGCGCGCGTCGCCGTTGCGTAGAATCGCGCGAGCTTCTCGAGCAGCGCGCGCAAGCGTGCGTCGTCGAGCGAGCCGAGAGCGGCGAGGCGGTCGAGCGCGCTCTCTCGAGGGAGCCTCACCATATGGACCAGCCACTCGACGGGCGTGCCGGCGCCCGCGAGCTTCAGCGCGCCGCCGTCGCTCACGAGCGGCACGGTGCCCAAGTAGACGGTGGGGGCCAACCGGCGGTTGAGCGCCACCTCGAGCTCGCAGCTCGCGCGCCGCGTCGCGAGCGCCGTCAGATCGAACTCGCGGAACTTCTGCGGCTTCTTCAACTTGTAGGCAAACCGCCCGGCGAGGAACACCCAGGCGAAGTGGGTTTCGATCGCCTCGACGGCGATCGGATGACCTTCGTAAGTCTCGGGCCGCGACAAGCAGGCGATCTTGGCTCCGAGGTCGATATCCGCGTGACTCACTTGGGCAGCGTAAGAGACGGCCGTCCGGGGCCCTATACGTACCCGCCGCACATCGCGCGGTGCCGTCCTCGGAATCTACGAGCAGCCGCGCGCGGCGCAGCCGGCTATCTTCGCCGAGACGAAGGAGCTAACGAACATGGGCAAGGTTCTCGTGCTGATGCTGGCCGGCGCCGTGCTTGCGGCCTGTGCCACGACTCCCGTGGCGTGGATGAAACCCGACGGGACGTCGCAGCTCGCGAGCGCCGACCTCGCCGAATGCCGCCGCCTCGCCGCCGACGAGATGTGGCGTCTCGGCTGGGAGCGGAGCTGGCCGCCACGGTTCTACGATCCTCGCTTCATGCCGCCGTATTACCGCGGCCCGCGGCCGTTCTGGGTGGACTTTCCGCTGTCGGTCGAGCGCGAGCGGGCGCTCGTCGACTTCTGCATGCACTCGAAGGGCTACCGGCTCGAGAGGCTGCCGTATTGAGGGCGACGAGGACGAAGATGCTCGCCGATCGGACCGAGGTCGGGCGTGACCTCGGTCAAAAGCTCGTGGAGGCCGCGACGGCGGAGAAGCGCTCGTCTTCTGGTTGCCGCGCGGCGGAATTTCCGTGGCCTGCGAGGTCGCTGCCCCTGTCGGCGAGCCCGTCAACGCCCTGGTCGTCCGCAAGCTCGGCGCTCCGCTCAACCGCGAGCTCGCGCTCGGCGCGATCGCCTACGGCGGTGTGACGGTGTACAACGAAGAGCTGCTCGAGCAGCTGGACATGGACGAGTCGCAGCTCACTTCGGTTCGCGAACACGAGCAAAAAGAGCTCGGGCGACGCGAGAGCGTGTACCGCGGCGGCCGTCCACCGCCAGCGATTGGGGGCGAGACCGTCGTCATCGTCGACGACGGCATGGCAACGGGCGCCACAATGCGTGCGGCCGCCGTCGTCACGCGTGCGCTGTCTCCCGCGACCATCATCGTGGCGGTGCCGAGGGCCGCCGCCGACGCCGTCGAGCGCATCGAACGCGTGGCCGATCAAGCACTGGCGCTTGCGACGCCCGAGCCCTATCTCGGCGTGGGCGCGTGGTGCGCGCAGCTTCCGCACCTGACCGACGACGAGGTCGTAGCCGCGTTGGCGGCAGCCGCGCCGCCGCAGCGCAGCGGCGCGGGCGGCGCATGAAGCTTTTTGGCCTGAGCCAAACGCGCGGCTTCGCTCACCGGCTGGCGCGGCGCCTCGGCGTCGGCGTAGCGCCGCTCGAGGAGCGGGAGTTCGACGATGGCGAGTTCAAGCTTCGGCCGCTCGAGAGTGTGCGCGGCGAGCGTGTCGCCGTTTGCCAATCGCTCGCCGCCGACGGACGCTCGAGCAGTGCCGACAAGCTCGTCCGCCTGCTCGTGTTCTGCGGCGCTCTCAAGGACGCAGGCGCGGATCGCGTCACGGCCGTCGTGCCGTATCTCGCATATTGGCGCAAGGACCGCCGCACGCAGCCGCGCGATCCCGTGACGACGTCGTACGTGGCGCGCCTCGTCGAGGCGGTCGGGATCGACGTCGTCGTCACGATCGATGTGCACAGCATCGCGACGTTCGAGAACGCGTTCCGCTGTCGAAAGGAGCATCTACGGGCGGCGCCGGCGTTCGCGGATCACTTCGCGCGGCGATTCGACGGCGAGAGCCGCGTGGTAGTGCTTTCGCCCGACGCCGGCGGCGCGGAGCGCGCGCGCGTGTTCGCCGGCCTCCTGTCGAACCAGGGCCTTGAGAACGTCGAGCTCGCGTTCATGGAGAAGCGCCGCAGCGGCGGGCGGGTGTCCGGCGGCCTCTTTGCCGGCGACGCGGCGGATGCCGTCGTCGTGATCTACGACGACATGATCAGCACGGGAGCGACCGTCGCCCGCGCCGTGCAAGCGGCGGTCGCGCACGGTGCGCGCGCCGTGCACTGCGCGGCGACGCACGGTCTCTTTTCGGGCGACGCCGTCGCGACGCTGAACGGTGTGCCGCTCGCGTCATTGGCCGTGGCCGATACCGTGGAGGACGTTGCCGACCGCTGCGCGCAGCTCCGTTGCGAGCACGCGGTGATCGACAGCGCGGCCCTCTTCGCCGAGGCGTTGGCACACGCGGACCGCTGACGGCGGCTCAACCCTCGATGTTGAGCAGCGCCTCGAGCCGCGCAACTTTGCGGGCGGCCGGGCGGCGCTCACCGTGCTCGGGTCCACGACGGCCGCCGCAAGCGCAAAGGCCGTGGCGAGCTGCTCCCGCGTCCTGCGGCCCGAGCGGCCGATTGCGCCACCGCGCCGCTCGGCTACACGACGTGATGCTTGCCGATCAGGTGGACCGTGCTCGCCTGCGGGCCTTTGTCGCCGCGCTCCTCGCTGAAACGGACTTTCATGCCGGGCTCGAGGTGCTCGAATCGGCCATTCAGCACGCTGTTGCGGTGGAAAAAGATCTCGCGGCCGTCGGGTGTGGCGATGGTTCCCCTGCCGAGCTCGCGGTCGATCGCCGCGACGCGGCCGTGCGGCGGCGCTTCGTGCGGCTTCACGTCGCCGCGGCGGATGCGCCGGCGATCTTGGAGCTGGCGCCGCGCCGCTTTGAATGCGTCGCGGAGCGCGACGAAGACGTCCTCGTGCGCGTGGTTCTCGCTCGGCGACCGATTGGCCACGGCTTCGCCGCCCGGAAACCGCAGGTCGACACGCACGTTGTACAAATTGCCCTGCTGGTGATTCTTGTGCGGCGCCTCGACAGTGACTCGGCAGCTCGTGATGTTGTCCGCGAATTGCTCGAGCTTCGTCACGCGCTCCCGCACGGCCTCTTCGACCGCCGGAGAGCGGTCGACGTTACGAAACACGATCTCCAATGGAAGTTGCATGTCACCCTCGACTTCGGCGCTCCGGCTCGACCTCGTTGTGCGATCAGTCTAGGGTGCTCGACTCGCTCTGCCTGTAGGTAGAAATACCGAGGGGCAGCGAGCGGCAGATCACGGCTCGGCGTCGCCGGCCGGGCCGGCAGGGAGCCAGAGACCGTGGTCGCAGCGCAAGAGCACGCTGCCGCTCTTGACGACGGTGCCGTGCTCGTAAACGCGATCGTTGAAGAAACACACCGCTTCGTCCGGTACGGTTTCGCGGAGTGCCTCCGTGTCGTCGTCGGCCTCCCAGGCGACCGGTGAGCTCTTGCGCTCGGGATCGAGTGCGCCGAGCTCTATCGTACGTGCCGTCATTCTCTACTCCTCTCCTGCCATGGTTGACGAATCCCCGAAATGCCGGCTCGACAGTGCCGGTCGAACCACGCCGATCGAACGCCGTCGAGCGTCCCAGGCTTCTCGAGCAAGTGCGCGGCTCCGAGTACGATCGCGCGCTTCTTGACGCAGTTGAGCCGCCGCAGCGCGTGCTCGTTGAGTCCGAGCACCACCGTATCGTCGCCCGCGGCCATGAGCAAGGCCGGTGCGCGTACTGCGCGGTCACGAGCACGCGCGCCCCGCCGAGCCCGATGCGTGTCTCGATCGCCCCGGGGCCGAACCCGGGAGCGTACGCGCTTTTACGGATGCCGTTCCGCGCGGCTGGCGCGGAAGATTTGCACGTCCAACTCATTCAGGAAGGGGTCCAATGTCGTCACAGCAGAACGTCACGGGAGGGCGGCGCCGGCAGATGATCGCGGAAGCCGCCTACTTCAAAGCGGAGCGGCGCGGCTTCAACGGCGGCGACGCCGTGCGCGATTGGTGCGAGGCGGAGGCCGAGATCGATGCGCAGCTGCGGGGGGTCGAGAACGGGCAGCTCGTCGAGCGAATCGAAGAGGCGCTCGAGTCCGCGGCCAAGCGCCTCGCGGCGGTCCGCCGCAAGGTAGCGCGATTGCCGAGCGAAGCGCGCGGCGAATGGGAGCGGGACCTCGACCGGCTCGCCGCCTTGCGCACGAAGTTGAAGCCGAAGCTCGAGGAGCTCCGCGCGCAGGGCGAGCGGGCCAGCCGTAAGGCGCGCGAGCAAGCGGAGAGGATCCGCGACGAGGTCGCGGACGTCGTGCGGCGGCTCGAGGCGAGAGCCAAGCACTAGGCCCACGACCCCGACGACTCGCAGATGTACTTCCCGCGAGAGGCGGCCGGCGTTCGGAAAGTACGGACCCTCGGCGCGCCGCGCGCGCGGCTAGTATGCCGACGATGAGTGTCGTTCGGGCCTATTTCGCTTCACTACCGCCCCTCTGCCGGCTCGTCGAGTAGTCTTGCGTGTGCAACGGATACTGGTCGCCGTAAAACCCTGGGAGAGAGGCTTACCGCTCGCGGCGAATCACGCGAGGCAGTTGGCCGAGCATGTCGGCGCGGAGCTCAAGCTCGTCGCCACCGTGTTCGATGCATCGGTCGCGGCCGGCGGCGAACGCGGCGAAGAGCGGGCAAGTGCGGCGCGGGTGCGGGCCCTGGCGACGGCGCGCGCCGAGCTCGAGCGGCTCGCCGGCTCGCTGCGCGACTGGGGCGCGCGCGTGACGACCTCGGTCGTCTGGGGCGTTCCCGCGTACGAGCGAATCCTGAGCGCTGCGTGCGACTGGCAAGCGGAGTTGCTGGTCGTCGGCGCGCACGATCGCGCAACGCTGCATACGCGCATCACCGATACCGACTGGCAACTCATGCAGCGTTCGCCGTGCCCGTTGTTGCTCGTCAAGAGCCCGTCGTTCGGCGGCTACAAGACGATCGTGGCGGCCATCGATCCGCTGCACGCGCACGACGAGCCGTACGGGCTCGATCACGCCGTGCTCGCCGCGGGTCGGTGGGTCGCTCGCGCGTGCGGCTCGACGCTGCGTGCCGTCTACGCTTACCCGGGCGCCGCGGCCTTCGATCTGCAGTCGGCCGTCGAGGTTGCGCCGGGCATTCTATATGGCTCGGAGAACGTCGAGACCCTGCATCGGACGGCCGTCAATGAGCTTGCGCAGCGGTTCGGCATCGCGGCGACCGAGGTCGACCTCGTCGTCGGGTCGCCTTCAGAAGTCATCATCGAGACGGTTGCGAAGCGCCGCGCGGAGCTCGTCGTCGTAGGGACGCAGCAGCGCCGCGGCTGGCTCGCTGCGGCAGTCGGCAGCACTGCCGAGAACGTCGTCTCCGCTGTTCCGTGCGACGTGTTGATCGTGCCGCCGCCGGAACCGGCGGCCGGCGAAAGCCGCTCACAGGTAGGGTGAGAACAGCCACGCCACGCCGTCGAGAGCCTTCGTGGCGAGCGAACGGCCGTCGACGTCGCGCAGCGTTACGGGTGTCGACAGCGCGCGAACCGCTTCGAAGTGCCGAGCGAGACTCGTGACGGTATCGCGGTCGTAGACTTCGACGTTGAGCTCGAAATTCAAGCGTAGGCTCCGCGAATCGAAGTTTGCGGAGCCGATCTGCGCGTAGTAGTCGTCGACGTAGAACAGCTTGCTGTGTACGAACGGCGGCGGCTGGTAATACACGTGCACGCCGCGCTCGAGCAGCTCCCACAGCATGTGCCGCGTCGCGCGATGCACGTACGGCAAGTTGTTGCGCGCCGGCAGGATCACGGCCACATCGATGCCGGCGAGCGCGGCGGCTTGCAGAGGCGCGATGAGCTCGCGCGGCGGCACGAAGTAGGGGGTCATGATCGCGACGCGCTCACGCGCGCTGCCGATGGCACCGGTGAGAAGCGCCGTGAGCCGATCGAGGCTCGTCTCGGGACCGTTCGTGACGGCGCGGCACAGCGCGCCTCCGGCCGGTTTCGGCATGTGCCGCGGCGGACCGGTCGCGTCGCCCGTCACGAAGTCCCAATCGCGCAAGAACACGGTCTCGATCTGCGTGACGACCGGTCCAGCCAACCGGAAGTGCAGGTCGACGATTCGGTGTGCCGCGGCGCCGTCGATATACCTGTCCCGAACGTTGATGCCGCCCGTGAAGGCCTCGAGGCCGTCGGTGACGAGAATCTTGCGATGGTTACGCAGATTGATGCGGATCGTCGGCGGCCACAAGCGGGGCGGCAAGAATCGCGCGTAGCGCACGCGCGTGCCGCGGAAGAGCATGCCGACGCGCGGCCACGAGTACCACTCCCCGACGCCGTCGACGAGCACGCGAACGTCGGCGCCGCGCTCGGCTGCCGCCGTCAGCGCCGCGGCGAAGCGCCGGCCGAGCGGGCCGGCGTCGAAGATATACGCGCTGAAGTACACGTACTCGCCCGCGCGGTCGATCGCGTCGATCATCGCGCCGAACGTCGCGGCCGCGTCGTGCAGCAGCTCGATGCGATTGCCGGCCGTCAGCGGCCAGCCGCTCACGGCGGAGCCAAGGCGCGCGAGCGGCTTCAACTGCGGCGGAGGAGTGCCGACGTACTCGGTCGGGCAGTCGAGCTCCGGATAGTCCGTGAGAAGCTTGCGCGCGCGAGCTTGCACGCGATTGACGCCGAACAAGTAATAAAGGAGTGCGCCGGCCAGCGGCACGGCCAGGCAAACGGCGATCCAGCCGAAGGCCGACTGGGGCCGGCGCTTGTTCAATAGGGCGTGGAGGGAAGCGGAGGCGGCTGCGACGAACCCGATGGCGGTGATAGCCATCGCCAACAACTGGCCTGCCTGCATGCCGCGATGTGTAACATATGGGCCGTGGAATACAAGGACTACTACAAGATCATGGGCGTCGCGCGAGACGCCTCGGCCGAAGACATCAAGCGCGCCTACCGGAGACTGGCGCGCAAGTACCATCCCGACGTCAGCAAAGAAAAGGATGCCGAGGCGCGGTTCAAGGAGATCGGCGAAGCATACGAGGTGCTCCGCGATCCCGAGAAACGAGCCGCATACGACGCGCTCGGCACGCGGCGCCCCGGCGAGGAGTTTCGGCCTCCGCCCGATTGGCGCTTCGACCTCGGCGGCGACGTCGATCCCGGCGTGCACAGCGACTTCTTCGAGCAGCTGTTCGGCGGGTTGGGCGGCCGCCGCGGCTCGTTCCGGAGCCGTGGGCTCGACACCACGGGTCAGGTGGAGATCACGCTCGAAGAGGCGTTTCGCGGCACGGAGCGGCGCCTATCGCTGGATCGGATGGCATTCGACGCGACGGGCCGCACGCGGCCGGCGACGCAGCAATTGAACGTGCGCATACCCCCCGGCGTCGTCGACGGCCAACAGATCAGAGTCGCGGCGCAGGGCCGGCCCGGCGTCGGCGGCGGACCGGCCGGCGACTTGTTCCTCGAGGTTCGAATATTGCCCCATCGTTGGTTTCGCGCCGAAGGACGCGACATTTGGCTCGACCTGCCCGTGACGCCATGGGAGGCCGCGCTCGGCGAAACCGTGCGCGTGCCGACGCTCGGAGGCAAAGTCGATCTCAAGCTGCCGAAGGGCTCGCAGACGGACCGGCAGCTGCGGCTGCGTGGGCGAGGCTTGCCCGGTAATCCGCCCGGCGATCAGCTCGTCGTGCTCAAGATCATGACGCCGGCGCCGAAGAACGCCGCCGAAGAGGCGCTGTACAAGCAAATGGCGGAAACGTTCGGCATGAACCCTCGCGCCGCGATGGAGAGCTAGATGGACGATCCGATCAGCGCGATGCTGCTCGACGAAACGGTGCAGTTCAGCCTCGACGAGCTCTGCGCGGCGTGCAGCGTGTCGGAAGACTTCGTCGTCGAGATCGTCGCGGAAGGCATCGTCGAGCCGACGGGCGCCGAGCCCAAGCAGTGGCGTTTCTCCGGAGTCGCACTCTCGCGCGTGCAGCGCGTCATCCGGCTACAGCAGGAGTTCGACGTGAATCTGCCCGGCGCCGCGCTGGCGCTCGAGCTGCTCGAGGAGGTCGAGCGGCTCCGCCGCGCGCACCGCTCCGGTCGATGAGCAGCCCGCCCGATTCGCAAGACCCCTCCGAGACACTGCCCCGCCGCGAGCCGCTGCCGTGGGAGGAACCGAAATCCGCGCTCGACGATCCGGGCGCGCCCGAGCGCGTGCGGCAATTGCTCGCGAGCCCGACGTATCGGCAGGCCGACAAGGATCTCGAGTTTCTCGACAGCGACGATACGCGCGGCGTACGGTTGCAGATCGATTACTTGAAGCCCGAGCTCACGCTGCGCCGGCACGGCGTCGAGCATACGATCGTGGTGTTCGGCAGCACGCGCATCCGCGAGCCGGCCGCTGCCGGTCGCCGCGTGCAGTGGCTCGAGAGGCAGCTCGAGGCCGCACCCGGCGACCCCGAGCTCACGCGTTTGCTCGGCATCGCGGAGCGGTTACGCGCGAAGAGCCACTATTACGACGTCGCGCGCGAGCTCGGCCGGCTCGTCGGGAATTGCCGTACGGAGGACATCGATTGCCGCTTGCTCGTGATGACGGGCGGCGGCCCGGGCATCATGGAGGCCGCGAATCGCGGCGCTTACGACGTCGGCGCCGCGTCGGCGGGTCTCAACATCACGCTGCCGCGCGAGCAGTTCCCGAACCCGTACATGTCGGCCGATCTCTGCTTTCGCTTTCATTACTTCGCGATGCGCAAGCTGCACTTCCTGCTGCGGGCCCGCGCGCTCGTGGCATTCCCGGGCGGCTACGGCACCTTCGACGAGGTGTTCGAGACGTTGACGCTCGTCCAGACGCGCACGATACAACCCGTCCCCGTCGTGCTCGTCGGCGAGGACTACTGGCGGCGCGCCGTCGATTTCGACTTTCTCGTCGACGAGGGAGTCATCGAGCGCGAAGACCGCGAGCTGTTCTGGTTCGCCGAATCCGCAGAAGAAATCTGGCGTTCCATCCTCGAGTGGCACGAGCAACACGGCGCGCCGCTGCTCACGCCCTGTGCCCCGGCACCGTAATGCAGCTCGAGTTTCTCGGCGCCGCGCGCAGCGTCACCGGATCGTGTCACCTGCTGCGCGTCGGCGGCCGCACGATCCTGCTCGACTGCGGCCAGATTCAGGGCACGCGGCTCGACGAGGAAGCGAATCGCGTTCCGCTCCCGGTGGGCAAGGTGGACGCCGTCGTGCTGAGCCACGCCCACATCGATCACTCCGGCCGACTCCCGTTGTTGCGCAAGCAAGGTTACTCGGGGCCCATCTACACGCACCGGGCGACGGAGGAGCTGTGCGCGATCATGCTGCGCGACGCTGCGCATCTGCACGAGAAGGACGCGGAATGGGACAACCGGAAGCGCCGGCGCCAGGGTCTCGAGCCCATCGAGCCGCTCTACACGCGTGAAGACGCGAAAGAGGTGCTCGGCCAGCTCGTCGGGATCGATTACGACGAGCAACGAGGAATACTGCCCGGTGTTGCGATCACGTTGCGCAACGCCGGGCACATCTTGGGCGCCGCGATCGTCGAGCTCGATCTCCGCGAGAACGGGCAGGCGTTCAAGCTCGTCTTCAGCGGCGATTTGGGCTACGAGGAAGCGCCGCTGATGCAGCCGCCGGCGAAGGTGCGCCGCGCCGACCTCGTGCTGATGGAGAGCACGTACGGCAACCGCAATCACCGCCCGTTCGATGCGACGCTCGACGAGCTGCGCGGCATATTCCGCAACGCGGCGGACGGCGGCGGCAACATTCTGATTCCGGCGTTCGCGGTCGGGCGAACGCAGGACTTGCTGCACTTGATGTCGAAGCACTTCGACGACTTCGGGCTTTCTCGCTGGGACGTTTACTTGGACAGCCCGATGGCCATCGAGACGACGCAGCTGTACTGGCGCTACGCCGAGCTGCAGCGTGCACCGTTATTCGGCAATGGCAAGCGGCCGCCGCTCGCCGTGAAGGCTTCGGAATCGACGGAAGACTCGATGCGGATCAACGCGATCGAGAGCGGCGCGATCGTGATCGCGGGCAGCGGCATGTGCAGCGGCGGGCGGATCGTTCATCACTTGAAGCACAATCTGTGGCGGCCCGAATGCCGCGTCGTGATGATCGGGTTCCAGGCGCAAGGCACGCTCGGCCGCCGGCTCGTCGACGGGGCGGACGAGGTTCGTATTCTCGGCGAAACGGTCAAGGTCGCGGCGAAAATCCATACCGTCGGAGGCTTGTCCGCGCACGCCGGCCAAGCAGGGCTCATGGCATGGTACGGCGAGTTCGCCGGGCGCCCGCCCGTCTGCCTCGTCCACGGCGAGCCCGGCGCGCAGCACGCGTTGGCGTCGGCGCTGCGCTCGAGCTACGGTGCGGATGTGAAGATCCCGGGCCGCGGCGAAGTCGTCGAGCTTCGTGCCGCGCGGCAGTCCTAGGCGGATTCGGCCTCAGCGATCTTCGTAATCGTCATCGCCGTCGTCCCAATCGTCGTCGTCATCGTCGTCTTCGTCGTCGTCCCAGTCGTCGCGCGCGCCGGGGCCGCGCGCGGGACGATCGTCGCCGCTTTCCTCGGGCTCTTCGTCCTCGTCGGCTTCGTCGTCGGGATCGACGTAGTCCTCCGGTGCCTCCGCGGCTTCCAGATCGAGCTCCACCCATTCCGTCGAGTCGATTTCCTCGACGTCGCCGTCGACGGTCTTGATTTCGATGAGGCCCTCGTCTTCGTCGATACTCGCGACCTTGAACAACTGCTCGTCGTCGAGACGTCGATACCAGCGACCGACCTTCGGGTCGAGTTCATGACTCATGGCGATTCAAGCTCCGGATGCCAGTTCAGTGTGCACAAGCCTGGCCGCCGACTATACCCGTTGCCGACGGCGCTCTGCAGCCCCCTTCAGCGGCCACGCCGGGTGCGGCATCATGAACAGCCTCGCAGCGAAAGGAGACGCTCATGGCGCTTGCCGATCAACGATGCATCCCGTGTCGCGGCGGCGTTCCGCCGTTGCCGCGTGAGCGTATCGATGCACTGCTCGAGCAGCTCGAGCCGGGCTGGACGCTGACCGACTCCGGTCATCTCATGAAGAGCTTCGAGTTCCGCGATTTTGCGGACGCGCTCGAGTTCGCGAATCGCGTCGGGGCGATCGCCGAGCGCGAGGGACATCACCCCGATCTGCACGTGAGCTGGGGCCGCTGCGGCGTCGAGATCTGGACCCACAAGATCGACGGGCTCACCGAATCGGATTTTTTCCTCGCCGCAAAAGCCGATCGCGCCTTCAAGGCTTGAGCGGCGCACCGGCGCGGATTCCAAATTCTGGAATCTGTAGCCGCCATGAGCGGCCGTAGATCTCGTCGCGCGAGATGAAACAGCCACTTGCGCGCCGAAACTCCGATGGCCCAAGAATTGCACCTCGGCCCTGTAGACCTCGAGGGGGCTAACAATGAGGTATTGCCCAAAGACCGTTGGGGCACTGTCGCCCCGCAAGACGGCGTGGGGCACGTCGACCGCGGGACCCGCGACCCGCTCGACCCCGCGTGCCTATCCG
>Ga0073934_10005535_pt1 | contig 19427 bp, 16 predicted proteins | sample LarsenN4metaG_FD_76834 | JGI IMG/M metagenome (GOLD analysis project Ga0073934, IMG submission 76834) | Hot spring sediment bacterial and archeal communities from British Columbia, Canada, to study Microbial Dark Matter (Phase II) - Larsen... ... | reverse complement strand
CGGGAGAGGGTGACGACATTGCTGCTCAGGGTCCAGCCATTGACGTTGTAGGGGCCTTCCAGGGCCTGGTTGACATGAGCCAGTGCCTCCTCCACGCCCGCCTCGGCAGCCGGTATGCCCGCGTTCCAGACTTGCGAGCGGTACACCGAGCGGTTCTGCGCGTCCACCATGGTCAGGTAGGCGGCCAAGGTAATGCCGATGACCACACAGGTGGCCAGAGTCAGCAGCAGAATGCTGCCCGATTCGGACCGGGAGATGGAGGGGAGGTTCATAAAGTCCTTGAAAGCCGGGGATCAAGACTTGCGGATCACAATTTTCGCCGACTGCACGCTCTCCGTGTTGACCTTCTGGCCCATGATCTGCCGCGAGCATGTCCAGCTCACGCGAAACAATTTCGCCCCGGCGGCGTCGGTGGTGACGGGAAACTGGTCGAAACTTCCCGCCACCGGATTGCGCGAAAACACATCCATGCGGAACGAGTCGCACTCCTCGAGCAGGACGGTGCGCTGGCTGCCCAGCCGCTCGACCAAGGTGCGGCTTTCGGCGTCGTAGATGTAAGTCAGGGTGTTGGTGCCCCAGAGGCTGAAGGTGACCATGTCATTGGTGAGGCTGGTCATGCCGTCGGCCTGGCGAATCTTGTGCGTCATCTCATCAAGGGCGCGGCGGCTGAGTCGGTCGAGCTCCTCGTAGTTGGCGAGGGCGACGAAACTGCGGGCGGTGTAGAAGGTGAGTGAGGCCACGGCGACCATGACGACTCCACCGATGCCCATGCTCACGAGCACCTCCACCAGGGTCATGCCGCGCCGCCGGGCGGCGCGCCGCTTAATAGATGTATCGCTGAAGTCCATTTTGTCCGATGTAGCTGCGCATTTCGCGTGTGCGGGTGACGCCGCCGTTGGTCCACGTGAGGCTGATGACGACTTCGCGCAAGTTCGTGCTGTAAGCCGCCGGCAGGCTGGCCGGAGTCTGAAGGCTGATCTTGCCGTAATAGGTTGTTCCCTGTCCCCCTGCGCTTGATTGGCTGTAGCTCAACGAATCTGAAGCCGTTGCGGTGCTGGTTGCCGGGACAAACGTATCAATAAATTTCTCGGGGATGAAGCCGTTGGAATTGATCTGATCCCAGGTGTACAGGCGCATGACCTCCAGCTTCTCGATCAAGATCTGCGTGGCGCGAAGGTTTTCCCGCGCCGAGGTGATGATGGAGAAACCTTGTGAAATGCCCGCATAAAGCGAGGTGAACATCACCGACACGATGCACACCGACACCAGCACCTCTGGCAGCGTGAAGGCGCGGTGGGTATTCCGCATCCGCGCTCCTTGGACCTGGCAAACCATTTTCATGCTCGTCGTCATGGCGTGAACTCAAACTCGAGCGTTGGAATAGCAGTTTGGCATCCAAGCCGCCTCCGCGTCGCACCGCTGGAAGCGGCAGAAAACTTTCCAACCGTTTGGAGGAGAATGCGTTGGGGGAAACAATCCGGCCAGATGCCGAATGGGATGAATTATGCCCTCACAGGTGTAGAGACAAACGCCCTCAGATGATAGGGGGTACAATGGCCTGCTCAATTCGCGTCCGCCGCGCCGATGCCTGATCCCTGGCCGCAGGCTGTCTGAAAATCATCCGCAGTTGCGCACGTAGAAGGCGGCCGCCTGCGAGCGGCGCGACATTTTGAGCTTGTCCATCGCATTCGCGAGATAGTTCTTCACCGTCTTGTCGCTCAACCCCAGTACCTGCGCGATCTCCTTGTTCGTCCTGCCCTCGGCCACCAAGGCCAGCACGCGCCGCTCCTGTGCGGAGAGCAGGCCCAGCTTGGTCTGGTCGCTCATCCCGCCGCCCTGCTGCAAGCGGCCCATCACGCGCCGCGCCACCACCGGGTCAAGGGTGGACTGCCCGCCGGCCACTTGGGTGATGGCCTGCGTCAGCCGCTCCGCGTCCGTGTCCTTGAGCAGGTAGCCGTCGGCGCCGGCGGAGATCGCGTTGAAAATGGTTTCATCATCGGCGAACGAAGTGAGGAACAGCACGCCCACGCCCGGCAGCGCCCGCTTCACCTGCTGACACAATTCGGCCCCTCCGCCCTGTGGCATCCGCACGTCGGCCAGCACGACATGGGGCTTGTGCTGCTGCGCCAGCCGCAATGCGTCGGCCACGCTGCCGGCGTCGGCCACGATCTGGATCGTGGGATGATTTTCAAACATCGCTCGCAGGCCCAGGCGGACCACTTCGTGATCGTCGGCGAGGAGCAGGCGGATGGGGCGGGGTTCGCTCATGGGAATACAAGGCGCGGATGTTTCCGCAATCAGGGGTGATGGTTGAGGTTGATGGGTTGGTTCATACCAGCAGCGGTGTGTCCAGGTTGCGGCGCACGTTGCCGGTGATCCCGGTCAAATGCGCGGCCGGCAGATGGAAGGCGAAAACCGAGCCTTGTGGTCCGGTGGAGCGCAACTTCAGCTCGCCGCCCAAATAACGGGCCAGTTGCTGGCTGATGCTCAAGCCCACACCACCGCCGCCCGGCTTTCGGGACTCGCAGGGGAGGAACAGTTCCTCCCGCACTTGCTCGGCGATGCCCGGGCCCTCGTCGCGCACTTCAAAAAACAAGCCATCATCGCGCTTCCAGTTCGTCACGAGGGAAACAGATTTGCCGGCGGGCGTGGCCTCGATCGCGTTTTGCAGCAGGTTGGTGAGGATGATTTGAACGAGATTGGAAACTTGCGCGGGCAGTTCGACTCCGGGCGCGGAGCCGATCTCCAGCCGCACATCTTTTTCCGCCGCCACCGGTGTCAGCCGCCCGCGCACATCCGCCAGCAACTGCGCCGCCGGGCGGTTGACGCTGTCCAGCCCCTCCTGATCGCGCAGCATGTCCATGATGCGGTTGACCGTGCCCCCCATGCGCTGCATCGCCTGTTTCGCCGCTTCCAGGGCCGGATCCGCGTCCGCGCCCGCCCCGCCGCGTCGGCTCAGGATGCTCTGCACTCCGAACAGCGGGCTTTTCAAACCGTGGATCAACTGTGCGCTGATCGCGCCCACGGCGGCGGTCTTGGCCGCCAGGGCCAGCTCGCGATTGGCTTTCAAAAGCATATCGGTGCGGCGTTGCAGCCGGCTCAAGGCCCATCCCAACACGAGAGTGATCAAGCCGCTGCCCACCGCGAACACCAGCCACGACTGGCGGAGTTCCGCCCGCCGGATTTGCGCCAGCCGCTCCGCCAGGGGCCCGCCGTCAATGATAAACTGGGCCACTCCGAGCAGTTGGGTTCCTTGAAACTCATGCAGCGGCACCAGCACGTCCAAGATTGGCACCGCGCCCATCGTGCCATCGAGCAGATGGGCCGGGTGCAGCTCCAGCGCGGGATCGAAACGGCTCACCGGCCTCAGCGTCCGCAAGGCCGCAAGATCGTCCGAGCTGATTTCCCCCCGGGTCACATTTTCGGGAAACGCCACCACAAAACGCCCGTCGCGGTCGAATAATCGCGCGCCGATTACCCCCTTCAAACGCGAGGCGTTGAGCAGCAGCCGGAACTGTGCCGCCTCGTCTTGCAGGGAAAAACCCGGCTCGGCCTGCAGTTCCGAAAGCTGCTCCAGCAATATCACCGCCTGCAATATCTCGCCGTCCCGGTTGATAATGCCCGGCCTGACCTCCCGCTCCTCCTCCACGGACACAAACCACACCGTCCCGCCAAACACCGCCAGCACCAGGGCAAGCGTGAGCAACGGCAGCCCCCCTTTTGGGGAATACCACCTGACCCTGGCTTCCTTCGCTGAACGTGGCATGGCGCTATTGACGTATGCCCCACAGTTTGGGCGGCCGGTGAATTGACGATGTTCGACGCGTGATGGTATAAATGATGTTCAACGATTGCGGCCTTCGTCCCGGCCTTTTTCGATCACCCGGCCCAGGTCGGGGCCGAGCTTGTCCTTCATTTTCTGCGCGCGCTCGCGGGTCTCCTCCGCGAACAACCGTGTCTGCTCCTTCCAGCGCTCAAGCCCCGCGCGCATTTGCTGGCGGATGCCCTCGCGCTCCGCCTCGGTCGCGTCCTTCAACTGGACGCGCAATTGCCGCTGCTCCTCCAGATACGCCTCGCGGGCGGTCTGGAACTTGCCCACCAAGTCCCTGACCGCCGGAGCAGCCATGACCCGCTCCGCGCGCCCGGACTTGCCCTTGTCGGCAAAGCCATCGCTGTTCGCGCGCGGCTCGATCACCGGGCGATCCGCGATGGCTGGCGCCTTGCCCTTGCCCTTGCCAGGCTCATTGTCACCACCGGGCGCGGCCCACACAGACATGGCCGCCTGCGCCAGAACCAGGAACAACTGACAGGCCCGGACGCGGGCACGCTGGGTCAAAATAGTCTTTTGCATCTGCGTCAGCTTGAGTCGGCGCACTCAGCGGCGCTCAACTCAATCACCTTTGCAAGCGGCGCAAACTCCATGCCAACGGGGCGGTTGACACGGGCAAATAAACCAAGGCACCGCACGGTGACAAGGTGGGAGTCGAAGGGCGGTCGGCGCTCGCTGCAGCCGGCCAGAGCCTTTGGGACTCAATGCCCGGAAACCTGGCCCCACCACCGTTGCCGCCGCACTCTACAGGTGAACTTCACGAGAAAACCAATGATTACAGCGATGGCAAAGGCCCGCTCCCTCCTGGCTTGGGTAGAGCAGAATTCGCGCGTCAGTCGCGAGGCCAGCCTGGTGAAGTCAGGTGTCCTGTGAGTGATAGGGCCATTCGGACATTCCATAATTATTGCCATAGCGGCGTTTTAACCCCGGGAAGCAAGCGCAAGGATGCGAATTCCCAAGCCGCAACTGACAGGTGGATTCATCCTGAACTCCGCCGCCGGTGAAACCGATGGATACGGAGGCAAAGGAAACTCAGTTGATGGCATCTGTCGGTAGATCGCACGAAACTGTTACCGATCGCCGTGTGCAAACTGTTCTCCCGCAGTTCACCCGGTTGGCTTCGTCTCATCAACTGAGGAATTCTGCTGATCCCGCGCGTTCGCATTGGCATTCACTATTGGTGCGGGCATGCTACGTGCGCTACGCGGCATGGAGACGGAGAGGACATTTCAACGGCGTGCGCGCGGACATGGGCATCGCGCCAGCGTGTTCAGTATTCTGGCGCTGCTCGGCCTGCTGGCGCCCGGAGGCGGGTGGCTGCGCGCCCAGACGGCCACACCGGTGGAACCGCCAGAGCCGGAAATCCCGCCGAAAATCAGCCTCTGGCAGCCGTTCTTCAATGCGCGCGCGGGCACGGGCTACAAGGATAATGTGCTGCTCAGCCCCTTGAATCCGAGTGGCAGCGGTCTTCATTTCACCGAGCTGGAGGCGACGCTGGTGCGGCTGCCGGCGGATGGCACACAGCTCAATTTGTACGCGCTGGGCACGGACAAGCGCTACTGGCGCTCCGGCCTGATGGACAAGGAGCAGACCGCGCTGGCGCTGGCGCAGATCAAAAGGGACTTTTCCGCGCGCTGGCAGGGTGGCCTCACCGCGCAGTATCTTTACCATGACCAGGTGTTTGATGTTTCCACCACGGAACAGGCGATCACCACGGTCCAGGCGCAGGCCAACGCCTTGGTCGCTCGTCCCGAACTGCGTCGCGAGTTGTCCGGGCCCTGGTGGGCGGAACTGGAGCTCGAACTGACCCGCTACGAGTTCATCGCGCCGCTGGACGATTACTGGGAAGGCGGTCCACGCGCCGCTGTCGCGCGCGAGTACGGTCATCAGTCGGAATTTTCCCTCGCCGTGCAATACCGCCAGCGCGCCTACGACAGCCGCGAGCAAGTGTCCCTGGCCGGCCTCGTGCTGCCCGGCCAGGCGCTGCGCCTGAACGAATACGAGGCGGAGATGGCCTTGCGGCACAACTGGGACGCGGCGCGGCGCTGGCGCGGCGCGCTGCGCCTGACCCTTTCGCGCGAGGAAGACAACGGCCCAGGCTATTTCGATCACTGGCGCTGGCAGGCCACGGGACAGATGGAATATCGCGGGCAGGCGTGGCTGGTGCGAGCCCGGGCGCGCGGCGCGGTGACCAGTTACAGCCATCAGCCGGTGAGCCTGGTGAATCTCGAAACGCGCGAGCGGTTCAGTTTTTCCGCCAGTCTGCGCGCGGAGCGGAAGCTGGGCAAATACTGGCGTGCGCTGGCGGAGTACGAACAGGAACTGGCGTCCTCCAATCGCCCGCTGGACGGCTACCGCGTGAACACGGTCTGGGCGGGATTGGAATGGGAATACTGACGGTGGCGACCTTCGTCTTGACCTCCGCGACGAACACTTCTTTTGCCGCCACAGATCTCCTTCCAGGAGGCGATGGACAGATTGCCGCCGGCGCTGTTCTTGTCCAGCGCTTCGTCGTAGTGGAACTTGAACTTGCCGCTGCCGGAGACCTCACCGACGATGCCCGCGCCAACGAAATCCAGGGTGTCATTGCCGCCGCCTGAGATCGAGAGTTTGGCGTCGGTCGCGTAAATGGTGCCGATCAACAGCCCATTGCCACTGATGTTGAAGTTTTCCAGGCCCTTCTTCTCAATGGAACCGTCGCTCTTGCGCGTGTGATTCGGGCCAATGAAAGCGAGGTCTTTGGGGCTGCCCCCCACATTGACGAAACCGTTTCCAGAGATGCTCACCGAACCCTCCTTCACGTAAATTTTCAGGGACGCTCCCTGCTCGATCTGGATGTAGGCCTGGCCCGACTGGCTCCAGTCCTTGTCCACAATGATGGTGGCATTACCCCTGATGAGCCATTTCTCTTGTCCGCTCAAGCTGATGGTGCTGGCGTGGTATTTGTCATTGCCGGCGGGGAAAATCCGGCTGTAGGTGACGGTGCCCACTTTGCCGCCGCCCGGAAGGCCAAAGGCCCCGGCGGTGCTGGGAATGGTCGGGTCCGGAAAACTCACGTTGAGATCCTTGCTGGAGCGCCCGGGCTCAATTCCCTGTTTCCCGGCGTTGATAAAGGCCGCGGTTCCCACAGCCGATTGTGAACCGGCGTAGATCTCGCCATTGGCGGCCACGCTCGCCCTGCCATAGATTTTGACCTGGCCGCCCATGTCAATCGTCTTGGAGCCTCCGGCCATTGAGCCGATGTCGCCATTGTCCTTGCGCTTGGCCACATCGTACATGCCGCCCGTGCTGTGGTTGGGGTCCGTCGAATCGTAACTGTCGGTCTCGAACTGGCCGCTGAAAGTCATCGAGCCTTTGGACACCAGCCCTTTCGGCCCGCCGCCCGTGCCCTTGGTCGTCACCTGCACAACGCGGCTCAATTCGATGCTCTTCATGGGCAGTTTTGAATAGCCGGTGGAGGTGATGGTGGGAGCGGAATCCGCCGTCATGTGAACCCAGTAGCGGGTGTTGCCGTTCGTGCGCCTCAGGAAGAAGCCGCCCGAGAGCGAGTTGGTGGCCCAGCCGTTGGTGGCGCGGTTGCCGCTTTGCACGGCGCGGAGATGGGACAGGGCCTCCTCGACGCCGGACTCGCTCACCGCCATGGCGGTGTTCCATTCCTTGGAGCGGTGCGTGGAAAGGTTTTGTTGCTTCACGGCCTCGAGCGTGCCGGCCAGGGCGATGCCGACGATCACAGCCGTCAGCAACGTGACGATGAGGATGCTGCCTTCCTCTTGGCGTGGGGTGATCTTCATAAATGGGTTCAGGGGTTGTTGCGTAAAATGATCCGGGCGGACTGGCCGGCCTCGGTGGTCGCCTTGCCCATCACGGTTTTGGAGCAGGTCCATTCCATCAGGACCACCTTGGCGTCGTTGGTACCGTTGGCGACGTACTGGTTGAAGGAGTTGGAAACCACCGAGCGTTGGAAAACGTGAAATCTCAGCGCGGTGCAATCCTCGAGCATCGTGCGGGTGACCCCATTCAAGTTCTGCGTCAGCTTCTTGGTCAGCGGCGAGTAGGTGTAGGAGAGCGTGCCGCCGTTGTAGCTGAACGTGATCTGGTTCGTGCTGTAGGAGATCAGACGGCTGGCCGAACGGATGCGGTACGACATGTTGTCCAGTGTGTTCTGGCTCTGGCGGTCGAGTTCGTCATAGTTGGCCATCGTGGCGACGCTGCGCGCCGTGTAGAAGGACATGGAGGCGACGGCGGCCAGCACGATGCCGCCGATGCCCGTGGCCACGAGCATCTCGACCATGGTCATCGCCCGGCGGCGGGCGCGCCTACTTGGTGTATTCGACAAGTCCATATTGGGAAACGAGGGTGTCCATGCTGGTGCTGCGGGCGACGCTGCCATTGGTCCAGTTCAACGTGATGGTCACTTTGCGCATGGACCCCTGGTAACCCGCCGCCACGCCCGTGTTGGTGGAGATGCTCACGCTGCCGTAGTAGCAGACGCCGCTGCCGCTGGCGGGGCTGGCGCCGACCTTGGCGGCGTTGGTGACCGAGGTGGGCGCGTACCGCTCGGTAAAGGTCGTGGGGACAAACCCGGGGGAGTTGAGCTGATCCCAGGTGCACATGCGGATGACCTCCGTCTTTTCGAGGATGATCTGTGTCGCCCGGCGGTGCTCACGCGAGGCCGTCACGATGGCGAAGCCCTGGGACATGCCGGCATACAGGGAAACGAACATCACCGACACCAAGATTTCGGGCAGGCTGAAAGCGAGGGACGCGCGCTTTGGATTTTCCAACTGGGGAGACACGGTCAAATTCATGGCGATACCGGTTAGCAATTCGCAGACCAGATGGAATGCCTGAGAGGCCGGGCACAAGGGCCTCAAACCATCCAGCGACGCTAGGTGGAATGCGCCTGATAAACAGGTAAGGCCAGATGCCTAAAGGACAAAAATAGGCCCTATTTAATTAGGGCATAACAGGCCATATCCAACGATGAGGCAGTGAAGTGGGAAGGGTTTTTTGCGGCAATTCTGAGAAAGCGCTTACCCGCAATTCCAGACGTAAAAAGCGGCGGCCTGGGAGCGGCGGGACATCTGGAGCTTGTCCATGGCGTTGGCCAGGTAGTTCTTCACCGTCTTGTCGCTCAAGCCCATGGCCAGGCCGATTTCCTTGTTTGTCTTGCCCTCGGACACCAGCGCCAGCACCCGGCGCTCTTGCGCGGACAGGAGGGACAGCTTGCCTTGTTCGCCGAGGCCGCCGCCATGCTGCAAGCGCCCCATCACGCGCCGGGTCACCGCCGGGTCAAGGATGGATTGTCCGGCCGCCACTTGCTCGACGGCCTCCGCCAGTTGCCGGGTGTCCGCGTCCTTCAACAAATAACCGTCAGCCCCGGCGGAGATGGCATTGAAGATCGTTTCATCGTCGGTGAAGGAGGTGAGGAACAGCACACGGGTGCCGGGTAACAAGCGCTTGACCTGCTGGCAAATCTCCATCCCGCCGCCGACGGGCATTCGCACATCCGCCAGCACCACTTGCGGCTTGTGTTCCTGCGTGAGCCGCACGGCGTCCGCCACGGTGCCGGCGTCGGCCACCACCTGGATGTGTTTGAGGCGGCCAAACATGGTCCGCAAACCCAGGCGAACGATTTCATGGTCGTCGGCGATCAACAGGCGGATGGGGGCAGTGTCACTCATGGGGTGGTCAGCGCGCGGAAGAACTCGGCGGGCTGGTTGGTGGAAAACGCTTTTTGGCGGAAAAGAATGGTTCCACTGGGGTCCAGTATCTCCAGTTTCAATCCCTCGACCCAGTCCACCAGATTCGTGCTTTGCTGGAGGGCGAAGCGCACGTCCGGCTTGGCGCTCAACAGGAAGACTTGCTCGCCATCCGCCGCGCCGAAATCCAGAAACTTGACCGGATCCATGAGGGGCGTGAGTTGCGTGCGCAGGATGACGCCTTCGAGGCCCGCCGCCACGAGTTGCCCGTTGCCGTCCGTCGCCAGACCGTAGAGAGACTTCTCCGTCAAAGTGCCCGCGTTGGTCCAAGTAAGGGTGCTGGCGCTGGCCAGCAATGTGCCCCGGTTGCCCGCGGCGTACCAGGTGTTCGCCGCGTAAGCCGCGTGGTTCAGCCAGTTGGTCGTGCCGCTCGTGCGCGGCGTCCACGTCACGCCGTCGGGACTGGTGAGGATGACGCCTTCCTCACCCACGGCGACGAGGCGGTCGTGCAGCCAGCGGGTGCGGAAGAGCCAGTTGGTCACGCCGGAAGCCCGTGCCGTCCAGCTCGCGCCGTCGGCGCTGGTCAAAATCGTCCCGCCATCGCCGGTGGCCACGAAGCCGCCGGGGAAGACGGCCACGCTGGAGAGGAACTTGGTCGTGGGCGAGGCGCGCGTCTGCCAGTTCGTGCCGTCGGTGCTGTTGAGGATGGTGCCCTCCGCGCCGGTCACGACGAAGAGGCCGTTGCTCCAGGCGACGCCTTGCAAATCGGCGGCCACGGGCCTTGGTTCCACCGCGTGCCAGACGATGCCCACCATGCTGGCCGGGTTGGTGATCGTGGTGGTGTCGGCGTTCGTGAACACCACGTTCGTGACCAGATTCGGGCTGAACAGGATGGTGCCTTGATTGCCGACGGCGACGAGGCCGTTGGTGGTGCCGCCCACGCCGAGCAGGATCGAGTTGGTAGCGCTGTCCGGGGTCAGCTCCAGATCCCAGGTCACGCCTTGCACACTGGACAAGAGCGTGCCGTGGTCCCCGACCGCGAGGTAGAATTTTTCCGTGCGAACCAGATCCCACAACCACGAGCGGACCGGCTGATGGCGCACGACCCATTGGTAGTCCGCGCCGTTCGTGGTGGCGGCCTCGGCCCCCACGCCGGACCGGCCGGAGGCGAAGACGAAATTCGTCCCGATGACGCCGCTGAAATACGTCCAGGGCAGCGCGGGCGCGGGCTTCGCGGGATTCAACTCGTCGCTCCAAGTGCTGCCATCAAGCGAGAGGCGCAGTTCGGAACCGCCCAGCAGGAGCGTCGTCTGGTTCGTGCCGATCACGTCGAAGAGATTTCCCGTGGCGCTCACGCCGCTGACCGGCGACCAGGAAGTGCCCGTGTTACTGGTGAGCACCACCCCGCCGTCGCCCACGGCCCAGAACTTGTCGTTGATATAAGCCACCCGGTTCAAGTGCGTGGTGACCCCGCTGGCGCGCTGGTTCCAACTGCTGCCGGTGGTGTTCCCGGTGGCAATGAAGCCGTTTTCCCCCACCACCACGAACCGGTTGTTGCCCCAAGCCACGCCTCGCAGCCAGGCGCTGGAACCGTCCGGCCTGCTTTCGCGGTTCCAATTCGCGCCGTCGGTGCTGGTGTAGATGGCGCCGTTGTCGCCCACCGCCACCAGCCGCGTGCCGGAACTGGCGACGCCCTCCAGCCAGTCTTCGGTGTTCAAATTGACCAGCTGGAAATCCTCCAATGAATCCGCGTAAAGCACCGTGCCCGCCTCGCCCGTGACCACCAGACGGTCGCCAAAGAACGTGACCGCGCGCAGAGAACGGGTCGTGCCGGTGCTCTTGGGCACCCAGTATTCGCGGTCCTCGCTGACGTAAATCTGCCCGCGCTCGCCGACCTGCACGGTCAGCCCCTGCCCATGGGTGGAGGCGTAAATGTTGGCCCCGTGCGGCGCGGGATTGGACCACCGCCAGCGTTGGGGCAGCGTCTGGGCGTGCAAACCGGCCAGCGGCAGGCACGTCAGCAACAAAAGCATCAAACCGGACACCCGCCAGCGGCGTCCGGCTTTGCTCATTTTGTCGCCCCTGTTTTTCACTTTTCTTCGTTCACACCACGAGATTGGAATCTTTCCGCCAGGAGGACCCATCCGGCTTGCGGAGGAGATGTCTCGCCGGGAGCTCGAACCTGAAAATCGCGCCGCCGGCCGGGCCGGGCCGGAACTCCAGCCGGCCATCCAGATGACCGGCCAGTTGCTGGCAGATGCTCAAGCCCAGGCCGCTGCCGCCGGGCTTGGTGGATTCGTACGGCAGAAACAGGGCGGACTGCCGCTCCAAGGGCACCCCCGGTCCTTGATCCTGCACTTCAAAGACTGTCGTGCCATCGGCGCTGGTGACACCCTTCACCGTGACCTGGCCTCCAGCGGGCGAAACCTCGATCGCGTTCTGAGTCAGGTTGGTCAGGATGATCATCGTGAGATTCGCGACGCGTCCGGTGACCGCCGTGTTTTCCGGCAGTGCCCTGACCGTCAAGGCCACTTCTGCCTCGGCGGCGTGCGGTTGGAGGCGGGCGCGCACATCCAGCAACAGGTCGCCCAGTGAAGCCTCCATTTGCTCCGCGCCGGACTGGTCCTGCAAAATGCCAACAATCCGGCTGATCAGATCGCTCATCTGCCGGGTTGTCCGCAGGGCCGTTTCCCAGGCGACCTCAGACTCAGGCCCCGCCGCCGGGCGGCCCAGCGCGAGGTTTTGCAGGCCGAAGATGGGGCTTTTGAGTCCATGAATCAGATGCGAACTGATGGCCCCCACAGCGGCGGTCTTGGCGGCGAAGGCCAGTTCCTGATTGGCCGCCTGCAAGAGCCGGGTCCGCTCCTGCAGCCGGTGCATCGCCCAGCCCAGACCGGTCACAATCAGCACACTGCCGATAGCGAAGACCGTCCATACCCTCGCCTGCACGGTCCGGTGCATGGCCTCGATCCGCCGGGCCGCCGGTGTGCCATCCATGATGAACTGCGCCACGCCCAGCATATCCCGCCCGTCGGTTTCCACCAGTGGCACTGCGACCTCCAGAATGGGATCCTCCGAACTCTGGCTGGCCGAGCCGACGCGACGCCGAAGTTCGGCGGGGATGGTTGAGGCCGGTTCAAATACACCCGCCGGAAGCAGCCGCTTTGCCTGCCGGTAAAGCGCCGGACGCAGCGTTCCGGGCGGAACATAATCGGGGAACGCCATGACCTGCTTGCCCTCCGCGTCAAACAGCCGCACGGCCAGCACCCCACGCAACCGCGAGGCTTGCAGTAGCAGGTGAAATTGCGCCGCCTCGTCCCTCACGGTAAACCCCGGATCAAGGTCTTTCTCCGCCAGTTGGTTCATGCGGATGACGGCTTGCAGCGCCTCGGCGTCGCGGGTGACGATTTGTTCGCGGATTTGCGCCTCCATCTCCAGCGTCACCAGCCAGACCACCGCCCCAAAGCCCAGGACGGTCATCAGAATGCTGAAAGCCGCCAGCCATGCCGCTGGCAGGGAGCCGTGTTGTTGTTTGCCGGTTTGCACCACGTCAAAAATTCCTTTTCACGGTGGTGTCCCCGCGAAGACGGCGCAAACGGCTGGCCAAGGGCCTGTTGGTCGAGTCATGGATCATCTGCCACGGCCTTTGTCTTCGCCCACCCCCCGGTCAATCACCCGGTCCAAAGTGTCATTGAGATTCTGCTTCATCTCCTGGGCGCGCTGCTTGGCTTCCTCTTGGAACTGCTTGTGTTGCTCCTTCAGCCGGTTCAGCGACTCCTGAAGCTGGGCTCGGATCGCGGCGCGCTGCTCCTCCGTGGCGTCTTTCATTTGCAGCCGCAAAACCCGCTGTTCCTCCAGATGCTTGTCGCGAGCCTGCTGGAATTTCTCCACCAGCGTCTTCACCTGCTGCGAAGCTTGCGAATTGGATTTGCCCTTGCCGGGCGGTTCGACCACCTGACGGTCCTTGATGGCCGGTTTGTCCGTTGGCGGTTTTCCCTTGCCCTTGCCGTTGTCATCGTCATCGTCATCACCGCATCCAGTGGCGGTTGTCTCAATCTGCGGGAGGCGGTTCACCATAGCGGCTCCATCCGGGATGGGTGTGGCGTGGCCTGCCGCTGGGAGCAGAGCCAAAAGGGGAACCAGCATCAGCCAAAGCGCCGCCAGCCGACTCGCCGACGGGGCCGTGGGGATGGAAAACTCAAGAGGTTTCATATCACATCGGGCAAACGGTTCGCGGAACTTGTTCGCAGAGACCGAGCATTCACGAACTGGCGCAACCTTCATGCCATCCGATGTCTGATGGGGCCAAATAACCAAACCGCTTTCGGAGTGACAAGGCGTTACTGCTCCGCCGGCCTGACCGCAATAAGGATAAAATAGAGCCTTAAAGACCTATTAGAAGACGATGCTTTCACCATGAGCACGGAATGGCGTCTTTCAGAAAAAACTGAGAATTTACCCAAAAGTATTCATGAAATACCTCGCTCAAAGCTCACCTAGAGGCTTAGAAATTCAAAATAGTAAGGCATAAAGGCATGATTTTACTGATGTAATAGGTATAAACAGACAGTCCATAATAGCTTCTTGTTCCCCCGCTATCCGTTTCCATCAGCCGCAAAGATGCGAATCCAGTGGCGGCGGGCAGCTACTTTCCCTGCCGCTCGCGGCTCGACAGCCGTTCCAAACATTCGCAAGGTGGCGGGCATGAAATCCTTCGTATGGGCTGTCACCGCCTGTCTGCTGGCTGCGGACGCGGGCGTACCTTTCGGTGCGCCAGGTGCGGAGAAACCAAACCTTGTTTTCTTCCTCATTGATGATCTGGGCCGGAACGACCTGGGCTGCTACGGCAGTGACTTTTATCAGACGCCCAACATTGACCGGCTGGCGGCGGAGGGCATGAAGTTCACCGACGCCTACGCGGCTTGCCCCGTGTGTTCTCCGACCCGCGCCAGCCTCATGACGGGGAAATATCCCGCCCGATTGCAGCTCACCGACTGGCTGCCGGGCCGCGCGGATCGTCCGGATCAAAAGCTCGCGCGTCCGGCGATCCGCCAGCAGTTGCCACTGGAGGAAACGACCATTGCCGAGGCGCTCAAGGCGGCGGGCTACACGACGGGCATAATTGGCAAGTGGCATCTGGGCGGTGAGGGTTTCGAGCCGGAAAAACAGGGCTTCGAAGTCAACATTGCGGGCGACCACACGGGCACGCCGTTGAGTTACTTCGCGCCATTCAAGAGCGCGCGCAATGGCGAGCCGGAGCGTTTCATGCCGGGACTGGAGCGGGCGGCGGAAGGCGAGTATCTGACCGACCGGCTGACGGCGGAGGCCGAGAGGTTCATCGAGCGCAACCGGGCGAAACCGTTCTTCCTCTACTTCCCGCATTACACTGTGCATATCCCGCTGCGGGCGAAGCAGGCGCTGATCGAGAAGCACCTGGCGCGCAAGCCGGGAACGGTCCACACGAACGCCATTTATGCGGCGATGATCGAGAGCCTGGACGAAAGCGTGGGCCGCGTGGTGCGCAAGCTGGAGGAACTTCAACTCGCCGACCACACGGTGATCTTCTTCACCTCGGACAACGGCGGCCTCGCCACCCGCGAAGGGCCGGCCACGCCCGCCACGTCGAACGCGCCGTTGCGCGACGGCAAGGGCCATCTTTACGAGGGCGGCATCCGCGCGCCGCTGCTGGTGAGGTGGCCTGGCGGCATCCCGCCCGGCAGCGTCAGCCATGCGCCGGTGTCCAGCGTGGATTACTTCCCGACGATCCTTGAACTGGCTGGCGTGAAGCCCACGGCCCGCATGGTGCTGGATGGCGTGAGCATTGTTCCGCTGCTTAAGCAGACGGGCGCTCCCAAACGCGACGCGCTTTTCTGGCATTACCCGCATTACAGCAACCAGGGCGGCAAACCGGGCGGTGCCATCCGCGTGGGTGATTGGAAGCTCATCGAACACTATGAGGACGGCCGGTGGGAACTGTTCAACCTCAAGGATGACATCAGCGAGCGCCACAACCTCGCGGCGCTGGAGCCGAAGCGCGCCCAGCAGCTAGGTGTGCGGCTGGACGCTTGGCGCCGCGAAGTGGGCGCGCAAATGATGCTGCCCAATCCCGCCTATCAGCCGCCCGCCGCGCCGGCGGGCAAGGTCGTCCCGCAGTTGCGCGATGGCACCATCGAACTCCACGCCCGCGACGCCACCATTCACGGCACGACCGTCCGCTACGAGCCGCAGCCGCACAAGAACACCATCGGCTTCTGGACGCGAGTCGAGGACTGGGTGAGCTGGGACTTCACCGTGACACAGCCCGGGGAATTCCGCGTGGAAATTCTGCAAGGCTGCGGCACGGGCAGTGGCGGCGCGCAGGTCGAATACGCGGTCGCCGGTCAGGCCATTGTGGACACCGTGGTTGAAACCGGCGGCTTCCAGAACTTCGTGGTGCGTCCGCTTGGTGTGGTGAAGCTTGCCCGCCCGGGCCATTATACATTCAGCGTGAAACCCAGGACCAGACCGGGCAAGGCGGTGCAGGACTTGCGGCAGGTAACCTTGAAACCCGCCGGCTGGTGAGAGATTGGAACCACCGGTGGGCAAAGGCGAGGCTCAGCGCTCCAGCCGGTAAAAGGCGTGGTTGCCGATGACGACGACAGGCGCGTGGCCCACAGCCCAGTGTGGCCGCTCGGCCTTGTGGGTGAAATGCGTCGCGCCGCGGGTGATGTTGCGCAGTTTGTGTGGCTGGTTGTAGGCGGTGCGGGAAATCTCCAGCGCCTGGGGAAACAGCCGATGGCGCTGAAACTCGCGCAGCAGTTCCTCGTGCGTCTTGCCGTTGAGGCTCGAAAACGCGCCTGGCCGCGCCACACCGAGCAGGGTTGTACCCTGCGCGTCCGCCCGGCGTCGCATGACTTCGGCCACCGCCGCCATGCCTTCCACGCCTTCGCCCCGCGCCTCCGCCAGCAGCACGGCGGCCACCACTTGCTGGCCATAGGTGGCGGCATGGACGGAAGAAACTCCGCAGATCCAGCCGAGCACCGCAAACAACACCCACGTCCGCCACCACAGTCCCCAGCCACTTGCAAGGGGTTGAAAAAGGGGTAAATGGGAGTGGGCACCGTCGGATTTCCGGCCATCGGAATAGAAGGGCATCGGGACGGTGGGTGCCGCCGCCGACTCCGGCCGAGAATGGGGCATTCTCTTCACAAGCTGTTCTTTTGCAGAACGATGGCTGGAAATCCCCGGCTTTGAAGCCGGGAACCGCCTGCCCACCCTTTTTCGACAATGGGCGGCGGACGATATTAACGTCCTGTGGGCTGTCAACGCTTTTTTTGGGGACAATCCCCGGCGCTTATGTCGCCGCCACGCGCATTGACGGCCCCGGCGGCGGCGGCTAAGACACTCGCACGATGTTTCCACACGGTCTTCCCCAAACCGTTCCGCGCCTCCTGGCCGCGCTTTCGCTGGCTTGCTTCGCGGGTGCTGCCGCCGCGCAGGACAAGCCCAGGACCGAACCCGGCCTGCTCGCCACCTTCACCGTCGGCGGCGTCAAGGACGTGACCACCACCGCCAACGCGTTGCTTTACGTCCCCACCGGCCAGCCCGCCACGCCCTTCGTGCCACCGGGCAAGTTCACCGTCACCTGGGAAGGCTTCATCTCCGTGGACTTGCGCGACAGCTATGTGTTCAACGCGGATTTGAACGGCTCGCTCAAACTCGAAATCAACACCAACGTCGTCCTCGAAGCCACCAGCGAGGGCAAGACCACCGAACCCAGCAAACGCGTCCGTTTGAGCAAAGGCGAGAACTCCCTCAAGCTCACCTACACCGCGCCGGACCAGGGCGACGCCTTCATCCGCCTGCACTGGACGCCACCGGAGCTTGGCCCGGAACCCATTCCCCAAGCGGCTTTGAGCCATGCCGCGGGAAACGCGGATTTGAAAACGGCGGTTCAGTTGCGAAGGGGGCGGGAATTGTTTGTGGAACTGCGCTGCGCGCACTGCCACAAGGCAGACGGGGCGACGCTGCCAGAACTGGCGATGGACGCGCCCTCCTTTGAAGGCATTGGCTCGCGCCGTCAGGCGGGCTGGATGACGGAATGGATTCTCGATCCCCACAATCAACGCGCCACCGCGCACATGCCCAGGTTGTTGAAAGGGCCGAATGCGGCGGAGGACGCGGCGGCTATCGCGTCCTACTTGGCGTCACTCAAAGACGGGGATGCGCCGGGTGAGAGTGCGAAGGCGGAACTGGCTTCGGCGGGCAAGGAGCTGGCAGACAAGCTTCATTGCGTCGCCTGCCACAACCTGCCCGGCGTGAAGGAGCAGGATGCGAAGAAAGTTTCCCTGGAGCACGTGAACGCCAAGTTTCCTCCTGCCGCGCTGGTGGCGTTCCTGAAAAATCCCGGCGCGCACTTCGCCTGGACGCGGATGCCGGACTTCCAGCTCAACGACAACGAGGCCCGGCAACTGGCCGCGCATCTCAGCGGCAGCGCGCCGATGGTCAAACCAGCCGCCGCTTCCACGGACGCCGCCGTCATCGCGCGAGGCAAACAGCTCGTGCAATCCACCGGCTGCCTCAACTGCCACTCGCTCAAGCTCGACAACCAGTTCAAAGCCCCGGCGCTGGCTGAACTGGCGGCTGCAAAGTGGACTTCTGGTTGTGTGGCCGATGCCGCCGCGGGCAAGTCGCCGGAGTTTGCCTTGTCCGCCGACGACCGTGCTGCGTTGCGCGCCTTTGCCGCCAGCGACCGCAGCTCGTTGCAAAGGCATGTCCCGGCCGATTTCGCTGCGCGGATGTCGCGCGCCATGAACTGCGCCGAGTGCCACGGCAAGTTTGAAGGCTTCCCGCCCTTCGATTTGCTGGGCGGCAAGTTGAAGCCCGAATGGGCGCGCGCGTTCATCGCGGGCGAGGTGAAATACAAGCCGCGCCACTGGCTGCCCGCGCGGATGCCGGTGTTTCCGAAATACGCCGAGGGCCTGGCGCATGGCCTGGCCGCGCAGCATGGCCACGGCCCGAAGACGCCCGCCGAGCCGCCCATCAACCCGGAGCACGCGCAGCAGGGCCGCGCGATGGTCAGCACGGACGGCGGCTTCTCCTGCATCGCGTGCCATGCGGTGCGCAGCTTCGGCGCGACGCAGGTGTTCGAGGCCGCAGGCATCAACCTCGCGCATTCCGCCGAGCGTTTGCTGCCGGATTACTACCGGCGCTGGATGCTCAACCCGCTGCGCATTGATCCGCAGACGAAAATGCCCGTGTATTTCAACATGGGCCAAAGCCCGCTCACCGACTATTTCAACGGCGACGCCAAACAGCAGCTCGACGCCCTCTGGCATTATTTGCGCCAGGGCGATCAGATGCCGTTGCCGAAGGAAGCTCAACCGTAACCAGCCACGACCAAATCCCCATGAACCGACTCCAGTTCCTCACCCTCACCGCCACCGCTGCCGTTGCCGCCTTCGCCAGCGGCTGCGCCACGACTGATTGCGCCTGCTGCGCCGCTGGCGGCGAGCATTGGGAAACGCTTTTTGACGGCAAGGCCGCCACCGGCTTGCGCGGCTACAAGCAGCCGGGCTTCCCGGCGGCGAACTGGGTCATTGTGGACGGCGCACTCAAGACCGTGCCCGGCAAGGCGGTGGACCTCATCACGGAAAAGAAGTTCAAGGATTTCGAGCTGGAGTACGAGTGGAAGGTCGCGCCCGGCGGCAACAGCGGCGTGATGTATGGCGTCGCCGAGACCGACGGCCCCGCCTACATGACCGGCCCCGAATGCCAGGTGCTCGACGACAGCAAGCATCCCGACGGACGCAATCCCAAGACCTCGGCGGGCGCGCTTTACGCGTTGATCGCGCCGAACGCCGCCAAGACCCTCAAGCCTGTGGGCGAGTTCAACACCGCGAAGATCGTCGCCAAGG
>Ga0073934_10005534_pt1 | contig 19428 bp, 12 predicted proteins | sample LarsenN4metaG_FD_76834 | JGI IMG/M metagenome (GOLD analysis project Ga0073934, IMG submission 76834) | Hot spring sediment bacterial and archeal communities from British Columbia, Canada, to study Microbial Dark Matter (Phase II) - Larsen... ... | reverse complement strand
GAAGATGGTTCCTTTTCGGCCGCGAATCTCAGCCCGGGAGACCATGTCATCGAGGTTCGCAAAGAGGAGTTCCGCCCCAGGCGACTTACCCGATCGTTCGCGGCAGGAGAGACCGTCCTGTTGACGGGCAACGAAGTGATTCTCGAGGCCGCCCAAGGTGTCCTCCACCTCAATGTTTCACCGCCGGATGCGCAGGTGATTATCGCTCGCGTCGGAGATCCGCAAGCCCGAGTGGTCCGAGAGACGACCTTGAACCTGCCGCAGGGAACCTACATTGTGCGGGCTTACGCTCCAAACCTCGCGGCGAAGTCGGCTACCGTTCGCGTCGGGGCGGGAGAGACCACGACGATTGACCTGCAATTGGCCGGGGAGAAGAAAGGAGACCTGGCGGACTGGGAGAAGCCCGAAGGGTGGGTTCGGGATGGGAATTGGCTGGTTCGCAAAGGCGGTGGATTTGCCCTATTCCGCGTAACGCCGACGGCCGGACGATTCGTATTCACCATCGCCTTGCGCAAGGGACGGCGCCTGCAGTGGGTGCTCAACCACGTCAACGACCGCAACTACATGCTGTTCCAGACCGACAAGAAGGTGTTCTATCGCAGCGTGGTGCGGAATGGGGCGACCCACGAACTCGCCAAGCTGCCTATCGCTCTCCCTTACAGTGGTTATTACACGCTGCAGATTCGTGTGGCCGCGACGAGCATTCAGCATGAGATATTCGATGGAAAAAATTGGATCTCCCTCGATTCCTGGACCGACCCCGGCATGAATCTGGCCGGCGGCAAGTTCGGACTGCTCGTACCTGGCGGCGACGAGGTTGGCATTTCCAATTTTGCCTTCTATCCTCAGTAGGGCTCCCACGAGTCTTCCCACCGCCAAGCGCAGAGTTCCGTTCTCGCCAGACTTGCGAGTGCGCTCGTCACAAAGACTCAAAGCGACGGGGCCTGTTGGCCGAGGCATGAGGGGAGGGGCCACGGCCGCGGCCCTCGCCCGGGGCAAACTCCATGTCTGTGTGGGCCAGTAGGCGAACGGACGCGGCCGTGCAACGACGGCGCACAGACCGCATACCCCTGAGAGTACCGGTTGAGGTCGCCGGAACGACGGTCGAAGGAAGAGCCTTCCAAGAGAAAATGCACACCGTAGCGATCAATCGGATTCGTGCTCGGATTACCTTGCGGGCTGCGATTCCGTCCGGCGAGAAGACCGGCACAACCTTGAAGATGGGCGTCACTTCTTCCTTACGACTTCCAGTTGCGCCGCGGGGATAGCGATTTTCTGCACGCGGTCGCGACTGTCCACCCAGAGTTCAACGCGCGCGTTGTCGGTTGTGACAACCAGATGTTCGAGTTGTCGCTCGCGTCCTGCCAGCCCAACTGTCTCGGGCCCCACATCCTCAATGTTGAGTGAGCCGGGAATCGCTTCCTGAGGGACAAAGGCACGGAACGACTGTTTCAATCCGCCCGCGCTCCGGAAGCGATGGACCGCCAGTTGATAGTGGTGGATGACGTTGTTGTCGACAATGACGATGTCTGGCGGAAGCCCGAATTCGCGTAAATCTTCTTCTCCGGTGACGGTACGATAGCGGGCTGTTGCCGGAGACGTGCGCAGGTCAATCTGCAATTCCGAGGACTGGGCGCCCTTCTGATTCCAGTCATAAGTGAGAGGCTCGAGGTCGGGGGTCAGGACGAGCCGGGGCGAGGTCTTGAATTCCACCGTCTTTCCTTCCTGCTCAATACGCAGCTCGATTTTTGCTTCGGCCTCGATGCAGCCTTCCCTGCTGCGAATTTCGAAGGTCTCCGTGCCGATTTCCTTTCCGGCCATCGTGAACACGAAAACGCCCCGGTCCTTGACATCGGCCGAGGGCGCAGCCCAGGTATTCGGCGCCAGCCATAAGAAGGCACTGGCGATGAGGAAGGCCCAGCCGGGCAGAGCTGCAAGTCGAAGGGGTATGGACAGTGGGAGGCTCATCGTTTAGAAGATCTCCAACCGCAAGATTTTCTCGACAACTTCTACGGGTTTGATTCCTTCGGTCGAGATTCGGAAGTCCGCTTGCCGATAGAATGGGAGTCTCTGCTCGAACAATTGCGCGAAGCTGGCGGGATCTCGAAAGAGCGGGCGGTCGTCTTTGCCCGCGCATCGCCGCCACAGCTCGTCCAGCGGGCAGTCCAGCCAGATCGTGGTTCCTCCCCCGTTCTTGATGAAGTCGAAGTTGCGCTTTTGAACAAAGGTCCCACCGCCCAGAGCGATAACTGCCGGTTGGGCGCGGGCAGCTTCCATCAGCGCGGCGTGCTCGATCTCGCGGAAAAACGCCTCGCCGGCGTTCTCGAAGATTTGCCGGATGGTGGTGCCCTGGCCGGCTTCAATCGTGGCGTCGAGGTCGATGAAGGGCCAGTGGAGGCGCTCGGCCAGGAGCGCGCCGACGGTGGTCTTGCCAACCCCCATGAATCCCAGGAGGAAAATCAGTTGTCTTTTTCGCCGCTGCATTCCTGGCGTGTCCGAGCCGTCATTATAGGAGTAGGCGTCGTCTGGGCGCAACGCCGCACCCCGCCACGGCGACACCCAAGGGCTTGAGGTTTCCTTGCCGCGCGGATTCTGCGGCCTTCACGGCTGCTGGTGAACGCGAATGCGGCCGTTGAAGGAGGTCAATTCCACGCGCGCGTTCCCCGTGCTGTGTGTTCCGAGCAGGCTGCTGGCCGAGGGGAAGGGCGCGGCGGAATGGCGCTTGGGCGTCAGCGAAAAGGTATTCTCCACTTTTCCTTTGACCGTCCTGGCCGTGAGATCGAAGGAGGCCGAGGCAGGCAGCGCCACCTCGATATCGCCGCTATAGGTGGAAAGGATGTAATCTCCGGCGGGCATGAAGTTGCCCTGGTAGAGGATGCGACCGGAGTTGGTATTGCCGCGCAGAGACTTGCTGGTGGGCTCGATGAACTTCAAGTTGCCGGTGATCGAAAAGGCCTCGACCCGCCCCGAGGGTCGAATCACCGTGATGTCGCCGCCCAGGGACCGCCCCACGAAGTGCCCGGCGACGTCCGAGGCGGCAATCGCGGCGTCGCTGGACTCCGCGCGGGTCAGCTCGCCCTCGAGCTTGCTGATTTCGACGGAACCCTGGCGATTGCGAATTTCTAAACTGGCTGCGGACGGAACGTGAATCGTACAATCCACGGTCTCGTCGGCGCCGTGGACGGCGGGGTCAACCGCACGCGTCGTGAGTTGGAGCTTCTCGGCCTTCCCCGTCTTGGGCATGGCTTCGGCGTCGATTTCCACGCGCGGGGATGCGATGTTGCAGAGGGCATGAACCTGAGCCTTCTCCCACCCCCGCACCACAATTTGCCCGCGCAGGTTGTTCACGGTGACCTCGGGGTCGGTCGTCGTATGGACGGTCTTCTCAACCCGGCCCGGGCTGGCGGCCCAGAGCGCCATGGGGGCAAGCAGCAGCGCGGCCACAAGCACTCGGGCAGACGTCCGCTTTTTTGATTTCTTTAGCCTATCCACGGTGGTCGTTCCCTCTCGCGTCTTTCAGCGGTTGAACTCCAATGCCGACGCCAGCACTTCCGCTTTCGACTGGTAAGCGTTCACCAGGAATTGCCTCGCCAGTGCGTTGCCCGGCTCGCGCTTGCCATGGCGGATGCATTCCTGAATGGTCGCATCGAGCGTTTCCAGGCTCTTCTTGTAAGTGGCCTTTAGCGCGGGTTCCAGCGAGCCTTCCCGCGCCCGGTACGCTGCTTCCATTTGTTGCACGGTTTCCGCCACCGCGGGCGTCAGCTCCGCAGGAGCGAAGCTGGCAACCGCGACGCGGTCACCCCCTGGGAGTATACCTGAGGCTTGGGGTGTTTCAAAGCGGCGTGGAGAAGTAAGCAGTCCGACGGCCAGGATCGCCAGGGTCGCCAGAGCGCCGACCGGAAGCGGCTCCCGGACAAACGTCAATTGCGGAATCCATCGCGGCCAGAAGGGCGCTTGATCCCGTATCACGCCTTCATCCACCAGGGCTACACGGAGGTTGGCCCAAAGTCGCGCGGGAGGTTCGACCAGCGGCAAGTCGCGGCTCGCCGTCCGGATCTGCTCGAGATCCGCGAGCAGCGCTCCGCAGAAAGGACACGCGCGGGCGTGGGCCACGACCTCCGGCCGGTCTTCGCCTTCGAGGTACGCCGGCAGGTTCAGGTCGAACGCGCGACATTGCGGACGCGCGGTGTCGGTGACCGGATTCTCCTGAGCGGACATTGCCTTGCTACCTTCCTTTGCTTACTTCCGGGATGGGCTCACTTTCATTGACGCGCTCCGTTTCCGAACTTCGTAACAATTCGCGCAGTTTGAGGCGCGCTTTGTGGAGCTGCGATTTCGAATTGCCGACCGAACAGTTCATGAGTCGGGCAATCTCATTGTGCTCGTACCCTTCGACGTCGTGCAGTACAAAGACGGCGCGGTAGCCTGGGGGAAGAGATTCGATGGCCCGGATCAGTCGGATTCGGTCAATCGAGCCAAGCAACCTTAGATCGTCCGCGCCGTAGTCTCGCTTGATCGGTTCGTCCTGGGACGTGTCGGGTTCGTCGAGCGAGACCTGCTGAATCCCTTTCTTCCTCAGGTGCATCAGCACCACGTTCACCACCAGGCGGTGCAGCCAGGTGGTGAAAGCCGACTCGCCGCGGAAGGTCGAGATCTTGCGGAAGAGCTGGAGAAAAGCTTCTTGCGCCAGGTCCTCGGCTTCCGTCGTATCGCCGGTCATGCGCAGGCACAGCGAGAAGACGCGCCTTTTGTGGAGATTGAAGAGCGCCTCGAACGCCGCTTCCTCCCCTCGCTGTGCGCGCGCGATCAGTTGAGTCTCGGATGCGGCCTTGCTGGCTGTCGTCGTGTCGGCGCTCAAGAGGTTAGCTGAAAGGCCGCGCCTCGACTCTGTTGGTGAGATGCGGCATAAAAAGTGGAAGTTGTATTCAAATCGGAATTTCGTTCTGCAGTCCGGAGAGCCGACGGGCCGGGGTGGGAACTACCGCGAGGCTCCCGCGCCTGCTGTGGTGCGCACCACGGCCTTGCCTATCCCGACGTTGCCCGCTGAGTCGAAGGCGCGCAGGGCCAGGATATGCTCACCCGGTTCAAGCTTCCCCAGCCGCACGGTAAACGTCTCCTGCTTGGAGTCCACGATTCCGTCGTCCGAAACAACATCCCGCCACTCCTTACCGTCGAGCAGGGTCTCGGCGTGGCGCAGCGGGGAAGTTGTATCTTGCACTTGGAATTGGACTTGTACGCCGTTGGCGTTCACTTCCGTCCTTCCCACACTGACCATCGGCGGTGTGCCATCTATCCAGAACGGGGCGCTGATCAGTTCGCCCGAGCGAGAATTCTCCGCGGGGTTGGACTCTTCATCTGTCGCCACGACGCGGGCCACATACTTGCCGTCCGCCAGCGTGTTTGCCTCGATGCTGTAATTGGTTTGGCGCAGTTTATCTTTCAGTAAGTGCCATTCCTGCTCGTCCGCAGCCTGAACGTAAACGGAGTAGATCAACTGGTCGCCGTTGGGATCGTCGGCCTGCCAACTCAGACCCGTGGTCTTGCCGGACCCGGAACCCGAAGAGCCACTCGCGGCAGTCGCGGTCACGCTGAGCGTGCCCCCTGAGGTACTGGACGAGGAGGCTGTCGGAGCCGTTCTCTCTCCGGCCGTGCTTACATTGAGCGAGCGAACCTGCGGCGGCAGATTCTGATTCAGGTAGGAGATAGTTACCTCATGCAAATCCGGACTCTTCTCCGATGAGGATCTGAACACGGCCTTCCACTGGAGGAAGCGAGCGGGAGGGCTTTGGATCGGCGAGCCCTCGGGGCTTCTGTACGGGCCTGCCCAATCGCTCCAGGTCTGATCAGGACGCTCCGAGTTTCCAGAGCGCGTATAGAACTCGAGGCTCACGCCCGGCGGCAGGTCGGCGCGCCACGCGATATGACCCCACTTGGAGACGAATTTGGTATCCTTGGCAGGGGACTCGTAGGTCCCCTCTTTCCCCAAGGTCCCCGCCACGCGAAACAACTTGGCAATGTTGCTGGTGGCAACATAGAAGTCCGAGCCTTCGAGGAGCAGTCGGCTGGCAAGGGTCTCCCGGGTCTGGGCCAGCAGCGTCAATCTCTGGCCGTCTTTGGTGGAAGCGAGTTCGAATATCCGGCCATTGGAATCGGTGGAGAATAGCACGTTGTTGCCGCGAACGGCCAAGCCAAAGACGCTCTCGCTGTTGGAGCTCCAAAGCGTCTCGACGGTCTGGTCAGGGCGGATGAGGATGACCGAGCCGCGCCCCTGCGGGATCTGCGTCGGTGGGAAAGGCGACGTCTGGGGGGCGAGCCGGCCGGCATTCACCGCACTCGGCGCCTGCCCGGGCGCCTGAGCTTCTTTGGATTCCTTCCCGGGAGTCTCGGTCCCCGCCGTCACCGTGACCGTCGTTACACCCCCTGGGATCGGTGCAGGAGGTCCGGCGCCCGGAAACAGATCCGGAGTCGCCTTGCCCCCGGCTCCTCCCAGAGCGGCGGCGTAAATGCGTCCCTCACTATCCAAGGCCAGGTCGTGGATCTCAGGATAATTGGCCTGATAGAGGACGAAGCCTTTGGCCTGAGCATTGATACGATAGATGAGCCCATTCGGCACACTGCCCGCGAGCAGATTCCCATCGCGATCAAACGTCAGACACATGATATGAGTCTGCTTGCTGTCAAAGAAGACCTCGCCCTTGCCGGAAGGATCGATCTTGTGAATCTTCCCCTGGTCTCCCGTGCCGGCGTAAAGGTTCCCCTTGGCGTCGAACGCCAGCGCCCAGATGTATTTTGTCTTCGGGTCGTAGAAGATGCTGGATTTTCCGTCAGTTCCGATGCGGTAGATCTTGCCTTCCGGCGAGCTGCCTACATAGAGGGTGCCGTCGGGCGCGGCCGCGAGAGCGAAGATCTCCGGCTCGCGGGCCGTAAAAACCAGCGAGCCTTTCCCGCCGGGATCGACCTTGAAGACCTTGCCTTGGTGGCCGGTACCGATGAAGATGTTTCGATTCTTGTCAATGGTGAGGGAGAGGGCCAGGGTCTCTTCCGGGTTGAAGACGACCTTGGTCTCCGGCGCCAACCGCAGGCGCCCCTCTTTGGTGAGGGAGACATCCCGCAGGGTGCCCTGCAGGAATTCTTCGTAAGTGCCCACTTGCCAGAACGCCGTATCAACGGCCCTCAGCGGCGCCACGGCAATCAAGAGCATTGCAGCAACGAGCTCGGCTTTTCTCATCCTATAACCTTTGCCGTCGTATTTCCCTCCGCCGCGACTTCTGCCGGCGACTAACTCCCGGTTTCCACCACCTTGAGGTGCAGGGTCTTCTGGCCTCGGATGGTGACCGGCATGGGTTTAGTTTCGAAGTCGCCGATGATGGACGTGCCACTGAAAGTAATGCTGCTGGAGACGGCGGGGTCAGCCAGAAAAGTCTGAATCAACGAAGGTGGCGGTGACGGGTACTCATCGCCTTGAATCACAAACGACCGCTGCGGCGCCATCAGCAGAGCGTAGATGCGGTTATTCCGGCGCGTCTTGTTCAGGGCCTGAACCAGTTGCACAAGGTCGCGCGGTGTCAGGTTCAGGGGCGAAAGGCGCGTTTGGAAAGAGTTGATGGTGGAGCCGCTCCCCACGACCAGCGAAAGCATCCGGTCATTGACATTCTCCGGGATTTGGATCGGCAGCTTCTGGACGATCGTGTCGCCCGAGGGGGTCCGCAATACGGCGGTAACTTCGATTTTATCTCCCGGCAATACTTCCGACTTGGAACTCCAGACCTGCTCGATGACCGCCGTGCGCTTCTCATTGCTGGACACCAGGGTGAGGTCGACTTTCTCGACCTTCAGCTCCGGGAAGGAATTAGTAAACAAGTGGGAGAGTGGGAGGGCGACCGACATGCCCGCAGCGTTCGGGGTATTGATGTCACCCGAGACGACGTCCTCCAGATCAATGGCTTGGCCATTGGCCAACTGGATCTTCCCCTTCAGCTCCAACGTCGAAGGCCCGACAGCACGCTCCGTGGCGCTCAGGCTTGCGGTCACCGCCAGATTGACGAGGAAAGGCGAGAGGAACGCGTGCTGGACAACCTCGAAGTTGTAGTCCGTCGTTTTGTTCAGTGTTGACTCCAGCCGGATGTGGACCGGGATCATGGGAGATTCCTCGCCGACCACGCCGTAAATGGCGCCGAAGCGGTCCTGGGTAATGGTCCCCGCCAGGGGAGCGGGCACGTCGAGCTTGAACGAGCTGGCCAGGCTGGGGACAGAGGTGATGACGCGGGAGGCAGCGAAGGGAATCTTGGCCGGCCCCACCAGCAGAAAGCGATGGCCGCAGGCGTAAAGGCTATCTCCCTGGCGGTAGGTCACTGTGCAGTCCACGTTGAGGTTCAGGTCGCCCCGCACCAGCAGAAGGCTGATCATCGATCCGGGAGCCAAATCACTCGGGCTGGCCGACTTGTCTTCGCTGCCCGCCAGAGTAGCGGCCTGCATCGGTTCAAAACCCATGCGGCGGAAAAACGGCGCATATGCCTGGATGATGTGGCCGGGAAATCCTCCCAAGCGCAAAGGCAAGCGCAAGCCCGCCCACTTATCCCCCTCCTCGGCCGGCGGCAGCTCCTTCGCCCATTGTTCGAAGGGATCCTCTTCGCCGGGTATCAGTCGGCCGAATTCGTTCGAACCGGGAATGCTCGCGATGCGGAGCGTCGATGCCGGCTTCGCAGGGGGAGTCGCCGCGGGCGGTGAGGGGACAACTTGAACCATCTCGGCGATCGGGGTAATTCCCGCCAGGGGTTCCTTGGAAAAAGGAAAAGAGAGCGCCACGGCGCCGAGCAGCTTCCCGTCCACATAGACCGGGCTACCGCTCATGCCCGCGATCACGCCCGTCCTTTCAAGGGGACCGCCGGAGAGCCGCGCGATGACGATGTCGTGCTTCGGCGCCATGGCATTCTTCATGACGCCGAGGATTTCGACTTGAAACTCTTCGATCTTGTCCCCTTGGAAGATCGTCTTCCCGATCCCCTTCAAGCCGGGCTGAATCTGTTCGACGGGGAAGAACTCCACATTGGTCTGGCCGGCAAGTGATACCGACGCCGCCAGGCCGATGGCCAGCGCTCCGATTAGCGACCCCACCTGCTTTCGCATCGTGTTTCCCCTGGGGGCAGTAATCTAGTGTAGAGGATGCGTCTATCGGCGTCAAGCAAGGTGCTCGGCGTGGGCGAATCTTGCCAACGAGATCGCCTCTGGCCCGATCTGGATGGAGTTGTCTGTCCAGTTACTTGATATCGTCTCGGGGAATGCTATCATCATTGGCTATCGGGGTTGTTTATCCGTGCCTGACCGAGAAGACACGATGACCAGCCATACGAGTCATGCGCGGCCCTCGCACTCCGCGCCAGCGCGCTCCCCTCGCCTTTCCAAGGTGCAAATCGAGAAGGACATGCTGGCCTTGCGGTTCTATGAGGTTATTCCCAGCACCTTGGAGGCGCTCGACGAGGTCATTGACACACTCCTTATCCTGGCCCGGGAAATGAAGTGCAACCCACAGGAATTGGGTGAGGTCGAGTTGGCCATGCGCGAGGCGCTTGCCAACGCGGTAATGCACGGCAATCGGCAGGACCCAAACAAGAAAGTCGCCGTGCGCGCCTTTTGCCAACCGGATCGCGGCATATTGCTCGTGATTGATGACGAAGGGTCCGGCTACAATCCTGCCAAGGTTCCGAACCCCACCGGCGCCGAGTGCCTGCTCGAGACCCACGGCCGTGGCCTCTTCCTTATGCGCCGCCTGATGGATCGCGTCCGCATTTCCCGCCAAGGAAGACGCGTCACCCTGCTCAAACGGCTTCGATCGAAATAAGCGCGTCCTCGGTTTTGCGCTGGCCCGCCTCGTTGCCGCACTCTTCAGCCCCGGGCATCGCAGCGCGTGTAGCAGCAAGTAGGCCGGAGAAGAATTGGAGCCGTACCGGTTTGCTGCGCAGGAAGGCATTCGAGGTGCGGTCAGCCACGAGGCTGGCAACTTACGGACGCGTCGATCCGGGTCTCCCTTTCGCCCGGCCTATCGAGTTTCGTCCGCACCGGAATGGTTACCTGAGTCTTGTTATTTCGGGTAATACCACGCGGACTTCAATGATCCTCAGGCAAAGTGGGCGATTGGATGGGCGACGGAGGTAATTCGCCGAGCACTTTTCGCTCCAGGAATTCCCGGTCCGCTGCCTGAAGGTCCTGGGCGCGGGCCAGGGCTTTCGCTGCGTCTTCCTTTCGACCGACCTTGCGATATGCCTGGCCAAGCTGGAAGTGGATGCTGGCGTCGTCGGGCTTGAGCTGCGCGGCGCGCTCGAGATGCGTGACGGCCTCTTGGGCATTGCCTTGCAGCATGTACGCCCTGCCCAGACCATAGAAGGCCGCGGCTTGATCCGGCTTGAGCTCGAGCGACTTCTGGTAATAGGCAATCGCCTCGTCCAGGCGGCGCAGGTCGAGGCAGACACTCCCCTTCAGGCCATAGGCTGGGGAGAAGCCGGGATTCAAGGCGATTTCCTGATCGAGTGCCTGCAGCGCATCCTCAAAGCGCTTCAGGCGATAGTAACCCAGCCCCAGGCTGTAATGCACATAGGGCAGGCGGGGATCGATACGCGCCTGCTCGAGTTCGGCCACCGCCTTCTGATTGACCTGCTGGGTAAGATAGGCGTTGCCCAGGAGCCAGTGGATGCGGGGCGAGTCTCCACCCACTTTAAACATCGCGTCGAAGACGCGGGCGGCGTCCTTTTCGTTGCCTGACTTACCATAGGAACTTCCAAGAACGTAGAGGAAATCAAGCTGTTGGGCGTACTCGTCGTAAATCGGCTCCAGAGCATTCACGGCACCCTGATAATCGTCGGCCAAGTAGGAGGCCATGCCGAGCAGGTAGCGCGTCCGACTCTGCTGCGGCTCCAATTCCAGGGCCTTGCGAAAAGGGGGAATGGCTTCTTGATACTTGTTCTGCCGCAGGTACGCGAGCCCGAGATTAAGATGGATGCCTCCCACGTGGGGGGCCAGTAGCGAAGCTTCGTGCAAGACCTCGACAGCATCGGCCAGCCGATTCGTCCGCATATAGACAACGCCCAAGTTGACGTAGGCCGCGACCGAGCGCGGGTTGAGCCGCAGGACCTCACGAAAGCCAGCTTCCGCTTCTGCGTATGCGCCGGCCTGTAACATCTGCTGCGCACGTTGGAAAACCTCCTCGGCATTCTTTCGTTCCTCTCCATACGCTGGAAGTGCGAGGATGCTTGCCAACAGCATCAGCCTAGCCCCGCGGCTGAGTCGGGAAGGTCGCATCGTCCGTTGCTTGAAGCGGGCGGCTGGAATCATGGCTTAGCGCAGCCTTACCCCGAGCTGACGACACAACTCCGCGCTGATGCGGCAAGCTCGTTGGTAGTATTCACGAGCCCGCACATGGTCCCCTCGCTCCTGGTAGAGAAGAGCCAGGTTGACGAGGGGCGTGGGGTAATTGGGATCAAGGGAAATCGCCTGGTCGTAGGCGCGAATCGCCTCCTGCGCGTTTCCCCCCGCCAAGTGGGCGTTGGCCAAAAAGTTGTAAACTGTCGCGTCGCGATAACCCATGGCGATTCCTTTGGTGATGGCCTGCAACCCTTCCTGGTACCTTTTCAGCCGGACGAGTGTGACGCCATATTCCGCATGAGCCTGCGCAAAATGGGGATGCTCCTCCAGCACCTGGAGTTGTTCGGTCGCCGCCTCCTCCAGCCGGCCGAGCCGCCAATAGACTCTTGCCAAGGCCAGGCGCGCAAGGAAATTGCGCCGATTCAACTGGAGGGCGAGGTCGAAGGCCTTCACGGCTTCCATGTTGTCTTCCACGGCGTACGCGGCGTGTCCCAATCCGACCGCAGCTTGATCGAAGGCCGGATTCAACTCCAGCGCGCGCCGGTACTGGGCGATGGCCTTGCGCTCGTTTTTCAGGGCGCGAAGGTTTTCCCCTTGGAGAAACGGGATCAAAAAAAGATGCGGGTATCGAATCGCTACCGGAGCGAGCAATGCATTGGCCTCTTTCCAGGCGCCCCGGTCGCTGAGCTCCATCGCCTTCAGAATCTGGTTGTAGGTGGCGATGCGATCCTTCGGGTCAGGCGCGTTCGGGTCATCCTCGGCGGGCAGCTTGGAACCAGCGATGCTGACATAGCCGAGCGACCGCAGTTTCTCTTTGGTTTCGGGATCGATGCTTTCTCCGGCTCTACCTCGATCCGTTTGCCTGTGACGGGAAATCACGTCCTGCAGTGCCTGTTGAAGTGACTGCGCAATGGCCGGCTTCTCGCGCAGGATGTTGCGCTTCTCACCCGGATCCTGCTCGAGGTCGTAGAGTTCCGCGCGGGGGGCCTGGATGTAATGGTACCGTTCCGTCCTCAGTCCGAACAGGCCGCTCGTCCCCACCAGGCTCCGCGGATAGATCGATTCCGAATAGCCAAATCGCCCCGCGCTTCCAGGGTCTTTCGAAACCAGAGCAAGGAGGCTCAGACCTTGAAAAGGTCGCATCTCCGATGCAGGCAGGCCGGAGGATTGCACGAGGGTCGGTGCGATGTCGATCGTATTGACCACCTGGGGCACGGAGCGGCGCGCCGCGAGAGATGGTGCCGGAAACTTGACCACTAATGGCACGTGCATGCTGGAGTCGTAGATGTAGTAGCCGTGCTCTTGTTCCTGATGTTCTCCTAAGGCTTCCCCGTGGTCACTCGTCAAGAGGATCAGGCTCGAGGCATAGAGGTTGCGGTCTCGCAGATACTGCACCAGCCGCCCCATCTGCTGGTCCGAGTAAGCAACCTCGCCATCATAGGGCCGGCCTTGATAGCGCGATCTAAAGGGTTCCGGCGGGCTGTAAGGGGAGTGGGGGTCAAAGAGATGAACCCACAGGAAGAACGGGCCGGGCGGGCGAGACGCAATCCAGGCGATACTCCGGTCCACAGTCTTTTCCGCAGACCGCTCCAGGCTCTGGCGCTTGGCGAGTTTGTAGTCCTGGGCCTCAAACCAGTCGTCGTAAACGTCAAAGCCGCGATGCAGGCCCCACATCGAGTCAAGGACAAAGGCGCTGACAAACGCGGCGGTCGAATAGCCATGCCGCTTGAAGATCTCGGCGAGCGTCGGGATGTCCGGTCGAAGGCCGGGATCCGTCCAGTCTCGCATCCCGTTCCAGGTCGGATAGGTGCCGGTCAGGATGGCCGCATGGGAAGGTGCCGTGAGCGGCACTTGGGCGATGGCCCGCTGAAACAAAACACCGTCTCGGGCGAGTTGGTCGATTGCCGGGGTTTCGACAGAAGGGTTGCCATAGCATCCCAGGCGGTCGGCCCGAAGTGTGTCGATGGTAATCAGGACAACATTGGGCCGAACCGGCTCGGGCTTCGACCCACAGCTCACCTGCAGAATGGCCAGCATGGCTGCCGCCACACAACTCGGCCTTCGCTCCCGGAATGTGCTCCTGGAGAGTGCGAGGCTCTCACCGCCATGTCCGACGATCCACATCACGCTCGCTTCGCCTGGCCCGCTACACCCGCTCAATAATTCAATCCTTCGCCTTCAACCAAGTCGATAGAATTCTAGGCCGGACGGCAGATCGGTGCAACTTTCAAAGTCGAGCGACTCTCCAAAAGCCGATTTGAGTGGTTTGGCGCGCGGACAGAATGGCGCAAGGACAAGCGTCGTAGGGCGGCAGTTGAAAGCGCTTTCTTCATCATGCTCCTTGCCTCTAGGTCTTGCGGATATGAAAACTTGAATAAAATCTATGGGATCTCGGAATGACACAGGTTACACCGTCCGAGCACAGACGCTATATTGCCTCCGGACAGCTAGCTAGCGCCTCTTGTTCGAAGGGGTTACGACTGCCGAAACGAACGTTCTTTTGGCAATTGGAGTGTTAGATGAACAGGGGGTTTTTGGATTCTCAGGCCCCATCGCAACTCCGACTGGTAACTCGTAACAGCAAGTCGAAGATCGCTTACAGTGTCTGCCGAACTTGTCAGTCAACCGCGAGAACAAGTTCAACGAACCAGAGCAGGGGCTGACCCTGCAAAGAGATAATGCGCAATTGGAGGGTTATTATGCGACTTAAGTTAGGAACGCTACTGGCTTTCGTGGTCTTGGCCGTCAGCGTTGGCAGTTTAATGGCCCAGTCCACGGGACAGATTTCAGGTTCGGTGCGCGACGCCACCGGAGCTGTAATCCCTGGAGCCAGCGTCGTCATCACCAATGAGAATACCGGTGTCCGGACGCCGGTGGAAAGCAATGAGGCAGGTGAATTCATTTTGCCAGCCCTGGTTGCAGGCAATTATGAAGTCTCCGCGGAGGCAAAAGGGTTTCAGAAAGTAACCCAAAGTCACATTGTTCTCCAAGTGGGCGGCAAGGTCCGTGTGGAACTGGTCCTGCCGGTGGCAGGCGTCACGACCGCCGTCGAAGTCACGGGCACGCTGACGAGTGTAGAGACAGAGACCGCAGCCGTCTCCGGGGTTGTCACCGGCACCCAGATGCTGAATCTGGCCTTGCCGGCGCGCAATTTCGTGGCGCTGGCCATGCTGGTTCCTGGCGCGGCACCCACGAACGGCCTCAACACGGATGCAGTGGGTGTGCTCGGCAACGTCGACATCTCTTTCAATGGCGGGCGAACTCAATACAACAACTGGGAGATTGACGGCGGCAACAACGCGGACCAAGGCTCGAACAGTACGCTCAACACCTACCCGAGCCTCGACGCTATCGGCGAATTCCGCGTGACAACGTCGAATTACGGCGCTGACATTGGGATGCACAGCGGGGCCAACATCCAAGTCAGCACCAAGTCAGGTCAGCGAGATTTCCACGGCTCAGCTTTCGAGTTCCTGCGCAACGACAAGCTGAACGCCAACTCCTTCTTTACCAACCGCCAGATCAATCCCCCGGGGGGCAAGGCTCCAAAGAATCCCCATAAGCGGAATGAGTTCGGTTACACCTTCGGTGGTCCGTTCTATATTCCCGGCAAATACAACACCAACAAAGACAAGACGTTCTTCTTCTGGTCGCAGGCTTGGCGCAAGTTCCGCGACAGCAGCGTGACCAGTGGAGGCGTAGCCACAATCCGCCAGCGAGCGGGGGACTTCAGTGAGTGCCTCCCCGGGCACGCGAACTACGACCAAAGCCTGGTGGACGACGGCTGCACCTTCCCGAGCAACGCAGACCCCATTACAGGTCTGTTGCCCTCCCTGGACCCCAACAGCGTCGAGATGATGGACGCTTTCCTGCCCCTCCCGAACAGCGGAACGCACACCTATATTGCCAGTACCACCACGCCGGTGGACTGGCGGCAGGAATTGATCCGCGTGGACCACAACTTCAGCGACCGCACCCGGCTATTCGTGCGGTACACGCAGGATGCCTGGGAGACTATCACGCCCAATGCCCTGTGGGCTTGGTCGAGCTTTGACACGGTGAAGACCCAGTTCGGAGGACCCGGCAAAAGCGCCGTGCTGAACTTCGCTCACAGCTTCACACCTTCCCTGTTCAGCGAATTCGTCATGGGCTACACGACGGACTGGATCGACCTGAGAGTCCAGCCGGGGCCAACGTCCGTTTCGGGGACCTTGCAGAGAAGTGCCAGCTTCAACGTTCCCCACATCTTCCCCTCAAACGAGAGCAATCCCTACTTGCCCTCGCTGGTGATCTGCGGCGGCTCCCAGGTGTGCATGGGCCAGACCTGGTGGTTCCCTTATGGCCCTTACAACTCCAACCCCATCATCACCTGGAAAGAGAACCTGACCTGGATCAAGGGGAAGCACACCTTCAAATTCGGGGCTTTCGTGGAACGGTTCCGGAAAAACGAGTCATTTGGAGGTGTCACCCAAGGGTACGCCACCTTCGCGAACTGGGGCGCGAATACGACCGGCAATGCCATGGCCGACCTTCTGAGTGGGGTCATTCAGTCCTACTACGAGGGCAACAAGTATGGCAAGGGCTATTACCGATACACGGATTTCGAGCCGTACTTCCAGGATGACTGGAAGGTTACCCCCCGCCTGACGCTGAACCTGGGAGTCCGCTACTACCTCTTCACCCGCATGGTAGAGAAATACCTTCAGAACTCGGGCTTCTACCCTGAGCGGTACAGACCCGAGGATGCTCCAGAACGGGATGCGAACGGCTTCCTGATCCCGGGCAGCGGGACCATTGTTCCAAGCCCGGGCGTGTTGACGTTTGGCAACGGGTTGGTGCAGTGCGGGGTAACCGAGGGCGTGCCGAGAGCTTGCCAGACCGGTGAGTACAAGAACATCGCTCCGCGCGTCGGTTTCGCCTACGATCCCTGGGGGGATGGTAAGACCGCCATCCGCGGTGGGATCGGCATTTTCTACGACTCCCTCAACGGCAACGAGGCCGGGGCCGAGGCAGTGCAAGGCGGCGCTCCGTTCGCTTACTCTTCCAGCCTCTTCAACCTGGATAATTGGGACGAAATCGGTGGCGGAGGGGGCTTGATATCACCCATCAGCGTCGAAACTTCGGCCAAGGATGCCCCTTATCCTCGCACCTACCAATATAGCTTCACCGTCCAGCGACAGATTACCCCCAACGACTTGTTTACGATCGGCTGGGTGGGAGGCGTAAGCAACTTCCTCACGCGCGAGCGCGGCATGAACCTCATTCCGCTGGGCTTGCCCAAGGCTGATCAAGACGCGCTGATCAACGGCGCTGATCCAATCCCGTACAAACCCTTCCAGGGCTTCAACAACATCACAGTGACGGAGACCTCGGCGCGGTCCAACTACAACTCCTTGCAGGCCACGTTCCGGCATCAGGTGACGGCGGGTCTCAACTTCGGGGCCGCCTACACCTGGTCACATACGATCGACTACCAGGCCAACCAGTGGAGCCGTCGCACCGAGGACGAGCACAACCTGAACCGCTGGCGCGGAAACTCCAGCCTCGACCGCCGACACATCCTGGTGCTGAACTACATTTATGACTTACCCCTGTTCAAGAACAGCACAGGATGGGTCAAGAACGCCTTCGGCAACTGGCAGATCAGCGGGATCACTACGTTCATGAGCGGGACGCCCATCGACATCGGGTGTGGCTTCGGCAAAAACTCGGGCATCGGCGGTGGAGTACGCTGCAACAGCCTGGGCAAACAGTCTGGGAAGAGCATCGTCACTGACCCTGAGTTTGGGCCTATCATGCAGTGGTTTAACGTCAACGCCTTTGCGCAGCCCACCATGGACCAACTGTACGCCAACAACCAGCCCGGCATGTTTGGCTATCTGGGCAAGAACACAGTGATCGGGCCGGGCCGGAACAACTGGGACCTCTCTCTCTTCAAGAATTTCACTTGGGGCGAGAACAGGACCATTCAGTTCCGGTTCGAGACCTTCAACTCCTTCAATCACACACAATTCCAAGGGGTCAACACTGGCTGCTCGAGCAGTGTGCAGCCGGGCGAGGTTTGCGGCACGGGTGCCAACTTCGGCCAGGTCAACAGCACCTGGTCTCCTCGGATTATCCAACTTGGGCTGAAGATCATGTTCTAGCCCAACTTGGAAATCAGTCACAGCCCCGAGGCTTTGCTGAAGCCTCGGGGCTTTTTTCTTGCGGCGGTCTTCATCTTGACAGTTGAGCGATAGTCGTTTAGTTGTGCTAAGAGAGATTAGGAGAGAGGACCGAAGGTAGAAGCGTGCCGCGACATATTCTTGGATTCTGTGCTCTTCTGCTCTGGCTACCCATGGTGGTCGTTCTGGTCCCTTGGGAAGCGCCTGCCTCCCCCCTTCCACAGTCGCCACGGGCAGCGGCCGCGCGAATCGATGACCTCACGCGCCGCGCCGCGCAGGCCATGGCCGCCAACCGCTATGAGGACGCCATCCCTCTGTTGGAGGAGTTAGTGAAACTCCAGCCGCACGCAGCGGAACCCCTGGCCAACCTCGGCTTGGCCTGCTATTCCACAGGAAGGTACGAGAAAGCCGCCGCGAGCTACCGGCAGGCCCTGAAACTCAATCCTCGCCTGCCCTACGCCCGGGCCTTCCTGGGTATGGCGGAGGCGGAGAGCGGACGCTTCCAGGAGGCCTTGCCGCTGTTGGAAAAGGCCTTCGCCGGAGAGACCGACAAAGACCTGAAGCGCATGGTGGGACTCAACCTCGAACAGGTCCACATCGCCATGCGTGATCCGCTTCGGGCTGCGGAAGTCGTCCACGTCCTGCTCCGCGATTATCCGAAGGACCCCGATGTTCTTTATGTTGCGAGTCGCCTCTATTTCCAGCTTTCTTCGATCATGGCGGGTCGCCTCATCGAGGTGGCGCCCAATTCCTTTCGCACGCGCGAGCTTGTCGGGGGGTTGCTCGAAGCGCACAAGCAATACGGACCGGCGGCGGTCCAGTATCGCAAAGCAATTGCTCTCGAACCGAACGCTCCGGGCCTGCATTATCGCCTGGGGCTGATGCTCGTCCGCTCCTCAAACGATCCGGCGGTCTGGGAGGAAGCCCGGCAGGCCTTCCAGGCCGAGCTGAAGATTGACCCCACGCACGCCCGGTGCTACGTTGAGCTGGCGGAGATCCTGCGCAAGCAGGGCCAACTGGAAGAAGCGGAGAAGTTGCTCGGGCGAGGCCTGGAGCTCAACCGCGATCTGCCCGAGGCCCACGTTGGGCTGGGGCGAATCCAGGCCGCGAGGGGAAATCTGGAAGAGGCACTCTCTCATTTGCAAGTGGCCGTCCGCCTGGCGCCGGCGAGCGAGGTCGCTCACTTCGAGCTTTCCCATGTGCTGAGCCGCCTCGGCCGAAAGCAGGAAGCCCGGGAGACCTTGGCCGTTTACGAGAAGCTTCGCGCCGAGCGGATCGAGAAGACCGATAACGTTCTTTATCGTCTGGAACGCGCCGAGAAAGGCGGCCCTACGGCGCAGTAGGTTATCAGCTTATCTCGGAGCACAGGGCAGGCCACGCATTGAGAATTGCAAAACAAAGTGACGGCTCTTTCTGTAGCGCCGCTCTATGAGCGGCGAAAGACGCGGGTCACAGACCCGCGCTACAGCGGACGTTGTCACTATATTCGGCAACCATCACTCGGTGGCATTCGGAAACAGGAGTTGGGCAATGTTCCGAGGAAGCACCCCTCCGCCGAGCCCGTCTGCTTCGCGCCCGCTGCCCGGCTCGAATCCGGCCCCTTGCCAGGGCCGATTCATTGATCGCCGCGGCACGGCCTTCTTCTGCCTCTTGATTCTGCTCATCTCATTTTCCCCTCCCCCCTTGCGCGCCCAGGGAACAAGACTCGTCGGGCAGGTTCGAATTGCCACGGGGGAAGAGGAAAAAGGTGGAGCCAGCGTCGAGATGTACAACTCCCACCAGTTGCTCGCCGACAAGACGGTCACCGACACGAAGGGTCAATTCTATTTCATGGGGGTCTCTCCGGATGAGTACACGGTTGTCGTGAGCAAGCCAGGATTTCATACCGCTGCCCAGACGCTCAAGGTTT
>Ga0073934_10005532_pt1 | contig 19436 bp, 14 predicted proteins | sample LarsenN4metaG_FD_76834 | JGI IMG/M metagenome (GOLD analysis project Ga0073934, IMG submission 76834) | Hot spring sediment bacterial and archeal communities from British Columbia, Canada, to study Microbial Dark Matter (Phase II) - Larsen... ... | reverse complement strand
TCGGTCGCGACGGAGCTGCGGTATCCCGTCGGACTGGCGATGACACAGGACGACCGATTGTTCGTCACCGATCAGCAGGGGGTGCAGAACTGCTTTAACGAAATCGACTTCATCCAGTTCGGCCACCGCTACGGCGTGCCGGCGAAGTTGGATCCGCGGACCGAGGAGCCGGCGGATGTCGCCGCGGTGCAGGTGCCACACCCGTGGACCCGCAGCGTGAACGGCCTGTGCGTCTGGCCGGAAGGCAGCGGGCACCCGTTCGCGGGGCACCTCATCGGGGCGGAGTACAACACGCGGTTCCTGATCCGCGCGTCGCTGCAGACGGTGGACGGCGTCGTGCAGGGGGCCGTCTATCCGCTGTCAAAACCGGGCGAAACCAACGGCCCGGAAGAACTGCTCGGCCCGATCTCGGTCGCGTTCAGCCCCGACGGCGACCTGTACGTCGGCAGCATCCACGACAGCGGCTGGCTGGGCGGCCTCAACACCGGGGACATCGTCCGCTTCCGGGCCAAGGGCGAATTGCCGAACGGCATCCGCGAAGTCCGCGCCACGCGCGACGGGTTCGCCATCGAGTTTGTACACCCCGTCGATGCAGCGGCGACGAAGCCGGGCGCTTACACGATCAGCGGCTACACCCGCGTCTGGCAGGGGGAGTATGCCACGCCCGATTCCGGCCGGCACACCGTCACGGTGAAATCCGCGTCGCTCGCCGACGATGGCCGCACCGTGAATCTGGTCCTCGACGGCCTCCGCACCGGTCACGTGTACGACATCGCGGTGGGGAACCTCGCCGGCGGAAAGCTGTGGCCGAACACCGCGGCGTTCACGCTGCACCGGGTGCCGGAATAGAACGGAAATCCGAAAGAGAATCCAAGCTGTCACTGGCTTCAACCCCGAAGGGGTTTGACACCACAGTGGACTGTCCGCCGCGGCACCAGAACCCTGAAAGGGTTCGACACGCGAGGGGTGCGGCGGTTGTGCAACCCTTACAGGGTTGACCGTGATCGTTCGGATCGGTTCCCAGGGTGCGCTCCTGCGGAGCGACCCTGGGCTGTGGTGTGCTGCCCTTTCAGGGCAAAGACTGGCGGCGTCTGCAGAACGTGGAATGACCGGATTTGAGACTACGACGACTGTTACTTGGTTTGAAACGTCTCCGTCGCCGGGCCGTCTCCACCGACGCGAACAACGCCCCGGTCCGGGTTCGCCGCGAGGTGTCGCAGGATCTGGTAGACCGTCTCGACACGGTCCGACTGTCCCAGCGCGGCGGCCAGTTGCGACGCCGTCTGCGGTGAGGCCGCCGTCTTCAGTGCGGCGACGAGTTTCGATTGCAGATCGAGCACGGCCGCGGCGGCTTTCTTGCCGGCTTCCACGCCCGGCTGGTGATAGGCGTTGATGTCGACCAGCTCGGCGTACAGCCCGACGGCCCGTTCGTAGAGGGCGATCAGCGCGCCGACGGTGCGGCCGTTGACTTCATCCACGGTGATGGTGATCGAATCCCGGTTTTTCTCGAACAGGGCCTGCCGGGTCCCCAGCAGGAAACCGTGCAGATAGTCGCCGCTGGTGATGCCGGGATCGACGGCGATCGACGTTCCGCCGCGGTCGTGCAGCACCTGGATGAAGGTCGCGAAGAAGTTGGGGACGCCGTCGCGCAACTGCTGCACGTAGGCGTGCTGGTCGGTGGAGCCCTTGTTGCCGTAGACGGCGATCCCCTGCTCGACGACGCGGCCCTGCCGGTCGTGCTCCTTCCCCAGCGACTCCATGACCAGTTGCTGCAGGTATTTGCTGAACAGCGCGAGCCGATCCTTGTACGGCAGGATGACCATGTCCTTGAGTCCCTTCCCGCCGCCGATGTGGTGCCACATCGCGGCGAGCAGCGCGGCGGGATTCTGCCGGGGGTCGCTGCGGCGGGTGAGGCGGTCCATCGCGGCGGCCCCGTGCAGCAGGTCAGTGGTGCTCAGTCCCTGCAAGGCCGCGGGCACCAGTCCCACCGCGGAAAGGACCGAGGTCCGCCCGCCGACCCAGTCCCACATCGGAAACGTCTGCAGCCAGCCTTCGGTCTGCGCAGTCTTGAACAGCGCGCTGCCGGTGGACGTCACCGCGACGGCGTGCCGGGGAAACTCCACGCCGGCGGCCTTGTATGCGGCCTGAATCTCCAGCATGCCGTTGCGGGTTTCGGGGGTGCCGCCCGATTTGGAGACAACCACGACCAGCGTGCGGCCGAGTTGCCCTTCCAGCGATGCGAGGACGCCGTCGATGCCGTCGGGATCGGTGTTGTCGACGAAGCACATCCGCAAAGGGTCGTTCGACTGGCCGAGCGCCTGGGCGACGAACTGCGGCCCGAGGGCCGAGCCGCCGATCCCGACGTGCAGCACGTTCTCGATCGGTCCGTGCTGGCCCTGCAGGACGCCGGCGTGAATCTGGCCGGCGAAATGGGCCACGGCGGCCTGCGTGTCGCGGATTTCCCTGGCGATCTCCGGCGACGGGGCGAGTTCCGGCGCGCGAAGCCAGTAGTGGCCGACCATGCGGTTCTCGTCCGGGTTGGCGATCGCCCCGGCTTCCAGTTCCCGCATCGCCTCCAGCGCGTTGGTCAGCTTCGGCCACAGCGGAGCCAGGTCGGCATCGGCGAACCGGACCCGGCTCACATCGAGCGCGAAGCCGAGTTCCCGGTCGGCAATCTGCCATTCGCAGAAACGGGTCCAGAGATCGTGGGCAGCGGTCATGAGAGCGGCCTTTCCCTTCGACGCGGATTGCCGCCACCATACAATCCCGCCGCAATCGCTGCACCTGTCCACTTCGTCTGCCAACAAAAACACCGCGGCGAGGGTCGCTGGGGACGCATCGCCGCGGTGCGGTGTAAGGTCAACCTGCCGCCGATTTGCGACGGTGGAGTCGCTGGCGAATCGGGTGGGATGCGGCCCCGCCAAAGCGGGCGCCGTGGCTCATCCAGACCCACGCTAAAAGGGTTGGCACCTCCGACGGAATTCTGACGGACAGGTTGATCGGCGGTGTTGTAGGTGGGAACTCCCCGACGGGCAAGAGCGGTTTGTCGGCGCTTCGCGGACTTCAACGTCGACCGCGGCCTCATCGTGGCGAAGGGGCATGCGATCGGCTATTGTGCGCTGCAATTCTTCGTCACGTCCCTCACCCAGCGAGAAAACCTCCATGCACCTCGAAGCCGCTTCCGTCAGCCGCCGGCAGTTTCTGCAGGTCACCGCGGCTGCTGCCGTTGCCGCCGCCACGCCCCGGCTGTTCGCCCAGGCCGCGGCCGATCCGTACCGCGGGTTCCGCGTGGGCATTCAGAGCTACTCCCTCCGTGGTTACGGAGTCGCCGACGCCCTCAAGTACACACAGACGCTGGGGCTGAAGCTCTGGGAGGCGTTTCCCGGTCATCTGCCGATGAGCAACGTGCCCGCCAAGATCGCCGAGCAGAAGGCGCTGCTCGCCGCGCACGGCGTGACGGTCACCGGCTATGGCGTGCTGAAGTTCGACACGAACGAGACGCAGGCCCGCAGCCAGTTCGAGTTCGCCAAGGCGATGGGCATCGAAGCGCTGAGCGCCGATCCCGACAAGGACTCGGCCACGTTCGACCTGCTGGACAAGCTCGTCGCCGAGTACGGCGTGGCCATCGCCATCCACAACCACGGCCCGGGACACCGCTACAACAAAATCTCGGACGTCGCCGACATCGTCAGGGACCGGCACCCCAAGATCGGCGCCTGCGTCGACACCGGCCATTACCTCCGCAGCGACGAAAAGCCCGAAGAGGCCATCGAGCGGCTCGGCAAGCGCGTCTTCGGCGTGCATCTCAAGGACGTGAAGACCGTCACCAGCGGCGGCAAGTCGTCCAAGCAGTTCAAGATCCTGGGCGAAGGGGATCTCAACATCGTCGGTTGTCTCAAGGCGCTCAAGGCCTTCGATTACCAGTACACGGTCGCGCTGGAGTACGAGGAGAACCCGGACAACCCGCTGTCAGATCTCGAGGTCTGCCTGCAGAACCTCCGCGCCGCGGCGGCGAAGGCGTGACGGGACGAGAGCGCGTCAAAGCGCACGAAGCCCAGGGATTGCAATCCCTGGGCTTCTTCGCTGTTCAACGATCAACAACGCATCAGCTCGGCACCTTGGCGTCGCCGCGGGCGAAGATGCTGGCGACGTACTGCAGCACGTCGGTGGCCGATTCCTCGTTGTAGCCGAACGTGCGGATCAGCCGGGCCTTGACGACATCGATCTTCTCCTGCGTGTCCTTGTCGATGACATTGGACACCAGGCTGGTGAGCTTGATGGTGTCCTTCTGGTCCTCGAACAGCTTCATTTCGAGCGCCTTGTGCAGCCGCTCGTTGGTCTTGTAGTCGAACTTCTTGCCGTCGAGCGCGAGCGCACCGATGTAGTTCATGATTTCGCGGCGGAAGTCGTCCTTGCGCTGCTCGGGGATGTCGATCCGCTCCTCGATGGACCGCATCAGGCGTTCGTCCGGCTGTTCGTCCTGGCCGGTGAACTTGTTGCGGACCTTTTCGCGCTGGGTGTACGCCTTGACGTTGTCGATGTAGTTGGCGCACAGCCGGGTGAGGGCCTCCTCGTCGGCGGCGATGGCCCGTTGGACCTCATTCTTGACGATGTCAGTGTACTCGTCCTTGACGACGCTGATCAGCCGGCGGAAGTTCTCGCGGGTCTCCTCGTTGGGAATCAGCGAGTGATGCCGGAGGCCGGCCTCCAGCTCGTTGAGCACCATGAACGGGTTGAGGCAGGTCGCCTCGGGGTTGTTGACGAGGGCGTTGGAGATCTTGTCCTGCACGTACCGCGGGGAGATTCCCTGCAGACCCTCGTGCTTGGCCTCCTTGCGAAGCTGCTCGACGTTCTCCAGCGTGAAGCCGGGGAGCGTCTTGCCGTTGTACAGTTTCAGCTTCTGCAGCACGGTCAGCCCGTGGTGCTTGGGTTCTTCGAGCCGGGTGAGCACGGCCCACATGGCGGCGACTTCCAGCGTGTGCGGGGCGATGTGCTTGGCCCGGACGCGCTTGGGGTTGTAGTCCTTCTCGTAGATGCGGAGTTCGTGCCCCAGCTTGGTGACGTAGGGGACGTCGATCTTCACCGTCCGGTCGCGGAGGGCCTCCATGAACTCGTTGGACTGCAGCTTGCGGTACTCGGGTTCGTTGGTGTGGCCGATGATGACGGTGTCGATGTCGGTCTGGGCGAACTTCTTGGGCTTGATCTTGTGCTCCTGCGACGCCCCCAGCAGGTCGTACAGGAACGCCACGTCGAGCTTGAGGACCTCGATGAACTCGATCATTCCGCGGTTGGCGATGTTGAACTCGCCGTCGAAGTTGAACGCGCGGGGGTCGGATTCGCTGCCGAACTCGGCGATCTTGCGGTAGTTGATGTCGCCGGTGAGCTCGGTGGAGTCCTGGTTTTTTTCGTCCTTGGGCTGGAACGTGCCGATGCCGATGCGGTCCTGCTCGGACAGGAAGAACCGCTTGACGACGATGGTTTCGAGCACCTTGGTCCAGTCGCCGTTGAACTTCTCCAGCCGCTCGCGGAAATAGAACCGGGACAGCGGGCAGACGTCGCCGACGATCTCGACGCACAGGTCCTTGTCGGTGTCGCGACCGGCGTTGAGTTCGCGGCAGATCTCCTCGCGGAAGGCGTTGGGGATGAGCTGCAGCGGTTCGCCGTGCATCGGATCCCAGGTGATGCTGCCGTCGTCCTCCTTCCAGCCGAAGGTGTACAGGGCGCCGTCGGGCCGGTGGCTGTAACGTTCCAGCCCGCGCTTGAGCAGCCGGGCGATGGTGCTTTTGGAGCTGCCCACGGGGCCGTGCAGCAGCAGCACGCGGCGTTCGGCGCCGTACCGGAGGGCGGCAGAACGGAAGACGTTGACGAGCTGCATCAGCGGCTCGGTGAGGCCGTAAATGGCGTCCTCGCCGTCGTGGTCGGGGTCGTCGAAGAAGCGGTAGCGGACCAGTCCGTCGCGGCGGCCCTCGTCCACGGCGTAGGAGCCGTACGACATGATCATGTCGTAGATCCGCTGGTGGGCGGAGCGCGCAACCTGGGGGCGCTCGCGGACGATGTCGAGGTATTCCTCGAAGGTTCCCTGCCAGTGTTCCTGGCGGTACTGCTCTGCGTTCTGTGCCGCAGAGATACGTTCCAACAGCGTACGGCCGGTGCCCACGGGACCGCTCCTTCTGATGTGGTGGTGTGTTCGTACTGTGGCGCGTGCGAGCGTCGTGTCTCCTTGGCTTCGTGTCGTCCGGGAACGGACTCCGCGCAGCGTGAACCCCCGTTCGACTGCTGTCGGGCACCCCGGAACAGAAGCTGACCGTCCGTGGTCGCGCACGTGAGTGGTGGGAAAGATCAGTCCGCCGCCAGCTCGCCGCGTGGTGTTGCGGCCCGGCTGTCAACGGTCGGCCCGGCCGCTCGGTGAGGAGTCTGGCCGAAACCCATTCGGCAGGCGAAGCCTCCGGCTTCGCGGAAGTCCATCGCTAACTCGCCGCCTCCTCTCGGCGTTACCCCGTTTCCCACGGGTCTTCAGAATTATCCCACGTTCGGCCAACGTGGCAAGACCAAGTTCTCCCGGGGATTGACAGATTGTCACGCAACTCTGCTCGTTGCGTGGGCCCAGTCCAATCCCCCGGCGGACGGAACCATGCCCCTTTCCCGCTCCTGCAAGTCGCAGACCAATGGCTGCAACCCGTGCCGGAAAATCGGCCGACGAAGGGCACGCTCCTGCAAGCGTCCCCATTCGGGGAGGCCTCCCCGTCAGGCAGCGTCGCAGTACCCCGGCCGGCCGCGCAGGAACTCCGGCCGCTGATACGCCGGGTCGGGATAATCGTAGAACCCGGCCTGCGTTTTGACGCCCAGCCGGCCGGCGTCGACGTACCGCTTGAGGAACTCGGCGTTCTTCAGCCCCTGCGGGTCGCGGGTGAGCTGGGCCCTGACTTCGGTGACGCGGTACGCCGTGTCGAGACCAATCCCGTCCAAAACGCCGAACGGCCCGATCTCCATCCGCATCGCCTGCATCCAGGCCCGGTCAATGTCCTCGACCGTCGCCACCCCCTGGGCCGCCAGCGCGATGGCCGTGCCGTTGAGCACCATCAGCAGGTTGTTGAACACGTAGCCGGGGAACTCGCAGCGGCAGACGACCGCCACGTGACCAATCCGCCGGCAGAACGCCTGCAGCCGGTCGACCGTGTCCGGGGCCGTGCCGGCGTGAGGCATGAGCTCCACCAGGTCCCGTTCCAGGTTGAAGTGCATCGCCGCGAACTGTGCGGGGCGGCCGGTCGCTTCCGCCATGGCCGACGGGAGCAACGTCGACGTGTTCGTGGCGAACAAGGCTCGCGGCGGCGCGACGGCGTGGAACTGCCGGAACACCTCGCGCTTGAGCGGCAACTTCTCCGGGACCGCCTCAATCAGCAGGTCGATGTCCGCCGCCGCGGCCCGCGGATCGGTGGTGACGCGGAGTTGCGACAGAATCCGCATCTGCCGGGCCTGCGCGATGGGATCGGGCTGAAAACCGGCCGCCCGCAATTCGGCCTCGCGGGAGGCCTGGTCCAGGGCGTGCGGATTGGCGTCGTAGAGGACCACATCCAGTCCGGCGAGACGACAGGAGACGGCAATCTGCCGCCCCATCGTCCCGGCTCCAACGATCAGCACGCGCTGAAGGGGCAGGTGTGACATGGCGTCCGTGCCTGGTCTGTGAGGGGGGGGATTCGATTCGCCCGCAGTATAGCGCGGCGCGGTCCGGCCGAACAGATTCTTTTGCCGGCCCTTGACAGCGGCGCATCACCACCGTACTATCCAACTAGTACACAGGAGCGCTTGCCATGCTGATGCGCATCGACGCCAGCAACGGCCTGCCGATCTACGATCAGATCGTCCGGCAGGTCAAATTCGCCGTCGCCCACGGCGCCCTTCGCGCCGGGGATCTCGTCCCCTCGGTCCGCGAACTGGCCCTGCAGGTCGCGGTGAACCCCAACACCGTGGCCCGGGCCTACCGCGACCTGCAGTCCGATGGTGTCCTGGAACCGCTCCGGGGCGAGGGGCTCCGCGTCACCAAAGACGCCCGCCGGCAATGCCAGGCCGATCGCCAGCGCCTGCTGCGCGACCGCCTCCGCGGGGCGATCGTCGAGTGCCGCCGCGGCGGCCTCGACACTGACGACATCCGCAAACTCATCGACGACCTGCTGAAAGACACCCAACGGGAAGGAGTCGCATCGTGAGCCTCGTCTTCGAGCTTCGAAGTGTGACCAAACGGTTCGGCGCGCAGACCGCCCTCGATGCGGTCTCCCTCTCCGGCAAGCCCGGGCAGGTGATCGCGCTGCTCGGCGAAAACGGGGCCGGCAAGACCACGGCCATCAGAATCCTGCTCGGACTGCTCGATCCCGACGCCGGCGAAGCCCGCGTCCTGGACGTCGACAGCCGCCGCCACGGCAGCGAGGTCCGCCGCCGGGTCGGTTACGTCCCCGACCGCCCGGCCCTGTACGACTGGATGACCGTCGGAGAAATCGGCTGGTTCGCCGCCGGGTTCCATCCGCTCGGGTTCGAGGCGAAGTACAAGGAGCTGGTCGCGCATTTCGGGTTGCCGGTCGAGCGGCAAATCAAGGCGCTCTCAAAGGGGATGCAGGCCAAGGTGTCGCTGGCTTTGGCGATGGCGCACGAGCCGGCGCTGCTGGTGCTGGACGAACCGACGTCCGGCCTGGATCCGATGGTTCGCCGCGAGTTTCTGGAGAGCATGGTGGACATCGCCGCCACCGGCCGGACCGTGCTGTTGTCCAGTCACCAGATCGCCGAGGTGGAGCGCGTCGCCGACACCGTGCTGATCCTCCGTCATGGCAGGCTGGTGCTCAACGAGCGGCTGGAAGTGCTCAAAAGCCGCGTGCAGGAGCTGCTGGTCACGCTGCAGGCGGTGGACACGGCCGCTCCGTCGTTGTCGCACGGGGCGGTGCTGCTTGGCGCGCGGCGAATGGACCGGCAGTGGCAGCTACTGGTGCGGGACCTGTCCCCGACGGGCCTCGAAGCGTTGCAGTCCCTGCCGGACGTGGTCGACGTCACCGCCCGGCAGCCGTCGCTGGAGGAGATCTTCGTGGCCTGCATGACGACCAGCGACACGGCCGGCTGGGCGTTCCCCGAGCGGGCGGATGTGGGGTCGCCAACGGAGGTCTCCCGATGAACGCCACCATGGTGATGTCGCGGATGGTCTGGAAGGAGTTCCACGCCCTGAAAATGGTGTGGATCCTGTGCGTGCTGGGCGTGCTGGTCCTGAACGGTTTCCTGACGGTCTCCGCCGCGGCGTACCATCAGACCGGCTATTCCGGCGTGTTCTGGGCGTTGGCGCTGGTGGTGCCGGCGGCGTTCGTCGTGGCCTCCACGGCGGTGACGTTTGCCGGCGAACGGGAAGAACGCACCGCGGACTGGCTGGTGGCGCTGGCGCCGCCGTTCGCGTCGCTGTATCTCACGAAGCAACTGTTCATTCTCGTCAGCGGGTTGGCCATGCAGGTTTTCCTGGCCGTCGCCGCGGCGTGCTTCACGTTGACGGATCAGTCGGCACGTTACAGTCCGATCCAGGCGGGCGACGTGTGGGAAACACTGCGGGTCTCCGAGTTCGTGTTTTTGGAATGCCTGGTGTGGGGGACGTTCTGGTCGTTGCAGACCGCCCGGCCGGTGCAGGCGATTTTCAAGACAATTGCCACGCTGATTGCCATCTTCGTCGTCTCGGGGGTCAGCCTCGACTGGGCTCACATGCACGGCGGTTCGTCCACGCGAGGCATCTGGTACGGCGCGGTTGACACCTGGGGCTGGCTGCGGACGACGTGGACCGTCGCCGTCATCGCCGCAAGCTGGGTGCTCGGCCAGCGCTGGCTCGACGGCCGGGCGTTCGAGTGGGAGGCGGTGTTCGCGCGGTTGTTCCGCCGCCGCATCGCCGTCGCACGGAAAGCCGTCCGCGAACGGGCCGAACCGTGGCAGCGGACGTGGCAGCGGCTGTGGTGGCTGGAGCAGCAGTCGCTCAAGTCGTTTGGCGTGATGACCGCCGTCGCAACGGTGCTGTCCTGTTTGTCGATCCTGTTCGGCGAGCGCCCGACGCTGGCCTGGATGATGTCGTTCACGTTCCTTTTGATTCTGATCGCCGGTCTGCAGTCGTGGCGCGGCGAGCAGTCGCGGCACCAGTACCGGCTGTTGGTGAACTACGGCGTTTCGCCGCTGGCCTTGTGGTCGAACAAGCTGCTGATGTGGCTGGTCGCCGCTGTGATCGCCGTGACCGTAGTCGCATTGCCGACCGTCGTGTTTTGGGAGGTGCTGTCCGCGATCTATCCGAAACCCAACAGTGCTCTCGGCTATGGCCCCAAGTGGCCGAGCTTGTTCCCGCTGGATCACCACTTTGGCTACGACGCCCTGGTGATGCGCGAGACTTACCTGGTGATTGGCCTGTACGGCCTGATGACGTTCGCGGCGGGATTCCTGTGGTCGCTGCTGTCGCGGAAGGCGGTGATCGCGTTCGGGCTGACGCTGGTCACGCTGCTGGTCCTGGTGCCGTGGTATGGAGTGGTCGGCGCGTTGGGGATGCCGATGCTGGTGTTCCTGGCCCCGATTCCCGTGTGGCTCTTGTGGGTCAGCCTGCGGCATCTCAAGGCCTGGTGGGTGGAGCGCGGCGGCTGGCGCGTGTGGCTGCTGCGGACGGCCGAGCTGACGGTCGTCCCCCTGCTGCTGGCCGGTGGAGCGATGGCGTACCGGGTGTATGAGATTCCGTGGCTGTCGGATGAGCAGGTGTTCGGCCGGATTTCGGCTGTTCCTGTGGGGGACCCGGCGACCAGGGTCTCTTCCTGGAACCGGGTGATGGAAGCCGTGCTGGCGTTGCCGGAGTTTGCTCCCGACTCAGAAGAGATGGGGATGGGTGCAGGGGGCATGGCAGCGGCAGCGCTGGTGGCGGCGGGTGAGGCCACAGAACCTTCCGTACCGATTCCCTCGGCGACCGACCCGGCCAACACGTCGCCTCCCTCGCCGTTGGACGAGTGGATCGCAGCGAATGAGAAGCCGCTGGAAGAGCTTCGCGATGCGGTGCTGGCTACGCATGGCCTGATGGACCCCAGCGCGTCGATCTGGCAGCGGGTGTCGTCGGGCGCGCAAGCCCGCTGCGACTTCGCCGTGCGCGCCCTGGCGCGGCAGGCGACACGGACCGTGCCACCCACGACGACCCGCGTGAGCCGAGTTCCCCTCCCTGCGAAAGAGGGAGAGGCCCGCCAATTCGAGGTCCGAACAGAGACCATCAGCGAGTCCCCCTCTTGGTTGCAGTCGGCGGTCTGGCTGGGCGGTGCGATCCGCCGTTACGCCCCGCTCTTCCAGCAGAGGAGTCTGGCACAAGGGGACGCGGTGCTGTTCGAGGAAATGCTTGCCTGGGCTGGACATCCCCAGCAAACCGAGGACACCCTCCGGGCCGGATTGTCGGCCTGCAGCGAGGGACTTCGCCTGTGGCAGGTGTCCACGGAGGACATCCGGGCGGACTATGCTTTCGAGCACCGCAACTTCGGCCTGCCGGAGTATTCGTCGTATTGGCCGTGGGAGCGCGCCCGTGCGGAGCGGTTATCGCGCGTGATGGCGGCCAACCGCGTCACGTATCTGTCGCAGATCCAGTCGGGATTGCGGTCTGCCTCCGGATATCCGGAGGCCCGCTGGCGTTCGGAGCGAACGGTGGCGTGGAAGGTGGCGCCGCGGGACTTCCTCGCCCGCAGCGGGTTCGGTTACCAGGATAACTACCGGCCTGTGCTGGGCCTGGATTCTCAGACGACGGTGCAACTGCACGACGCCGAAACCAGGTACCGGGGCACCGTGGCGATCTTGGCCGTGGTCGGCTACCGGCGGCTGCATGGTCGGCTGCCAACGTCGCTGACGGAGGTTGCCCCGCTGTTCGGCGAGAACGTCAGTCAGCGGATCCTCAAAGACCCCTGGTCGCGGGACTGGCTCCGCTATGAGCCGGACGGGTTCCCCATCCCGGAAGGTTCGCCCGAGTCGTTGCTGAGTCGCCCGTTGATCTGGAGCAGAGGCCCATTCCATCTCGAAGTGCGACCCACCGATTCAGGATTGCAGGCGTACTCCGGCCTCTGGGAAGACGTGAGCTACGGCCAATTGACCGAACAGAACATGCACGGCCTGTACGTATTCCCGATCCCGTCAGAGACGGAGTAGTCGCAAAGAAGAACCTCTGGGCGTGACACCCCGCGGCATCCAGTCTTCCCTCGCCCGCCGCTTTGGGCGGGAAAGGGATTGGAAGCGCTTTCTGTCTTCTCTCTCTGCAAAGCGAAGACAGAAGACCAAAGGCGCCCTCACCCTGACCCTCTCCCGCCCAAAGCTGCGGGAGAGGGGACAAGACTCTCCGTTCTCGACTATTCCTGCACCACCACGTTCACCCCCTTCTTGTTGGACAGAATCAGGTCCAGTCGGCCGTCGCGGTTCTGGTCGGCGACCTGGAACTGCGTCCCCACGCCGGTGTCGCGGCCGGCGACGATCTCGTGCTTCACGAACGTCGGCGGCTGGCCCCGCTCGCGGCGGATCGCGAGATCCATCATCACCACCGGCTCGAACGCTCCGGGGTCTTTCCCCATGTGGGCGAAGTACCGCTTGCCGGTGACGAAGTGCAGCCCGCCGTCGCCGTACAAGTCCCCCAGCCACGACGCGTGCGTCTGCGAGAACGATTCGTCGACCAGATGGTACTTGAACAGGCCGTCGGACCCGCGGCCGGGGTTCTCGAACCACCAGATGCCGTGCGCGTGGGGGGAACTGGTCAGCAGGTCGCTGTCGCCGTCGAGATCCAGGTCGACGACGTGAATGTTGCTCGCGGGGAGCGGGTTGCCTTCATTGTTGCGGGCCAGCGGCAGCGGGTGGAACTCCCACAACCGGCCGTCGAGTTTGTCGGGGGCCTCCCACCAGCCGTGCATGATGACGACGTCACTGCGGCCGTCGCCGCTCAAGTCCCCCACGCCGAGGCCGTGGTAATACTTGAACGTGCCGTTCTGCATCGGTTCGCCGGCTTCGCTGAGGGGGGTGAACGTCCACTTCTCCGCGGCCTTGTCGGGCGCGGGAATCTCGATGTACCCCATCTGCCGTTCCGGCTGCGAGCCGAGCACGATCTCCGGTTTGCCGTCGCCGGTCACGTCGGTAAACAGCGGCGTTTCGTTACAGATGCTGTGCCAGATGAGGTGCTGTTTCCAGCGGCCGGGGGCGTTCCTGGGGTTCTCGTACCAGTAGAACGGGTCGCCGGGATAGCCGACGGTGATCAGGTCATCCCAGCCGTCCTGGTTGATGTCGCAGGTCCACTGGCAGAAGCAGTTGCTGTAGCCCTTGGTGCCGTCGTACCGGTCGGTGGGCTGCCCCTGCTGCGTGAGGGGCTGCCGGATTTCGGTCCGCTTCCAGTCCGGGGCGGCGTACCAGCCATCCCCGGCGGCGACGTCCATGGCCCCGTCCTTATTGAAGTCGCCGAGGGCCACCCCTTCGGCGCGGAACTCGGCGTCGATGGCGATCCGCTTCCACTGCGGTTCGGCGGCGAAAGAACTGCTGCAGAGGACGGCAACTCCGATCAAGACGCATCGCATGAAGTCACTCCCGGAAGCGCGGTTTGGGCGATGTAAGAAAGTTACGATTCTCATCATAGCGAGCTGATGACGCGGACCCGAACGACGGCGCAGCGCCGCTGCTCTTCATTCACCTGCACTTCTCTTCATTCACCTGCACTTCGGCAACAAGCGGGGAGACGATCACCACGCGAACTTCGTCCTCGCTGCGGGACTCGCCCGCCTGCATCGCGTCCCGCTGCAACTGCTCGTCGATGGAACGGGCGGCCGCCTCGACCGCGGCTCTCATCGGTGCATCCAGCCAGATCCGGGCGAGTTCGCGCTCGGCCCTGGAGAGCCACTCGACGGTGTAGCTCATGCCTGCTTCCGCAAGTCGGCCAGAATGTCGGCCAGCGGGCGGCCGCCTCCCTCGGCGAGGGCGGCATCAAAATCCCTTCGATCGAATTCCGTCCACGCCTGGTTGTAAAGCTGTTCCTGCGACGCCGTCTCCGGCGTGAAATATCCGAGCACACGGCCGTCGGCATCCACAACCTGGCTTGGCCCGGCGGAACTCCGCAGGATGTTAGCCAGTGGCTGATCGACCACGACGCGAGTCATCGTTCATTCCCTCCCGCAGACCATTTTCAGGTCGCGAGCGTCCATTGGCAATGGGCTTACCACGTCACGCGGCGGACCTTGTGGTTCACGCTGTCGCCGATGTACAGCCGGCCGTCGCGGTCGAAGAACACGCCGTGGGGGCGGTTGAGCCGGCACTTGAGCGGGTCGCCGTCGGGACCGTCTCCCTTGGTCCCATCGCCGACGACAGTCACGATCTTCCCGGTTTTAAGGCGAATGGCGCGGATGGTGTGGCTTTCGGTGTCGGCGAGGTAGATGTCGCCGTCGGGGCCGATGGCGACCCCCTTGGGGCCGGAGAGCTGGGCGAGTTTGGCGTCGCCGCCGTCGCCCGAGTAGCCCGCCTTGCCGTTGCCGGCGAGGTGATGCAGCGTGTCGGTCTTGCGGTTCCAGCGATAGACGGCGTTCCCTTCGCGGAGCACGATGATCACGTCGCCGTTCGCGTCGACGGCCAGCGTCCGCGGGCCGTTGAGGGGGGTTCCCGCGACCGGGGCGCCGTCCGGCGTGGGCTTCTTCTCCCCGGTTCCGGCGACGGTGCGGATGATCCCCGTCGCGAAGTCCACGGCCCGCACGCGATGATTGCGGATGTCACAGAGGAGGAAACCCTTGTCGCCGTCGAGCACCACGGAAATCGGCTGATTCAGGTCCGCCTTCGTCGCCGGCCCGCCGTCGCCGCTGAAGCCGATCATTCCCGTCCCCGCGACCGTGGACACGGACTTGGACTTCCAGTCGATTTTGCGGATGGTCTGCGTGGTCATGTCCGAGATGAACAGGTCGCCAGCGGCGTTGAAACGGATCTCGTGAGGCTGGTTGAACTTCGCCTGCAGGGCCGGGCCGTCGGCATACCCCGCCTGGTTGGGGACGCCGGCGTACAGCGAAATCTTTTGCGTATCCAGTTCCATGCGGCGGATGACGTGGCCGCCGTATTCGGCCCAGTACAGTGCCCGGTCGGGACCGATGTCCAGGCCGAACGGTTCGTTGAGCGCGGCGTCGCGCGCCGGTCCGCCGTCGCCGCTGACGTCCTTCTTGCCGGTCCCGGCGATGGTCTGGATTTCGGCCGCCAGCGCTCCCTGAGCGACCACGACAACCGCCAGCCAACCGCACACCCATCGCATCATTGCATCGTCTCCTGAAGGATGGCAGAGCACGCCGATTCCGGGTGGTTCACGCCGTTGTGTCTCAGTGGGTGGGCCTCGAAGACTCGGCCACACCCTACGAAATCCTCACCGCGACAGCCAGCCGCCGTCCACGGCGAACACGCTGCCGTGCACGTAGTTCGCCGCGTCGGAGGCGAGGAACACGACCACGCCGGCCAACTCCTCCGGCTGGCCCCACCGCCCGGCGGGTATGCGGTCCATGATCTGCGGGCCGCGGACCGGGTCGTCCTGCAATCCGCCGGCGAGCACCGTCTCGAAGTAGCCGGGGGCAATGCAGTTCACGTTGATCCCCCGGCTGCTCCACGCGTTCGCCAGCGACTTGGTCAGCCCGGCCAGCCCGTGCTTGGCGGCGGCGTAGGCCGGGATGTAATGCCCCCCCTCGAAGGACATCACCGATCCGATGTTGATGATCTTCCCCCGCCCCCGCCGCAACATGTGCGGCGCGACCTGCTGCGACAGATCAAACGCCGCGGTCAGATGCACTTCCATCAGCAGGTTGAACTCGGCGAGCGGGTACTCCTCCGGGGGATGCCGCTGCGCGATTCCGGCGTTGTTGACCAGGATGTCGATCCGGCCGGTTTCGACGAGGAGCCGGTCGATCAAACCGACCCGAGCGGCAGGGTTTCCCAAATCGGACTGAATGGACCAGAACCGGCGGCCGAGCGCTTCCACCTGCCGGCGGGTTTCGCGGTCGTCGCCGCCACGGCTGACGGTGATGATGTCCGCCCCGGCTTCCGCGAGGCCGACGGCCATGGCCTGGCCGAGCCCGCGGGTCGCCCCGGTCACCAGCGCCACGCGGCCGTCCAGTTTGAACAGGTCCAGAATCATCGTTGCCGCCCGCCCGGTTGCCGGAGTCTGAAAGGTTTGGCTGCCCGGCAGGATACGCAGAATCGGCTCGCCGAGACAGTCTTCCGGCGGGGTCAGGCTCTGGCGGCCGTCAAATCGGAAGCTGCGGGAGTGCGGACGACGATGAAGATGAGGACAGGGACGGTCAGGGGCGACCGATTCCCGCGGGTCACCCCTTGGGCAAGGAGGCAGGTTCTATTCGCGGACACCGTCGATTGGTACAGTACCATGATTCAATGGGGCTGGCGGTTTCCGCGAAAAGGACCGGGGATGACTCCCCCACCCACCATCACCGAACTCGACGTCTCCCGCCGCGACTTTCTGCGCGTCGGCGGGGCCGGCGTGGTGGGTTTGTCGCTGGGTGACCGGGCAGCCCTGGCCCGAGGAACGGTCCCCCTCCAACACCGGCGGGCGATCTTCATCCTGATGGCGGGCGGCCCCAGCCAGTTGGATACGTTTGACCCCAAGCCGCAGGCCCCGTCGTCGATCCGCGGACCGATGCGGGGGATTGCCACCCGCGTGCCCGGCGTCTGGCTGAGCGAATCGCTGCCGCTGCTCGCCGAACGGGCCGACCGGTTCGCCCTCATCCGTTCCCTGACTCACGACTACGCCCCGATTCACGAGACCGGCCAGCAGCTCCTGCAATGCGGCCGGCTGATGGAAGCCGGCGTGCGGTTTCCACACTTCGGCTCGATCGTCGCCAAATCGCAGCCGCGACCGGGCCAGCACAACGTCGTCCTGCCGCGGCGGCTGGACCAGACCGGCACGCATCAGCACCGCGGCCAGTCGGCGGGCGCCTGGGGGCCGGAATGGGATCCGGTCGAACTCGCCGCCGGTCCGCACGACGAACCGGAAGCCGTCCGCCGCGGTTACGGAAACTCGCCCTTCGGTCGGCTGCTGTTGCACGCCCGGCAGCTCATCGAACGGGGGACGAGCTGCGTGACCGTCAACCTGTTCGATTCGCTGCACGATCAGCTCACCTGGGACTGCCACGGCGATCCGGGTTGCGGCCCGGGAACCGTCTGCGATTACCGGGACAGCCTGTGCCCGCAGTTCGACAAGGCCCTGTCGGGTCTGCTCGATGACCTGCAGCGCCGCGGCCTGATCGACGACACGCTGGTGGTGGCGACGGGGGAATTCGGCCGCACGCCGCGACTCAATGACCACGGCGGCCGCGATCACTGGCCCGGCTGCTGGTCGGCGCTCGTCGCCGGCGGAGGCATCACCGGCGGCGCCGTCCTCGGCGCCAGCGACGACACCGCTTCGCAACCCATCGACCGCCCGGTCACGCCGCCGGAAATCACCGCGACGCTGTTGGGCTGGTTCGGCATCGACGGCCGCGGCTGCGAAGTCGCCATCGGCAAACGGGCCGAGGCGCTCATCCCCGCCGATCCCCTGCGCGAACTGTGGGGCTGATCGAAGCCCAGGGATTGCACTCCCTGGGTGTTTCACGCCGCGCGTTCATCCGGCTTCCGCCACTCATCGAGCGCCGACTGCACCTGCGTTGCCGTCGTCGTCAGGCACGCGGCGATCTCCTCGACGGTAAACCCCGCCTCCCACATCGCGAAGCACCGCTGCTGTTCCGAACGAGACAGCGGCCGGTCGGTATTGAGTCCCTGCCGCGACTCCGCCAGGATCGCCTCCAGCCGGGCGATCTCCCGGTCCGCCTCGACGATCAGCCGATCCAGCACGGCGAGGTGGTTCTCGATCCGGGCCTCGGCGCCCCGGCCGAAGTCGTACAACCGCAGTTCCATCTCCTGAATCAGTCCCTGCGGCGACTTGTGCACCGCGGCGGCTTCCTGCCGGATCTCCTTCAGCGGATCGCGCTGCCGAAGCCGCCGGGCGCGGGTGGATCCGCCCAACAGCGCCAGTCCCACTCCCGCCGCCGCGACCGCGGCTACAACGATGGAAGTCACATCCATGTTCGACGTCCCTGTCGCATGGTGGCCGTGGGCTCGTGTGCCACGGCTGTGTCAGCCGTGCGAGCGCTCCGAACCGTGTGGTGCATTGGCACGGCCGACGCGGCCGTGGCCCACAGGCCTTGTGCGTCAACCTTCAACCGTGGTGATGACCATGCTCGTCTCCCTCGTCGTGATCGTGTCCGTGATCGTGGCGATGATGGTCGTGGTCGTGCGAATGATCGTGACTGTGGTCATGTCCGTGGCTGTGGTCATGGCTGTGGTCGTGACCGCAGTCGTGCCCGTGTTCGTCCTCGTCGGTCTCTTCCAGTTCGTCGGTGTCCGCCGACAGCAGGAACTCGGCCTGCGCGGTCAGGTACACCTCGCGCAACGGAACGTCGTACGCCTCGGCGATCCGTGCGCACTCCTCATACTCAGGGCTGAACACGGCGGCCTCCCCTTCGCGCCAGCCCACCTTCCCCTTGACCGGGCCCCATTCCGTATCGACGGAGTACGTCGTCCGGTTTCGCAGCGTGCGGCGAATCTGTTGCCGGCGGATGCCCAGCGTGGGGGTCTCCGTGAACAGGATCGACTCCATCTCGTCGGCGTCGTCCGGCGTGCAGATCACGCTCAGCATCACCCCCGGCCGGTCCTTCTTCATCTGGATCGGCGTCGCGTACACATCCAGCGCGCCGGCCGCCAGCAGCTTCCGCTGCGCGTACCCCAGGATCTCCGGCGTGGCGTCGTCGACGTTGGTTTCCAGCAGCGTGACTTCGTCGTGCGTCGGCTCGGCCGTCGATTCCCCCACCACCAGCCGCAGAATGTTGGCCCGCGCGGCAAGGTCCTTCGTCCCCGCGCCGCAGCCGATCCCCTGCACCTGCATCGCCGGCCAGCCGGTCTGGAAGCGGTCCGCAATCACTCGCACAATCGCCGCGCCGGTCGGGGTGACCAGCTCCCCGTCGATCGGCAGATCGACCAGCGGCATCCCCGCCAGCAGTTCGGCCGTCCCCGGCGTCGGTACCGGACAGTCGCCGTGCGCGATCTTCACCGTCCCGCGACCGGGGGGCAACGGGCTGCACACCACTTCATCGGCGGACAGGATGTCGAACCCGACGGCCGCACAGACCACATCCACAATCGAGTCGATCGCGCCGACTTCGTGAAAGTGGATCTTGTCGATCGTCGTGCCGTGGACCTTGGCCTCGGCGGCGGCGATCGCCTCGAAGATTTCGATGGCGGTCCGCCGCTGGTTGTCCGACAGCAGGTCCGAGCGGTCAAGCAGCCGGATGATGTCGCTCAGGTGCCGGTGCGCGTGCTGTTCGGGATGCGTGACCCGGAAGTGCAGCGCGCGGAAGCCGCCGCGCATCACCTCGTCGAGG
>Ga0073934_10005530_pt1 | contig 19437 bp, 14 predicted proteins | sample LarsenN4metaG_FD_76834 | JGI IMG/M metagenome (GOLD analysis project Ga0073934, IMG submission 76834) | Hot spring sediment bacterial and archeal communities from British Columbia, Canada, to study Microbial Dark Matter (Phase II) - Larsen... ... | reverse complement strand
CAAGCGGTCCGGCTGGCTGGCGGCGATGTTTGCCCGAGACGGACGCGTTCCCATCGGCATCTTTCAAGGAGGCTGCAACGCCGCGACCGCCGCGGATGCAGTCAATATCTACGGCCCGCCGCGCCGGGCGTTCCGCGCCGTGCCCATTTTACTGAGTAGCGGCGAAACTGATCGGATTTCGACATCGAGGGATCACGAGGAGGTCGCCACGGCTTTGCGCGCGGACGGGTTTTCACGGGTTCGCCTGGAATCGTATGCGGGCGGTCATGTGCTCGCACCCGCGCATGTCGGTGCAGCCTTGCGCTGGTTTCTGGCCACGGCCCAAAAAGAAGGCGCGCCCTGATGGGCGCGCCTGAAGAACCAAGGGGTGAGCAGAGGTCTTACCAGTCCTTGGACCAGCGGACGTAGGCGAACATGGGCTCGGCGTGGTTGACGTTCTCGTTCACGAGCTTGCTGTCCGAGAGGTCGCGGGGCGGGTCTTGGTCCAGCACATTACGGACACCGACCGTGATGGTGCTGTTATACCAGCCCTTGAAGGCAACCTGCGGGTTGACGACATACTGGGAGCTGACTCGGGCAATGCCGAAGTTGTCCCGATATTCGCCGATGTGCTGCACGAAGAGCGAGGCCGCCCAGTCGCCCTTGTTCCAGGCCAGCGTGGCGGTGCCGCGGAACTGCGGGAAGCTATACTCGCCGTCCAGGTCGACCAGAACGCCGGTGGCGGAGGTGATGTCCTGATTGGCGATGTAGGTGCCCGACACTTCGGCGCGGAACTGGCCGAAGCGGTTCTTGGGCAGCACCCAGCGGACATTCATGTCGTAGCCTTCGTATTCGCCGCGGGAGAGGTTCTGCCAAGTCGTCAGCACGGCGCTGATGGTGCCGACGGTCTCGCCCGGGGCGGGCGGGTTGCGGAGCACCAAGGGAGCGAAGGCCGGGTTGGCGAGGATCTGCGCCGCGGTGAGGCGGTTGATCAGGTTCTCCTGCTCGAACTTGAAGTAGTCGACGCCGAAGGAAAGCTCGCGGAAGATGCTGTCCTTCTGACGGGCGAACGGCTGGATGACGATGCCGGCGTAGGTGACTTCGGTTTCCTCAGGTTGGAGGTTCGGGTTGCCGCCACCGAACTGGCGGACCTGGATGCGCGGGTCCTGCGGGCGGAGCGGATCGGCCAGGGTGTTGGCGGTGAAGCTGACACTCTGGGTCGAATAGAGGAACGAGAGGTTGGGGGCGAGGAAGGACTCGCCGAAGGAACCGCGGAGGAGGAGCTCGGGCAGCGGGCGCCAGACGGCGGCAAGCTTGGGCTTGGTGGTCTCGCCGAAGTCGCTGTAGCTCTCGTGGCGGACGGCGGCCTGCAGCTCGAGACTGCCGATCGCGGAATCCTTCAACACCGGTGCCGTGATCTCGGCGTAATAGGAGTAGAGACGCCGGTCGCCAAAGGTGTCGGAGCCCTGGCTGCCGCCGACGATCTGGCCGTCGCGGTTGAGCTGGGTGCCGACATTCTCCAAGCGCTCGGTGCGGACTTCGGCGCCGGCCGCAAAGCCGACTTCGCCGGAGGGCAGGCTGAAGATGGGACCGGAGACCGAAATGTCAGCCGAACGGACCTCGAACTCGTCGTGGTTCGGGTTGGTGATCCGCAGGAAGTTGATGATGTCGGGATCATTCGGGCCGAAGGGATTGGCATACTTCGTGACGCCGTTGATCACCACGCCGTCAAAGGCCTGCTGGACGAGGCGGTCCGAGGTGCTGCCTCGTGAAAGCTGCTCGACCGTGTTCTTGGTGTAGAGCAGCGCGGCATCCCAGCTCCAATCGGTATTGGGGATGGTGCCCTTGAGGCCGGCGACGAAGCGCGGTGTGTCCGCGGTCGAGTCCTGTTCGCGGCGCCCGAGCTCGTTGAGGCGCCAGCGGATGTCCACGATGTTCTGGCCGAAGGGATTGAACGGATTGGAGGCCGGGAACATCAGGGTGCCGGTGGGGCTGTTGCCGAGTTCGTTGCCCGAGAACAGCGGCGTGGGCGCCGAGGAGATGTCGACCTTGGAGCGGCGGAACGAGAGATCGAGCCAACCGGTCACGTTGTCGCTGAACTCGTAGGTGGCGTTGGTGTAGAAACCGAACGCGCGGGTCTTGGGGAAGAACCCGACGTTTTCCTGGAAGTTGTAGAGCGGGATGCCCGGCGTGGCGGCCGCCAGGGTCGGGTTGGTCTGCGGGGTGGCGAAGAACGCGGTGCCCGCGGGGAAACGCACGCGATCGGCGAGGCCGCGCACCGCACCGATGGGACCGGCGGAGCTGCGCTGGTCGAAGCCACCGTAAGGCGCGCCGTTCGATTCGCTCGAGTAGGCGAGGTCGGCGCCGTCGATGCCTTCGCGCTCCTGATAGTCAAAGGTGGTGACGATGGAAACCTTGCCGGACTGGGCGCCGAAGATGAAGAAGGCCGTCTTTTCGGCGGAGTCGGTCGCGAGCGTGTTGCCGAAAGAGACCTCAGTGGTCATACCGGTGTAACCCTTCTTGAGGTTGACGTTGACCACGCCGGCCACGGCATCCGAGCCGTAGATGGCCGAGGCACCGTCCTTGAGCACCTCCAGGGATTCGATGGCCGCCGTCGGGATCGAATTGAAGTCGAACACGGTCTGGAAGCCATTGAAACCGGCGGAGGCGAAGGGCGCCGCCCGGCGGCCGTTGATCAGGACCAGGGTGTTGTTGTTGCCGAGGCCGCGCAGGTTGAAGGAGCTGACGCCGGGCGTGAAGCTTGTGCCGCCGTCGATCGAGACCAGCGACTGGCCGGCCATCTGCGGCATGGAGCGGATGGCGTCACCCAGCGTGGTGAAGCCGGTGGCCTTGAAGTCCGCCTCGGTGATGCGGACGACCGGTTGCGGGGTCTCGGCGTCGATGCGCTTGATGCGCGAGCCGGTGACGGAAAAGGCCTCGAGCTTGGTCGGCTCCTCGGAGCCGGTGGCCGGGGCCGGGGTCTGGCCGAAAGCAATGCTTCCGGACAGCAGGGGGAAAGCCGTGGCGAACGCGACAAGCGCGCGCGTGCGGCTCCCGAAACTACGGGTGGTGTAGTTCTTCATTGGTTTGGTGTTGTGCGGGTTTGGAGCGGCCGGCGGAAAGCCGGTCGCTATGCGCTCAACGGTCCCAAGGGCGGGATGACCGACAACGGGGATGCGACGGGCGTCATTCAGGTGCAACGGAACCACGGAAGAATGCGACCGGCGCCAAAAGCGGGCTGGGCGCGGTTGGCAAAAAGAAAAGGCGCGCGGTTGATGCCGCGCGCCCGGATAAGGCCTGACCGAGTCAGGCCGGGTGCAGGTCGGTCAGAGCTTCTTTTCCAAACCGACGTAGACGAACTGGCCGGTGTTGTTGTAGAGGAAGCCCGGATAACCGTTGGAGTTGTTGCCACCGTCAGCCACAAAGGGCGGATCGGTGTCGAACACGTTGTTGGCACCCACGGTGAGCTTGAGGTCGGAATACCAGGAGGTGTCCTGACGGCTCTTGGCGGGGAACAGCTTGTAGCTGACCTGGACGTCGTAGATCATGGTCGAATCGACACGGAAAGGCGTGCCGGTGAAGGGATCACCACCCGGGTCATCGAAGCTGTGGGTATAGGTGCCCGTGACGCGGGCATTGATGCCTTTCCAAGCCCAGCCGACGAAGGCCTGTCCCTTCCAACGCAGGAAGGCATCGTCGCCGGCAGCGCCAGGGATGGTGTCGTCAATACCCTCGACCGGGGCGACACCGGGGACGGTGGAGAACCGGTAGGAGCCCATGTAGGTGGCATTGGCACCGACATCGAAGCGGCCCCAGTCAGCGGTGTTCCAGGTGTAGCTGGCCGCGACGTCAAATCCCTCGGCGATCGTGATGCCGGAGTTCAAGAACACGGAGTTGACCTGGATGATGTTGCCGGCGAGATCGCGGATGACGCTCTCACCGGGGCGGAGGCCGCCGGGCTTGAGCACACCGTTGATGTCACGGCCGACGGCACGGTCGACCGTGTCCTGATTGTTGGCGGAAACAGTGCCGTTGCGCTCGATGCGCCAGACGTCGATGGAGGCGGTGAAGCCCTCCAGCTTGCCCTTGGGCGACCAGACGACGCCGACGTTGAAGGACTCGGTCTCTTCCGCTTCCAGCAGCGGGTTGCCGCCGGTCACGACGTTCTGCTCGGGCTCGGTGTTGCCGGTGAGCGGATCATCGATGGGGAGGAGGCCGGCCGTGCGGCCGGAGAAGAGTTCGAAGAGCGAGGGCTCGCGGAAGCCTTCACCCCAGCTCGAACGGACGACGACCGAGCCGTCGGAGAGGGGCTGCCAACGGAGCCCGAACTTCGGCACGAACACGCTGCGACCCGAGGTGAGGAAGTCCTCGTAGCGGGCCGCGATGTTGAGGGAGAGGTTGTGCGCGAAGTCCATGCTCCGCTTCTCGCTGAAGATCGGAATCTCGATTTCGCCGAAGTAGGAGGCGATCTTGCGCTGGGCGATGGTGAAGGTGCCGACGTTGGAGCCGAGGAGGTCGCCCGAGAGCTGGGTCGAATCCGGGGCTTGGTGCACCTTCTCACGGCGGTATTCGGCGCCGAAGGCGAAACCGACGTCGCCGGCGGGCACTTCCATCAGGCTGGCCGTGTTGAGCAGGAAGTTGGCCTGCATCGTGGCCGAGCGGTTCTCGTCACGCGTATAATGCGTGGCGAAGGCCACCGGGGCGGCGTTGGTGGGGATCGGATTGCGGAAGTAGCCGAACGGGTTGTAGGGCAACGGGGAACCGATGTAGCTCGGGCTGGCCGGGTTGAAGATCGGGTCGTTGGCGTTCAGCGCGCGCAGGAAACGCGAAGTGGAGATGAGTTTGGCGCGGGCGTTGTTCTCGATGGTGCCGTAGCGGAGCCCCGCATCGAGGTTCCACTTGTCCATGATGTTGTCGAACTGGAGGCCGCCGGTGACGGCGAAGGCCGTGTTGCGGTTGTGGTAGACGCGGTTGCCCCACTCGGCGAGACGGATGCGCGAGCCACCCGAGATGTCCTGGTTGAAAGGATTGAACGGGTTGAATGCTCCGGCGGCGGCGGTGCGGCCGCCACGCGCAATCTCGGCCGGCGTGAGGATGGGGTTCGGGGTCCGGGCCGGGATGACGATGGTCGTCTGGCCGGGGGTCTCGAAGTTGCCGGTGGCGTAGGGCGCCAACTCGTCGATCTGGTGGACCTGCGAGAAGAACAGGTCGCCATAGCTCCTGACATTGTCGTTCCACGAGCGCTCCCAGGCGGCGAAGGCGCCCTTGCGGGTGATCTCGGGGAAGGAGCCGGCGAACTCGTTGAAGTTAAACGTCGAGCGGCGGCCCGTGCTGAAGGTGTAGAGATTCGCCGGAACGTTGCCCTGGTTGTTTGCGTTCTGGTTGCCCGGGGCGGGATTCAAAGTGCCGGCAATATTCGGACCGGACGTGCCGAAGAAGATATTGACGCTGTCGGCGACGCCGGGAATGGACGAGCCGGCCGGCAGCCCGAGAGCCTCAAGCACGGTGGCGCGGGTCAATTGGAAGTTGGGCGGCGAGGAGTTTGAGCTGAGGAACGGCGGCACGGCCGAATAGCTGCGGTCGCGCTGGAAGATCGGCTCACGGTTGTAGTAATTCGCACCGACCATGATGCTGCTCTTGTCGGTGGTCACACCATACATGACGTTGCCCGTGAATTCGGACGAATCCTTGTTGGTGGTGTTGCCGTAGCTCACGCTGGCCTCGGCGCCATCATAGCCCTTGCGGAAGATGATGTTGACCACACCGGCCACGGCATCGGCGCCGTAGACGGCGGAAGCGCCATCCTTGAGCACCTCGATGCGCTCGATGGCCTGGAGGGGGATGGAGTTGAGGTCGACGAAGGCGGTGGTGCCGCCCGTGCCGATCGGGTAGAAGGGCATGCGCCGGCCGTTGACGAGCACGAGGGTCGCCTCGGGCCCGAGGCCGCGGAGCGAAGTGGACGTGCCGCCGGGCGTGAAGCCGGTGGCGTTGTTGGTGAAGGGCACGCTGCCACCGTTGGAGAGCGTCATCTTCTGGAGCAGCTCGGTCGTGTTCATCAGGCCCGATTGCTCGATGAGGCGGCGGTCGATGGTCGCGACCGGGAAGGTGCGCGCTTCGGCCGTGGTCTCGGTCGACGGGATGTTGGAGCCGGTGACGACAAACTTCTCCAGCTTGACGGCCTCTTCGTTGGAAGCGGCGGCCTGGCTGAAGCCGGTCGTCGCGAACAGGGACAGGCCGGCGAACGCCGCAATGGCGGCACGCGTGGCCCTCCCGCTGACTACAGGGGTGTAGTTCTTCATGGTATGGTTAGGGTTGGGTGACGGCCCCCGGCTGAACCGGCCGGCCGTTGCGCGCAGAATCCTCGCCGCACCGAAGTGAACAACGCCTTAGCGTCTGGCGCCGCCGCCGTGCGCCGGATTGACGGCCGGGCGCGACGGATGCCGGCCACCCGCGCCGGGGCTGCGCATCACAGCGCGTTGCTCAGGAGTTTTTGCAGACGCTCGTGGTAGCCGCGGCTCAGCTTCAGCTTGGTGCCGTCGTGCAGGATCACCGCATATTCGCCGGCGAAGGAGGGGCTGAGTTTCTTCACCCGGTCGATGTTGACGATGGTCGAGCGGTGGATGCGGATGAATCGGTTGGGGTCGAGCCGCTGCTCGAGGTGGCCCATCGTCTCCCGGAGCAGGTGGGTGCGGCCGGAGGCGTGGAACTTCATGTAGTCGCCCTCGGCCTCGATCCAGTCGATCTCGTCGGCCTTGAGGAAATAGATTTCGCCGCCCGACTTCAGCAGGATGCGGTCGCCCTGCACGGGGTTGTCGGCCCCCTCGGCGGCGGGGGCCGGGGTGCTCGACTGCAGGTAGCTGAGCAGGTTGTTGAGCTTGGCCCCGAGCGTGTCGGTCTGCCGGCGCTGGATCTCGGATTTGGCGCGGCGCACCGCGGCCCAGAACCGCTCGTCGTCGTAGGGCTTGAGCAGGTAGTCGATGGCGCTGACCTCAAAGGCGCGCAGCGCATGCTGGTCATAGGCCGTCACGAAGACGACGACGGGCGCGTGCTTGCCGTTGACCGCCTCCAGCACCTTGAAACCGTCCATCTCGGGCATCTGCACGTCGAGAAAGACGAGGTCGGGTTTCGTCTCGGTGATCTTGCGGACCGCCTCCGGGCCGGCGGCGGCTTCGCCCACGACGGCTATCTCGGCGTCGCGCTCGAGCAGGAGGCGCACGCCGCGCCGCGCCGTGGGTTCGTCGTCGACGATCAAGGTCTGGATTTTCTGGCCCTGCATGATCAGTTGTGTGCCTCCCCGGCCGGTTGGTAGGGCAGGACGAGTCCGACGGTGACACCACGACCGCGCTCGCTTTTCAACACCATTTGCTGCCGGCTGCCGAAGTGCCGCTCCAGCCGCTCCCGGGTGTTGGTGAGTCCGATGCCTTCGCGCACCCGGCCCTTGTCGGCGTTCAGACCCGGGCCGTCATCGGACACCTCGACCTCCAGCTTGCCCTCATGGACCCGGGCGGCGATGCGCACGTGGCCGGGTTCGGTTTTCTGGGCGATGCCGTGCATGATGGCGTTTTCCACGAGGGGCTGGAGGATCAGGTTGGGTATTACAGCCCGCAAGGCGTCGGGTTCCGCCTGGGCGGTGTATTTCAGGCGCTCGCCGAAACGCGCCTGCTGGATCTCGAGGTAGCTGCTGAGGAAGTCCAGTTCCTGCTTGAGCGTCACGGTCTGGACCCGGCTGTGGTCGAGCGACTGGCGGAGCAGCGAGCTGAGGCGCGCGATGAGGCCGACCGCCTGTTCATTCTTGGCCTCGCGCACGAGCACAGCGATGGTGTTGAGCGTATTGAAGAGGAAGTGCGGGTTGAGCTGGTGCTTCAGCGCCTTCAGCTCCGTCTCGATGAGCCGCGATTCGAGCTGCGCGGCCTTCAGCGTTTCGCGCTGGTATTTCTCCTTGGTTTCGAGGGCGTAGGCGACGCCGATCACGGCCCAGTAATACGCCATGTCGATCAGATTGCGGCCGTAGAAACCGCTGCGCGCGAATTCGGCGAATCCCATCGAGCCGCGCGATTCGCTGTCGAGGTAGAGATACAGCGAACGCAGCAGATAATACGCCGCCATGATGCCGAGGCTGACCGCCAGATGAAAGGCCACCCCGCCCACCCAGCGGCCACGATTCAGCGGGACCGCCCCCTTCAGGAAGATGACCAGCGGCGCCAGCAGGGCCCAGAGCAAGGCGCGCTGATACTGTCCCACGGCCACCTCCCAAAAACCCACGTCCGGCCGCGAGACCCGCACGTTGAAATAGACCTCGAGGGTCAGGAAGAAACCAATCACCGCCCACAAGGCGACGATCATCGCCCCTCTGGCTAGGTAGTGCCTGGTCATGCGCCCTGCTTTTGCGCCCGGGCCCGGACGCCTTCAAGCGGATAAATCCTCCCGATTCCGGGACAAACCGGCGGGAATTCGCGCCCAACACCGGGTGCGGGGCGCCCCCCCGCCCTCCTCAATGCCGGCCTTCAGCCGCCAGGGCCGCACCCACGATCCCCGCGTCATTGTGCAGTTTCGCGGGCACGACGCGCGCGCGGGCTTTCAGGTATTTGAACCACTTCCCGTGCTTCTTGCTCACGCCGCCGCCGATGATGATCAGCTCCGGCGAGAACAGCCGCTCGACGACGGCGAGATAGACATTCACGCGCTGCGCCCACTCGCGCCACTCGAGCCCAAGCCGTTTGCGCACCGCGGCGGCCGCGAACTTTTCCATCGGCCGTCCTCTCCACGGGATGTGTCCCAACTCCGCGTTCGGATAGAGCTGGCCGCGATAGAAGAGCGCCGAGCCGATGCCCGTGCCCATCGTGAGCAGCAGCACCGTGCCGTCGTGGCCCCGACCCGCCCCGAATCGCATCTCGGCCAGCCCCGCCGCATCGGCGTCGTTGGTCAGCCTCACCCGGCAGCCCGTGGCGCGGCCGAACAGCTGCGCGCCGTTCTTGTTTTGCCAGTTGCGGCCGAGGTTTCCCACCGCCCCGATGCGGTCGCCCTGCACGATGCCGGGAAACCCGATGCCGATGGGCCCGCGCCACTTGAAATGCCGCGCGATCTCCCGCGCCGCCGCCAGACCCGCCGCCGTCGGACACGGCGAAGCGATCTCGACGCGGTGGCGCTCGGCCAGCAGGCGTCCGGTCCGGGTGTCCACGGGCGCGCCCTTGAAGGCCGATCCGCCGATGTCGATGCCGAGAATTTTCATCCAAACCACTACACCCGGACCGCCGGCCTGATGCAATCCTGCATCCACCCTACCCTGCCTGCGTCGCCACCACCTCCACGTCAAAATGCAGCGTCACGCCGGCCAGCGGATGATTGGCGTCGAGCACAACCTCGTCGCCCTCCACGGCCACGACGGTCACCACCGGCGCCTGCCGGTCGGGCCCGGCCTGGAAGGTGTCGCCCGCGCGCGCGTCCTTCACGGGCAGGACGGCGCGCGGCACGCGCTGCACCATGGCCGCCTCGCGCCGGCCATAGCCCTGTTCCGGCGGCACGACCACCAGACGGCGCTCGCCCGCCCGCATCGTGCCCAACGCCGCCTCCAAGCCCTCGATGATTTCCCCCGCCCCGGCCGTGATCTCGAGGGGCGCCCCGCCGCGCGTCGTATCGAGCACACGGCCCTCGGCGTCCCGCAGCGTGTAGTGGAAGCTGATGCGCCGGCCGCTCATGTCTCCTGCCGCAGGACCGCCAGCGGCGGATGATCGCAAATGCCGCGGCTGGCCAGCAGGCCGGTGGCCACCGTCAGCGCCGAGACCGCCGCCCAGCCGCCCGCCAGCACCGGCAACGACGGCCAGGCCCACTTCACCTCGAACACGAAGTAGGACAGCGCCCAGTTGGCGCCGATGGCGAGCGCCGCGCCCGTGGCCGCGCCGAGCGTGCCGAGGGCGAGATATTCGGCCAACAGGATCCGGTTCACCTGCGCCTTGGTCGCGCCCAGCGTCCGCAGCAGCACGCTTTCGCGCACCCGCTGCTGGCGCCCGATCAACACCGCGCCGGCCAGCACGATCACCCCCGTGACGACCGTGAAGAGCGCGAGGAATTCCACCACGAAGGACGCCTTGGCGTAGACGCTGTCCACCGTCTGCATGATCAGCGCGAGGTCGATGGCGGACACGTTGGGGTGCGCGCGCACGACGGCCTGCTGCACCCGCGCGGAATCCGCCGCCGAGGCCGCCCGCAGCGCCACGATGTGGAATTTCGGCGCCGGCTCCAGCACGCCCTCGGGAAACACGAGGAAAAAGTTCGGTTGCATGCGCTGCCAATCGACCTTGCGGATGCTGCCGACCACGGCCTTCACCGGCACGCCCTGCACGTCGAACTCGATCTCGTCGCCGAGCGCGACCTGCAGGTCCTTCGCCAGGTCCTCCTCGATCGAGACCGGAGGCCGGGCCTCGCCCGGATCCACGCGCCCGGTGAACCGGCCCTCCACCAGCTGCTCCGTGTTGCTCAACTCGCCGCGGTAGGTCGAGCGATACTCGCGCCGCAGGGTCCACGCCGGGATGCCGGAAGCCCGGTCCTTCAGGATGTCGCCCACCGCGCGGCCTTTCAGCGCGGTGATGCGCATGGTCACGATGGCGGCATGCTGCCGCGCCGGAGCGCCCAACTCGGCCAGTTGCCGCCTCAGGGGCTCGATCTGGTCGTCCTGGATGTCGAACAGCATGAGGTTGGGCCGGTCGCTGTCGCCGATGATGCGCAGCTGGCCGAGCAGCGTGCCGCGCGTGAGGTAGAGCGTCATCATCAGGAAGGTGCCGAGACCGAGCGACACCAGCAGCAGCAGCGTGCGGTTGTGCGGACGGTGGAGATTGCCCGCCCCCTGGCGCCACGCGAAGGGAAGCGAGCGCGGCGTGAAGCGCCGGGCCAGCCACGCCACCAGCCGGGCCAGGCCGGCCAGCACGCCGAAGCCCAGCAACAGGGCCAGGGCGAAACCCACCCCCCATTGCCAGCGACCCGCCTGCGCCACGGCGAACCAGACGATGAGCCCCCCGATCAGGGCGAGCACGGCCAGCCGCCAGGGATCGCGGCCGCGCACTCCGTCCGCAAAGGCCGAGCGGATGGCGAGCAGCGGCGAGACGCGGCGGATTTCCAGCAGGGGCAGGAGCGCGAAAAGCACGCTCACCAGGAGACCGGCGCCCACGCCGCGGGCCACCGCCAGCCAGGACAGGCCCATCTGGAACTTGAACGGAAACAGGCCCTCCATCAGCCGGGGCAGCGCCATCTGCGCGGCCACGCCCAGCATCGCGCCCAGCAGCGCCCCGACCAGGCCCAGGCCGACGCCCTGCAACAGGTAGATGGCGAAGCTCGTGCGCGCGCTGGCCCCCAGGCAGCGCAGCACGGCCACGGTCGGCACCTTCTCGCGCACGTGCGCATGGATCGCGCTGGCGACGCCGATGGCCCCGAGAAACAGCGAGGCGAACCCGACCAGGCTCAGGAAGGAATTCACATTGCGGATGCCGGCGCCGAGTTGGCGCTTGCGCTCCTCCACCGTCTCGAAGCCGAGCCGCAGCTCGCGGAACCGGTCGCGGAGGTCGCGCACGAGCTTCTCCACGTCCACCGCCGGGGGAAACTTCACGTAGGCGCGGTGCCGGGCGAGGCTGCCCGCCTGCAACAGGCCGGTCTCGGTCACGGCCGCAAGGGGGATGATGACCCGGGGCGCGAGCGTGGCCACGGCCGCGGATTCCCCGGGGATCTGGATCAGCGCGCCCGCGACCCGCAGCTCCGCCGTGCCGAGCCGGATGCGGTCGCCGGGCTGCAGCCCGAACTGCACCATCAGGGTCTCCTCGACGAGCGCGCTGCGTCCGTCGGCCAACCCCGCGCGGGCGCCGGCCGGCCGCGTCTCGAACTCGCCGTAGAACGGGAACCCGCCCTCGATCGCCTTCACCTGCACGAGCCGCGTCTGACCCTGGGCGGCCGGCACGATGAGCATGGAGTTGAACGCGATCTCGCGCGCCTGTTCGCCGCCCAGCCCCGCGATGAACTGTTCGGCCTCGGGGGTCAGGCGCGCGCGGGAGTTCACCACCAGGTCCGCGCCCAGCAGGCCCTTGGTCTGCTCCGCGATGGCGCGCTCGAGGTTGTCGCGCAACGAGCCGATCGCGACGAGGGCGGCCACCCCGAGCACGATGGCGAGCGAGAAGAGCAGCAGGCGCCGCCGGCTCGCGCGCGTGTCGCGCCAGGCCATCTTGAGGATGAAGGTCATGGGGCGGTCCGCTCGTCGCTCACCACGGCGCCGCTGCGCAGGCGCAGGATGCGCTGGGTCTTCCGCGCCAGCTCGAGGTCGTGGGTCACGAGCACCAGCGTGGTGCCGCGTTCGCGGTTGAGGCCGAAGATCAGGTCGACCATGGCGTGAGCGGTGTCGCCGTCGAGGTTGCCCGTGGGTTCGTCGCAAAAGAGGATGCGCGGGCGGTTGATGAAGGCCCGGGCCAGGGCCACCCGCTGCTGCTCGCCGCCGGAAAGCTGCGCCGGATAGTGGCCGCGGCGGTCGCCGAGCCCGACGCGGGCCAGCAGCTCCGCCGCCTCCCGGGCCACGACGCCGTTGCCGCGGAGTTCCAGCGGCACGAGCACGTTCTCCTCCGCCGTCAGCGTGGGCACGAGCTGGAAGTTCTGGAAGACGAAACCGACCGCCTCGTTGCGCACCCGCGCGCGGTCGTCCTCGGACAACGCGCCGATCTCGCGCCCGGCCAGCTCCACCGTGCCCGTGCTCGGCTGGTCGAGGCCGGCGCACAGGCCGAGCAGCGTGGTCTTGCCGCTGCCCGAGGGGCCCACGATCGCGCAAGTGTCGCCCGGCCGCAGCTCGAAGCTCACCTCCCGCAGGACGCTGAGCGGGCCCGCGGCGGTGGGGTAGGTTTTGGAGAGTCGCTGGACTTTTAGGATGGGTTGGTCACTCATACCACGCATGCAAACTCCGCCCAACACAGCCATCCGGCGCGAAACTGCAAAGCAGTTCCGCGGACGGCCATTTTGGGCCCTCGGGCGGCGGATCGGCCTGATCTGCGCGCTGGCCCTCGGTGCCGCGCTCCCCGCCGCCGAGACCAAGACCCTGCTTTTCGTCGGCGACAGCCTCACCGCCGGCTACGGCCTCGACCCCGGCGAGGCCTTCCCCGCCCTGATCCAGAAGAAGATCGACGAGGCCCGCCGCCCCTGGCGGGTGGTCAATGCCGGCCTGAGCGGGGATACCACCGCCGGCGGGCTCCGCCGCATCGACTGGCTGCTGCGCCAGCGGGTGGACATGATCGTGATCGAACTGGGCGGCAACGACGGGCTGCGCGGCATCCCCCCGGCCGTCTCGCGCGTAAACCTGGAGGCCATGATCGAACGCGTCCGCGCCAAACACCCCGCCGCCCGGATTGTGATCGCCGGCATGCAGATGCCGATGAACATGGGCGAGGAGCACCGCCGCGAATTCGCCGCCATCTTCCCCGCCGTGGCCGAGGCCCATGACGCCGTGCTCATCCCCTTCCTGCTCGAAGGCGTGGGCGGCGTGCCCGAGCTCAACCTGCCGGACGGCATCCACCCCACCGCCGAGGGCCATCGCCTCGTGGCCGAAACCGTGTGGAAAGTCCTCGAACCGTTGCTGTGAAACGCGCCTGCGCCGCCGCCGCCGCATTTCTCCTGCTCGCGCCCCTCACCCGGGCCGCCACGCCGGCCTTCCGTGCCGGGGCGACGCTTTCTTGGGCCGGCAACATCAGCCGCACCTCCGATCCCGCCGCTGAGCGTGACGCCACGACGCTCGATGTGACCGCCGCGGCCACGATCAACCGCCAGATCACGCGCGACTGGTTCGCCTGGGCCGCAGCCGAGGCCGCGAGCTTCACAGACCTTGACTTTGAGCGGACCAATCACGCGCAGCTCGGGTTGCGAGGCGGACTGCGGCGGAAATTCGGCCTCGGCCCCCAAGCCCCGATGCTCGACTTTTCCGCCGGACTCACCCGCCGGCTGGCCCGCTACGGCGGCAGCGGCGGCTGGGTCGCCGACGCCGGCGTGCGCCTCTCGAAGCGCTTCGGTGAAACCGTGCGGCTGGGCCTGACCGGCGAGTGGCAGCAGGTCTACGCCCGCCACAGCACCTTCGATACGCGCCACACCCAGGCCGGCCTCGATGCGGCGTGGGACATCGCCGACGGCTGGCACCTGGCCGCGGGGCTTGGCCGCCTGTGGGGTGACGTCGTGGCCAACGCCACCGGACCCACCTATGCGCAGGCCCTGGCCGGCGCATTCGGACCGTCCGTGCAGGCCTACTACTCCGCGATTTCCTTCGAGACCAACCAGCTCTACGGGCCGAACTGGGTTTCCTACCGGGTGCACGCGCGCGGCGACTCGGCCTGGCTTTCGTTGTCGTATGCTTTCAACGACTCGACTTCTCTCACCGCGCGCGCCTGGAGCATCGAGGTCGTCAACCGGGTCGGCATCCGCTACGACACGGAAATTTGGTCGCTCACCCTCGCCCATCGCTTCTAACCTGCGGGCATGATCCGATACGCCGTCCTGCTGGCCTTGGTCGCCGCCGTCCGTGCCGCTGATCCCGCCCTCGTCCAGATCGCGCTCAAGACCGCCAAGGGCGAACCTGTCGCCGACGCCGTGGTGTCGCTCCTGCCGGCGGCCGGCGCCGTGCCTCCTCCCGCCGTTGAGGCTGAGGTCATGCAGAAGGACGAGCAGTTCTCGCCTTACGTGACCGCCGTGCAGGCCGGCGGCCGGGTGGTGTTCCCCAACCGCGACACCGTGCAGCACCATGTCTACTCGCTCTCCAAGGCGAAGAAATTCGAGCTGCCGCTCTACGCTCCGGGCAGCACCGAGGCGATCACCTTCGATCAACCCGGGCTCGTCACGCTCGGCTGCAACATCCACGACTGGATGATCGCCTACATCGTCGTCGTGCCGACGCCGTGGTTCGCCAAGACCGGGTCGGACGGACGCGCCGAGTTGCGCGCCCCCGCCGGGGCCTACCGGTTGGAAGTCTGGCATCCGCGCCTCGCCGCGCCCCTCGCGCTCAATGTGGTGCTCGCCGAGGGCAAGCCGATGTCCCTCGAGCAAACCCTCACGCTGAAACCCGACCGCCGGGCCCGGCGCGCCCCTGATCCGAAGGGTCCGGGCTACTGAACGCGATGGCCCTCGCCCGCCTCCGCAGTTTCCGCACCCGCCTGCTGCTGCTCGTCGTCGGCCTCGTCGCCGCCGTCCTCGGCGCGGTCTATCTCTCGGTCAAGCGCGCCACCGAGCGCAACGCCCGCGAGCACATCCAGGCCGGCCTCCGCATCGGCGCCAACGTCTTCAACGAGACCGTCGCACAGCGCATCGACAACCTCGTGCGCAGCGCCGGGGTCATGACCGGCGACTTCGCCATCCGCTCCGTCCTGCTCCAGGACAACCCCGATCCGCTCACGCTGGCGTCGGCCCTGCGGAGCTTCATCGAGCGCACCGGATCGCCGCTGATCTCGCTGTTCGACACCGACGGCCACCTGCTCGCCAGCAGCGACGGCGCGATGGACGACGAAAACAGCGGCCCCTTCGCCTACCTCATCCGCCTCGCCACCGAGAGGGACATGGAACACGGCAGCGGCCTCGCCTACCTGCGCGACGACCTGCACGTGCTCGTCGTCGTCCCGCTCTACGCGCCCTACCCGGAGGCGGTGGCGTGGTTCGGGCTTACCTTCCCCATCGACGCGGAGTTCGCCCGCAAGATCAAGGTGACCGCCCTGCTCGACGTGACCTTCGCCAGCGGCATGAGCGACGGCAAGAACCGCGTGCTCGTCTCCACCCTGCCGCCCGACCAGGCCGCTGCGGCCGCCCGCTGGGCCGGCACCCTTGCCACCGAGGAGAACATCGGCGAGGTCCCTGCCGGCAACGACCGCTTCATCTCGCTGCGAGTGACGCGCGATCTGCTCGGCGACGACCCCATCGCGGTCGTGCTCCAACGCTCGCTCAACGCCGAGCTGGCGCAGGCGGAGGAGCTGATGCTTTTCATCCTGCTCATCTCGCTCGGCGGGCTGGCCGCCGCCGTCGTGGCCGCCGCCGCCCTCGCCCGCAATGTCAGCCGTCCCGTGCAACAGCTCGCCGCGCACACGCGGACCGTCGCCGCCGGCGACTATTCCCAGAGCATCGACCTGCGCCGCGCCGACGAGCTGGGCGAACTGGCCACCGCCTTCAACCGCATGACCGCGGGCCTGGCGGAGCGCGACCGCGTGCGCGACCTGCTCGGCAAGGTCGTCTCGCCCGAGATCGCCTCGCAGCTCCTGGGTTCCGACCTCCAGCTCGGCGGCGAGGAGCGCGAGGTCACCATCCTGTTCTCCGACATCCGCGACTTCACGGCCCTGAGCGAGAGGATGCCGCCGGCCGAACTGCTCGCGTTGCTCAACCGCTACCTCGACCGCATGAGCGGCATCATCGAGAAGCACGGCGGGGTCATCGACAAATACATCGGCGACGCCATCATGGCCCTGTTCGGCGCGCCCGTGGCCGCGCCGGACGCCGCCGACCGCGCCCTCGCCGCCGCCCGCGAGATGGACGCCGCGCTGGCCGCGCTGAACCGCGAGCTGGCCGCCGAGGGCCGTCCGCCCCTCGCCTTCGGCATCGGCATCAACACCGGCCCCGTCGTCGCCGGCAACATGGGCTCGAAATCGCGCCTCAACTACACCGTCATCGGCGATGGCGTGAATCTCGCCTCCCGCCTCGAGAGCCTCACCAAGGATCCCGCCTACAGCACCCGCATCATCATCAGCGAGGCGACGCTGCGCGCGGTGAAACACCGGCCGCCGGTGCGAGAACTCGGCGAGGTCCGGGTGAAGGGCAAGCAGGAGGCCGTGCGCATCTACGCCGTCGGCGCCAAGGGCGAGTCGCAGCCGCCGTTCGTCCTCACCCCCTAGAACCCGGCTTGCTCCGCGCCACCCGGCCCCCTACCCTGCGCGCATGAAAATCTCCCGCCTCCTGCTCCCCGTTTTTCTCGCCGCCGCCGCGGCGCTCGGCGCCGCCCCCTTCGAAGGCAAAGTCACCCTCGGGATGAAGAGCGGCAAGGACAAGGAGATGGTCATCCAATACACCCTGAAAGAGGGCATGGTGCGTTCCGAAATCCAGGTGGAAGGCGCCGAGGGCATGGCCTCCATCATCGATTGGAAAAAGATGGAGATGACCATGCTCATGACCGATCAGCGCATGTATATGGTCATGCCGCTGAAGAACGCGATGGCGGGCGCCGCCGAGGCCGCCGGTGCGCATGACACGAAGGTCGAGAAGACGGGCGAGACCGAAACCATCTTGGGTTATCTCTGCGAGAAATACATCACCACCGACAACAAGGACACGGTGGAGATGTGGGTCACGGACAAGCTGGGCACCTTCATGGGCATCCAGTCCGGTGGTGGCGGCAGCCCGATGGCCGGCATGTTCGGCGGCGGGGCGAAGAAAAAGAGCGGCTGGGAAGAGGCGGTGAAGGGCAAGGAGAACTTCTTCCCGCTGCGCGTCGTGGGCCGCAACGCCAAGGGCAAGGAGACCTTCCGCATGGAAGCCAAGAGTGTCGAGCCCGGCCCCGTCCCCGCCTCGGCCTTCACCGTGCCCGAAGGCTGGCAGAAGTTCGAGATGCCGAACCTCGGCGACATGTTCCGCCCCCGTTGAGCCTCGGAGCGGTGGCGGCGGCTCAGGGAATCTTCAGCTCCGCACCGATCTTGAGATCGGTTTCGGACCGCATGACGCCCCGGTTGGCGGCGTAGATGTCGCGCCACTTCGCGCGCGTGCCGTAGTATTGCTGGGAAATCTTTGAGAGCGTGTCGCCCGCCTGCACGATGTGGCGGCGCGGGGCGGCATTCGCGGAAGCGGGAGCGGCGGCGCGCTGGCCGGGCGGCGGGGCGGCGGTGGTCGCCGCCGGAGCGGAAACCGAGGGAGGACGTGCCCGCACCGTGGGCGTCGCGTTGAGCCGGAAATTGAGGCCGGACGCGGGCGTCTCGCCGGCGGAAGCGGCGGCGGGTTCGGCGCCCGAGGGTGCCACGAGGCGCGCGCCGCGCAGGTCCGCGAGCTGCTCCTTGAGCAGGTCATTCTCCTTTTTCAGCCGGTCCATCGCGGCGATCAGCTCGACGCGCTCGAGCTGGTTGTCGAGCGGCTGGGCCGGCAGCGTGCGGGCGAAGTCGCGGACGGCGGCATCCGCGCGCTGGCGGACAAGCGGGGCCTGCGGGCTGTTGGGGCGCAGCGCGAGGTATTTCTTGAAATGGTAGAGGGCGGAGAGCGGATCGTTGATGTGCGTGTGGTAGAGCAGGCCGGCCTCGAGGTGCGACTCCGGCGCGTCGTCGCCGCGGCGCTCGATGACCTTGAGGAAGGCGCTCAGCGCCTCCTGCCGGCGGGTGTCCTTCAGCGCGCGGCCGCGCTGGAAATCGGGATCGTCGGTCTCGGAGGTGTAGGAGAGCCGGTCGTTGTCCGCGCAACCGGCCAGCAGCCAGAGCGCCGCGAGCAGCGCAAGAACGAGACGGGCGGTTGGGCGGAGCGGGGGCAAGGGAGGGAAATGAATTGAACGGACAGGGGCCGACGCTACGTTGGCGCGAGCGTTTTCCAATCCCCTTTTGATGCCCCTGTCCGACAAAGCCATCCTCGCCCAAGCCCGCCGCTGCCTCGGCATCGAGCGGGAGGCGCTCGGGGCGACGGCCAGGGTGCTCGGGGCGGAATTCGTGCGGGCCGTGCGCGCCATCCACAAGGCGGTGGACGGCGGGCACAAGGTCATCTTCACCGGCGTGGGCAAGTCGGCGCACATCGCGGAGAAGCTCACGGGCACCTTCAACAGCATCGGCGCACCGGCCTGCTTCCTCGACCCCACGCAGGCGCTGCACGGGGATCTCGGCCTGTGCGCGGCCGGCGACGTGGCCGTGTTGCTGAGCAACAGCGGCGCGAGCGAGGAGATGCTGAAGCTGCTGCCGTTGTTCGAGAAGTTCGGCCTGGCCACCGTGGCGCTGACGGGCTCCCCGGACAGCGAGCTGGCGCGCGGGGCGGACCACCGGCTGGTCTACCGCGCGCCCCGCGAGGCTTGCCCGCTGGCGCTGGCGCCGACGGCCAGCACCACCGCGGCGCTGGCCCTCGGCGACGCCGTGGCGATGGTGCTGCTGGAAGGCCGCGGCCTCACGCGCGAGGATTTCGCCAAATACCACCCCGCCGGCACGCTGGGCATGACGCTGCTGTTGCGGGTGAAGGACATCATGCGCACCGGCGCGGCCTGTCCGGCGCGGCCCGAGGCGAAGACGACGGTGCAGGACGCGATCTTCGCCATGACCCGGGCGAAGGCCGGCGCCGTCGCCCTCACGGGCAAGGGCGGCAGGCTCACCGGCATCTTCACCGACGGCGATTTCCGCCGGAGCGCGCTGAGCGGCGGAGCCGGGTTTCTGCGGCGTCCGGTGACCGGGTTCATGACCCGCGGCGGCAAGTCGGTGCGCGCCGACGCGCTCGCCGTCGAGGCACTGAAAATCTTCCAGCAGT
>Ga0073934_10005528_pt1 | contig 19451 bp, 13 predicted proteins | sample LarsenN4metaG_FD_76834 | JGI IMG/M metagenome (GOLD analysis project Ga0073934, IMG submission 76834) | Hot spring sediment bacterial and archeal communities from British Columbia, Canada, to study Microbial Dark Matter (Phase II) - Larsen... ... | reverse complement strand
GCGGGGGGAATGTCGCCAATCTTCTGGGCATCATTGTTGAACTGCTGCCGTTCGACTTCGGCCCGCTTGATCCACGTGTGGGCTGCTGACACGCGCCGCAGCGCGTGGTCCAGCATGACGCCGAACTCCCAAATCAAATCTTTGTCGGTGCGGTAAGAGAGTCCCAGCCGCTGCTCCATGTCCGCACGCCAATCGGACATCCAGGCGGGCTTCCCAGTCGCTGAGCCGGCTTTGGCAGCCTGTTCGCTCGCTTCCTCAAGGAGTTTCTTTCGCGTTTGCTCCCAAAGGTCCGCGGAGACGCTCTGTTCGCTGGCAAGGTTGTCGAGGGCAATCGCTCCTTTGGATGGTCGCCCCTTCCATCCTACGGTCTGTTTGAGTTGCTTGAACAGCTTCTGGGAGTCTGGATCTGGCGAGCCTGTTCCGCCTGAAACAAGCCACAGTGTGGCAAGGGCTTGTGTTCCCGTCTTGCCCACGATGTGGCCGGGTGGGGCATCGGCCAAGCGCCTGAGCGAATCGCCAATGGCCCCCGCATCGCTTTTCTCACCCGCGCCCCAATTCCGACTCAGCCATCCACCAGCCTTCTGGACGAAGTCTTTGGCCTCCGCTGGCTGCGAGGAGTCGTCCTCGGGCAGTGCGAAATAGGCTACTTCACCACCCAATAGGTCAAAGAAGGTGGTCGCAGCCCATTCCACTGAAAGGCCGGCGTACTGCTGCTGAAGGTCGAAAAACGCGGCCGAGCGGTTGATCCAACAAGCGTCATCCCGTATGCGGGCGGTCAATGCCGGCTTGCACGCCTCGATCCATTCATTCGCGTTGGCGACGCCCTTCTGGGCCAAAACGGATTGAAACGCCGCCATGACTTTGTCGATGCGGATCGCTGCCGAGTCCGCGCCTTGGGCGATGCAATACTTCCGGGGTGCGAGGGACTTCGGACTCTCAACGGAAAGCCACGAGAGTGCCAACAAGACGCGACGCTTAGGGTCGCCGTCTGCCAGCGCTGCCGGCAGACCGCCACGCAGCGTGAGGAGCCAATCGCCCCATGTCTGGACGCTTCGATTGACAAGGAGATGGGTCGCCCAAAGCTGATGACGCTGAACAGCATCACCAGAGAGCTTGAGCGTGTAGGCGCGGGTAGTGGGTTCAGCCGTCATGTGCCATTGCCTCCGATCTGAATAGGAATGGACTTCGGATCGCTGAAAGGTAGAATGGACCGCCGGGGACTCGAACCCCGCTACGAAAGCTTTGCAGGCGCCGTGGCTCACCCGAGCGCGGCCAAATCAGCGCTCGCCTCCGTTCGCGCGGAGGCGAGCGTTTTGCATTCTAACTCCGTGGTTGCGGATGTCAACACGAGAAGCTAAACTACATCAAGTTCGATTATAGGTCGAAACCCCAACTGCGATCAGCGTCAGATCCTTTATTGGAGACACATCGCAGGCAGATGGGAACGTCTGTGACGCATGTAGTTGAGCGCTTCACAGCACCACCATCCCTTCCAGTACTTCCCCCATCGGTTGGCCGAGAGAGACGGCGTTGGCGCGGGCAGTGGGTTCGTCGGGGCCGAGGTCGATGAGGAGAACTTGATCTTCCCGGAGGTTCATAACCTCTTCCAGTTCGGTCTGCAACCGGACGCGGTCGATGGCCTTGAGGATGCAGAAGAAAATCGAGTATTGCCACGACTCGCCGTAGCCCTTGCAGATCTTGTGGACCTGGCGAAGCCGCTTGGGGTCGCGGATGTCGTAGCAGACGAGGAAGCAGCGGCGCATGGGCAGGGTCTCCGGTGAGCCGATCTCGAAAGCTTGCTAAGGTACCCTGGCCCTCTCCCCTGCGGGGGAGAGGGTACAAAGACTCAATCAGCGGGTCACGAGAAACGACAGCGCGGGGATCTCGCCGTTGATCCACGCGGCGATCATGCGGGCGTGCAGGATGAGCATGCGGCGATAGCTGAGCTTGTAGCCGAAGACCGGGTGCGTGATTTCCTCGGCCATGCGGCGGCCGTAGACGCCGAAGAACGCCTTGCGGCCGGGTTCGGTGAACAGGCAGCCGGCGGCCGTGCGTTGGAAGTGGCCCTCCTTCAGTTCGCCGCGGTTGAACGCCGTGATGGTGAGGGAATCGGCGATGAGGGGGCGGAACGGCTCCATCAGGTCGAGCGACAGCGCGGGCCGACCGGGCCGGGAGACGTGGAAGGCCCCGATACTTGGTTCCAGCCGGGCGGTGCGCAGGGCCGCGGTGCATTCGTGCGTGAGCATCGAATAGGCCATAGACAGACAGCCATTGATGGGGTCAGGAGGCGGACGGCGCTGGCGACCGTGCTGGTCGAACTCCGCGGCGGCGTCTCCCTTGACCATGCCGGCGAAGTGCTCGAAGTAGAGGGCGGCGGCCTGGCCTTCGTGACCGCGGAGTGATTCAATCGACTCGGCTTGGTCGGCAGCGGTGGCTTGGGCGGCGAGGGCCTCAGCGACGGATTTGGGGAGGCCGTCGCAATTGCGAACAAGCAGCGTCCGCTGGTTGCGAATCTTGCTGGCAATCAGGTGTCGTGAGAGCGCCAGGCAAGCGGCGGGCTGATCGAACCGGCGGACCTGGTTGCGGCGGGTATCGGCACTGACGGAGTCGAGGGGATCGACCATCGTCACCAGCCGTCCGGCCGCGGACAGGAAGGCGACGGGGATGCTGCGGTCGGCGAGTGTGTGCAGCGTCTGTGTCGAGATCTGCACGGTTCCCAAGAGGGACAGGGATTCGACGTTGGCCAGCGGAAGCTCCTGGGCGGGTGTGCCGTCGGCTTCGGTGATGCGGAGCGACGCACCGCGGACGCCAATGCGGGTGCCCTGCCGTTGGGCGACGAGGTGGATGCCATCGTCGCGCGGGGGCCAGAGTTTGCGGGGAGAGCAAGTCTCGCAATCTCGCTGGGCGTTGATTTCGTCCGGCAGGCAAATCGGCTGGAGCGAACAACGGGGGCACTTGGGGTCGTTGATAAGCGGCAACGGTCGCGGTCCGACGGCACAGCGTTGGGCGGCTTCGAGGACGTCGAGAGCTTCTTTGCGAAGGACCTCGTCGACCGTCACATCGATTCGCCTACGAATGGCAGCGTAATATAGAACTGCCCGCGGGACTGTGTAGCCGGCCCGCTCCAGGAGCAGAGCTTGAAAGCCCACTTGAATACGGTCGGTTGGCCACGGATCGAAGTTCGCCCCGGACGGCCCGTCCGACGAGTCGTCGTCGATTTGGTCGAGAAAGCGGGGTCGTCCTTTGCGGTACTCGACCGGGATGGCGACGTTTCCGTTGATTTCTGCCAGATCGAGCGTGGCGGTGAGGCCCAGCGACTGATCGGTCAGCGTAAGACTGCGAACGGAGACCGGCTCATCATCACCAGCGGTTGGTCTGGCACGAGTCGCACTGGGAGCATCAACCCGCTTGTGGATTCGCTGCCCTTCCTCGGTATCGCGACTCTGAAGGTGTATCCCTTCGACTTCCATGTAGTAGAACAAACGGGGGCAGTAGGCATACTCGGCCACATTGCGGGCCGGCCAAAGAGAAGTGTCCACGGTACGCCTCATGGGAACGTGAAGCGCCAACCGTCCATGTGCGGCTGTCTGGAATCCTCACCCACATCGTAGGAAGAGACGGGGGACCATGGGCAAGTGGAATCAGCCGTCTGTCAGACGGAACTTTGGCATTGCGAAGGACGCCCGCCGTTGGCCGGACAGTCGCGGCGGGGGTTTTTCATCGGGCCGGGAGCACCGGAGCCGTCCCGGTTCGTCGTTCGCCGCCGTCGGTCGTCAGCCTGCGTCTGGGGGTTCGTGAGGGGGTGCCCGCGGACGCAGGCTGACGACTGAGGGCGGGGTGGGACGGTGCGCTGGCCGCGTGAGGGATCGCAGCGGAGACCCCGAAGCGCAGGCTCTGCGAGCATCGGAGTCGCAGCGAAGAGCCCGTCCCGGTAGGGCACGCCCATTTTCGTAATCGTGTCGCCGGTGAACTGGTTCGCGCCGCGAATGGGAAACGTCGACCGTAAAACGCGGCCCCGGCCCGGCGACGGAGGCGACGGAAGGGGCCGCGAGGACGAGGGAGACCGCAGCGCCCCGGACGGAGCCGACACAGCCGGGCCGGTCGAGGCGAGTGCCGGGCGGCGGCAAGTCCCGCCGAACGAAGAGACGCGCCCAGTGAAGTTTGTGGATGAGAGTACCCGATAGTAGGGGCAGGCCTTGTATCCGCACGGAACAATCGCCTACAGAAGATGTGCGGTCGGGAAGGTCCCGGTCGCCATCAGAAGCCCGCCCGGCGGGTCGGATCGAAGAGCGGAGTCTCAGTCGAGCGTCAGTCGTCCACCCCTTTATCCGCACGGGACATCAGACAAAGTAGAACGGGCAACGAGGTGAGGTCAGCCCGCCGGCAAAGTGTGTCGGCCATCCGGGAACCCCTCAGCGAAAGTGTGTCGACCTGGCCCGGGTCGAAGTCTGCTACGAATTCCTCAGTGCCAACCAACAATCAGGACGTCGACGCGCCCGCCGGCATCGTTCGGTAGGCGACTCCGCCGGTTGCACTTGTCGAGGAGTCGATCATGGATGACTTATCAGCCCCCCAGGGGCCGTCGCGCCCGGATGGCGCGCTCTCTCCATCCGTGGACACGAGCAGCGGGGATACGCCGCCGCCGGCATCCGACGCCACCCCCGGCATGGCGTTGTCTGTGACACGCCATGCCCACTTTACAGAAGTGAGTGGGTGGGAGTTTCTCGCGGCCGGAATTGATAGTCTCGATCTGGGCGTGTTCGTCGAGTGGGGTCCGCTGTGGAGCAAGACCTCGGAAGCTCTGCAGGATGGCAAGGAACGGGCCGCCGGGACGAAGGGGCTGTTGTCGTCGGATGGGCGCTACCTGATCCATCCGAGCGGCAAGCCGCCGAACTATCGCTGGCATCTGGAGTGGCCCGAGTTCCACGTGTTCCTCGGCATCAGCCAGCAGCCCCAGGGGAAGACGCCAAACGTCTACGTCTCGGTGAATTCGCGCGCGCTGTGGGAATTGTCGGTGAACGGCGTCGTGGATCGGCTGCGGGTCGAGATTGCCCGAATGGGCGGGAGGATCGTGGCCATCAAGCCGAGCCGGTGCGACCTGGCCGCCGACTATCGGATTCCGTCCGAACTGTCGTTGGAGTTCCTGCGGGCGCACCGCGTGCCGGCACATGTGCAGCATTGGCACATCATGTCCGGAGACGACCTGGAGACGTTCTATCAGGGGGCGAAGAGGTCCCCGATTCAACTTCGCCTCTATGGCAAAGGCCGCGAGGTGGAGGCCCACGGTACAAAGCTGTGGTTGCTGGATGTCTGGAAGCTGACGTCGCTGGAGCATGTCTGGCGGGTCGAGTTCCAGATTCGCCGGCCGGTGCTGAAGCAGTTCGGCATCAACACGCTCGAAGACCTTGCGGCGAATCTCGGGGGTCTCTGGCAGTATCTGACGGGGGACTGGTTCTCGCTCCGTCGGCCGGATGACAGCAACACCACCCGCCGCACCGTCCATCCGTTCTGGGTGGCGGTTCAGGAGTGTGCCGAGAAACTTGGCCCCGCGCTGACGCTGCGGCGCGAGTTCACCGGGGAATCAGCCGATGCCGAGTGGTTTGTCAACCACTGTGCTGGGTGCCTGGCGAGTTTCGCCGCACGGGAAGGAATGACCGAGCTGGAGGAAGCGGCCACGTTGATGTTCCAGCGGATCATCAACTACTGGCGGAAACGGTGCTTTGCGGAAGCGGTGGCCGCGAAGGGGATTCCCCTGGGGGATCCGCGCGTAATTCGGCCCGATCCGTCGGACCTCAAGGACGCCGCTTAGGAATCGCGCCCCAGTTGGCGCCGTTCCCCGCTCGTCGTGTCGCGCGGGCTGTCGTTGTGGAAGTGCTCTGCAGCGATGGCCCGCCGTGGCCGTTCTCATTCCTTCTCGTGCGCGTATTCGCGGAGCAACCATCATGGATCGCAAGAATTCTTTGACCGGGACGATTCACGCCCAAGAGGCGTACAGCAAAGAAGAAGTTCTTCGGCGGCTGGGGATTTCCCAGAAGTTCTGGGATAAGATGCTCGACGAGGGGCTGCCCTATTCGAACGTCGGCCACGCCCGGTGGGTGACGGGGCAGGCTCTCATCGAGCATCTCTCCCAACATTCAGAAAGGAAGCGAGGGACATGATTCTGACATCCCTCTCTGAAAGGACTCCTCGATGCCGAGGAAGCCCGAGATTGGCAACATCCAACTGTATCCGCTCAACCGACCGCTGCGGCCGTCGGATCGGAATGGCTACGTGCTCAAGTTCTACTGCCCGTTGCGGGGCCTGCGGATTCGCAAGAACTGCCGGACGCGCGACAAACGGGAGGCTCGGAAAGTGCTGCGGGAGTGCCGCGAGCGCCTGCTCAACGGGGAATACGTCGCCTCGGGCGGCGCAATCACCGCGCGGGAGGCGTTGGCCCGACCGCCGCAGCGCTGGCCCCGGCCGGCCGTCGCGCCCGTCGTGGATCGGGGGCCGACGTGGGACGAGTGCTATGACCGCTACCGCAAACAGCGGGGCAGTCGCGTGCGGGAGAAATCCCTCGTCGACGCCTTGTCCAGGATTCAGCTCGCCGAGCGCATCCTCGCCGCAGCCGACGAAGCGGGTTCCGACGCGGGACTCTACGTTCGGGAGTGCTTCACGCTCGAACGGCTGGAGTACCTGCAAGAACGCCTGCTGGCCGGCGACGAAGGGCGGTATGACTACCGCTCCCCCAACACCGTCAACAGCACGATGGGGGCGGTGATGGCATTCGTCCGGTTCTGCCACCGTCACGGCTGGATTGATCGCGTGCCGCCGGTCGAGAAGCTCGACGCGGACGAGGTCATGAAAGGCCGGCCGATCACTCCGGCCGAGTTCGAGCGGATGCTCGCAGCGACGGCGGACGTGGTGGGAACGGCGGCGGCCGAGTCGTGGCGGTTCCTGCTCCGCGTGCTGTGGGAGACGGGATTCCGGCTGGCCGATGTGATGGACTTCGCCTGGGACGATGACCGGCACATTCATCCCGTCTGGCCGACGGATGCAGGGCTGCATCCGATCCTGGTGATCCCATCCACGCAGAAGAACGGCGAGCATCAGGAAGTCCCGATGCTGCCGGGATTGGAGTCTCTGCTCCGCGCGATTCCGCAGCGGGATCGACAGGGCTGGGTCGTCAACCCGCGGTCGTTCGGCCGGACCGAGTGCGAGCGGATGGGGAAGGATCGAGTCAGCCGGGTGATTGCGGCGATAGGCAAGGAAGCCGATATCGTCGTCCGCCAGGCCGACGAGCGTCGCGGACATCGGGTGAAGTACGCCAGCGCGCACGACATTCGCCGGGGCTTCGCGCAGCGCCTCGTCGATGCGGGCGTGTCGGTGGAGTTGTTGCAGTTGCTGATGCGGCACGCCGACTTCGCCACCACGCGCAGGCACTACGCCGGCGCTCGGGCGGTGCAGTCGGCGTCCCTGGACTTGCGGCAGCGATTGGCCGCCGCAGACACTCCCGCAATTGCGGGGGGATTGAAGGGGGGACCGGAACCAGTCCCCCGGCTCACTGAATTCGAGGCTGCGAAGCTAAAGGCTTTGCTCGCCTCGCTTTAGAGAGTACACCCCGCTGGATTCGAACCAGCAACCTTCGGTTCCGTAGACCGATGCTCTATCCAGTTGAGCTAGGGGTGCATCTGGGCCGCCGCGTCTGGCAGCGCGCGGTCGTGCTTGGAGGAAAGGCACAGCGCCTGACGCAGGGGCATCTTGTCAAATCAGGTGGTCAGACGCAAGCGATGCGAACTTCGCGTGCGGACCCCTACCTTGATTGGCGTGGAATGCGCCAGCGGCGGTACGCGGGGGCTTTCTGGCTCCCGGGGGAGTCCAACCGATTTTTTGAGGGATTCGCGCGTAGCCGCCAAGACCGTTGGGGGCGCGTCATCCGCGGGTCGCGTCAACGGCGCCGACGTTCCGAGCGTGTGCCCCAGCCGCCAGGTTCCCTGCGGAACCGGAGGGGCGACGGCGGTCTCCCGGGCGGCGTCCGCATCAATCAGACACTTGCGGGAGATCGGCGGCGGTCTTGGCTCGGCGAAAGAGGAATTCCTGGATGTCGGTCGGCTGGCTCTCTTGCTGCCACTCCTGCAACAGCCGCAGATACTCGGCACTGCCCACCGGGGCAAATTGAAGTTGACTGGCCAGCCGCGAATACACGGCACGGAATTGGGAATCGTCCGACATGCGCTTGCGCTCCACCAAGCGGGCTGAACTGGCTCTGCCCCAGGCTGGCAGTCTATCCGGTTGCCCCGGATGACTTCAATGACGTTTTATCCGTCGGTCCGGTCACCGGGCGATCCCGAGCGGGCCGTTGTGCGCTCCCCTCCCGCCACCCCCGCCGCCTGACGGCGGCCCCGCGGCGGAGCCAGCCGATTGTTTCTTCCGGGGGATCGTACGGCTATCCTGAAGAATCGTCGATCGGTTCGGAGTCCGCGGGGCGCGATTTTCATGTTGGCGATGAAGTTGTCCCTGCTGGTTGTGAAGAGCCTCAGCCGGAACAAGTTGCGGACGACGGTGACGTCGCTGGGCATTGTGGTCCTGGTGGCGATCACGTCGATTGTGACGACCGTTACGACGACCGTTCGACGCAAGATGTTGTCGCGGCCGGATGAAACGCGGCTGATCGTCACCGAGCGGTGGGTGGCCCCAAGCCGGGTCCCGCTGCGTTACGTGCCGGATATCGCCGGGCTGGAGGGTGTCCGGGACTGGACGACGATGAACACGGTCTTCGGATTCCTCGACGAGTCCCGTCGTCTCGACCGGACGGTGCTGACGATAGCCACGCGACCGGACAACATCCAGTCCATGTTCAGCGGCCTGGAGGCCGTGCCTGCGGAGGCGATCGCGGCGTTTCGGCAGCGGAAGGACGGCGTGCTTGCGGGTCCGGCGCTGATGCAGACGATGGGGTGGGAGGTTGGGCGGCAGTTCACGTTTGTTTCGGCCAGCTTTCCCCCCGTGGATGTGCCCTTTACCGTCGTCGGGGTCCTGCCGCCCGGCGACTGGTCCAACGCGGTCTTCTGCCGTCACGACTACTACATGGACGTGACGGGAGACCGTTCGGCGGTGAACTGCGTGCTGCTGGACGTGGAGCAGGGGTCCGGCGCACAACGCCTCGCCGCGCAGGTGGATGCCACGTTCGGAGGGCGGCAGCCGGCGCTCAAGGTGGAGACGGAATCCGCCGGCGTGTCGCGGTTTGCCGATCGGGCGCAGGCGCTGCTGCAGATTCTCGACGGGATCGTCGCCGTGCTGCTGATCGACATGGCGATCATTCTGTCCAACAGCATCGGCATTTCGATTCGGGAGCGCCGCGTGGAAATGGCGATGCTGAAGGTGCTCGGCTTCCAGCCGCTGCACATCATCGCCCTGGTTGTGTCGGAGGCCATGCTTGTGGGCGGCCTTGCGGGCGCCCTGGGCACGGCTGCCGTCTGCGTCCTGTCGTCGCTGACCGTCGGCGATTTCATTCCGGTCATGCTCTGGAACCGTTTGTTTCTGCAGTTTCCGATTCCGTGGTCGACCGTTCTGCTGGGCATGGCGCTGGGCCTGGGCGTGGGTCTCGGGGGCAGCCTGTTGCCCGCAACCGCCGCCCGCCACATCAAGGTGTCCGACGTGTTCGCCAAGATTGCCTGAACCGGCGAACCGCCGCCGGGCCGCAAGCCGGCAGCCGGTTTCTCACGTCCACGCTTCCACCAGGCTCGAGGCGACGGTGACGGAGAACGGCTTGAGCCGCACGTGTCGGAACCCGGCTTCCCGCAGCAGACGTTCCAGTTCCTGCCAGCGATAGCAGCGTCCGCCGATGCTGAACATGTTCAGCGAGATCAGCGCGGCCACGCCGTCGCGCGTGCGGCTGACCCCCAGCAGTTGATCGACGATCAACAGCACGCCGCCGGGCCGGAGGGCCTCCCGCGCCCGGCGGAACAGCGCCCCGTTCTGGTCGGGAGAAAAGATATGCACCAGATTGACCATCAGCAGCACGTCCCAGTCGGTGCCCAGGTCGGCCGTCAGCGCGTCCCCGACGCGGAACTCGACGTCGAGGGGATCGCCTTTGGCCTCGACCGCGCGTTGCGCAGCGCGGATCTGGTGCTCGAGGTCCAGGACGGTCGGCGCGAGGCCGGGATGTCTGCGGGCCAGCGCCCGGCCGTAGTCGCCGTGACCCCCGCCGATATCGAGCAGACGCCGGGCGCCGGCGGGCAGCCGGGCGCGCTTCAGGAACTCGGGGAGCAGCAGCCGGGACAGGTCCCGCATCGCCTCGGAGAAAGTTTCGCTCTCCGCGGGGGTGATTGCGGGATCGTGGTAGTAGTCCCTGACCGGCCGGCCGGATTCGATCACGGCGCCCAGATCGTTCAGCCGCTGCCAGGAATGGCTCTGGACGAGCAGGAAGTTCTTCAGGCTGTATCGGGGGTTCAGCAGCCAGTGCTTGACCCACCGGCCGTTGACGAAACGCCCCCGGCGTTGTCGCAGATAACCGACTCCCGCCAGCGCCGTCAGCAGCACCAGTGAACCCGCGGGCGAGATGTTCAGCTCGTGTGCGACTTCATCGGCCGTCAGGCCCTGCGGTGCGGCCGCGAGCGTCTCAAAGACGCCAAGGCGGTTCGCTTCGATCACCGCGCGGGCGCGCAGCATCTGCGATTGCGTGTCGAGGAGCGGCACGGGGACCACGTTCAACAGCCGCGCAAGGTGCACGAGGAGATTCATGGCCCCCATTCCCAACCGTCCGGGCGCTGGCGGGGTTTCGCCAAAGCGGGCCTGGACGTTCGCCGCGAGTGTATCAGAACCGAACCGCCCCGGCAGTTGGGGCCCTGGCCGGCGGCGACCAGGGAGTTGTCGGTGATCCAGCGATCCCGTACAAGAGGTGCAGGAGATCCTCCGCGCCAGGAACGGCGAAGTCCCCCAGTTGAGGTCACGTCAGCATGCTGGCCGCAGACACACGGGCGCCTTCGCGGTCGTTGCGGGTTGAGTATCCGAACCTGCAGTCGCGACTGCTGCTGCAGGGTTTTTTTCAGCGTCAGTTCATCATTCCCGAAGAGCCGCCGCGCTGGCTGGAAGGCTTGCTGTTGGGGATCGAGCGTTATCTGATGCGCATCGACCTGAGCGGGATCGACGTTGACCGGCCGATTTTTCTGCTGGGCCTGCCCCGGTCGGGCACGACGATGCTGCAGGACCTGTGCTGCACGCATCCCGAGGTGGCGTACATCACCAATGCCATGCACCAGTTTCCCCGGTGCGCCTGCGCCGTGGAGGTGATGCGAAAACTGCTGCGGCTGAATGCCAGGGGGGAGCGTTATCTGGCCGACAGCGTGGAGGTCGACGCGGGCTCGCCCAGCGAGGGCATCAAGTTCTGGGGAGCCTGGTTTGGATGGGATCCCCACGATCTGCATTATGTGCCCCGGGCCCCGGACAGCTTCACGACCGCTGAGATCGCCGAGATCCGCCGGCAGTTGCGGCGCATCATCTGGTGCCACGGCCGAGACCGCCGGTTCTTTTCCAAGAATCCGGCACTCATACCGGATCTGGCGATTTTGCAGCACCTGTTCCCGGACGCCCGCTTCATTCACATCGTCCGCGATCCGCGGAAATCGGCGAACTCCATGCTCAAGCTCTACAGAAGCGAAGTGCAGCAGCTCGAGTGGATTCGCTCGCAGCGTCGTCACGGACTGTACGACCGGGGCGTGTTCATCCCCTATCCCCGCGTTCCGAAGCTGGCCGAGTACATCGAACAATGGGGACCGGACGACCTGCGGACCACGGCGCACGTCTGGAACGATTCCGTGTCGATCGTCCGCGCCTGGCGGGAGCGGCTGCCCCACTTCCTGGAAGTCCGGTACGAAGACATTCTGCGCGAGCCGGAAGCGCAGTTGTCGCGACTGTTCGAGTTTGCCGAACTCCGCCCGATTCGGAGCGAAGACGCAGCCTTCTGGCGGAAACTGGCCAACGTCGGCCGGACTCACCACACGCACGCCAACCAGTATGGAAACTTTGAAATCGTGGAAGCGATCTGCCGCGACCACATGCAGGCGCTCGGCTATGCCTGACGTCGCGCGCCCCGGTCTGGCGACCCGCCGGGCTCCTGAGGGTGCTGGCCGGCGGGAGCCTGCGCCGGTTGCGCCGCTCCCGCGATCGGCAAGATTTGCTTCAGCGGAATAATCGGCATGGTCGATACCATCGGCAGAGTTTTGCGGACACGGAACAGCCGCAGGGGCACTTCGATGCCAGCCCGTCTGCCTGGAATAGCGACAGCGTATCTGCTTGCTGGGCTGTTGATTGCGGCTGCTCAGGGGGAGGTCCCGCCGAGTCCCGACGCCTCCCCGGGCGAAGTCCAGCCGGCGGTGGATGCCGATCCCGCGAAAGAGATCGTGCAGCGCTTGCAGGGTCTCGATGCCGCCACGCGCGCTGAGCTGGTCCGGTATCTTCAGGAGGACGTACCGCCTCCACCCGCTCCGCTCTCGCAGGCGGAAGGCAGCACGGCCAGGGGGTTGGATCCCGCGCTGGTCGCACAGGGCCAGGCCGCCTTTCAATCGTATTGCATCGACTGCCACGACGCCGAGCGGTCGCTCAACAAGCGGAAATCGTTCGCCGGCTGGTTGTCCACCACGAAGCGCATGGCCGCGAAGACCGATGCCAACATTCCCGGCAGCGCCGTCACGCCGATCGCCACGTACCTGACCTCGGTGGCATCGGCCGGCAGCGGGAACGGCGGACTGCTGGACTCGGCTCGGGAGCTGATGGATGGTTCGTCGTCGTTCAGCCCCAACGCCACGATCTCCACCATGTGGCGCGGCGCCGATCAGCACGACATCATGAACCCCGACTTCTACGCCGACGTGTGGGTGGGCGCCGACTGGCAGCCGGAGGGGCCGCTGAGCGCCACCGTCATGGCCTGCACCAGTTGCCATTCCGATTTCAACTTCAGCAAAGGATACTCCGTCGAACTGGTCGATGGCTCGGCGACGCTCGATCTGCTCAAGCTGGTTGATCGCGATCGCGAGTCGGGTCGCCGCGGCGACGGCACGACGGGAGACTGCGGCGACTGCCCCGCTGCCGAGTGGACCGCCAAAGTCAAGGCCGGCCGGTTTGTCGTCCCCTTCGGGGCGTTTCAGGGCATGAGCCATCCGGGCGTGTACCGCACGCTGGACAACCCGCTGATCTTTGACATGGGGCGACGCTACAGCCCGGGCGGCATCCGCTATCTGCCGGTGTTCGGCGCACCCTATTCCGACGAGGGGGTGAACCTGGATCTGGGGGCGCCGCTGCCGCGGGACTTCAGCGCCGGATTAAGCCTGTATGCCGTGAACGGCTTCCAGGGGGATCTGTCGTGGTCACCGGGAGACGGTCGGTCGTACAGCGACAACAACCGCACTCCCGCCGGCGGAGCGCGATTGACCGTCGGCAACTCGTTGCTCAAGTTCGGGGCGTCGCTGATGGGGGGCCAGATGCAGGACGACGGCGCCGACGACCGGTTGTTCTACCATTGCTACGGCGTCGACCTGGTTTATCGTCACGAGGATCTCTTTCGGTTTTACTTTGAGTATGCGGCGCGACAATCCGACTTCAAGCCGGTGGACGATCCCGAGTATTTCTACGGCATCGTCGCCGAGGGGGAACTCCGGATCATCAAGGAACCCCGGATCGGTTTCCTGGTTCGGTACGACACCCTGGAGCAGCATCGCTACATCGTCTTCCCCGACTCGTCGATTCAGCGCTATACGTGGGGCTTCACGGTCGCGCTGCCCGGCCCGACGTCGCTGATGCTGAACCACGAAATCTGGACGTCCAGCGACTTCGGCGAGTTCCATCTGCTCGGCGCCCGCTGGGTCGCCAGTTTCTGACCGCGAGGAACGGCCCGATGCGGGGGGAGAACGCGCGTCCCGCAACCGGGCCGTCGCTTCTGCACCGCCGGATGCACCGTTAGACTGGCGTCCATGCACCAGCCTATCCCAGCGCTGACGCGAGTACGCCTCTCATGTCGCCTGTGGTGATCGTCGGCGCCGGACCGACGGGTTTGACCCTCAGCCTGTTGCTGGCCAAGCGCGGCATGGCCTCGGTGCTGGTGGAGCGCGACTCGGATCCGAAACGGCATCCCGCGGCCCACGTGCTCAATACGCGGACGATGGAGGTCTTCCGCGAGATCGGCGTCGCTCAGGAACTGGAGGCGGCCTGCCAGCCGCAGGAACGCGCCGCCTACATCAGTTGGGTCGTATCCGTCACGGGACGGCTGCTGGGGCGCGAGCCGATTGCTCCGCCGGATCTGGATTCGATTCTTGCGCTCAGCCCCACCCGCGCAATCCAGTTTCCGCAGAATCGGCTGGAACAACGGCTGCAGTCGCGCGTCCGCGAATCCCCGCTCATCGACTTTCGCACGGCCTGCACCTGCGAGGCCGTCGAACCACGTGCGGACCAGGTCGCCGTCACGGTCCGTCGCCGGGGGGCCTCGGACACGGAACGCATCACCGGCGAATGGCTGGTCGCATGCGATGGTGCGTCCAGCCCGGTGCGGCGAATGCTGGGGATTCGGGCCGAGGGGCCGGTGCTCCAGTACATGCTGGGGATTTACTTCACGGCGGACCTCAGCCGCCACGTCGATGGTCGCGAAAGCACACTGTATTGGCTGATGAATCCGCAGGCCCCGGGCGTCCTGGTGTCCTACTGGCTGCCGGACGAATGGGTGTTGAACGTCCCGTACTTTCCGCCCCAGCAGCAACCCGCGGATTTTCCGGAGCCGCTCTGCCGGGAACTGATCTATGCCGCACTCGGGACCAGAGACGTGCCCGACCTGAACGTCGTGGACGTTTCGCCGTGGGTGATGTCGGCGCGCATGGCCGAGACCTTCCAACGGGGCCGCTGCCTGCTGGCCGGCGACGCCGCCCACACCATGCCCCCGACCGGCGGACTGGGCCTGAATACCGGCGTGCAGGATGCCCACAATCTGGCCTGGAAGCTGGCCGCCGTTTGTCGCGGCACGGCCGATGCCAGCTTCCTCCGAACCTACGAACTCGAGCGCCGCACCATCGCCCGGCGGAATATCGACATCAGCCTGCAAAACCTGGCGCGCAATCAGGCCGTGCACGCGCTGGCCGGGGCCAGCGTCCAGCGCCTCAAACTCCTCGTCGCCATTCAGAATTCGTGGCCGTTCCGTCAATTGCCTGCATCGTGGCAGGCCGGACTGGTACGAACCGCCGTGCAGTTCGGCACCCGGCAGTTCCTGATGCTGGACGACAACGGCCCCTTAGGAGAACGACTGAGGGCGCGGTTGACGGGGCGACTTCCCACGGGCGCCGAACATTATCGGATCGGCGGCGACCTGGGGGGCGTGTATCGCCGCGGGGCCATCATCGCTGAGGTCGCATCACGACCGGACGCCGACGATCCCGTGCTGACCTATCGGCCGACGACCTCCCCGGGCGCGAGGTTGCCGCACGTCTGGCTCGTGGATCGCGAAGGCCAACGCCGATCGCTCTTCGATCTCCTGGAGGCGGACGGTTACCTGCTGCTGGTCCATGCGGAGGGCCAGCCCGTTTGGGACGCGGCAATCGCGCAGGCCCGTTCACAGACCGGTTGGCCGGTGCGCTGCCTGGCGATTGGCGAAGGGGCGGAACACCAGGATCCTTCCGGGACTTGGCGGCCGTTGTCCGAAGTGGAACCCACGGGGGCAATCCTCGTGCGGCCCGATGGTCATGTGGCCTGGCGAACGGCGCGGGTCGAATCCCCGCAGCATGCCGCCACGGCGCTGACCGAGGCGCTTCAGCGCCTGCACGACTCCGGCGCAGCATCGGCGGACGAAGCCCACGGAACCGTGACGGGCCGCTGACGTTCGGCAGCGGACTGCGCGGTACGCTCCGATGGACCCGACGCGGCCTCGCGCCGAGGGCTACGACCAGGTGATGGGCAGGCTCTCCAGGCCCCGCATCACCATCGAACGCCGCCAGCGCAACTGGTCCGGCGGCCCGTTCAGGCGGACTTCTGGAAAGCGGTCCAACAGCGTGCCGATGGCGATCTGGGCATCCAGCCGGGCCAGCGCCGCGCCCAGGCAAAAGTGGTGGCCGAGACCGAAGCCCAAATGCCGGTTCGGCTCGCGCGTGATGTCGAACGCATCCGGTTCGGGGAATTTCTGTTCGTCCCGGTTGGCCGATGCGAGGACCGGATACACGCGGTCGCCCCGGCGGATGACGGCGCCGTCCAGCGGGACGTCCTCCTTGGCGAACCGTTTCGTTCCGATCTCGAACGGACTGGTGAACCGCAGGATCTCCTCCACGGCGGGCCGGATCAATTCCGGATCGCGTCGCAGGCGGTCCAACTGGTCGGGATGCTGCAGGAGCGCCAGCACGCCGTTGCCGATGAGATTGATGGTGGTCTCGTGCCCCGCCACCAGCAGCAGGAAGAGGGCGGACGTTGCCTCCGACTCGCACAACGCGTGACCGGCCTCGTCCGGCTGCAGCAGCCCGCCGATGAAGTCCCCGTCGGGGCCGTTGTGCCGCGCGCGGATCAGCCGCCGGAGATAGCGCCGGAACCACCAGGCGGCGAGCATGGTCCGCGCCACCCCCCTGGCCGACGAGCCGGTGGCGATGAGAATGTCGGACCAGCGGTGGAAACGCTCGCGGTCTGCGGCGGGGACGCCCAGCATTTCCGCGATGATGGTGGTCGGCACGTGCAGGGCGTAATCGCGGATGACGTCCATGCCCCCCTGCGGTTGCGCCCGGTCAAGCAGTTCGTTCGTGAGCGCCTCGACGCGATCGCGCAGGGCCTCGATCCGGCGGGGCAGGAAGGCCCGATTCGCGACCGCCCGCTGCCGCGTGTGATCCGGCGGGTCGAGGTCGAGCAGGCTCCATTGAAAGGGATTAGGCACCTTGCGGACCCAGCGCTGACGGGCCCTCTGGCGCGGCGACAGCACGTTCCACTGGTCCTTCGTGAACCGCTCGTCGGTCAACACGGTGACCACGTCATCGTAGCGGGTGACGAGCCAGGCGGTTTGCCGGAACGGCAACGCCACGCGGCAGGCCGCCGCGGATCGGCGCAGCCGGACGTAAAGCGGGAACGGATCCGCCTTCGAGGCGGGGCTGCTCAGTTGCCAGCCCGAAAGAGGCGTCTGCGGTCGATTGTCTGTCCGTGCGAACAGGGTCATCGTCGAGATCTCGCAGACGCTGCGGGAGGCGGCGAGAGGCCAGATTCGCCGTGGTCGTCGAATCCCGCCGGAGGCAGTCGACGGTCGTCAGATTTCCCCAGAGCCCGCACGTCGAAATCGAACGATGACGAGAGATATAGCATGGCCCGCGCTGCAACGCGAGCCTGGACGAACCGCCGCCGGCGGGATGCGACCAGCTCACGACACCGTCAGATCCTCCACCCAGTCGTCGAGCAGCCGCCGCGCATCCTCCTCGGTGACCGCGGCGGCGCAGGAGGTCAGACACATCAGCAGCCGCTCGCCAACCGGAAAGACATCGGCAATGACGGGCGACTGCAGAAACGGGACCGGATGCAGAAAGCCCCCCTGCATTGTGGCGCCAAAGGCCGGCCGGCCAAGCGGGGCAATTTCTCCGAACGAGCCCACCGTCAGCGTGACGGAGCGTCGCAACACCCAGCGGCCGAAGCGCGGCGCCCAGCGGGCCAGGCGGCTCGCCAGCCCGGCGCCACGAAGAAACTCCTCATGCCGCCTGGCGTCAAACTGCCCGCGGAACTCCGCGGCCAGCCGACGAATCAGTGCTTCGCGGTCGTCGAGCTCCGACGGCCGGACCGAGAGGGTCGCGCGGCCGTACTGATTCTGAAAGTAACTGTGGAGGGCGTTGTGGGGGCGGGCGTTGAAACGGAGCACGGTCTCAAACACGTTGTCCGGCGTGTAGGGACGTTGCCAGCGGCGGGCGACGGCGCGAAACCCGCTGGCGACGACGGCCAGGCTGACGTTGGCCGTCATGCCGGCGCGGGCAAGGCGGGCCCGCAGACGCCGGTGGGCGTCGGCATCGAGCCACCGCAGCAGCAGCCGGCTCGCCAGCGGCTGGTCCGGCGGCAGGCGATACGTCACCGGCACGGTGCGCGGGGCGCGCGGTCTGCGCCGGTCTCCCAGCGTCCGCCACCACGGCCGACCGTCCGTCGACGACGCCGGACCGAACCGGCTCTGCGTCGAGACGGACCCCGTCGCCGCCGGAGGGGCGCAGCCCAGCAGCTCTCGCATCAGACCAATCCCCCCGTGACCGTCCATCAGCACGTGCGAGTACTGCATCGTCAGCACGTCATTGCCGTTGGCGGCATGTTGCACGACGAACCGCACCGGGGCCTCGCGCGTGATGTCGAGCGGTTCCCCGAGCAACCGGGTGGCCGCCAGGGCCAGGTCGTCCTCGCGATCCGAGGCGAGCGACGTTTCCTGCAGTCGGCAAGTCGCTTCGCGCGTCGGACTCCAGCCCCAATCGGGATGCTTGACGAGCCGGGCCGTCAGCAGGGGCCAACGCGCCGCCGCGGCCGCGATCGCCTCCCGCAGCTCCTGCAGGTTCAATCGGCCGTCGAACCGGACATGGATTTGGCACGTGAACCCCGGCGTCCCCCGGCGATGCAACTCCCGGTCGGTCAGCAACACCAGCCGGTCGACGGGGTTCAGGCGGACCAGCGGCGCAGCCGTCGAGGGTCGTTGCGCGGCGACGAATGCGCGGGAGTTCATGTCGGACTCGCGGGAGACACCAGGGCGGAATCGCGGCTGACGCGATGATACTCCGACGGCCTTGCGGGGAACTCGGGAGTCGTCCGCTCGCGACCGGTGATGTTCAGCACGACGAGCTCGTCGGCCGCGATCATTCCCCGTTCGCGGAGCTTCTGAACGGCCGCCACGGTGCAGGACGACGTCGCACAGGCCCGGATGCCCTCCAGCGACTGCACGAGTTCCTGGGCGGCCAGGATTTCCTCCTCGTTGACGCTGACGAACTGCCCGCCGGTGGCCTTTACGATCGGATAGATCGCCGGGTAGCTCCGCCGGGGATCGCCCCGCAAAATCGCCTTGGCGATGCCCGTCGGATGCGGAACCAGGTGCTGCGGCTGAATGACGGGGGACCCGTCGTTCCAGGCCTTCACCATCGGGCAACAGGTCTCCTGTTGCACACAGCAGAACCGGGGCAGATGCGCCAGCCGCCCCAGGCCGCGGTATTGCAGCGCCCCTTTGTAGGCCCCGTACACGCCCATCGCGCTGCTGACCGCCTGGAAATACCAGTCCGGCGCGGCGGGCAACTGGTCGAGGGCCTCCAGAAACGCGAGCTTCAGTCCCTCACGCCGGCTGACGTTGAAGAAACCGCGTTCCGCCAGCAGGCCCCGTTGTTTTGCGAACTCCGCGGCCGTTTGGAAGGCTTCGACGAACGTTCCCCCCTCGAGCACATACACCCGGACGTTGGGGCTGTCCGCGATATTGACCCGGTCCAGAAAGTCCTCGGCCACGAACAGATGCACCGTAAACTCCG
>Ga0073934_10005526_pt1 | contig 19462 bp, 21 predicted proteins | sample LarsenN4metaG_FD_76834 | JGI IMG/M metagenome (GOLD analysis project Ga0073934, IMG submission 76834) | Hot spring sediment bacterial and archeal communities from British Columbia, Canada, to study Microbial Dark Matter (Phase II) - Larsen... ... | reverse complement strand
TCCTCTGCTTCCTCTGCCTCTCTGTTAGAATAGCCAGCGAGGAGACGCGTGGCCTCAACCGGGCAGCAAGAGAAGGTGAGCTTGTGGGGCCGCCTGCGCCAGGCGGTCGGCCGCACGCGCGAGCAGTTCGTCGAGCGCGTGGACGACGTCCTGCGCGGGCGCAAGGAGATTGCCCCGGAACTTTTCGCGGCGCTGGAAGCCGCGCTGCTCGGCGCCGACCTCGGCGTCGAGACCACCGCGGAGCTCCTGCAACGGCTGCGCGAGCGCGTCGAGCGCAAAGACCTCTCCGACCCCGCCGCCCTGCGGGGCGCCCTGCGCGAGGAACTGACTTCCCTGCTGCGCGCCGTCCACCATCGCCCCGCGACCGACAAGGCCAAGCCTCACGTTGTCTTTCTCGTCGGCGTGAACGGCACCGGCAAGACCACCACCATCGCCAAGCTGACCCACCGCTGGCAGCGGGAAGGCCGGCGCGTGCTGCTCTGCGCCGCCGACACTTTCCGCGCCGCCGCCGGCGAGCAGCTCGAAGTCTGGGCGGAGCGGTTGCAGACGGAGCTCCTGCGGCAGAAGCCCGGGGCCGACCCGGCCGCCGTCGTCTTCGACGCGCTGACGGCCGCCAAGGCGCGCGGCGCCGACGCCGTGCTCGTGGACACCGCCGGGCGGCTGCACACGAAATCGAACCTGATGGCCGAGCTGGAGAAGATGAAGCGCACCGCCGCCAAGGTGGTCCCGGGCGCGCCGCACGACATCCTGCTCGTCCTCGACGCCACCACCGGGCAAAACGGCCTGGCCCAGGCCCGCCAGTTCACCCAGGCGGTCGGCGTCACCGGCATCGTGCTCACCAAGCTCGACGGCACCGCCAAGGGCGGCATCGTCGTCGCCATCGCCCGCTCGCTCGGCCTCCCCATCCGCTACCTGGGCGTGGGCGAGCAGCCGGACGACCTTCTCGACTTCGACTCCGAGGCCTACGTCGCCTCGCTCTTCGATTGACATGAGTCTGAAGACCGCAACCCGCACCGAGCAGGAATGGATGGACGCGGCGCTCGAGCTGGCGGCGCAGGGCGAAGCGCTCACGAGCCCCAACCCCCTGGTGGGCGCCGTGGTGGTGCGCGAGGGCGAAGAGGTCGCGCGCGCCTTCCACACCTACGACGGCGTGAAGCACGCCGAGGTGCTGGCGCTCGAGACCGCCGGCGCCGCCGCTCGCGGCGCCACGCTCTACACCAACCTCGAACCCTGCTCGCACCAGGGCCGCACCCCGCCTTGCGCCGAGGCCATCATCGCGGCCGGGGTGCGCCGCGTGGTGGCCGCCATGCCCGACCCGAACCCGCAGGTCAACGGCCGGGGCTTCGCGCGACTGCGCGCCGCCGGAGTCGAGGTGGTCACCGGCCTCCGCGAAGAGGAAGCGCAGCGACTGAACGAGAGCTTTGCCGGGTGGGTGCGCCTGGGGCGGCCCTACGTGACGCTCAAGGCCGGGCTGACGCTCGACGCCAAGATCGCCTCCCAGGAAGAAGGACACCGGTGGATTACTTCCGCGGAGTCGCGCGCCGAGGTGCAGCGGCTGCGCCACCGGGCTGACGCTGTGCTCACCGGCATCGGCACGGTGCTGGCCGACGATCCCCTGCTCACCGACCGCAGCGGGCGGCCGCGCCGCCGACCGCTCCTGCGCGTCGTGCTCGACGCCGGGCTGCGCCTGCCGCTCGACTCCCAGCTCGTGCGCTCGGCGCAGAACGACCTGTTGGTCTTCTGCGGCGAGGACGTCTGGATGGGCAAGCGCGAGAAGCTTGAAGAGCGCGGCGTAGAGGTCATCGAACTGAAAGAAGCCGGCGGCCGCTTGAGCCTGCTGGCGGTGCTGAAGAAGCTCGCCGCGCGCGAGATCACCAGCGTGCTCCTCGAAGCCGGCTCGCATGTCAACGCCTCCGCGCTGGAAGCCAACCTGGTGGATAAGGTCTGGCTCTTCTACGCATCCTATTTCCTCGGCGAAGCCGCTGTTCCCTTCTTGGCCAGTCCGATGCCCGACGCTCGAAGCCCGAAGCTCGAATTACTCCACTGCCGCTTCCATCGCTTTGGGCCCGATTTCGCCGTCGAAGGTTACCTGCGCGATGTGTACGCGGGGCCTTGCGCCTAAGCGTCAAGTGGCGCAGACAAGAGTGTCTGCGCCACCAAGAACAAAGAACCGACCCGGCAGGACAGTGGTTCCCTGCGCACCTTCAGCCTGCTAGACTACCGGGCAGGCGTGCGCGATGTTTACGGGAATCATTGAAGAAGTCGGCACGGTGGCCGAGCTGGCGACCGACCCGGCGGGCGGCCGCTTGCGCGTCACTTGCGCGAAGCTGCTGCCGCGCTTCGAAGTCAGCTCGAGCGTCGCGGTGAGCGGCTGCTGCCTGACCGTCGTGCGGCGGGAAGAGGACGGCTTCTGGTGCGACCTGGCGCCGGAAACCTTGAACCGCACCGGGTTCCGCCGGCTGCGGGTCGGCTCGCAGGTGAACCTGGAAGCTCCGCTGACGCTGGGCACGCCGCTCGGCGGGCACATCGTGCAAGGACACGTGGACGGCACGGGCACGTTCGTCGGGCTGCCCTCGGCCGGGGATGAAAACTATTGGCTCGACGTGGACGTGCCGCCGGAGCTGGGGCGGTATCTGGTCGAGAAAGGCTCGGTGGCGGTCGAAGGCATCAGCCTGACCGTGGCGGCCATCGAAAGCACGCCTGCCCTCCGACCTGTCCCGAGCGGAGCCGAGGGAAGCCTTGGCGTAGGAGGGCGGCTGCGCATCGCCATCATCCCCTACACCATCGAGAACACCAATCTGCGCTCGCTCGCGCCCGGCGACCCGGTCAATATCGAGTGCGACGTGCTGGCCAAGTACGTCGAAAGGCTGCTCGCCGAGCGCCCCGGCACGGCGCGGACGCCCGCAGCAGCCTCGCGCCTCACCCTCGACCGCCTGCGGGAAGAAGGGTTCTGACAAGCGGGTTCCTCGACTCCTTCCCGTCCATTCATTGTTCTGGTGGCACAGGCCTCCGGCCTGTGGAAACTAGACACCGGCGAGACGCCGGTGCCACCAATGCCAGAATGGGCGGTGGGCCGCTCGGAATGACACCGTGGGAAGCGGCTAGGCGCGGATGGTTTCGAGGCCGTGGGCCTGGGGCCCGGTCTCGGCGCGCCAGAGCCGGAAGGCGAAGGCAAGCGCGGCGAAGGCGAACACGGTGAATGTCCACATCATCGGCAGGTAGCCCGAAGGGTTGGCGGCGCTGGCGCCGGCCCAGTCATTGGCGCGGCCGACGAACCAGTCCACGAACAGAATGCTCAATTGCTGGAGCAGAAACATCAGCGCGTAGGCGCTCCCCAGGCGCTTCTGGTCGACGATGTAGGCCACCGACGGCCACATGATGGCCGGAATCAGCGAGAAGGCGAGCCCCAGCATCGCCACCGGAGCGTAGAGCGTCACCTGCGTATAGGCCAGCAGCGGGAAGACCGGAACCAGAATCAGCGTGCCCGCGGCCATCAGCGTGGCGCGCCGGCCCACGCGGTCGACCAGCAGCCCGATGAGCGGCGTGGCGATCATGGCGGCGAAGGGCAGCAGGCTGTTCAACTGCCCGGCGAAGCTGCGCTCGGCCTGGTGGGCTTCGATGAAGAACTTGATGGCGAAGCTGCGGAAGGGAAAGATTAAAGAGTAGAAGGCCACGCACAAAGCGGTGATGTACCAGAAGGAGCGGTTGAACCTGAAGAGATCGGCGAGCACCAGCTTGTCGGTGGCGCCGGCCTCGCCGAGCAGGTAGCGGGCCTCGGCGCGCTTTTCCAGCACCCAGTAGATCGTTGCTCCCACGACACAGGTGAGTCCGAGGAAGGCGCCGATGACGAGCGGCGTCTGCCAGTTCGAGTAGGCGGCGCGCGCCCAGGTGGGCGACCAGTCGGCGGCGATCTGCCCGAAGCGCGCGATGAGCAGGTTGATGCCCATGGCGAAGGCCAGCTCTTTCCCCCGAAACCACTTGGCAATCGCGGCGGTGATGGCCACGATGAGCGGCTCGGCGCTCAACCCGAGCAGGAAACGCCCGAGCAGCATGACCCAGATGTCGCTCGAAGCCATCGTGACGAAACCGGAGACGGCGCAGATGACGCCGAAGAGCATCGTGGCTTTGCGCGTCCCGAAGCGGTCGATGATGACACCGCCGACCAGCAGGAAGAGAATCGCGCCCAGGGAATAGCTGGAATAGAGCAGGCCGATCTTCTCATCGGTGAACTGGAGCTGCTGCTTGAGCAGGTCGGCGATGGGGGCGATGGTGTCGTAGAGGTAGTAGTTGCCGAACATGGCCAGGCTGATGAAGGCCAGCACCGTCCAGCGGTACCAGCGGGGCGGCTCCGGGCGGGCGGCGGCAGGGGCGTTGGTCATGATCGCTCCGAGACTCTACACCCGTTTGACGATCAGCACGGCGTTGAGCCCACCACTCTTTCTGTCATTCTGAGAAGCCCTGGGGGCGACCCTTCGGCTCCGCTCAGGGCAGGCGAAGAATCCCAGCGTAGCCATTGGCTTCGTTTGAGATCCTTCGCTTCGCTCAGGATGACAGATCCACTTTCACATTCGTTTCACCACCAGCACGGCGTTCAGCCCGCCTCTTTTTCTCTTGTCACCCTGAGCGCAGCGAAGGGTCTCATCGTTCATTCCTGGCTAGGTTTTCTTCACCACCAGCACAGCGTTGAGCCCCCCGAAGGCAAAGGAATTCGAGAGCGCCGCCCGCACGGGCATCCGGCGGGCCTGGTTGGGGACGTAGTCGAGGTCGCACTCGGGGTCGGGGGTCGCGTAGTTGGCCGTCGGCGGCACCACGCCCTGGCGGATGGCTTCGATGGCGGCCACGAGCTCAATCGCCCCCGACGCTCCCATCACGTGCCCGTGCATGGACTTGGTCGAGCTCACGGGCAGTTTCTTCGCATGGGCGCCGAAAACTTCCTTGATGGCCTTGGTCTCGATGGCGTCGTTGACGCGCGTGGCCGTCCCGTGGGCGTTGATGTAGTCAATCTCTTCGGGCTTCATCCCGGCGTCTTCGAGCGCCAGGCGCATGGCGCGCGCCGGGCCGGCGACGCTCGGCTGGGTGATGTGGCTGGCGTCGGAGTTGGCGCCGTAACCGGCGAGCTCGGCCAGCGCCGGCGCGCCGCGGCGCCGCGCGGTTTCGTAGTCTTCGAGCACCAGCACGGCAGCGCCTTCGCCGATGACGATTCCCTGCCGGTCGCCGCTGAAGGGCCGGCAGGCGCGGGCGGCCTGACCGTTTTCGGGCGCGAGCACGCGCATCGCTTCCCAGCAGCGGATGACGCCGTAGGTGATGGGCGCGTCCGAGCCGCCGGCCAGCATCCAATCGGCCTGGCCTTGCTGGATCATCCGGTAAGCCTCGCCGAGGGCGTGGGTAGCCGAGGAGCAGGCGGTGGTCGGCGTCAGGCAGGGCCCGCGCGCCTGGAAGCGCATCGAGACCTGGCAGGTGGCGGCGTTGTACATCACGCGGGGGATGACCAGCGGCGGCAGCCGCGTGGCGTTCCTGGCGTAGAGTGCGAAGTAATGGGTGTCGAGCGTCTCCATGCCGCCGTAGGCGGTGCCGATGCAGACGCCGGTGCGGGGCTGCTGCGCTTCGCTCAATCTTTCCAAACCGGCTTGCGCCAGAGCCTGCCGGGCCGCCACCAGGGCGAACTGGCTGAAGCGGTCGAGCTGGTCGAGCTCCTTCTCGGTGAAGTGCTGCAAGGGGTTGTAGTCCGCGACTTCGGCGGCGATGCGGCAGTTGAGCCGGCCGAGGACCTCGGGCGGGAGGTTCTGGATGGGCCGCGAGCCGGAGCGGCCGGCGACGAGGTTCGAGAAAAAGTCGCCGACACCGCTGCCGGGGGCGGCGATGACCCCCATTCCGGTGATGACCACCCGTCGCATCTTGGATCTCGTCAGGGCACGGCTTCAGCCGTGCCATCCTCTCGCCCAAACAAAACGGGCTTTAGCCTCTGAGGTCCCTCTCCATTGCCCCCAGCGGCTAAAGCCGCATTCTTTCCCCGCCCCAAACCGGCACGCTTTCCCGCAAACGGCGCGGGCTCTTCGAGAAAGCGTGCCCTGACGATCGGAAACTCTCGCTTCTGCTTGCTAGGCACGGCCTCCGCCGGAGGCCGCCAGGTGCGGCCCCAGGCGGGTGATGATGTCCTGCACGGTCTGGATGCCCTGGGCTTCGGTCTCGGGGATGCTGATGTCGAAGGCCTGCTCCAGCTCAAAGAGCAGGCAGACGCGGTCGAGCGAATCCATCCCCAGGTCGTCGAAGCTCGATTCCAGGCGCACCTCACCGGTCTTGCGCTTGGCGACTTTGGCGACCGCTTCGATGACTTTCTCTTCGAGAGACATCTCAACCTGCGACCGTTGCCGGGGCTCCCGGCAGCGGCCCGAAGAGCTCGGCCGGCAGGTAGCCCGCCTTCACCGCATACTCCAGCACGCGGCGCAGGAAAGTGGGATTGATGACCGGGAGGGCCAGCAGCCGCTCGGCGTTGCGCGTCTCGAGGCGCAGGTCGTTCAAATACGGCAGCAGGTAGGCTTCGAGGGCGCGGTGGATGGCCTGCTCCTTGTGGCTCAAGAGATGAAGGCTCCACTGCGCCATGGGGACGAGCTTGGGGATGCGCAGGTAGGGGAAGACCTTGACGAGGTCGAAGAGGTCTTTCAACAAACAGCCGTTGCGGCTGACCAAATGGAAGGTGCGGCCGAGCGCCCAGGCCACTTCCAGCCCGCGGCGGATGGCGCGGGCCACGTAGTCCACCGGGACGATGTTCACCTTGCGCTGGCGCAGGTCGGGCCAGTGCGACAGCATGCCGCTGCCGAAGATGCGCACCGCCTGGTAGAAGAGGTTGAAGCTGGCGATGCGGCCGGTCTTGGTGTCGCCCACGGTGACGCTGGGGCGGAAGATGACGACGGGCATCCCCGCGGCCAGCTCCTCGCGCACGCGCTGCTCGGCCTGGTACTTGGTGCGCTCGTAGTGGTTGGCGAAGGCGGGTTTCACCGGGAGCGTGTCCTCGGCGAAGGAGCCGGAGCGGGCGGTGCCGCTGGCGGCGTAGCTCGAGAGATAGGCGAAGCGCCGCAGGCGGCCGCGGGACTGGCAGAGGCGGGCCAGCTCGAGGGCGCTCTCGGTGCCGAGCACGTTCGAGCGGTGGCACTCTTCGGCGCCGGCGCCGAGGTGAGTGACCGCCGCCGAGTGGATGAAGAGGTCGGCGGCGCCGATCACCCGCTCGCGCTCCAGCCGCCCCAGCCCGCAGTGCGGCTCTTCGATCGAGCCTTCGACGACGCGGGCGCGGCGGCGGGGCTCGGCGGGGAGCTTGGCAGCGTCGAGCAGGGCGGCGATGCGCTCGGCGGACGACTGGCGCTCGCGCGGCCGCACCAGCACCAGGACTTCGGAGCCGCGCTGGAGATAGTGCTCCAGCACCCGGCTGCCGATGGCGCCGGTGGCGCCGGTCAGAAAGACTGTCGGTGGAGTCCGCTTGCCCACGTTGCCGCCCTAGTCAAAACGCAAACAGCCATTCTAGAGACGATTCCTCCGGCTGTCAACCGCGGGAGGGCACGACTTCAGTTGTGGCACCGGCGTTTCGCCGCTGTACACAGGCCAGAGGCCTGTGCCACCAGTCCTTCCTTAGCCTTCGAGCCCGAAGCCGTGAGCTACCAAAGGCGTTCCTTATTGGGACAGGTATCGCCATGGCTAGAGCCATGCCCTCCCAAAAGTCGACGACGAATCCCCCACCACGGGATTCGTCGCCGCTACCAACCCCGGCTAGCGGGGAGACAGGTGTAGCGGCGGGTTTATCCCACCAGATGGCGGCGCAAAGCCGCCGCTATATCAATCGCGTTAGAAGCGGCCGAAGACGCCGAAGGTAACGTGCAAGTTGGAGTAGAGCCCGCGCTGCTGAGAAGTGATGTCCGGGCCAAAACGCACGATGGGACCCACAAAGGGAAAGCGCTGCTGCCGGACGAGTTCTCCCCGCTGGGTGAACTCGGAGCCGGTAAAGAGAAAGCGGGCGTCGGCGCGGAAGCCGAAGTGCCGCCTCCAGTAGTACTTCACACCGCCGCCGACGTTCCCGCCGAAACGGGTGAAGCGCTCGTTATAGTTGAACTCGCCCCGGTCAAGAATCTCGAAAATGAAGACAGCCTGCCCCCGGACTAAGCTGACGTTGGGTCCGCGGCCAAAGCTGACCGCGTTCACGCCGCCAGTCACATAAGGCACCCAGCGTCCCCGCTCGCGCAGGTGAAAGACCCCGTTCAGGGAATGAATCCAGAGCCGCCCGGCCGTGGCCTCCTGTTGCGGGATGATGATGACATCCGGGAACGCGAAGGTAGGGGGCCGTTCGATGAAGACGTTGGTGAAGCGGAAGTTGTTGCCCTCGGTGAAGGTGAAACCATACTCCACTGCCCAGCGGGAAGTGACGTCGTAGCTGGCGCGGAAGCCGCCCTGCCAGCGGGCGTCGCGCGAACGGATGTCGGGCCGGAGGGCGCAGACAACCGGGTCCGGGCAAATCGAAGCGAAAGGAGTATAGGCCGGGTTTTCGTGGCGGGTTTCGGGAAAGGCCAGGTTGGCGTAGAAGCCGAAGTGGCCCTCAATCTCGACGCGATCTTCCGGGTCGCGCCCGTTGTCTTGGGCCCAGGCCACCGGGCTGAAGCCGAGAGTTAAAAACACCACGGCCAACTGAATCGAACCGCCTCTTTTCATTGCGGGCCTCTCCCTGCGGCAGGCAAACTTCGGTCATCGCGGGGCAGTTATTATCTAGCACACCACGCTTTCGGTTGTCGAGCAAATACGACGCCTACGCGCGCTAGCCGGGCGAGGTGGGCATGGCGTCCAGGGTGCGGAAGGATTCGACTTCGGGCTCGGGGCTGGCCTGCCATTCGGCGGGGGTGCCGAAGAAGGCGACGCGGCCCTGGTGGAGCATCACCAGGCGGTCGGCCACGCGCTCGGCCAGGCGCACGTCGTGCGTGACGACGATGGCGGTCTTGCGGAACTTTTCCTTCAAGCGAAGAATCAGTCCGGTGACGGTCGAGGCCATCAGCGGATCGACCATGGTGGTGGGCTCGTCGTAAAGGATGCAGTCAGGCTCGGCGGCCAGCGCCCGGGCGATGGCCACGGCGCGCTTCATCCCGGTGGAGAGGTCGGCGGGCATCGAATCGGCGTAGTCGTCGAGCTCGACGGTGGCGAGCAGGTCCGCGACCCGCCGCTCGATCTCGTCCTCGTCCGGCTCGCGGCCCTCCAGGTGGGCGCGCTCGCGCAGAGGGAAGCCGACGTTTTCGGCGACGGTGAGCGAATCGAACAGCGCCCCCGACTGGAAGACCAGGGCCATGCGGCGGCGCACGTCGGTCAGCTGCTCTTCGTCGAACCCGGTGATGTCCCGGCCGTCAACCAGCACCCGGCCCTGGTCGGGCTTGAGGAAGCCGACGATGTGTTTGAGGGTGACGCTCTTCCCCACCCCGCTGCGGCCGAGGATGGCGACGGTCTCGCCGCGCGGGACGAAGAAGCTGACGTCGTCGAGCACCTTCTGGAGCCCGCCCTCCGGCAGCCAGAAGGACTTCGAGACTTCGCGGAACTCGATGTAGTTCGGCGTCTCGCCCATCGGCCCCCATTCTTGAACATCCGGGCGCAGAAAGCAAACGGGTTGCGCCCGCTGAAAACCGGGCCGACGACGAAGCCCAAAAGAGGCGGGCTTCGTCGCCGCTACCCACCCTTCTGCCGCTGTCATTCCGAGCCCGTGATTGCCTTGGCGGCGCTTGCCCTGAGCGAAGTCGAAGGGAGGAATCTCAAACGAAGCCGCTGGCGCCGATTGAGATCCTTCGTCCCGAGGCTTCGGGACTCAGGATGACAGAGGAGGAGAATGCGTTTCTTGCCCTTCGGCGCCGCTCCCCTCGGCCCCGAAGCCCCGGGGCTCGGGGTCTCCGCTGCGCTCCGACAGGGCAATTTCCTTGTTTGCTTGGATGCGGATTTTGCGGTTTTCGCGGAAATTGCGGATTTGGGGAGCCCGTTTTCGGCCCCGAAAGCGCACTTGCGGAAATAAACGTACGCAAAATCCGCAAAAACCGCAAAAACCGTAGACGTTCATGAGGAACGATGCTAGGTAGGTGGATGGAGGCGCGTTTGTTGAAGAGAACTTGAGATTTGAGATTGGATATCTCAAAGCGCAAAGAACCTCTATTGGATAAGGGCAGGGGAATTAATGGGACCGGGGAGATTTCGGGAAATCTCGCAGGAGAAGGGGAGAGGAATCAACGAGTTGCGTATACCCCCGGGGGTGGGGCGATGAAGGAAGTGGCTGGAGACAAAGCAGTTGAGGAGCGAGATTCGGCCGTAATCTCGCCGGAGCGGCCGTGTAGGCAGCTGCCGGGGGACGCGAGCTGGTGGAGCGCGGCCTAGGAGGCCGCAAGGATGACAGCCGGGCAACCCAGGCCAGCCGGGGGCCTCTTGACAACCACGAGGGAGCCCGGCTAAATTAGCACTCTCCGGGGGAGAGTGCTAAGCTCCCGAAGCCTCGGGACCGCGGCCCTTCGCCGGAGGGATCAGTACACCGGATTTGAGATCGCCAATTCAAATGTCTCGGAGGGATGTCATCCATGGCAGTGAATGTTCGACCCTTGCATGACCGCATTCTCGTCCGCCGCATCGAGGAGCAGGAGACGGTCCGCGGCGGCATCATCATCCCCGACACGGCCAAAGAGAAGCCGCAAGAGGGCGAGGTGATCGCCGTCGGCACCGGCAAGAAGACGGAGGAGGGCAAGATCCTGCCGCTCGACGTCAAGGTGGGCGACCGCATCCTGTTCGGCAAGTATTCCGGCACGGACATCCAGATCGAGCACGAGGAGTACCTCATCGTGCGCGAGGAAGAGATCCTGGCCGTGCTCGAACCCGCCAAGGTGGGCGCCAAGAAGTAGCGGCGTCCCGGCGGCAACACTTTTGACTCCAAGGAGGAGATAAGCAATGCCAGCCAAGCAGGTAGTTCACGGCGAGGCCTCGCGCCACGCCATCCGCGACGGCGTCAACATCCTGGCCGACGCCGTCAAGATCACTCTCGGCCCCAAGGGCCGCAACGTCGTCCTCGACAAGAAGTTCGGCCCCCCCACCATCACCAAGGACGGGGTGACCGTGGCCAAGGAAATCGAGCTGAAGGATCCGCTCCAGAACATGGGGGCGCAGATGGTGCGCGAGGTGGCCTCGAAGACCTCCGACGTGGCCGGCGACGGCACCACCACCGCCACCGTGCTGGCCCAGTGCATCTTCCGCGAGGGCATCAAGAACGTGGCCGCGGGCGCCAACCCCATGGCGCTCAAGCGCGGCATCGAGCAGGCCGTCGGGGCCGCGGTGGACGAGCTGAAGAAGCTCTCCAAGCCCGTGGCCGGCGAGGCCATCGCCCAGGTCGCCACCATCAGCGCCAACGGCGACAAGACCATCGGCAACATCATCGCCGAGGCCATGAAGAAAGTGGGCAAGGACGGCGTCATCACCGTGGAAGAGTCGAAGACCATGGAGACGACGCTGGAGGTGGTCGAGGGCATGCAGTTCGACCGCGGCTACCTCTCCCCCTACTTCGTCACCGACCCCGAGCGCATGGAAGTGAAGCTCGAGGACCCTTACCTCCTCATCCACGAAAAGAAAATCAGCTCGATGAAGGACCTGCTGCCGCTGCTCGAGCAGATTGCGCGGGCGGGCAAGCCCTTGCTCATCATCTCGGAAGAGGTGGAGGGCGAGGCGCTGGCGACGCTGGTGGTCAACAAGCTGCGCGGCACCCTGCAGTGCTGCGCGGTGAAGGCCCCCGGCTTCGGCGACCGCCGCAAGGCCATGCTGGAGGACATCGCCATCCTCACCAACGGCAAGATGATCGCCGAGGAGGTCGGCATCAAGCTGGAGAACGTCAAGCTGGAGGACCTCGGCCGCGCCAAGAAGGTCACCATCGACAAGGACAACACCACCATCGTCGAGGGCGCCGGCAAGCAGGCGGACATCGAAGGCCGCGTCAAGCAGATCCGCACACAGATCGAGGAAACCACCTCGGACTACGACAAGGAAAAGCTCCAGGAGCGCCTGGCCAAGCTCGTGGGCGGCGTGGCCGTCGTCAAAGTCGGCGCCGCCACCGAGACCGAGCTCAAGGAGAAGAAGGCCCGCGTCGAGGACGCCATGCACGCCACCCGTGCCGCGGTCGAGGAAGGCATCGTGCCGGGCGGAGGCGTGGCCCTGGTTCGCTGCCTGAGCGCGCTGGAGAAGCTCAAGCTCGTGGGCGACGAGCAGGTGGGCGTCAACATCGTCCGGCGGGCGCTAGAAGAGCCGCTGCGGCAGATCGTCGCCAACGCCGGGCACGAAGGCGCCATCGTGGCCGAGAAGGTGAAGGCGTCGAAGGAAGTCAACTACGGCTTCGACGCCGAACGGGAGGCCTACGACGACCTGGTGAAGGCCGGGGTCATCGACCCGGCCAAGGTCACGCGGCTCGCGCTCCAGAACGCCGCTTCCATCGCCGCCTTGATGCTCACCACCGAAGCCCTGGTCTCCGAACTCCCCGAAGAAGAGGAGAAAAAGGGCGCGGCGGGCATGCCCGGGGGCGGTATGGGCGGCATGTACTAACTAGGCACAGTCCATACCGTCCTGAACGAAGTCGAAGGGCGGTATGGTCGGAATGTACTAAGCAGTCAAGCGCTCAGCCCGGTGACCCCTGCCACCGGGAGAGGTCCCACACAAAAGGCCTCGGGGAAAACCCCGAGGCCTTTTCTTTTCCTCGAATGTCTCTAGCCGCTAACGCGGGCGGGAAGGCGCCTCGCCGGTGCTGCCGCCACCACCGCTGTTTCCGCCGCCACCGCGGCCGCCACCGCTATGGCCGCCGCCACCGTGGCCACCGCCGCTGCTGTGCCCGCCACCGCTATGCCCGCTGCTATGTCCCGACCCGCCGGAGCCTCCGCGGGAACCGCCACCCTCGCTCCACGAGCCCCCGTGGCCGCCCTTCGCTCCCTCGTCGCCAAGCCGCCCCAGCCACCGCGGCGGCCTCTCCCAGCCGCCTGGAGGAGGCAGGGGAAGCTCCCGCTGCCGCTCAATGCGCTCCTTTATCTTCTCGAGCTTCTCGGAGCGCAGCCAGTGCCGGCCCCCTGGCTCCTTTTCCAGGGGCCGCAAAGAACAATTGAGGCGCCGGTGAACGCGGCCTGCGCACGGGGTCGTGAACAGCTGTCCGTCGCACTCGTACCGGACGCCGCTCCGGAACGCGCCTCCCCAGTAACCCCCATACCACGCCAAGTCAAGAACGCACTTGCGCAGAAGCAGGTCGTACACCATGCCGGGCGGACAAACGCAGCCGAAATACGGGTCGTACACCATCCCATACGGACAAACAACGCTGGGCTCCCAAGTTACCGGTAGCTGAGCTTGGACGGGACTAGAGGCAGCAAAGAAAAAGAAGAAGACAAAAGAAAGGACGAACAGAAGGCCGTGCCGCGTACCCATACCGCACCTCCCGACCACTAGCAACCCTACGCCGGCGCCGGGGTGGTGTCAAGCTGCCACTTGCAAACGGGAGCCGCATCGAATAGAAAAACCCGTGAGGAGGCCACGCCCATGGGCCGGCGCTGGAACTGGCTGCCGCTCGTCGGATTCTTGGTGAGCGTGGGAGCTTTCTTGAGCTACTTTTTCTACTTCGCCTACTTCCCGACGACGCGGGACTTCCCCTGGCTGAACCTCCTGCTCTTCGCGCTCGGGCTCGTCCTGCTCGGGGGCGGCCTGCGGCGGGCCTTCGGCCGGCCCGAGCGCTACCGCGGGCGCATCAGCGGGCCGGTGTTCACCGCCTTGAGCGTGCTGGTTCTTGGCGTGTTCCTCCTTTACAACTTCTCCTTCTCGCAGCAACTGCCGGCGGCGGCCGCGGCCCCGCGCCTGGGCGCGAAAGCCCCCGACTTCTCCCTGCCTGACAAGGACGGCCAGGAGGTTAAGCTCTCCGAGCTCCTCCAGAGCGAGGGCACGCGCTGGGTGCTGCTGGTCTTCTACCGCGGCTACTGGTGACCCTTCTGCAACTCCGAGTTGCGGGGTTTCGAGAAAAATCTGGAAGAGTTCAAGAAGCGCGGCGTGCGCGTCGTGGCCATCAGCGTGGACTCGCCTGCAAAAAACCGCGAGCACACCGCCCAGCAGGGCTATACCTACACCTTCCTCTCCGACGAGAAGGCCGAGGTCATCCGCCGCTACGACCTGCTGCACGAAAAAGGCGGGCCCGGGGGAGACATCGCCCGCCCGGCCGAGTTCTTACTTGATTTTAGCGGCGCCGTCCGCTGGGTGAACTTGACCGAAGACTACCGGGTGCGCGCCCGCCCCGAGGACATCCTCAAGGTGATTGACGGCCTGCGCACGGCTGAGCCACCCGACCAAGCGGAATAGACCAACGTTGCTTCTTGGTGGCACAGGCCTCTGGCCTGTGGACGCCGGCGAGACGCCGGTGCCACCCGACGCCGGTGGCGGTTGCCAGTCAGCCCTGGTTCAGCTATAGTGGGGCGCTCAAGCGGCCGCGCCTGCTGGCGGCCTGCGAGCACGAACAGAAGTCGGGAACGCCTGAAGCCGAATCTCCGGGGGAAAGGGGCCATGGCCAATCTCCTGACTCGCCTCCTGCCGCGCGAACGCAGTTTCTTCTCCATGTTCACCCAGGTCACCGCCAACATCCAGGAGGGTGCCCGCGCTCTGGCCGACATCTTCGCCGACTACCGCGACGTGAACCGAAAAGTGGACCACCTCAAGGAACTCGAACACCGCGGCGACCAGCTCAGCCACGAAATCTTCACCCGGCTGAACCAAACCTTCATCACCCCGCTCGATCGCGAAGACATCCACCAATTGACCAGCAAGCTGGACGACGTCCTCGACCTGATTGACGCCGTCGCCAGCCGCCTGGTGATCTACAAAGTGGACAAGCTCCGTCCGGGGGCCGCGGAGCTGGCCGACATCCTGGTGCGCGCCACGGCCGAAATGCACGCCGCCGTCTCGCGCCTCGAAAAACCCGACCACATCCTCGACCACTGCATCGCCATCAACAGCCTGGAAAACGAAGGCGACCGCGTGGTGCGCGCCGCCATCGCCGACCTCTTCGAGCGTGAAAAAGACCCGGTGGAGCTCCTGAAGTGGAAAGAAATCCTGGAAGTGCTCGAAATCGCCACCGACAAGTGCGAAGATGTGGCCAACATTCTCGAAGCCGTAGTCCTGAAGAGTGGCTGAACTCCGCGGCTCCCCTCTTGGATTCCTATGCGGGCTGAATTTTCCGCGGCGGAAGAGCGCTTGAACCGGAGGGCCGTTGATGGGCGGCATTGAGACCTCCACCCTGGCCGTGCTGCTGCTGGTGCTGGCGGCCGAATTCGTCAACGGCTGGACGGACGCCCCCAACGCCATTGCCACCGTGGTCTCGACGCGCGTGCTCCGTCCCTACCCGGCCGTGCTGATGGCGACTGCGCTGAACATCGCCGGCGCCTTTGCCGGGCAGGCGGTGGCGCAGACCATCGGCAAGGGCATTGTCAAGGCAGAGCTCATCAACTTGCAGACCGTGGCCGCAGCCATGGTCTCGATTGTGATTTGGAGCACGCTGGCCTGGTGGCGCGGGCTGCCCACCAGCGAAAGCCACGCCCTGGTCGCCGGCCTGAGCGGGGCGGCCCTGGCCACCGCCGGGCCGGAAGGGCTGCTCTGGGACGGCTGGAAAAAAGTTTTCGTCGGGATCGGGTTTTCGACCTTCCTCGGCTTCGGCGGCGGCCTGCTGCTGACCGTCCTCATCTTTCGGCTGTTCTTCCGCGCCCGACCGAGAACGGTGCGAGTGGTTTTCGGCCGGCTGCAAATCCTCTCCTCGGCCTTCATGGCCTTCAGCCACGGCAACAACGACGGACAGAAGTTCATCGGCGTGTTTACCCTGACTCTTTTTCTAGGAGGCGTGATCCCGGAATTCGCTATCCCAAACTGGGTGATCCTGGTCTGCGCGCTGACGATGGGCATGGGCACGGCCATCGGCGGCTGGCGCATCGTGCGCACCATGGGCCTGCGGCTGACCAAGCTCGACCCGGTCGACGGCTTTTGCGCCGAAACCGGCGCCGCCCTCACCATCGAGTTCGCCTCCCGCCTGGGCGTGCCCTTGAGCACCACCCACACCATCAACACCGCTATCATGGGGGTCGGCAGCACCCGGGGCTTCTCCGCCGTCCGCTGGGGGGTCGGCCGGGAAATCGTGCTCGCCTGGATACTGACTTTCCCCGTCTGCGCTTTCTTGAGCTGGAGCGTCACCAAGATTGTCTCGGCCCTCTGGGGCTAGCGGTTTTCGGTATAATGGCGGGAGACACCCCGGAGATGAGCGAAAAGCAGCTCCAGTTCGCCACCATCGAGGAGGCCGTCGAGGATATCCGCCAGGGGCGGATGATCATCGTGGTGGACGACGAAGACCGCGAGAACGAAGGCGACCTCACCGTCGCCGCCGAAAAGATCACCCCCGCGCAGATCAACTTCATGGCCCGCTACGGCCGCGGGCTCATCTGCGTCGCCCTCACCGACGAGCGCTGCGCTTACCTGCGCCTGCGCCCGATGGCCGACGAGAACACCTCGCCCTACGGCACCGCTTTCTGCGAGTCGGTGGACGCGCGTCACGGCATCTCCACCGGGATTTCCGCCGCCGACCGCGCCGCCACCATCCGCGTCGCCATTGACCCGGCCGCGCGCGCCTCCGACCTCGTCCGCCCCGGCCACGTCTTTCCCTTGCGCGCCCGCCGCGGCGGCGTGCTGGTGCGCGCCGGGCAGACGGAAGCGTCGGTCGATCTGGCGCGGCTGGCCGGCCTGGCCCCCGCCGGAGTCATCTGCGAAGTGATGAACGAGGACGGCACCATGGCGCGCGTGCCCGAGCTCGGCGCCTTCTGCCGCCAGCACCAGATGAAGATGATCACCGTCGCCGACCTCATCCGCTACCGGCTGCGCACCGAGCGCTATATCCACCGCGTGGGCGAGGCCCTGCTGCCCACGCGCCACGGCGAGTTTCACATGATCGCCTACGAGTCCGAGCTCGACCGCGTCCGCCACATCGCCCTGGTCAAGGGCAACTTCACCGCCGAGGACGCGGTGCTGGTGCGCGTGCACTCGCATTGTCTGGCCGGCGACGTCTTCGGCTCCACCCGCTGCGATTGCCAGGAGGTCATTGACAAGAGCCTCGAGCTCATCAGCCGCGCCGGCCGCGGCGTCTTCGTTTACCTCCACCAGACCGGGCCCGGGCTCGGCCTCGAGAAAATCGACGAGCGCAGCATCCTCGCCGTCCACCAGCACGAGCACGCTCGCGAGCCGGACCCGGCCGAGCCCCTGCCCCGCCAGTCCGTGCAGCGCGAGTCGGGCATCGGCGCCCAGATTCTTTCCGACCTCGGCGTGCGCAACCTCCGCCTGCTCACCAACCATCCGCGCAAAGTGGCGGCGCTCGAGGGCTTCGGGATGCGCATCCTCGAGCAGGTGCCCATCCCCGCCGGCGCCCACCCGCTCGTCCGCCGCGACGCCTAGCCTCCCATGAAGCCGCTGGCGGAGTTGGCCTACAACCTGGCCGCGCTCGCTCTGGTCGCTGTCTGCGCCTACTACTTTTTCTGGGGGTTCGTACTGATCGTGGGACCCTGCCTGCTCATCAGCATCGCGCTGATGATGGTCGAGCGCACCGTGCGCTAACCCCGTTCCAAACCCTCCGGCTGCCAGACGCTATCCTCCGCTTAGACAAGAGGGTTTGGAACGGGGCTAGTCCACCGTCACATAGGGCCGCAGCTTCTCCAGCTTCTTGCGGCTGATGCCGCGCACAATCAGCAGCTCGTCCACCGAGCGGAACTTCCCGCTCACTTCGCGGTGGCGCACGATGCGCGCGGCGATGACGTCCCCCACGCCGGGCAACTGCGCCAGCTCTTCCCCCGTGGCGGCGTTGAGGTTGACCGGCTTCGGCGGCGGTTTCTTTTCCGCCAGCACCGCCAGTGGACACAGTAGCGCGGCGGCCAGCAGCGCGGCACACAGCAGCGCGGCGCACAGCCTTGTCATCTCAAATCTCAAATTTCAAATCTCAAATCTGAAATCTCACTTCCCCAGCAGCCGGCGCAGCCTCTGCGTTCTCTTGCTCGAGCCCGCCCGGTACAAGGACAGCCCCGCGCGCGCCAGTGTCCGGTAGGTCTCGAGGTAGTGCCGCGGCAGCCGCCGCAAGCCCGCCAGGTGCCGCCGCACGGTGTCGACGTCGCCGCGCTCGAGCGGCCCCGTCCAGGCCCGCCCGCCCCAGCGCTCGTAACACCGCAAGGTCGCGTGCGCCAGCGGCACCAGCACCCGCCGCGCCCGCGACCTCCGCACCCCCGCGCGCACCAGCGCCCGCACCCCCATGTCCGCCAGCGTCAGCAGGTGCCCGGCCACCAGCGCCGCCGCCGCGTGGTAGAGCGCTTTTTCGGTCGAGCGGACTTCCATTGGCTGCCCGCGCAGCGCATGGACGAGCGCCAGCGCCTGCCGGCGGGCCGGCGGATCGCCTTCGATCCCGAAAACCACGCCGGGCGGAAAAACCCGCAGCGGCTTGGGAAAGGGATAGAGCGGGTGGAGCGAGCCGACGGCGGCGCCGCGCCGGCGGAGCGGCGCCAGCACTCGCGACGAGAGCGCGCCGCTGGCTTGCAGCACCACGCGGCCCCGCCAGCTCTTCTTCAGGCGGGCTAGCGCCGCCGCCGCCACCGCCACCTGGTTGTCGTTGGTGGCGATCAAGACGATGCCGGCGTCGGCGACCTTTGAGATCTCAAATTTCAAATTTGAGATTGGGTATCCCGCGCCGAGGAAGCGGGCGGCCGCACGCGCCGTCGCGGGCCGCCGCGTCACCACCGCGGCGAGGCGGTAGCCGCGCCGCCGCCAGGCGCGCCCGAGCGTCTGCCCCACGCGCCCCGCGCCTACCAGGGAGATGCTTTTCGCCATACCGGCGATTCTACCCCGCGGGCAGGAAATAGAAGGCCATCGCCAGCATGAAATAGACCGCCAGGAGCTGGATGCCTTCCATCCAGTTCGACTCGCCGTCCGAGGCGATCAGGTTGACCACGATAACCGAGAGCGCCACCGCCACCACCTCGAACGGCGTGAAGAGCAGATTCATCGGCCGGCCCACCAAGTAGCTCAAGAAAACCAACACCGGCGCCACGAAGAGCGCAATCTGGAGGCTCGAGCCGATGGCGATGTTCATCGCCAAATCCATCTTGTTCTTGCGCGCCATCAAGACGGCGGTCGAGTGCTCGGCGGCGTTGCCGATGATGGCGACGAGGATGACCCCGACGAAGACCTCCGTCATGCCGAGCGCCTGGGCGGCATGCTCGACCGATTCGACCAGCAGCTCGCTCATCAGCGCCACCAGCGCCGTCGCCCCCAGCAGCACCACGGCGGATTTCGTCCGGCTCCAGCCGCCCACTCCCAGCGCTTCCTGCGCCTCCCCTTCCCCGCTCACGTACAGGTGCTTGTGCGTTTTCAGGGTGAAGGCCAGCGACAG